>Ga0268299_1004556_pt1 | contig 10613 bp, 8 predicted proteins | sample NOBtaG_FD_193484 | JGI IMG/M metagenome (GOLD analysis project Ga0268299, IMG submission 193484) | Activated sludge microbial communities from bioreactor in Nijmegen, Gelderland, Netherland - NOB reactor | ecosystem: Engineered > Bioreactor > Aerobic > Activated sludge | place: Netherlands... | reverse complement strand
GGCGATACCGCCAAGTCCCGGAAGTATCTCAAACGGGTGATCGAGGAATATTCGACGTCGGACGAAGCTAAGCTTGCGAAGACGAAGATGGCCGAAATTCGATGACCTCGGGCCTGCCGTGCGGTCACCTCTCCACTGAGCCATCCTCCACTCAACCTACAGGGGGCCTGTCTTCCCATGGATATCGCGAGTAGTGCGGGGAAGATTCAGGTCCTGCCGGGCGATGTGATCGGCCGCATTGCGGCAGGTGAGGTGGTCGAACGCCCGGCTGCCGTCGTGAAGGAACTTCTCGAAAACAGCCTCGATGCCGGAAGCTCCACAATCACCGTCGAGATCAAAGACGGGGGCCTGGGGCTGATTCGAGTGAGTGACGACGGGGAGGGGATGTCTCGTCGTGACGCGCCTTTGGCCTTCGAGCGACATGCTACCAGTAAACTGCAGTCGGACGCGCAACTCGGCGCCATTCGTACGATGGGGTTCCGCGGGGAAGCGTTGCCGAGTATTGCAGCCGTCTCCAACGTCCGCCTGCGAACGGTGGCCAGGAACGAACCGGTTGGGACGCAACTCTGGCTTGCCGGGGGCACGATCACGCGGGTGGAGGATGCTGCCGCCATTCCCGGAACGTCGATCGAGGTGTCGGATCTGTTCTTCAATACGCCGGCTCGCCGGAAATTTCTGAAATCCACCACGACGGAGTTTTCCCATATCAGCCATGTGGTCCAGCAGGCGGGGCTCGCCTGGCCGCAGGTTCATTTCCGTCTCGTCCATAATGGGTACGAAGTGTTCGTCCTTTCCGAAGTGTCGTCCGCTCGTGATCGAGTGCTGCAGGTGTATCGCGGAGCCTTTGGGGATCGAGCCTTGGCCGTCGATGTGGAGCGTGACGGGCTTGCGCTGAGGGGGTTTATCGTGGATCCGGTTCGCGCCCGTGCCGGCAGGACACCACAAGAGTTATTCGTCAATCGCCGGCCGATCAAGAACAGCACGATCCAACATGCTGTCATCGACGGCTACAGCGCCTTTCTTGCCAAGGGCCATGCGCCGTTGTTCGTCTTGTTCTTGGATGTGGATCCGGAGCGGGTCGACGTGAATGTGCACCCGACCAAAAGAGAAGTCCGATTCGCGAGTACGGAACAGATTCACCAGATGGTGCGCGCCGCGGTTCGTCAGACGCTTGGGCGAGCGCAAGTTCAGGCGTCTTTGACGGGAGATGCCCATGCTCGCCTGAATGAAGATGCGGCCATCATTCCTTCGACGTGGGCGAAACCCGCTGTGCCGCCGGAACGTGTGTCGTTCGAGCCCAGTCTGCAGCCGCACGCCATGTCGGCGCCGCCGGTCTCGTCTCCCAGTCAAACATCGTTTGTGGGGGAAGGGACTGCGGCCTATGCCGTGGATGAGGTTCGTGAGATTGTGCCGCTCGGTCAAATGCACCGGACCTTCCTGATTGCGCAAGTGGGGGATGAGCTTCAAGTAGTCGATCAACACACGGCCCACGAGCGGGTGTTGTTCGAACGCCTCCTGCGTGCCTGGCAAGGTCGTATGCTGCCGTCTCAGCCGCTATTGCTCCCGGAACCGCTGGAACTGCCGATGCAGCAAGCCCTGATTCTCCAGCGTCATCTTGCAGAATTAGAGCGGCTTGGCCTGCTCATTGAGCCGTTTGGGCCCGCCTCGTTTCTCATCCGTAGTCTGCCGGTCATGTTGGGCCATCCCGATGTTGCTGCGCTTGTCCAAGATTTGATCGAGGACTTGGAGCAGTGGGATTCGATTTCCTCTCTTGAACAGAAGGTCAGGCCGATTTTGGCATCGCTGGCTTGCCATGGAGCGGTCCGGGCGGGGCGGGCCATGGCACTGCCCGAGATCAAACAACTGGTGCAGGACTGGGTTGCCGAAGGCCTGATCATGACCTGTCCTCATGGACGCCGCGTCGCGTTCCGTCTGTCGAGCGACGAACTCGCGCGCTTGTTCGATCGCGCGTAGGAGAGGAGTGCAGGCGCATGATCCGGCTGACGGAATCCCTGATGGCGTTGCGTCCGTTGGTCGTGTTGGTCGGGCCGACCGCGGTGGGAAAAAGTGAGATCGGGCTTCGCTTGGCCCGCGATTTGAGCACGGATTTGCTGACGGCCGATTCGCGCCAAGTCTATCGCGGGATGGACATTGCCACCGATAAGCCCGCGATGAAACTGCGGCAAGGTGTGCCGCATCGTCTCATCGATCTGGTCGATCCCGACGAGCCGTTTAACGCCGGGCAGTATCGGTCGCTCGGTCTGCAGGAGATCGAGCGCTTGTATGGCGAACGACGGGTCCCGCTAGTCGTCGGCGGCACGGGGCTCTATGTGCGGACGTTGATTCACGGGTTGTGTGATGCCCCGCCTGCGGATGAGGCATTTCGTGCCTCACTGCTTCGAGAGGCTGAGGCGCGGGGCCGGTATTTCCTCCATGAGGAATTGACGCGGATCGATCCGGAATCGGCTGCGCGCCTGCATCCCCATGATGAGGTGAAAATCGTGCGGGCCCTTGAGGTGTACCATCTCTCCGGACGGCGGTTATCAGAGGTGCAACAGCGACATCGATTCACTGAGCAGCCGTTTTCTGTCTTGATGATCGGGCTCAACCGCGATCGCGCACAGCTCTATCGTCGTATCGATGCGAGGGTGGAGGCGATGTTCGCGCGCGGCGTCGTTGAGGAAACGGCCAGCTTGTTGCGTAAGGGCTATCGGCGGGAGTCAGGCGCGATGAAGGGATTGGGGTATAGGCAGATCTCGGGGTATCTGTCCGGCCAGTATGACCGGGCAGAGGCGCTGCGGTTGCTCCAACGTGATACCAGACATTTTGCGAAACGCCAGCTCACCTGGTTTCGGAAAGAGCCGGGGCTGCGGTGGTGGTCGCTCAGCGAGCAGGACAGTCCGGAAGACGTGGCCGGCCGTTTGTTAGAGACGGTTCAGTCGTTCTTGCGAGACTTAGCATATCGACGGCCGGCGGAGATGTCGACGTCGCTCACTATGGAAACGGAATCGACCTCATGAAGGCATCGAAGAAGACCGTGCAGGCCGCCATCGGCATCATCGGCGGAAGTGGACTGTACAACATCGAAGGGCTGGAGCGAGTCCGCGAGGTGCGTGTGCGTACCCCGTTCGGCGCGCCTTCGGATGCCATTGTTCTCGGAGTGCTGGGAGGAGTGAGAGTCGCATTTCTCTCGCGGCACGGCAGAGGACACCGGATCAATCCCGGAAGCATCAATTACCGCGCCAACATTTTTGCGCTGAAATCCCTGGGAGTGACGCAGGTGATTTCGGTCAGCGCGGTGGGAAGTATGAAAGAGGCCATTCGACCCGGAGACGTCGTCTTGCCGGATCAATTCATCGATCTCACCAAACGCCGGATCTCGACCTTTTTCGATGAGGGCATTGTGGCGCACGTCGGTTTCGCCGAACCGGTGTGCGCATCGGTGGCCGATGCGTTGGAGGAGGCGGGACGAGCGGCCGGGGCACGCCTGCATCGCGGAGGCACCTATGTGTGCATGGAGGGCCCTCAATTCTCGACGAAGGCGGAGTCACGGTTGTATCGCCAGTGGGGAGTGGACGTCATCGGGATGACCAACATGCCGGAAGCCAAACTCGCTCGGGAGGCCGAACTCTGTTACGCCACCGTAGCACTGGCGACGGACTATGACTGTTGGCATGAGACGGAAGAAGCCGTGACAGTAGAGGCGATTCTCGCGACTCTCCACAAGAACGTGGCGCTGGCCAAGCAGGTGCTAAAGACCGTGGTGCCCAAGCTGGATCCCGATCGTGCCTGCGCCTGTCAGCAGGCGCTGGGGAACGCCATAGTGACGGCTCCGGATCACATGTCGGCTTCGGCCAAACGGCGGTTGAATCTCTTGATTGCTCCCTATGTGCGGACGCGGAAAGGAAAACGGTGACGTATGGGGAAATTGCTCGTCGTAGGATCAGTGGCGCTGGACACAGTAAAAACTCCGTTCGGTGAGGTGACCGAGGTACTCGGTGGTTCGGCCACCTACTTTTCGACGGCGGCCAGTTATTTCACGTCGGTCGATCTTATCGCCGTCGTCGGAGAAGATTTTCCCGAACAGCATGTGGCATTTCTCAAGAGCCGCAAGATCGATTTGACGGGATTGGAGCGGAGACCCGGGGCGACCTTCCGGTGGAAGGGAGCGTATTCGCACCAGCTCAACGAAGCCCAGACGCTCGATACCCGCTTGAATGTGTTCGAGACGTTCCGGCCGAAAATTCCCGCTCAGTACAGTTCGCCGGATGTGCTCTTTCTGGGGAACATCGACCCGAACCTCCAGCTCGATGTCTTGCAACAGGTGAAGCGCCCCGCGCTCGTAGCCTGCGACACCATGAATTTCTGGATCAACGGTAAACGAGACGCGCTGTGGAATGTGCTGCAGCATATCGACGTGCTGATCATCAACGACGGCGAGGCGCGCGCCTTGGGTGAAGATTCCAATCTCGTGAAGGTCGCGAAGAGAATTCTGGCGCGCGGCCCGAAGCATCTGATCGTCAAGCGCGGCGAATACGGCGTGTTGATGTTCAACGACAAGCAGGTGTTCGGTGCGCCGGCGTTTCCGTTGGACGACGTGCGTGATCCGACCGGGGCCGGCGACACGTTCGCGGGAGGATTTCTAGGGTATCTGGCAGCCACAGGAAATCGTTCGTCCGAGGCCATGCGGCAGGCGATCATTTTCGGAAGCGTCATGGCCTCATTTACCGTAGAAGCCTTTAGCCTTGACCGATTGAGGATCCTAGATTACAAAGAGATTGAGGCGCGGTTCAAAGAATTCAAGCGCCTCACTCATTTTGAGGACATCGGGGCATGAGAGACATTGACCGGGAGCAAGGATGGCGGATGCATAGGACCAGTGGCTCACCGGGACTGTGCTGGATCCTTGTCTTGCTGGCGAGCGTAACGGCGAGCGGATGTGCCAGCGAAGAGAACATGCGCAAGTCGAAGGGGTTCTACCAGGAAGGGGTGGCCCGCCTGAGCTCAGATCAACAGCAGGCCTACGTATCCTTTCAAAAGGCTGTGAAGTTGAACCCCGACAACAAAGAAGCCCACTACGGCTTGGGACATATCTACGCCGCACAAGGACGGCTCAAACCGGCCGAAGACTCGTTCCGTGAGGCCATTCGCATCGACGGAGATTACTCAGAAGCGAACACGTATCTCGGTCAGGTCCTGGCCAGCCAGGACCGCTGGAAAGACGCCATTGCCGCTTACCGCCAGGCGCTCAGTAACCCGCTCTATCCCACACCGGACTTGGCGCGTTTTCATCTCGGGAAGGCGTTGATGCATGAGGGTGACCTGCAGGGTGCCATGGAGGTGTTGGAAGACGCGGCGACAGTGACGCCGCCAAATGTCCCTCCCGCCATGCTGCAACTGGAATTGGCGCGTGTGTATCACAAGTTGGGGTTCGATGTGCGGGCACGTGAAGCCCTTTCGAAGGTTTCGACCTTGGATAAGGGCGGTGAGCAGGCGGCGGCCGCGCAGGAACTTCTCGGCAAGCTCAAACCATAGGCGGACATCATGGAATCAGTGGGTGAATTTTTTCGGCAGGTACGCGAGACGAAAGGTCTGACGGTGGACGAGGTCGCCTCGAAGACCCGGATCCGTACGGATTTCGTCAAAGCCCTCGAAGAAGGGAATTTCGCCAAATTGCCCGATCAGGTGTTCGCCCGTGGCTTCGTCCGGTCCTACGCGCGATCGTTGGGGTTGGATGAAGAAGATGCCATCCACCGATTTGTGCAGTCCGCCGGCGCCTTTTATGACAAGCAGGGTGAGCGCGAACGGTTGCGGCAACGTCAGGTTGAAGAAGAACGCCGCCGCAAGGCAAATCGCAAAGCGGTGGGGATTGCCATCACCGTGGCGATCGCCACGTTAGTGTTTTTGTTGAGCCGTGAACAGTCGTCCACGTTGATGCGGCGAACCGGTTCTGATGTGCAGCCGCCGACTAAGAAAAGCGCCCCGTTTGCCAAAGATGCGCGCGAATCTGCTGCCCGCCCGACCATGGAACTTCCTCCCCCGGTTGTGTCGGCTACGAAGCCGATGGAGCCGGCGCCGTCTCCCCCGGCCGCAAAGCCCGCGCAGGAGAAGGTGGTCGTGCCGCCAGCTCCTACCCCTGCTCCCGCGGCCAGAGCCTCGGTACAAATGGAGCCAGTGGCTGCTCAACCAGCCGCTTCAATGGGGACGGATGGTCCCCTAGCCGGGTTATCGGTCGATGGTCCCGTAGGCTCTGATGGTCCCTTGGTTCTTGACCTCGATGCGACGGAGCTCAGCTGGGTGGTGGTCCAGGTGGATTCAGGTAGCCCCCAGGAAGCGCTGCTGCGCCCAGGTCAAAAGGCGCAGTGGAAGGCGCAGGATCAGTTCACCGTCACCCTTGGGAACGCGGGCGGAGTTCGCGCGGAGCTGAACGGGAAGCCCCAAAAGCCGTTTGGCCCAAGCGGAAAGGTTGTCCGGGATGTCGTGATCAGGCGGTGAGCACACCGATAGGGCTATGTGCTCTGTCTGCCACCGCCTCGGGCCCGTGAGCATGGTGCTCCCTGCCTCCTCCATGTCTTCTCCTTATAGGCTCTCTCCTCATGCCATATGTCCCTGTGTGACGCACACCTCGCTGCGCTGAGGCGCGTAGGACATTCTGGGGCGCAAAGGTGTCACGGACGGAATCGGCCACGCATCAGTGTCCGTCCGGATGTGTCAGAAGTCCAAGAATTCGCGCATCCTCTGAACGCATGCACACTGGCATGTTGTTTGATTCACCCGGGCACAAGCATGGGCGCCGAACGGGATGGCCGAGGCCGCCCTCAGCTTGACAAGACAGAAAACCCGTTGCTATAGTTCGCCTGCTTTATCGGCCTTGTCATCTGTTTTTGTCCATGCTACTTCGGACCAGAGAGTCGTTGTTCATGCGGTGGGTTCAACACAAAGGAGGAGTTCTGATGGGGTATTTTTCTAAGTTTGTTGGAGTGTGTGCAGCCGTCACCTTGTTGTCTGTGGCGGTGGTGGGTGCTGAAGAAAAGGATCCGCTGAAGCCCCGTGTTGCGCCGGATCAGATGGCGGACGCGAAGGCGATGAAGAACCCGGTTGCTTCGACCCCGGAAAACATTGCCAAGGGTAAGGCACTGTATGAGGGCAAGGGCACCTGCTTCAACTGCCACGGCAAAGAGGGAAAGGGCGATGGCCCTGCCGGCGCGATCCTCAATCCGAGCCCGCGTAACTTCACCAACTGCAAGTTCCACAAGAAGCGGAAAGACGGCGAACTGTTCTGGGTGATCAAGAACGGCAGCCCGGGCACCGGCATGGTCTCCTTGGTCCCTGCGGCGATCACCGAAGAAGAAGCCTGGACGATCATCAACTACGAGCGTAGCTTCTGCAAGGGCAGCGAGGAGTAGTTTCGAGTTTCGGCCGAATGGCTGAATGTTGAGGGGCGGCGAGGATATCCTCGCCGCCCCTTTTCTTTTGTGTGAGAAGCTTCGGGATGTTCCGTAGCTGAGTCGGCCTCTGGGCGCTACGCAAGAGACGCGCTCCAACTATGCGGATGGCTGGGGAAGTCAACGCTCACTCAGATTCCCTGCGAGGGCGCGCTGGATGTTTGATCAATCAGCCGAGGGGATGATGGGTGGTTTCGTGAGGACGAGGTCTAGGTTTTCTCCGGTAGTGCTCGCTGCCGACAAGATTTGTGGCTGTTGCTCCTGCTTGAAAGTGTTCCGAGCTGCAGTCGGCAGCTTATGTGTGATGTAGGTTGTCACTTCGCTGATCGTGACCTCTCCATTCCGGTTGACATCGGCTTCGCCGCGAAGGCCGCGCAAGAAATAATAGGTGAACAAGCCGTGATGCAGGGTGTCTGACTCCAAACTCTTGCCGAACCCGGTGGTCGCAATGATCTGCAGAACTGACCCTGATGCCCCCGCCCATTTCGGTGGCGCCATTTTCGTGCGCCCCGTGGCTCCGTTCTTCAGCACTGTTCCGTCGAAGATGAAGAGAACCTGCTTGGCTTTCAGCCTTCCCAGCGCCGCCTCCAACTCCTTCAGGGGATAGAGTCGAGTAGGTGATCCCAACGAACCGTCATAGGGGATCAGGAACGTGTCTCCTGAGGGGCTCACCACCGCCTGTCCCGCAAAATAGACGACGACCAGCGAGTCTTTGGTCGCTTTTACAGGAAGCCAATCGAGCAACGCTTCTTCGATGTCAGGGCGGAGGGCCCCCCAATCCCGCAGGAGCCGGACGTTGTTCTGCGGAAAACCCCCGAGGGTCTGGAAATAGGCGGCGACCGTTTCGGCATCAAGCGACGCATACTTCCGGCCCACGATCCCCCGTTCCCGATAACTACTGAGTCCGATGGCGACAAGATAGTCGTTGGGGCGCTGCTCTCCCACTGTGGCGGCAGGCATGTGATCCACGTCTTCAGATAGCGCGGCTGTGGTCTGGATGGAGATGGGCAGCGTTTGGGAGGGAGCGGCCGGTTGCCCGGAGCCGGTGACGAGGGCGACTTGCAAATCTGCCTGCTGAACCCCAGGAGATTGGGGAATGGTCGCAATGAATTCCAGCGACTTGGAGCCGCCCGGTGCAAGGGGGCCGGTTGCCAGGGTTGTGGCCGGAAATTGGCCGAGCAGCGGCTGCGGACCTGTCAGTCGAACGGTACTGTCCTGCACCGGCTGTGCCCCGGTGTTGACGACATCGACGCGTACACGCAGGCGTTCGCCGATTTCGAGGATGAGATTTCCGTTTTCATCCAGCAGGGTGGCCTTGAACGAGAGCGAGGAGCGCGGAGCCGAGGTTGCGCCGGCCGGAGGGGACGCCACTGCGGCTTTTGAGAGTGTTTCGGTTGAAGCGCTGGAGTTGCCGGCTGCGGGTGGTTGAGTGCCTGGGGTGAGGAGCACTCGGGATTCCTGCATGAATTGGGAGGCCAGCAGGGTGGACGTGTCCTGTAGGAACGGGTCGATCACATAGTCGCAGCGCTGCTGAGTCAACTCCAGTTGCAACCGTTCTTTCCTGGTGATTTGCAGGGGGCGTTCACCCAAGGGGACGCCAGATGCGTCGAAGAATTCCGCCACCACATCCAAACTCAGTTCAGCAGGGGCGCGATCGTAGAGCGCGTCCGTCTGGATCTTAAAGCGAGGGTCCAGCATCCGCATCCGAATGGTCACATCCGGCCTGGCCTCGGCCCCGGAATTCCCCGGCAGTATGACGCTACGAAATGTTTGATGGGCGGCTTGGATCAACGTGTCTTCCAGGGTCGGACCGACAGCCAGCAGATGAATGCGGCTGCAATTGTCCAGATATTCCGTTCGGGCCTTGGACAACGACGGGTCGACGTCGATTTGTGCGGTGAGTGGGATTGGTGGCCCGAGGTCCGGAAGCGCCTGGCGTGAAAAACGCGATTTGATCGTGTCGCAACCGGAGAAACCCAACAGCTGAATGAGCACCATTCCCAGAGCAGTTGCGCGATGTATGTTCAAGTCAGGGCCTCCAGGACAGATGACGAAGGGGGAACCGTACAGGAATGAGGTGGGCAATGCAACCGAACGGGTCGCCGGCTTGCGACCCTCACGAGGCTCGTTTATCCTAGCGCCGCGGGCGCTGGAGTACGGATAGGAAGGACTGGTGTCCCCCATGGTAGTGCTGGGCCTGTCGAACATGAGAGATGCCGCGGCAGCACTCGTCTGCGACGGCCGAATTGTGGCGGCCGCGGAGGAGGAGCGGTTTGTTCGGCAGAAGCACGTGACGGCGTTGCCCGTCGAAGCGATCCGGTATTGTCTGCAGGAGGGCGGTCTGGCGCTTCGTGACGTCGAGGCGATCGTGGTGCCGTGGAAGTACTGGCAGATCGGGCGGCGCGTCCGGCTTGCCCTGACGGCCATGATGAGTTCCACTCAACTCTTTCGCGTCAAAGGCACGCGATCGCTCGAGCGAGCGAGCCAGGAGTGGCTGGAACTATTCCGGCTCCGCGAGGAGCTGACTCGCCGAGTCGATGCGGGCGCGATTCGACCGGTCTTTCTGGATCATCACCTCTGCCATGCGGCCAGTTCCTTTCTTGTATCTCCGTTCGAACAATCGGCCATTCTCGTCGTCGATGGCGCTGCCGAATCCGATACGACCTTGATGGCAGCGGGCGCCGGTCGTCAGATTACCGTGCTTGATCGCACACCCTTACCCCATTCTCTGGGACAATTTTATGCGGCAATGACAGCCTTTCTCGGTTTTCGCCCGGATCAGGATGAGTACATTGTCATGGGGCTTGCGTCATCGGGCGAACCGGCGTTTGCGCCTACTCTTCGGCGAGAGGTCCTACGCCTGTTTCCGCGGGGCCGGTTCGAGTTGAATACCAGGTTGCTGGATTTTCATCTCGCGCGGGCCGGTATGTTCGTGGCGGAGTTCGTCGGGCTCTTCGGCGCCCCCCGACGTTCCACTGACGAGATCACGCAGCGTCATCGGGATTTGGCGGCCAGTGCACAATTGGTGCTGGAGGAGACGCTGCTGCATCTCGGGCGGCATCTGCGTTCCCTGACCAGAGCTGATTCGCTCTGCCTTGCGGGCGGGGTCGCGTATAACTGCGTGGCGAACGGCCGTCTGCGAGCCGAATTGGGGTTTCGTGACGTATA
>Ga0268299_1004555_pt1 | contig 10616 bp, 7 predicted proteins | sample NOBtaG_FD_193484 | JGI IMG/M metagenome (GOLD analysis project Ga0268299, IMG submission 193484) | Activated sludge microbial communities from bioreactor in Nijmegen, Gelderland, Netherland - NOB reactor | ecosystem: Engineered > Bioreactor > Aerobic > Activated sludge | place: Netherlands... | reverse complement strand
TAAGTCGATGGGGCATGTGGCCGACATTTTCACGCCGGAACGTCTAGGCAGGCTGAAAGGCGACCACGCCATCGGCCATACACGCTATTCGACGGCGGGCGATTCGGCGCACCTGAACGCGCAGCCATTTTCGGTGAAGTGCAACAAGGGGCAGATCGCGGTCGCGCACAACGGGAACATCACGAACGCGGCCGAACTGCGCCGCGACCTGGAGCGCAGCGGCGCGATCTTCCAAGCGACTAGCGACACGGAAGTGATTTTGCACCTGGTGGCGCATTCGCGCGAACGGACTTTGGCGGGAGCGCTGCGCGAGGCCCTGCTCCAATTGGAGGGCGCATATTCGCTTGTGTTCCTCGCCGAAGACCGCATCATCGTGGCGCGCGACCCGCACGGGTTCCGGCCGCTGGCGATGGGCCAGATGGAGTTGAGCGGCCACCGTTCGGCCTACGTATTCGCCAGCGAGACCTGCGCGTTCGACCTGATCGGCGCGGTGTATCTGAACGACGTGGAGCCGGGCGAGATGGTGATCTCGGGTCCCGACGGCGTCACGCGCGAGCGTTTCGCTCCGCCGCGCAACCGGGCGCACTGCGTGTTCGAGCACGTCTATTTTTCGCGTCCCGACTCGATCGTCTTCGGCCAACCGGTGCAGCCGTCGCGGGAGAAGATGGGGCGGTTTCTGGCGCGGCGCTTTCCTGTGGACGCCGATGTCGTGGTTCCGGTTCCCGATTCGGGCGTTACGGCGGCAATCGGCTACGCCGATGAAGCGGGATTACCGTTCCGGCAAGCGCTGATACGCAACCATTACGTGGGCCGCACGTTTATCGAACCTTCGCAGGCGATTCGCGATTTCGGCGTAAAGCTGAAGTTGAACGCCGTGCGGAACCTGCTCGAAGGCAAGCGCGTGGTGCTGGTGGACGACTCGATCGTGCGCGGAACGACGTCCCGAAAGATCGTGCGCATGGTGCGGCATGCGGGCGCGCGCGAAGTGCACCTGCGCATCTCGTGTCCGCCGACGATGTCGCCCTGTTTCTATGGCGTGGACACGCCGACGAAGAAAGAGTTGATCGCGGCCAACCATACGCTGGACGAGATCCGGCGGTTCGTCGAGGCCGACACGCTGGCGTATTTGTCGCTGCACGATCTGCGCGAATCCGTTGGCGACGAAGAGAACCACGACTACTGCTACGCCTGCTACACGGGCGACTATCCGACCGATCTCGTGCATATCGACGAGATGCTGACGACGCGGAAACGGCCGTGAGCGCGGCGCTTTCCTCGTCGGCGCGCGCCGTCTCTCATTCGCGGATCCGCGAGTTGGCCGAGATTGCGATGACGATGGAGGGCGTGTACAAGCTCTACTTCGGCGAGTCGAACATTCCCACGCCCGGGTTCATACGCGACGCGGCGTCGCGGGCGATGAACGAAGGCTTCACCTACTACACGTCCAACGCAGGCCTGGCGAGCACGCGCGAGGCTCTGGCCGGTTACTACGCGGCGAAGCACGGCGTGGAACTCGACGCGGAAAGCGAGATCGTGGTCACTACGAGCGGCGTGCAGGCGCTGAACGTGGCGATCCGATGCACGCTCGATCCCGGGGACGAAGCCCTGGTTTTGACGCCGGCGTGGCCAAACGGGACTTCGATCGTCCAAATGTGCAACGCAACGCCGGTGCAGATGGCTCAACCGCTCGAACGGACGGCCGCGGAGGCGGTGCGCTACACGATAAACTTCGATGCGTTGGAGGCGGCCGTTACGCCGCGCACTCGGCTGCTTCTCTATACGTCGCCTTCAAATCCGTTGGGCTGGGTGGCGAGCGAAACGGAGCAACTGCGGCTACTGGAATTCGCGCGGCGGCACAAGCTGTGGCTGCTGGCCGATGAGGTATACGAGCGGCTCTGGTACGACGGGCCGGCTTTGGGCGCCGTGGTTCCGAGCATTCTGCGCTACGCCACGCGCGAGGACAGCGTGATTGTGGCGCAGAGCTTTTCCAAAAGCTATTGCATGACCGGATGGCGCGTGGGCTGGCTGGTGGCGCGCGCCGATCTGGCGGGGCGTGCGCGGGAATTGAACGAATTCATCATCTCGCACGCGCCGAGTTTCGGGCAGCGTGCGGCGGAGACGGCACTGCGCGACGGCGAGGCGTTCATCGTGCGCATGCTTGAGGATTACCGTTCGAATCGGGACTATTGCCTGAGCGTGCTGCGAGAGCTGCCGGGCGTGACCGTACCTGAGCCGAGCGGCGCGTTCTACCTGTTTCCGCGCATCGAAGGGCTGGCGGACAGCTTCGGATTCTGCAAAAGGCTGCTCCTGGAAACCAAGGTGGGACTGGCGCCTGGAGTGGCGTTTGGAGCGGGTGGCGAAGGGAACGTGCGCCTGTGCTACGCAAGCGAACGGAGCATTCTGGAGCCTGCGATGGAGCGCGTGGCCCGGTTCATCCGGCAAGGCGGCTGGGCGTAACGCGCGCCGCCGTCGCTAGCATCCCGGGCGACCGCCCGGCGTGCGAGGTCCTCAAGTGCCGCCGGAGCGGCTGATGAATACGAGGACCGCGACGATCAGCAGAATGAAGACGAGGTCCATGGAAAAGGCGTTCTCACCTTACAGATGCCGGATGTTGTGGATTCGTGACAAATCCTTTTTTGCGTTGAGCGGGTGGGCGGGGAACGCTATTCTGGGTCCATGCGCGCCTCTCTCCTGATCGCTCTTCCATTGATGGCGTGCACGTCCGGCGTCATTGCCGGAGCGCAAGGCTTCGTTGTTTTCGAGGACGACGCTCAGGTCCGAATTAAAGGCGAATTCTACGACGTGGCGATTGCGAAGACGGGTTATGTGAGCGGCGTTGCCGCAGGCTCGTTCGTCGACAAGAAGACCGGCTATCGCGACGCGGGTTTCGGGTTGGCGATCGCGGACTGGCTGGTGGAGCCAGGCTCGGACGAACGCTACCGCGCGTCGCTCACCGAACAGATGGTGTACCGGTTCGGGAATCTCGTGCACGGCAAAATCGCCAAACGCATTGTGGAGGGCCCCCAAATCTGCACGCAGGCCAAGCGGTTGGAGCCGCGCGTCATCCGGGGCGCCGATTTCGTGGCCGTGCAGATGCGGTATCAGTACAAGACGGCGCCGCCGGGACGGCAGGCGGGTTCGATTTGGGAGCAGACGCTCGTTTTTCCGAACGGCAAGCGCTGGTTTTACGCCGCCGACGATGTGACACTGGCCAACGATGGCGAAGGCACGGCGCTGCGGGTGGACATGCCCGGCCACATCCGGCACCGCGCGGGCGACCGATTCGAACGGGTATATCTGAGCTACGAGGGAGTGTTCGCCAGCGACCGGTTCGTGAAGGACTTCGCGCCGGACGCGCAGTACCGCTACGTGAGGTCGGCGGGGGACGTGCCGAAGCGGTTCATTCGAGCCTACCGGCTGCGCGATCCCCGCACGGGCACGCGGGGGCCATGGCTGGCGGGTATGACGCTGCGGCCGGAAGTGGTGAGCGAAGCGTGGTGCCACCAGCGGGGCTATGTAAGCATGATTCAGGAAGTCGGAGGCGGAAGCTACAGAAAAGGCGACCACATTCGCGCGGCGTATCTGGTCGGCTATTTCGATTCGCTCGAAGAGATGGACCGGACGTTCGATCGCGAGGCGGGGCCGGTGGGGATCGAGGTGACGGCGGATTCATGGAAGCTGGTGGGGCCCAAGATCTCAAACACGCTCCCGGCGCCGGCGCGCGGACGGGCGGTGGGAAAGTAGGATCGAGGCGCTACCGTTACGGGCACATCTTCCGCATTTGAGCGCGGGCGGCGTTGATTTGCGCTTCGCAGGCAGCCTTTCGATCGCCGGTGAGTTTGCCGCAAGACGTCGCGGGGTCCATCTTTGACAATTGCGCCTTGATCTGCGCGCACTGCGCGCTGTTCCCGTCCATTTGAATCAACCCATCGGACTTGCAGGCGCCGGCGTAGCGGTAGCGGGCCTTCATCGAGAGCGGCGCACGGTTCTTCGATGTGGAATTCATGCTCATTAGGAAGGAGTCTTTCGACTCGGCGGTCATCGTCGAATGCACCTTCGTGCCGCTGGGGCAGGAGACCTCGATCTCGGCGGTGGTGGCGGTGTTTTTGAGAATCCTGGTCTCGCATTTCTGTTTGGCGTCGTTGGGATTTTGCTGGACGTTCTGCGCCATTTCAGTGGCGGCGTCCATGCAGATGCCCATGCCTGCCATCGCGCCGGCGTTCTTCATCATGTCCTTGTTGCTCGATTCGAGCAGCTCCATCTTCCATAGTCCCTTGCCCATGGGCCGGTTGCCGAACATGGCGAGTCTGGGGGCATCCTGAGCGAGCAACGGCGCGACGGCCAATGCGCAAACAAAGGTAAGAACGGATCTCCGAAGGACAGGACTTGTCATGTTGCCAGAATGGCAGCCCCCCCCGCGCCGCGCAAGCTTGTGGGCGCCCGAACCCGTTCGGGGCACGCATTCCGCGACGGATCGTAACACCGGGCGGTGAGGCGCGTCGATATAATTGTGGTGCGCCGTGCGTCCCGCCTTGGGAATGCGCGCGCGGCGCGGCCAAGCATAATGAACGAAGCGATGATCGAGGCCATTGGCCTGAGTAAGTATTACGGAGACTTCGCTGCGACACGCGATGTGAGCTTTTCGATTCCCCGGGGGCAAGTGGTGGCGTTTCTCGGGCCAAACGGAGCGGGCAAGTCGACGACGATGAAGATGCTGACCGGCTATCTCGCGCCGAGCGAAGGAACGGCGCGAATCGCCGGATTCGACGTTTCGTCGGAGCGAGAGCGGGCCGTGGCGCGTTTGGGATATTTGCCGGAAAATGGGCCGTTATACGCGGAGATGACGCCGCTGGGCCTTTTGCGTTTCTTCGGCCAGGCGCGCGGGATGGAAAGCGGGAAGCTACGGGAGCGGATCGAGGCCGTGGCGGAGCAATGCGCGCTGCATGAGGTATTGGAGAAGTCGATCAGCAAGCTATCCAAAGGCTACCGGCAGCGCGTGGGAATGGCTCAGGTGCTGCTGCACGAACCGGACGTGCTCATCATGGACGAGCCGACGACTGGGCTCGACCCGAACCAGATTCGCGACGTGCGGACGCTCATCCGCGAACTGGGCAAGACGAAGACAATCCTATTGTCGACCCATATTCTGCAGGAAGTGGAAGCCGTGGCGGGACGCGTGATCCTGATCAACGGCGGCCGGGTCGTGTTTGACGGCGCTCCGGCGGAATTGTCCTCGAACGAGGGCATGGAGCAGGCCTTCTACCGCTTGACGGGAGCGAGCGCATGATGCGGCCAAACGTGGTGAGCGCGGTGGCGCGGCGCGAGTTCTTCAGTTACTTCGGTTCGCCGGCTGGGTACGTATTCATTACGCTGTTCGTATTCGTGAGCGCGGTGGCGGCGTTCTGGCAGGAGCGGTTCTTTCAAAGCAACCTGGCGAATCTCGATCCTCTGAATGCGTGGTTTCCGTACCTGCTCATCTTTCTGATCCCGTCGATCACGATGGGGCTGTGGGCCGAAGAGCGTAAGCAGGGCACCGAGGAACTGCTGTTGACGCTGCCGGCGGGCGGGCTCGACATCATCCTTGGCAAGTACTTCGCGGCGCTGGGCATCTATACCGTGGCGCTGCTGTTCTCGTTGAGCCACGTGGTGGTGCTGGCGTGGCTGGGCTCGCCCGATCCGGGCTTGATCGCCTCCACTTACTTCGGCTATTGGCTCATGGGGGCGGCGCTGCTGCCGTTGGGATTGCTGGCGTCGCAGGCGACCGAAAATCTGACCGTGGCCTTCATCGCAGGCGCGGTGTTGTGCGCCAGTCCGGTGATGCTGCGCCATGCGGGAGCGATCGTGCAAGGGCCGTGGCAGCGGATTCTCGAGCAGCTTTCCATGCCCGACCAGTTTCGCGATCTGTCGGCCGGCATCGTGTCGTTGGGGCCGCTTGCGTACTTCGCGCTGCTGCCGGCGGCGGTGTTGTACCTGTGCGTGAGGTTGACCGAGCGGCGGCGCTGGCGCACTCCCGCGCTGGGCAGGCACTATGCGGCGCGCACGGCGGCGCTGTTGGCGGCGGTGGGCGCGGTGACGTTGATCGCGGCGCGGGCCGGCTCGCGGTTCGACGTGACGAGCGAACAGATCCATTCGCTCGCGCCGGACACCGTGAAATTGCTACGGGGGCTCGACCCGAAGAAGCCGGTGCTCGTTCAGGCCTACGTCAGTCCCGAGGTTCCACGCAGCTATGTGAGCGCGCGCGCGAACCTGATCAACTATCTGCGCGAGTTCGCGGCCGTGGGGCGCGACCGCATTCAACCGCGCATCGTGGATACCGTAAAGTACTCGCCCGAAGCGCGCGAGGCGCGGGAGCGGTACGGCATCCAGCCGTTCCGCGTGCCGGCCACCGAGGAGAGCGCGACGGTGAACGAAATCTTCCTGGGCCTGGTGTTCACGTGCGGCAGCGAGGAGTTCGTGATTCCATTCTTCGAGCGCGGGCTGCCCGTGGAGTATGAACTGATGCGCAGCGTGCGCGTGGTGTCGAGGGCGGCCCGGAAGCGGGTGGGTATTCTACAAACCGGGGCGAAATTGTTTGGGGGCTTCGATTTCCAGACGAGGCAGAACGCGCAGGACTGGTCGATCGTCCAGGAGTTGCGCAAGCAGTACGAGGTGGAGCAGGTCCCGCCCGATGGCGAGTATCCGGCAAACCTCGACGTGCTGGTGGCGCCGCATCCCACCACGCTGAACGCGGCGCAACTGGCGCGGTTAACGGCGTATGTGAAAACGGGGAAGCCGGTATTCGTGCTCGTGGATCCGCTACCGGCGTTCAACATCAACCTGTCGCCGGCGGCGGCGGAGACGGGCTGGGACGTGCGGGCGCTCATGACGGCGCTAGGCGTGGAGTGGGCGCAGGACCGCGTCGTATGGGACAAATACAACCCGCATCCGCAAATGGGCGCGTTGCCGCCGGAGGTGGTGTTCGTTGGCGCCGGGAGCGGCGCCGCGATGCCGTTTCAGAAGAGCGCGGCGGTGACGGACGGTCTGCAGGAGGTGGTGTTGCTTTACCCCGGCGCGTTGAAGGGGAGCGGCGACGGGGCGGTTCCGCTGCTCACTACGGGCAAGAGTTCCGGCTTGATGCGCTGGGACCAGTTGGTGGAGACCACGATGTTCGGGCGGTCGATCGCGCGAGGACTGCCGCATACGCCAGACAAGGGCGAACACGTGATGGCTTATCGCGTGAAGCGGCCGGGAGTAGACGCGATCGTGGTGGCCGACGCGGACGTAATGGGGGAAGAGTTCTTCGAACTCCGGCGGCGCGGCGTAGAGGACTTGAACCTGGACAACGTGACGTTCGTGCTGAACTCCATCGACGAATTGGCGGGCGAGCGCAGCTTCATCGCGCTGCGCAAACGCAGACCGAAGCATCGCACGCTGGAACTGGTGGAGGCGCGGACGCGGGTGTATGAAGAGAAGCGCGCCGAGGATTCGCGCAACGCGGCGGCGCTGGCCGAGCGGCGGCTGCAAGAGGCGCAGGCGAGGCTGGACGCGGCGGTGGCGGCTGTGCGCGCGCGCACGGAATTGGACGAACAAGCCAAGCAGATCATGATTTCGAATCTGCAGACTGCCGAGAACCGGCGCTTGCAGGTGGCTCGGCAGAACATCCAGGACGAGCGCGAACGGCAGGTGGAAGACGCACGGGCGGGAATGGAGTCGAGCGTGCGCCAGATTCAGAACACAATCAAAGTGCTGGCGGTGGGGCTGCCGCCGGCGCCCGCGTTTGCCCTGTTCCTGCTGATCAGCTTGCGCAAACTGCGGCGGGAGCGAATGCGGATTGCCCCCGAGCGATTGCTGCGGACCGGCGCGGGCACTGCCGGCATGGCGAGCGGCGGTGTTCCGCCCGCCGAGGGAGGGTCCGCGTGAAGAATCAGTGGCTCGTCACATTCGCGTTCGTCGCAGGCGCGGCGGCGCTGGTTGCCGTGGCGGCGCGCGTGCAGCCGGCCGAATACGAGGCCTCGATGTTCAGCGACCAGGGGGAGGACCTCTTCCCCGCCCTCACGGATGCAGGCGCGGTGCAGGCGATCGAGGTGGTGGACTACAACGCCGAGCAGGCCGTGGCGCGGCCGTTGAAAGTGGAGCTGCGCAAGGGACGTTGGGTGCTCGCTTCGCATGGCGACTATCCGGCGGAGGCGCGCGACCGGCTGGCGCAGACGGCCGGGGCGCTGGTGGGATTGAAGAAAGACTCCGTTGCGAGCGACCGTTGGGAGGATCAGGCGCAGTATGGAGTGGTCGATCCGCTCGACCAGAAGAACGCAAGCCTTACCGGGCGGGGCAAGCGCGTGACGCTGCTCGACGGACGCGGAACAAAAGTAGCCGAGCTTGTTTTGGGCACGGCGGCGGCCGGGAAGCCAGGCTACCGTTACGCTCGATTACCCGGCCAGAAGCGCATCTACCTGGTGAAGACGACGGCCGATCCCTCGGCGCGGTTCGAGGATTGGGTGGAAGCGGATCTTCTAAAGGCAAGCGTTGCGGACATCGCGAAGCTCATCGTGACCAGCTACTCGATTGACGAGTTGAGCGGGACGCTGGCGAACCTGCGGCGACGGGTGATGGTTCCCAACGGCGAGAACTGGGACGCCGCGGCGAAGGCCGCGGCGCAGGCCCTGGCGGGTTTGCGCGTTACGGGTGCGCGAGCGAAGCCGAGGATGCTCGCCGACCAGCTACGCGAGCGGAAGTTGACGCTCTCGCTGGAGACCGTCATGAGTCTCCGCTCCCGCGGGTTCTTCGTGCTGCCGACGGGGCAATTGCTCGCCAATGCGGGTGAGGCGGTAGTGGAGACCAAGCAGGGGCTGGTGTATACGCTGCGATTCGGCGAAGTGGCGAGTTCGAGTCTGGATGGCGACGCCTCACAGACGGCCGGACAGGCTTCGGCGGGCGCGATGGCCAAGCCGGGCGACGACCGATTCCTGTTCGCGACTGTGAGCTCGCGCAGTCCGGAGACGGAGGCGCGGGCGAATGCGCTCGACGCAAAGTTCGCCGACTGGTACTACATCGTGTCGGGGGCGGACTTCGCGAAGGTGCAGAAAGCGGCGCCGGCGGGGAGCGGTGGACCGTCGGCCCCTGGGCGGCTTGCGGCGCCCGCCGCCCAGCCCGACGCGCAGCCCTAAGCCCGGTTGTTATGCTGGATAGGTTCGTGGGCGCGTAGCGCAATTGGATAGAGCATCAGCCTTCGAAGCTGAGGGTTACAGGTTCGAGCCCTGTCGCGCCTACCACGCCGTTTTCGATTCCCTTGAAATAGACCATGGGCGGGGCGTTCGCGCATCCACGCCACACAAAAACGTGCCAGGATAGTTGGCGATTTGTGCAGGTAGGAGGCGGCAATGGACACGATCCAACAGAGCGTGGGCGTTCGAAACGGAGTCACCATGCTGCCGAACACCGCGGCGGATCTGCGAACCATTACTGGCCTGCTGGACCGGATCCCGCTCGCAAACGGCGGGACCGCGGCGACGCCTGGGCTTTGGATCTCGGATCGAACGACTCTGATTGCACAGGTTACGGCCGCCATCGTGTCTTTTCAGACGGCGAACCAGATGCGCGTGATCGATGGCGCGGTGGATCCGGGGGGTAGCACGCTGCGGCGGATGAACTCGCTGGCCGGGCCGTGGCCGGTAACGGCGACGGTGGAAAGCGGGGACGTGAACTCGGCGCTTTGGATAGTGGCCGAACCGACGAGTTTGGATGGCGCGGCGCCGCTTGTGACACGGGGCATCTCACCGCCGCTGACGCGAAAACTCGTTCGCGTGACGGGCACTTCCATCAAGTGGTTCGGCGTGGTGACGCCGCTGAACGCGACGGGTGGAGTGGCCGGCGGCGAACCGCTCATTTTTTTCACGCCGTCACCCTGGCAGGGCGGCTATCAGGATCCGGGCTACGACACCTTCACGAGTTGGAACGGGCTGTGGGACAAGTACACTTCGGTGATCGGTTCGCAGTTGGTTGCCTCGGGCGCGCGGCAGATTCTGGTGATTCCTTTCTATAAGAACTCGCAGGCGTCGAACCTGGGCGCTTTCCTGACGAATTGGCGGCAAGTGATCTCGGCCGCTGTTGGAGCGGCCATCAACTCGATCGACCCGCTCTTCCTTCGCGACCAGTTCGAATTCTCGTCGATTTGCTCGGCGAGCTTCAGCAACGGCATCGTGACGCAGCAGAACTTCAATACGAGAGGCGACGGCGCCGCGTCGATGACAAGGGTCGTCTTCGACCTGGACGGGCAGGCGGCGGGCTCAAGCTGGCGGCCCGGCAAGGGCGTGATCTACATGAACACCAGCGCGCCCGGCGGGACGAATCCGGTGGGAACGCATTGGCACGTGCGCGGGCGCTTCGGCGCGTTCCATGCGTCTTACCCTGGAACGAGGGATCACAATCTGTGTCCATTCCTCCTGCTGCATGGGTTGAAAACATTTGGCTGATAGATCCTTCCGTCGCGCGAATGTCGCGTACAAGACATCGACACTCTCCATTCGGAGGTTCGTCGTTTTGGCGGCGAAAGGAGCAACCCGATGGCCATGAACTCATCGATCAATCATCCGGTTCCCGTGATGATTCAACCGCAAACGTGGGCATGCTGGTACACGAGT
>Ga0268299_1004554_pt1 | contig 10618 bp, 7 predicted proteins | sample NOBtaG_FD_193484 | JGI IMG/M metagenome (GOLD analysis project Ga0268299, IMG submission 193484) | Activated sludge microbial communities from bioreactor in Nijmegen, Gelderland, Netherland - NOB reactor | ecosystem: Engineered > Bioreactor > Aerobic > Activated sludge | place: Netherlands... | reverse complement strand
GGCGGTTGTACCAGCGGCTGAAGCGCTGCTTGAACTCCTTGAGGAAAGCGGACACCTCGCCCATGCGTTCCAGCAGAGACTGGCGAAGGTCTGAATCAATCCCCCCGCGCTTCTCCATCCCTTCGCGCGCCAGGACGGTCAGCACGCCCTTTTTGCCGTAGAAGTCCTCCAGCCGTTGGAGCAGTTCAACGTCGGGGATGTCCTGGCGAGGCGGGACGCGCAGGAGGAGGTGGAAGTGGTTGGCCATCATGCAATAGGTGATGACTTCGATGCCACAGAAGCGGGCGAGTTGGAGGAGGATTTGGGCGAGCTTCTCCTTGCCGAGGTCGTCGAGGAGGAACTGGTTGCCGACGATGCGGGAGATGCAGTGATAGACGGCGGGCTGCTGATCGGATGCCTTGAGTCGAGCCATGCGCATAAGAAAGGGGGAAAGCAACGAGCAACGAGGTCTGCGGACTGGATGGGGATCGAAGCGACGTGCGAACGAGTGGAAGTGAATCGCGATAAATAGACGTCCCGAGGAACACCCGAGACACGAGCCACCATGGCCATTCACTCAGTCGCAGTCAACAATTTTTAACCTGTCACTTTATTATAGAAACACGGCTCCGCGAAGAGCCCCACCAAAATTGAGATGCGTCGTGGCATGCGCCGCGGTACCGGGTTCTGCGCTTCCTCCTTCCTCCTTCCTCCTCCATCCTTCATCCGTCGTATGACGACCCCCACCCTGCTCATCGTGGATGATGAGAAGCCGACCCGCGAGGGACTGCGGGCCGCCCTGGAGGACAAGTTTGACGTGTACGTGGCCGAGGATGCCGCGTCCGCCTGGCAGCTCCTGGAGCGCGAGCCCTTCACGGTGCTCCTCACCGACCTGCGCATGGCGGGTGAGGACGGCCTGCAGCTCATCCGCCGCGCCAAGGCGCTTCCCAAGCCACCGGTCTGTATCCTGATGACCGCTTACGGTTCGGAGGACCTCGCCGTGCAGGCCATGAAGGAGGGCGCGGACGATTACATTTCCAAGGGCAAGCTGCAGATTGACGAGCTGGAGCTGCGCATTCAGCGCGCGCTGAAGCGCCAGACGCTGGAGGCCGAGAACACGCAGTTGCACCAGCGCCTGGACCACAAGTTCGGCCTGACCCAGATCATCGGGGAATCGCCCGCGATAAAAGAGGTCTTTGAGACCCTCCAGGCGGTGGCGCCCACCAAGGCGACCGTGCTGATCACCGGCGAGAGCGGCACCGGGAAGGAGCTGGTGGCCAAGGCGGTCCACCAGAACAGCCCGCGGGCCCGCGGCCCGTTGATCACCACCAACTGCGCCGCCCTTCCGGCGACCCTGCTGGAAAGCGAGCTGTTTGGCGCCGAACGCGGCGCCTACACCGGCGCCCACGAGCGCCGCATCGGGCGCATCGAACAGGCGCAGGGTGGCAGCCTGTTTCTCGACGAGATCGGGGAGCTGGACGTCACCACCCAGGTGAAACTCCTACGGTTCCTGGGAGAGCGCACCTACGAGCGGCTTGGCTCCAACAAGACCCTGACCGCCGACGTGCGGCTGATCGCTGCCACCAACAAGGACCTGCCGTCGCTGGTGAAGGCCGGCAAGTTCCGGGAAGACCTCTATTACCGCCTGGCCGTCGTGCCCATCCATCTGCCGCCGCTGCGGGACCGGGTAGTGGATATCCCTGCCCTGGCCGCCGCCTTCCTCAAGGAATTCGCTACGGAGAACGGCAAGCCGATCACGGCGTTCAGCACGGACGCCATGGATCTGTTGCTCCGCTACCACTGGCCCGGCAACGTCCGGGAACTTCGCGCGGCGGTGGAGCACGCAGTGGTGCTGTGCCGCGGCGCCCAGATCACGCCGAAGGACCTCCCGCCGGCGGTGCGCATGCCGCAGTCGGCCTACACCGAGCAGCGTACCCGCGAGCAGATCGCCTCAGGACAGCTCACGATGAAGGACGCCGAGAGACAACTCCTGATCCACGCCCTTCAGGAGACCCAGGGGAATCGGTCCGAGGCCGCCAAGAAACTCGGCATCAGCCGACGCACCCTGCACCGGCGTCTCCACGAATTTTCCCTCGAGGGATTCGCACCGGAAGGATGACGAAACGCCTTCGCTGGTAGGGACGGGCTCCCGGACCTCCGTGACTTCTCCCGCTGCGCGTGTGGAGTGGCAGTGGGGAACGTGGGTAGATTTATGGCGTCAGAAGCTTCCCTCGTTCCCCCTTCGTTCGTGCGGGAGCGCCGTGGATCTGAAGTGGGCCGCGGATGGAACGCGACCTTACCGGGGATCCACTGCGTCCTTTGCCTGAGATGGGGACGGCGTCGGCGGACTCGGCCGAGGTGCATTACCCGTCAGGATGACCGACGGGTTGCGTCGGAGAGTCTCCATCAGCCGGCCCAGCGCCTCATGGGCGGCGTTGAGGTCGTCCAGAACCGGCCTGAGGTCCGCCGCGGCCCCGTGGGGACCCACGCCGGAGGACAGCAGGCGCGTGGCCCCGGCCAGTTGGTTCTGTGCTTGCGAGAGCAGGTCGGTGGCCTCGCGGGACAATGGGCTCAGCCGCGCGTCGAGATGCTCTGCAAGCCGCCGGGTGTCCTGCAGCGCGCCTCGCAGTTCTGCTTGAAGGGCGCCAAGATCCGAGGATTCCAAAGCCCGGTTCAGCAGATCCCGGGTGCCGGCCAGCCGCCGGGCGAGTTCCTGGAGATTCAACTCCGAGCGATCTTTCTCGAGTTCCCGCAGGGCGTTGGAACTCCGCCGTGAGATCTCGGAAAAATTCATCCGCCCGAAATTGGCCAGCAGCCGTTGAATCTCGGAGGGAACCGTGGGGATCTCCATGAGCTCCGGCCGCAGTTGATGCCACCGCGGCGACGGGTCGTCCGACACCATGGCCAGTTCGACGAAGAGCTTTCCCGAGACGAAGCTTTCAGACTCCAGGCGCGCGCGCAGACCTTGCCGAATCCAGGCTTCGAGAAACCGGCGGGTGGTGACGTCTGAATGGTCGTCCACCTTCCGCCGGAGTGCCTCCAGGTCCATGCGCAAGAACACCGGTTTGGAAAAATCATCCGGCGCCTGATCGTGGTGAATCTGGATGTCCGCCACCGATCCCACGGTCACGCCCTGCCACTTCACGGCGGCCCCTTCGTGCAGTCCGTTGACGGACTGGTCGAAGTACGCGATCAGCGTCGCGTGGCGGCGAAATCCGCCCCGGACCCCCAGCGTCAGCACGATGGCCGCCAGGAGCGCCAATCCGGAGGCGATGAACACTCCCACGGAAAGATGGCGGACGGCGCGGTTCATGGCGGGGCGGATGGCGGCAAAGCCTCAAGGGCGCAGCGGGAGTAGGAGGGGCACGAGGAGGACGCAGATCCCCATCACGATCAGTGCCAGCGGCACTCCCACCTTCAGGAAGTCTGAAAAACGGTAATGTCCCGGCCCCATCACCAGCGTGTTCACCGGCGAGGACACCGGAGTCATGAAGGCGGTGGAAGCGGCCAGGGCGACGGTCATGGCGAAGGGCAGCGGCGAAGCCCCCAGGTCGCGGGCGATCGCGACGGCCACCGGCGCCATGAGCACCGCCGTCGCGGTGTTGGAGATGAACAGGCCCAGGACCGCCGTGGTGAAGAACAGGCTTCCCAGGAGGACCGGCGTGCCGGCATTTCCGGCGACGGCCATCGTGGCCCGGGCGGCCAGTTCGATCCCGCCGGTGCGCTCCAGCGCCACGGAGAACGGGATCATGCCCACGATGAGCACCAGGCTTTTCCAATGGATCGCCCGGTAAGCGCTGTCGAAATCCACGCACCGCAGCGCGCCCATCAGCAGACAGGCGATCAAGGCCGCCTGCACGTTGGGGACCACGCCGAAGACCATCAGGGCGACCATCACCCCCAGACAGAATGCCGCCTGCGGCGCCCGCCCCGCTGCGGGCCGCACCTCGTCGAGCTCGCGGGGAAGATTGAGCACCAGGAGGTCGGGCGCGACACGCCCCAGGCGGGCGATGTCCTTCCAGGTGCCGATCACCAGCAGCACATCGCCGGCCCGTAGAGGCGCCACGGCCAGCGGACCGGACACCGCGGAGTCCCTGCGGCGGAGCCCGATGACCGTGAGGCCGAAACGCGTCCGGAAACGCGCCTCCTCAGGCGTCCGGTTGACCAGGGCAGAACTTTCGGCCACCAGCACCTCGGCCATGCCGATCTCCTGCGACCGGTCGGTGAAGTAGGCGCCGCCCAGCGGGAGCACCTCCAGCCCATGCTTCCGCCGCCAGGATTCGGCGGCGGACTGCGGACCCCAAGCGTCCACAAACAGCACGTCGTCGGCATGGAGCGTCTCATGGGACGCCGCTTGGATCACTTCCCGGACGAGGTGTTGCCGTCGCTCGATGGCCACGATGCTGATTCCGGAACCGGGCTCCACCTCCAGGTCGCGGACCGCCCGGCCGACCAGCGGCGACCCCGAGATGACCCGGAGCCGGTGCTCGCGCTCCGCGAGCCCGTATTTCCGGACCCAGTCGTGGAGGCTGGGCCGTGGCGGGGCGGGATTGCCGTCCTCACGCTCGGACGGCAGCCAGCGGCGGATGGCCAGCATATAGAGGATCCCGACCGCCAGGATGACCCCGCCGAAGGGGGTGATGCTGAAAAAGCCGAACCCCGGCGCGCCGGAGCGGGCGAGCTCGGCGTTGACCACTAGGTTGGGCGGGGTGCCCACGAGAGTCATCATGCCGCTGATCAACGCGGCCACGCTGAGGGGCATCATCAACTGGCCGGCCGCCATACCCGTCGCCTGGGCGATGCGCAGCACCACCGGAATGAAAATGGCCACCACGCCGGTGGAGCTCATGACCGCTCCCAGCAGCCCCACCGTGAGCATCAACAGCCCCACGAGGCGGCTCGGATTTTGACCCGCGCGGGAGACCAGCCAATCTCCGAGCTGCTGGGCGACGCCGGACCTCACGAGTCCCTCGCCCACCACGAAGAGCAGGGCGATGAGGACGACGTTGGGATCGCTGAACCCGGCCAGGGTCTCGGGCACGCTGACCACGCCGGTCAGCGGCAGCAGGGTCATCATCAGGAGCGCTACGGCGTCCATCCGGGGCCGGTCCAGGACGAACAGGGTGATCGCCACCGCGAGCAGGGCCAGCACGAGGACCAGTTGGGAATTCATCTGTCCGGGATCCTCCACCGAACCCCGGGTCCAGACTGCACGAAGGGAAGTTCCGTGACAATCGGCGACGCCGGGCGGCGTCGTTCCGGGGCGCCGGAAAATGGGGAAGATCCTCCGGGCGGGGGTTCGATTCCGCGACGGGAAGAAGCGGAAAAGGCCGAAAATTCTAGTTGTCTCACCTACCCAACCATTCCTAGTGTCCCCGTTCGAAGCGCCCTTTCGGGCGCGGGTCGGCCCCCTGCCGCACCCGTGATCGCAGCAAACACAACACTACAGGAGGAACAAGATGAAGTTCGATAAATGGACAGTCGGACTGGCCGCGGCGGGCGTGGTCAGCCTCGGCTCGGCGGTGGTGGCGGATGAGAGTCCGGTGACCACCCTGCTGAGCGGCACGACCATCGGCGGGTACGTGGACACTTCGGCGATCTACAAGCCCGGAGTGCAGTCGGCGGCCTACCGCTTCGCGAACACCGCTCCCAACACGTGGAACGGCTTCAACTTCAACGTCGCAGCCCTGACCATCGAGAAGGCCCTGGATGAGGCGCAGTGGAGCGCCGGCTACAAGGCCGATCTCTGGTTTGGTCCCCAGGCTGCGGCCCTGCCCGGTGCCTTCGGCGCCAACGGTATCGCCGGAGATAATTTCGGCGTGAAGCAGGCGTATGTGGCCCTGCGCGCCCCGGTGGGCAACGGGCTGGACTTCAAGATCGGCCAGATTGACACGATCATCGGCTACGAGGTTCTGGATACCTACGCCAACCCGAATTACAGCCGGTCCTACGGCTTCAACATCGAGCCGTTCTCCCATACGGGCATGACGGCGACCTACCAGGTCACCGAGTGGCTGGGCGTCGTGGGCGGCATCGCCGACTCCGCCTTCAACGGCACCAACCAGAAGCAGACTTACAACGGCCAGAACGACAACGGCACCATCACCTCGAACGGCAATGCGGGCAACGGCACCCTGACCTATATGGGCGCCGTCACCCTCAAGGCGCCCGAGAACTGGGGCGCCTTGGCCGGCGCGGCCTTGTACGCCGGTATCGTGGACAACGGCAACTCCGCTGATGCCAACTCCATGAACTACTACGTCGGCGTGTCCGTCCCGACCCCGATCAAAGAGATCACGGTGGGTGCGTCGTGGGATTACGTGAACGACATCTCGGGCGACGGTACGTTTGCCACCGCGGTGGCCGGCTATCTCTCCTGGCAGATCACCGAGAAGCTCAAGCTCAACGGCCGCGTCGAATGGGCCAAGTCCGACGTGAATCCTTGGGGTCTTGGACCCGGACTGGGCGATCCGGTGGTGGGTCCTTCCTTCTCCTACACCGACGGATTCGTTTACACGGGTTCTACGGAACTGTTCGGAACCACGCTCACCCTGGACTATGCGCTGTGGGCTAACGTGATCACCCGCATCGAGGTCATCTGGGATCACGACCTCAATGGCAACGACCTCTTCTCGAGCCAGTACGCCTTCGATGGGGAGACCGAGGAACCCTCCATTGTCAACGGCCGGAACAACTCCGTCACGCTGGCAGCGAACATCATTTACAAGTTCTAAGCGCCTCGCGGCGTCCCTCACCCCTCCCGGAACCCGGGAGGGGTTTTTCTTTTTGCGGTCGCGGGTGGGACGCCCAGGATGGGTAGGGACGGGCTCCTGCACGTCCGTAACTTTCCCCGCAGCGGGCGTGGAGTCGCCGCGTGGAGTCGCCGCAGGGAACCCTGGCACCTCAGAACGTTCCCCGACCGAGTTGCTGTATCCGGGACAATCCGAATCTCACGCAGAGGGCGCCAAGGCCGCAATGGAGGGAAGATCCCCTTCCTCCGCGTCGTTTGCGCTCATGGCGTGAGCCCCGCACCTCGCACCGGCTTGAGTACAAGGCCGCCGCCGCACCCTGCGCTGGAGCCCCTATTCCATTTCCCGCGCGTGACCGCCTGAAGGCGGGACTCCGGACTGCGGGACTCCGAGCCCAGCGCGGGCGGCGCGGACCTTTTCCGAGGGCACATACCGCGCGGCGAACTCGCGCCGGTACTCCGCAAACGTGCCCGCCTCCAGATGCCGCCGGATGTCCGCCATCACCCGGAGATAGAAATGGCTATTGTGGATGCTGACCAACCGCAGGCCGAGGATCTCGTGCACGTTGAGCAGATGCCGGATATAGGCCCGCGTGTGGTGCCGGCAGGCAAAGCAGGTGCATCCTTCCTCCAGCGGGCCGAAATCCGCCTTCACCGCGCCGCCCTTCACCGCGTAGGTACCCCGGGCGGTGAACGCCGTGCCGTTGCGGGCCACGCGGGTCGGCAGCACGCAGTCGAACAGGTCCACGCCCCGCGCCACCAGTTCCACCATTTGCGCCGGCGTCCCCAGGCCCATCGCATAGCGCGCCTTGTTCGCGGGCAGATGCGGCTCGGACAACTCGACCGCCCGCATCATCTCCGGCTCGGGCTCGCCCACGCTCACCCCGCCGATGGCGTAACCGTCGAACTCCATCGCCACCAGCGCCTCGGCACACTGCTGGCGCAGGGGAGGGAAGTGCGTGCCCTGGACGATGCCAAAGACCAACTGGCCGGGAGCCCGCGGCTGCCCGCGACATTCCGCCGCCCAGCGCAGCGTACGATTCACCGCCTTCACCACGTCCTCGCGCGGCGCCGTGTGGGGCGGACATTCGTCGAATACCATGGCGATGTCCGATCCCAACTCGCGTTGGATGGCCATGCTCTCCCGCGGTCCGAGAAACACCCGGGCGCCATCCAGATGGCTCCGGAACTCCACACCGTGCTCCTGGATCTTGCGAATCTTGCCCAGGCTGAAGACCTGGAATCCGCCGGAATCGGTGAGGATCGGACCGGACCAGTTCATGAACCGGTGCAGTCCCCCGGCCTGGCGGATGATGTCCATGCCCGGCCGGATGCTCAGGTGGTAGGTGTTGCCCAGGAGGATCTGCGTGCCCATCTCGAGCAGTTCCCGGTTGTCGAGCGCCTTGACGCTGGCCTGGGTGCCCACCGGCATGAAGACCGGCGTCTCGACCACGCCGTGCGCCGTGCGGAGACGTCCGCGCCGTGCCTGCGAAGACGGGTCGGTCGCCAAAAGTTCGAACACGCCGTAACCCTGCCCGGCGAACCACGGTCAACGCAATCGGAGTCCGCCATTGACTTCGCAAAGGAGGGCTCGGAACCATGAATCTTCAAATTGCCGGTGCCAAAGCATTGACTTTTCCGACGGGGAGAAGCAACTGTATGGCAATTCGCACACAATAGATCCTATGACTGCCCCCCTCCACACACTGGGTCGTCGTTTCGGAGTGAAGAAAGCCTTCACGCTGATCGAGCTGCTCGTCGTCATCGCCATCATCGCCATCCTGGCCGGAATGCTCCTGCCGGCGCTGGCCAAGGCCAAGACCAAGGCGCAGGGCATCCTGTGCATGAACAACACCAAGCAGTTGATGCTCGGCTGGAAACTTTATGCCGGGGACCACAACGACCTCCTGGTGGCTTCCCTGGACATGCCGGCGGCCGACAAGCGAGTGATCTGGATCAAGGGCGACCTGAACTTCACCAGCCGGGACAGCACCAATACGAGCTTCATCACCAACGGGCCCCTGTTCAAGTATGCCGGCAGCGCGTTTTCCATTTACAAATGCCCGGCAGACAAGGCCGCCACGGGGAAGCTCCCCACCGCCCGCAACGCCACCCCTCGGATCCGCAGCATCTCCATGAGCCAAGCCTTCGATTTCGGATACTGGCTCCCCGCGGCTCGGTATCGCATCTATGCCAAGGATTCGGATATCGTGAATCCTGCCCAGACCTTTGTTTTTGTGGATGAGCATCCCGACAGCATCAACGACGCCGCGTTCGCGGTGCAGATGGTCGAAGAGGATGCCCGGTCCGGAAGCATCGTTGACGGCCCGGCCTGGTACCACAATGGAGCGGCTGGGTTCTCCTTTGCCGACGGTCATTCGGAGGTCCACCGCTGGGTCGGTACCGCCATCAAGGTGCCCGTGCGCTACCGCGACGACGCGTTTACCAGTCCTCCGGCCGGAAATTCCCTGCCGGACCTGAAGTGGATGTCACGCAACTGCACGGTGCGCAAGTAGACGGAAGCCGATCCTCGCGACGCCGGGATCCCCATCCTTTCTCCCCTTCACACTGCCGCCCTTGTGGCGGCAGTTTTCTTTTCCCGTGAACGTCTCCGCCCACCCGCATCGCCGTCTCGCGGCCCAGATGCTGGTGCTTTGCTGCGCCTTCTGGGCGGTGAGCTTCCCGGCGGTGAAGGCGCTGGAGATGATCGGACGCCTCCGGGCGCCCGGGAACAGCAGCGTCTTCTTCGCTGCTTGGTGCGTCTGCCTCCGGTTTGCCGTCTCAGCGGCGCTGTTGTCCCTGTTCAGTCTCCGCCGCCTGCGTGGCATGACGCGCCTGGAATGGAAGCAGGGAGTGGGCCTGGGAATCCTCGGCAGCCTGGGGCTGCTGTTGCAGGTGGACGGCATGGCCTACACCCAGGCGTCCACCTCGGCCTTCCTCACCCAGGGTTACTGCGTCTGGCTGCCCCTGTGGATCGCGGTCCGCCAGCGGCGGTTCCCCTCATGGATTGTCCTGGTGGCCTCCGGAATGGTGCTGGCGGGCGGCGCGGTGTTGTCCGGCGTGAGTTGGGAGCGCCCGACCCTGGGCCGCGGAGAATGGGAGACGCTGGCGGGATCGGTGGCGTTTACGGGACAGATCCTCTGGCTGGAGCGGCGGGAGTTCCGGGGAAACGATGTGTTCCGTTTCAGCACCGTGATGTTCGCCGTCCTCGCGCTCTGCACCCTGCCCTTGGCGCTGGCGACTGTGAATCGGCCCTCCGATCTCGCCACGGTCTTCGCCAGCCCGGCCGCCGTCCTGCTCATCGGCATCCTGGTGGTGTGCTGCACCCTCGTGGCCTTTCTGCTGGCCAACCGCTGGCAGCCCGAGGTGCCGGCGACCGACGCCGGACTGCTCTATTCAACCGAGCCCGTGTTCACGGCGCTGCTCGCGCTGGTGCTCCCCGGCTGGATCTCGCAATGGGCCGGCATCGCCTATGCCAACGAGCGGCTCACCTGGAATCTGGTGATTGGCGGCGGCCTCGTGCTGGCGTCCAATGCCTTGCTCCAACTCCGGCATGTCTCCGACGATCCCGCCGCCGCCCCGGTGGCTCACGAGACACCCGTGCCGCGGGACGGGTAGGGTCGCGTTCCATCCGCAACCCATTTCAGATCCGCTGCGCTCGTGGATGAACGAGGGGGAACGTGGGACACCTATCCGCTTTGGGGCTCCCCACGTTCCCTGCAGCGACTCCACGCGGGCCGCGGGGTAAGTTACGGACGTGCCGGAGCCCGTCCCTAGTGTGCTTGGCACATGCGATAGCTAGCGGGGTGAAAGGTCCCCGACAGACGATGATGACACGAACTGAAGCCGTAGGCCAGGTTGTCCCCGTGAGGTGGCGACGCGAAAGGGCCG
>Ga0268299_1004553_pt1 | contig 10619 bp, 8 predicted proteins | sample NOBtaG_FD_193484 | JGI IMG/M metagenome (GOLD analysis project Ga0268299, IMG submission 193484) | Activated sludge microbial communities from bioreactor in Nijmegen, Gelderland, Netherland - NOB reactor | ecosystem: Engineered > Bioreactor > Aerobic > Activated sludge | place: Netherlands... | reverse complement strand
TGCGCACCCGCAAGTGGACCGACAAGGAAGGCAAGGACCGCTACAGCACCGAGATCATCGCCGACCAGATGCAGATGCTCGACTCCCGGGGAAGTGGCGGCGGCATGGGCGCGGGTGCGTCCCACGACGAGGGCCAGAGTGGCGGCCCAAGTGGCGGAGAGAGCTTCCGGGGTTCGTCCCGGGGCGCCAGGCCGGCCCGTCCGGCCGCGGCCGCTGCGGCCGGTGGTGGCGACGCCGCGGAGTTCGACGACGACATCCCCTTCTAAGCCGGCCGAGTCCGCCCCCGGGCCAGCCATGGGCACCGCGCCTCCCCGCGGCCGCGTCTACCTCAAGACGTTCGGCTGCCAGATGAACGAGTACGACTCCAGCCGGATGCTGGACGTGCTCCGTTCCCGGGAGGGCCTCCTGCCCACCGACGATCCCGCCGAGGCCGACGTCGTGCTGCTCAACACCTGCTCGGTGCGGGACAAGGCCCAGGAAAAGGTCTTCTCGTACCTCGGCACCTTCCGGGAGCTGAAGCAGGCCCGGCCCGGCCTGATCATCGGCGTGGGCGGTTGCGTGGCGAGCCAGGAAGGCGAGGAACTGCTCCGGCGCGCGCCCTTCGTCGACCTCGTCTTCGGCCCCCAGACGCTGCACCGGCTGCCGGACTTCATCGCCGAGGTGCGCGCGCAGGGCAGGCCCGTCGTGGACGTGAGCTTCCCCGAGATCGAGAAATTCGACCGGCTGCCCGAGCCCCGGGCGGAAGGTGCCACGGCCTTCGTTTCCGTCATGGAAGGCTGCAGCAAGTATTGCAGCTTCTGCGTCGTGCCCTTCACCCGCGGCGAGGAGGTCAGCCGCCCCCTGGCCGGCATCCTGGCCGAGATCCGGCAGCTGGCCGGGCAGGGCGTGCGGGAGGTCACCCTGCTGGGCCAGAACGTCAACGGCTACCGCGGGATCACGGACGATGGCAATACCGCCGACCTGGCGGCGCTCCTCCACGAAGTGGCCCGGATCGAGGGCATCGAGCGCATCCGCTTCACCACCTCCCACCCGCGGGAGTTCAGCGACCGGCTCATCGAGGCCTACGCCACCCTGCCCAAGCTGGCCAACCACCTGCATCTCCCGGTGCAGAGCGGTTCGGATCGCATCCTGGCGCTGATGAAGCGCGGCTACACGGCGCTCGAGTTCCGCCAGAAGATCCGCCGGCTGCGGGCCGTGCGCCCCGACATCAGCGTGTCCACCGACTTCATCGTGGGGTTCCCCGGCGAGACCGACGCCGACTTCGCGGCCACCATGCAGCTCATCGCCGACATCGGCTTCGACCAGTCCTTCAGCTTCGTCTACAGTGCCCGGCCCGGCACGCCGGCCGCCGCGCTGCCGGACGGCCTGCCGGAAGCCGACAAGCTCGCGCGACTCGCGATCCTGCAGTCCCGGATCACCAGCCGGGCCCGGGAGATCAGCTGCGCGATGGTCGGCACCGTGCAGCGCGTGCTGGTCGAGCGGCCGTCCCGCAAGGACCCCCGGCAGCTCGCCGGCAAGACCAGCAACAACCGCTGGGTCAATTTCGATGGCGATCCGGGCCTGGTGGGCCGGTTCGTGGACCTCGAGATCACCGAGGCGCTGCCGAACTCCCTGCGGGGCCGCCTGGCCCTCCCGGCCGCGGCTGCCCCCGACGAGGCGGCCGCCTGAGGATGGCCACGACGGACGGGCCGGCCGTGGACTCCCACGAGCTCGTGCTCGAGCCGGCCGACAACGGCAGCCTGGCGAACCTGGGCGGCCAGTTCGACGACAACCTCCGGCAGATCGAGCGCCGGCTCGGCGTCCAGATCAACCACCGGGGCAACCGGTTCCGGCTCACCGGCCCGGCGGCCGGCGTGCGGGCGGCCACCCACGTCCTCCGGGACCTCTACGCGATTGCCGGCCGGGAAGCGGTCGACAACCAGCGGGTCCACATCGCCTTGCAGGAAGCACTCATGGAACAGCCAACGATGACCGGCGACGCGACGGGCGAGGGCGGCGTCGTGATGAAGGCCCGGCGCCTGCACATCAGGCCCCGGGGCTTGAACCAGCGCGCCTACATGGAGGCCATCCAGGGCCACGACCTGTGCTTCGGCATCGGCCCGGCGGGTACCGGCAAGACCTACCTGGCCGTGGCCTGCGCGGTGGCGGCGCTGGAGGAAGAGCGGGTGCGCCGGATCGTGCTGGTGCGGCCCGCCGTGGAGGCCGGCGAGCGCCTGGGTTTCCTGCCTGGCGACATGTCCCAGAAGGTCGATCCCTACCTGCGGCCCATGTACGACGCCCTCTACGAGATGCTCGGCTTCGACCGGGTGGCGCGCCTCATCGAGCGCAGCATCATCGAGGTGGCGCCGCTCGCCTTCATGCGGGGCCGGTCGCTGAACGAGAGCTTCGTGATACTCGACGAGGCCCAGAACACCACCATCGAGCAGATGAAGATGTTCCTCACGCGCCTCGGCTTCGGTTCCCGGGCCGTCGTGACGGGCGACATCACCCAGATCGACCTGCCGAAGCACCAGGTGTCCGGCCTCAAGCATGCCACGGAGGTGCTGGCCGGCGTCGAGGGTGTGAGCTTCACGCACTTCACCGCCGGCGACGTGGTGCGCCACGTGCTCGTCCAGCGCATCGTCGAGGCCTACCAGCGCTTCGAGGGGGCGCCCACCGGGCGGGATCCGTCCTGATCGAGCTCGACGTCCAAGTCGCTGACGAGGTCGCGGGCGACCTGCCGTCGGGCGCCGATTTCCCAACCTGGATCGAGGCCGCCCTCACCGCTGCCGGCTCCGCGGCGGACGGGGCCGTCGCCCTCCGGCTGGTGGGCGATGGGGAGGGCACCGAACTCAATGCCACCTGGCGCCACAAGCCCGGTCCCACCAACGTCCTCGCGTTCCCCGGTCCCGCCGGCCTGCCGCCCGGCGTGCCCCGGGAATTCGGCGACCTGGTGATCTGCCTGCCCGTCGTGCTGCGGGAGGCAACGGAGCAGCGCAAGGCGCCGGTCGATCACCTGGCTCACCTGGTGGTGCACGGCACGCTGCACCTGCTGGGCCACACCCACGAGGGCGAGGCCGATGCGGGCGTGATGGAAGCTCTCGAGACCCGGGTGCTGGCGGGCCTGGGTATTGCGGACCCTTACCGGGTGGTGTGAGGTCTCCTTTGCCGCCCAAGCCCACGGCCACCATCCACGTCATCCCGGGACCCAGCGTGCTGGCGCCCTTTGCCGCCGTCGTCGCCGAATTTCCGGCGCCGGCGGGCCGCGCACCGGCGACGGACCGGATCAACGCCGCCCTCGGCGAGTTCCTGAACCCGGCGTTCCTCGCGCTGGTGCCGCGGCCGTTGCCGGACGGCGCCTTCGAGACCGTGGTGGCGGCGCTCGCCACGGCCCTGCAGGATTCCGCCGGGGCATTGGCCCTGCCCTGGAAGGCCACGCGGGGCATCGACGGCCGCTGCCGCGTCTCACTGGGCTATCGCAATCCCCACGCCACCGCCATCGCGCTGCAGACGGCACTCGCGATCTCCGAAGGCCTGTTCCTCTTCCTGGCGGGCCAGCCCCAGGACCTCGCGGGCCTGGCCGCGCGCATCACCGAGGCCTCCCGGGCGATCGCCGCCCGCCAGCCCGATCCCCTGGCCCGGGCGCTGCAGCGGGCTGCGGCCCGCCGGGGCATCCCCGTCGTGCCGGTCTCCGGCGGCGCCCGGGTGTGGCAGCTCGGGCACGGCAGCGCGGGCAGCCATTACTTCGAGGCCGCGACCGATGCCGATGGCCTCACGGGCTCGCGCATCGCCCGCAACAAGCAGCACACGAACAGCCTGATCCTCACGCTGGGGTTCCCCGGCGTGCGCCACGCGCTCGCAGACAGCGCGGCGAGCGCCCGGCGCGTCGCGGCCGAGATCGGCTACCCGGTGGTGGTGAAGCCGGTGGATGGCTCCAAGGGGCGCGGCATCACCGTCGGCGTCGGCACACCCGAGGAGGTGGACCGCGCGTTTGCGGCCGCGGAGGCGGAGACCGACAGAGGCGTGCTGGTGGAGGGCTTCGTGGCCGGGGACGAACTGCGCCTCGTGGTCGTGGCCGGGGGCTTCGGCTGGGCCGTGCGCCGGTCGCCGCCGCGGGTCACGGGCGACGGGACGTCCACGGTGGCGGAGCTCGTGGCGACGGAGAACTCCCGGCGTCGCGCCGCGCCGAATCCCGACATCGCGGGCCAGCCGCTGGTCCTCGATGCGGAGGCCCTGGAGTGCCTGGCTGGCCAGGGCCTCGACGCGGAATCGCGGCCCGCAAGCGGCGCCCTCGTGGCACTTGGTCGCGTGGCCAACGTGGCACGGGGTGGCACCATCGCCGATTGCACGGCCGAGGTGCACCCTGACAACCGGGACATGATGGAGGCCGTCGCCCGCGCCCTGCATCTTGGTGCCGCGGGCATCGACTTCGTGACGGCCGACATCAGCCGCTCCTGGCGCGACGTGCCCTGCGCGATCCTCGAGGTCAACGCGACGCCCGGCTTCTCGTCGGACGCGCGGGCCGAGCTGATCATCGACCGCCATTTCCCCCGGGGCACCGACGGCCGCGTGCCGGCCGTGCTGCTGGTGGATCCCGCTCCGGATGACCTGTCCGCTGTCGTGGCGACCCTGGCCGCGCGCGGCCTCACCGTGGGCTGGACCGACGGCCACAGCACCGGCGTCGGCGCCGCACCGCGCTTCGGGCCCGGCGCGCGGCTGGCGGACCGTGCGCTCGGCCTCGTGCTCGACCCGGCCTGCCAGGCGCTGGTGATGGCGGCCACCGCCGCCGAACTCAGCGAACAGGGCCTGCCGCTCGACCGCTTCCACCTGGTGCTGGTACCTGCCAGCTCGACGGTGTCCCGGGCCGCCCGGTCCCTGCTCAGGGAGTGCAGCCGGACCGTGCAGGCGGACCTGCCGGCCGGCTGCCTGGCCGCCGCGGCGGCGGACGCCTTGCAGGAACTTTCCCCACCATGAACTACGAGGCGATCTTCCGCCAGAGGGGCGCGGCCTACGCGCAGGCCATGGCCCGGTGGCCCGACGCGCGCCGGGAGGAGTTCGACCTGGTGGTGCGTAGTGCGGGGTTCGCAACCGGGCAGGTGGCGCTCGACGTGCCGGCGGGCGGCGGCTACCTGCGGCGCTACCTGCCGTCGGGCGTGACGTGGCGGGGCCATGAGCCCTGTGCCAGCTTCTTCGACGACGACGCCACGGACCAGCCGCTCCTGCCGCTGCCCTGTGGCGACGGGTCGGCCGATGCGGCGCTGTCCGTTGCCGGCGTGCACCATCTGGACGACCGCGGGCCCCTGTACCGGGAGCTGGCCCGGGTCCTCCGGCCGGGCGGGCGCTTCGTCCTTGCCGACGTCCACGAGGAGGCGCCGGTCGGGCGCTTCCTCGACGAGTTCGTCGGCGCCCACAATAGCACCGGCCACCGGGGCAACTACCTGTCGGGCGCGGACCTTGGCCTGCTCGCGGACTGCGGTTTCCGCGTCCTGCGGGCCGGCCGCGAGCCGTTCGCGTGGCAGTTCCCCGACCGCCGGGCCATGGGCGAGTTCTGCCGGCTGCTGTTCGACATGCGGGACATCACGGCCGAAGCCGTGACGGAAGGAATCGAGGCGCGGCTCGGCACCGACACCCGGAACGGCGGCGTCGGGATGCGCTGGGAGCTCTATGTGGCCGTGGCCGAGCGGCTGTAACCTGGAAAGAGGGAGGAGATTGTGACCATGAGACTACGCAAGGCATGGAGATGGCTTCCGGCGCACAGCCGCGTTCTCATCACGCTGGCGGTGCTTGTCGCGGTGATTCAGCCGGCCACCAGCCGGGGGGAATTACCGGCGTCCAGCACCAGCGACCAGAAGATGCTCTACCACTGGGGGACGGCGATCGCGGATGAACTCGCCAACGTGGGAGCGAAGGATCCGGCGGAGCTCGAGTGGATCTTTCGCGGCATGAAGGATCGGGTCGCGGGCAAATCCCCCCCCTTTGCCGCCGACGAACTGTCGCGGCTGACCGAGTACCTGTTGGCCCGCATGGAGAAGAACGGAGTCGCCGAGAAGGCACAGGCGGTGGTGTATGCCAGGGAGAAGGCCAAGGCGCCCAACGCGGTGGTGACCAAGAGCGGTCTCGTCTACCGCGAGATCGCGAAGGGCAGTGGCGCCGGGCCGACCAAGGAGTCCAAGGTTACGGTCGAGTACGTGGGCAGGCTCCGGAATGGCTGGGTGTTCGACAGCTCGCGGCAGCGCGGGGCGCCACTCGAGACGCCGCTGACCGGGGTGATCGCTTGCTGGCAGGAGGCCATCCCGATGATGAAAGCCGGCGGGAAAGCCGAGATCACCTGCCCCCCCGGACTGGCCTACGGCGACGGCGGCACTTACAACATTCCCCCGGGCTCGGCCCTGACCTTCGAGGTGCAACTCCTGAAAGTCGCCAAGTAGGCCGCCGTTCGGGTCGGGCCGGGAATTCCTGCTCCTTATGTAATGAAGCGAGGCAGGCCGCGGGCCGGGGAGCGGTGGCAACCCGGAACCTGGCCCCGGAACCCGGTAGAATGCCCCCATGACCGACGACTCCGACGAACCCTCGGGCGGGACCTGGTACGGCCGCCTGCGGCGGGTCCTGAAGGGCGATGCCGCCACGCGTGAAGACCTCCTCGACTGGCTGCGCGAATCCCACGCCCAGACGGTGCTGGACGCCGACGAGCTGGCCATGCTCGAGGGGGTGCTGGCCGTTTCCGAGACCCAGGTGCGGGACGTCATGGTCCCCCGTTCCCAGATGGCGGTGCTCGAGCGTGACGCGCCGCGGGACGAGATACTGAAAGCGATCGTCGACAGCGGCCACTCCCGGTTCCCGGTCATCGGCGAGGACCGGGAAGAGGTCGTCGGCATCCTGCTGGCCAAGGACGTGCTCCGGCACTTCGTGGAGACCCCGGACCAGCCCTTCGATATCACCCGCTACGTCCGGCCGGCGACCTTCATCCCCGAGAGCAAGCGCCTCAACACGCTGCTGAAGGAATTCCGGGGCAGCCGCAACCACATCGCCATCGTGGTGGACGAGTACGGCGGCATCACCGGTCTCCTCACCATCGAGGACGTGCTCGAGGAGATCGTCGGCGAGATCGACGACGAGCACGACTCCGCCGAGGTGGGCCCGATCCAGGAGCAGGAGCCGGGCCGTTTCCAGGTCAAGGCACTCGCCAGGATCGACGAGTTCAACGACTTCTTCGCCACGAACCTCGACGACGAAAACTATGACACCGTGGGCGGCCTGGTGATGCACGAGCTGGGCCACCTGCCCCGCAAAGGGGAGACGCTGCAGTTCGGCGAGTTCCGCTTCCGCGTCCTGCTGGCGGACCGCAGGCGGATCCACAGCGTCGAGGTCACCCGGGGCCCGGCCGCGGGCGCCGACGGCGACGTGGCAGCGGCTTGATCGCCGGCGCCCGCGGGCGCTGGGTCGCCCTGGCGGCTGGCGCGGCCCTTCCCCTCGGATTCGCGCCGTTTGGCCACTGGTGGCTGGCGCCGCTCCTCATGGCGGTCCTGTTCCTGCTGGTCGAGGCCGAGCCGATCCGGGAGCGGGCGCTGCGCGGCTTCTGGTTCGGGACCGGCACCTTCACGACCGGGACCTACTGGCTCTACATCAGCATCCACGACTTCGGCGGCGTCGCGCCGCCGATCGCCGTCGCGCTGTGCGCCGCTCTGATCCTGCTCATGGCCCTGTACTTCGCCGCCTTCGGCGCCATCACGGGGCTGGTCGCCACCCGGGACCGGGCCTGGCAGCTCCTGGCGGTGATGCCCGCCGCCTGGGTCGGCGTCGAATGGGCGCGGAGCTGGCTGTTCAGCGGCTTCCCGTGGCTCAGCCTCGGCTACGGCCAGATCGACGGACCGCTGGCCGCCTGGGCGCCGGTGGCCGGGGTGCACGGGCTCTCGCTTCTTGCCAGCCTGTGCGCTGGCGCTCTCGCGCTCCTCGTCGCCGGGCCGAACCGGTCCCGGCTGGCAGCGCTGGGCGTGCTCGCCGCGGCGGGCCTCGTGACCGCATTGCTCACGGGCCGGGAGTGGACCGCGCCGGCTGGCGAGCCCATGGACGTGGCGCTCGTCCAGGGGGGCATTTCCCAGGACCGGAAATGGCTGCTCGAGGAGCTCGAGACCACCAAGACGCTGTTCCGCGACCTCACCCTCGAGCTCGACACCGCCGACCTGATCATCTGGCCGGAGGCCGCCATCCCGGCTCTTGCCCACGAGGAGGAGGACTTCCTGCGCGGCTTGAGCGAGCTCATGAAGGCCCGGCAGCAGGCGCTGATCCTCGGCATCCTCACCTTCGACTTCGGCACGGGAGAGTTCCGCAACTCGCTGCTCACGATCGGGACCAGCACGGGGGTCTACCACAAGCGCCACCTGGTGCCCTTCGGCGAGTACTTCCCTGTGCCGGACTTCGTCCGCAACGTGCTGCGGCTGATGAACCTGCCCTACACGGACATCACGCCGGGCCTCGACGGGCAGCGGCCACTGCTCGCCCGGGGCGTCGCCCTGGCCCCGACCATCTGCTACGAGGATGCCTTCGGGGACGAATTGCGGGACTTCCTGCCGGAGGCCGGCCTGCTGGTGAACGTCAGCAATGACGGCTGGTTCGGCAACTCCATCGCCCCGCACCAGCACCTGCAGATGGCCCGCTTCCGGGCGCTGGAGACCGGCCGGTTCATGCTGCGGAGTACGAACACCGGGATCACCGCGGTGATCGATCCCCGGGGACGGGTGATCGGGCAGGGCGCGCAGTTCGAGGCGGTGGTCGTCGCGGCCACCGTCGAGCCCCGCCAGGGGGCGACGCCCTGGGTGCGCTTCGGCAACTGGCCGGTGCTGGCCGCCTGCGCGCTGCTGCTGGCGGGGGCCGCCGTTGTATCCTTGCGGCCCCGCGTAGTCAGCCCCAAGCCGCCGGTACCGTGAACGACCAGACCCCGAACCTCCCCGAGTACGACCCGCAGGCCGTAGAAGCCGAAGCCCAGGGCTGGTGGTCCGACCAGGACAGCTTCCGGGCCCGCGAGGACCCGTCCCGGGAGAAGTTCTACTGCCTGTCCATGTTCCCGTACCCGAGCGGACGGCTGCACATGGGCCACGTGCGCAACTACACCATCGGTGACGTGATCGCCCGTCACCAGCGGATGCTGGGGCGGAACGTGCTGCAGCCCATGGGCTGGGACGCCTTCGGCCTGCCGGCGGAGAACGCCGCCATGGCGAAGGGCGTGGCGCCCGCGGCCTGGACCTGGGACAACATCGCGTACATGCGCCGGCAGCTCCAGTCCCTGGGCTTCGGCATCGACTGGAGCCGGGAACTCGCCACCTGCCAGCCGGAGTACTACCGGTGGAACCAGTGGCTGTTCCTCCGCCTCCTGGAAAAGGGCCTGGTCTACCAGACCACCGGCACCGTCAACTGGGACCCGCTGGACCAGACCGTGCTGGCCAACGAGCAGGTGATCGACGGCCGCGGCTGGCGCACAGGGGCGGTCGTGGAGAAGCGCGAGATCCCCATGTACTACATGCGGATCACCGCGTACGCCGACCAGCTCCTGGAAGCCCTGGACACGCTGCAGGACTGGCCCGAGCGCGTCCGCCTGATGCAGGCGAACTGGATCGGCCGCAGCGAGGGCGTGGAGATCGCCTTCCCCTACGACACCTCGGCGCGCGAAGCGACAGGGGCCGATGGCGCGCTGAAGGTCTTCACCACCCGGGCGGACACGCTGCTCGGCGCCACGTACTGTGCCGTCGCTGCGGAGCATCCCCTGGCGACGGCCGCCGCGCGGTCCAACGCAAAGCTCGCCGCCTTCGTGGAGGAGTGCAAGCACGGCAGCGTCATGGAAGCGGACGTGGCCACGGCCGAGAAGCGCGGCATGCCGACCGGCCTGCACGTGACTCACCCGCTGTCCGGCGCCCGCCTCGAGGTGTGGGTGGCCAACTACGTGCTCATGGGCTACGGCGAGGGCGCCGTCATGGCCGTGCCGGCCCACGACGAGCGGGACTTCGAGTTTGCATCGAAGTACGGGTTGCCGATCCGCTGCGTCATCCGCTCCGCCACCGGCGCCTACGCCGACACGGTCGCTCCCTGGCAGCCGGCTTACGCGGAGCACGGCATCACGTCGAACTCCGGGGAGTTCGACGGTCTCGGTTTCCAGGCCGCAGTGGATGCCATTGCGGCGGCCCTTGGGAAGAAGGGCCTCGGCCGCAAGCGGGTCCAGTTCCGCCTCCGGGACTGGGGCATCTCCCGGCAGCGCTACTGGGGCACGCCGATCCCGATCATCCACTGCGCGGGGTGTGGCGCCGTGCCGGTGCCGGACGACCAGCTGCCTGTGGTCCTCCCCGAGGACTGTGTGCCCGACGGCAGTGGCAACCCGCTGCGCAAGCGCGAGGATTTCCTGGCCTGCACCTGCCCGAAGTGCGGCAGGCCGGCGCGCCGGGAGACGGACACCATGGATACCTTCGTGGATTCGTCCTGGTACTTCCTGCGCTACGCCTGCGCCGACAACGCCCGGGCCATGGTGGACGAGCGGGTGCGGTACTGGCTGCCCGTGGACCAGTACATCGGTGGCATCGAGCACGCCATCCTCCACCTGCTCTATTCCCGCTTCTGGACCCGGGTCATGCGGGACCTGGGCCTCGTGTCGCTCG
>Ga0268299_1004552_pt1 | contig 10621 bp, 15 predicted proteins | sample NOBtaG_FD_193484 | JGI IMG/M metagenome (GOLD analysis project Ga0268299, IMG submission 193484) | Activated sludge microbial communities from bioreactor in Nijmegen, Gelderland, Netherland - NOB reactor | ecosystem: Engineered > Bioreactor > Aerobic > Activated sludge | place: Netherlands... | reverse complement strand
CGTCGTCCTCGCGTTACGATGCACTTTCATCCGGGACCTTTCCTCCTGTGGCTGAGATTCGTTTCGCCACGATCTCTTTGCCCCAGGAGGTCCCGGATGAACAACGTGTCTGGCCGCTACAGCTAGGCCCCGCGGCCGAGCCTGGCCCAACTGATTCCGCAAGCACTTCCACGCACTCGGCCTCGATCGCCGCTGGGCCGGCAAGTAGTTGCTGAACTATGGGCAATGGCAATTGGCCCGTGACAGAAAACGTATAGAGATCGATCACGGCTGCGGCAGTCCTAACACCCTCGGAAGCGCCTTTTGCCAGGCGCTTGAGAACCGCCGTGAACCTCTTGCCTTCCGCCGTCTCAGCCGCGCGCTTGGCGACGGGCTGCTGAGACATCGCGCGGCCTGCCATCTTCGCCAGCGCCTTCTCAACGCTCTGCACGCCCCAAAGACGGTACTCTTGTAGAGCCTCGTCGGCGGCGCGCAGGTGTTCGAGAAGAAAGCTCTTCATCTCAGGCTCTAACGCTCCGTTGAGCACTTCCTCGATCAGCTCCCGCACGAGTCGGTGAAGGTCGACCACTTCGGCCGGGTCGAGTGACGGCTCGGGCCTACTGAGAGACAATTCACGCGCACAGCCGTCCAAGCTGTACATGGTCACGTCATCGAGCATAGTGACGGCCCCATGCCATTGCGCGTCGATGTTCGATGCGAGCGCGTTTACCATCGAGTCGATTCGACCCTTCCAGCGCAACGCATGCTCATGATCCTTCCCCGGAAGAGTGCGAACCGCCGCCGCAGCTTCGTCGGGCAGCTCACGAAGACTCGCCAATCGCCTCAGCAAGGTAGAGGTGTCGTGGACATCAATTTCGAACACCGTGCTCCACACTTCGCGGACAGACTGGCCATGAGACAAGCGCTGCGCGGCCTGGACCAGCGCCAAGAGACGCGCCGCAGGGTTGTTCGGTGTGTCAGCCATTCTAGCTCCCTACGTCATCGGAGACGCGAACCCAACCTCGGCCGCTAGCGTCGGGGCAGCGTCCGACAGCGGTTGACATTCACCGCCTCGACCGCACCGATTGTCTGTTAGATGTAAGTATCTCGACCCGGACCGTCGAAGGCACCTGAACGGTCCAGAATGCATGCAACAGAACGTGCCGTCCCCCTTCGGCGATTTGGAGATAAGATGGATTTGAACGCTGAGATGACGACTCCCCAATCCGCTACCGGAGCCGTTCCGCCAGTTTTCGCTGCACTGCACTTCGAAGTCAGCCGTCTCCATTTCTCATGGCAGCTCTACACCCAGCTTTTCACCACTCCCGAGAGCATCGAGGTTCTCCGCCGGGGTGCCCGAACTGCGTTCCGCCTCTTTCAAGAGTCCCTAGCGCGCTCGATGGAGCTGGCTATTTCGCGGTTGACGGATCGCGCCTCGAATCAGTCTCAGGGCAACGTCTCTCTTCACCGGCTCCCGGCCCTACTCGATGAACTCGGGAAACCTGAGGTCGCCGGTAAGGCCCGAGTCCGACTTCAAGAACTCGAGGCCAAGACTGCACTGATTCGACTTTGGCGCAACAAGAGGACTGCGCACTACGACCTAAAGGTCGCGCTCGGCGAGAAGAGCCTTGAGCCGCTCTCGTGGCCGCTCGTCGATGATGCTGTCACGGCAATCCGCGAACTCTTCCAGTGCGTCGAGCCGCATATTTACGCGGAGGACCGGACCACGGGATTCGAATACACGATACTCGATGGAGACGGCGAAGAACTGCTTGCACTTCTGAAGATGGGGCACGCGCACTACGACTGCTTGCGCGAAGCTCGTGGCCTTCCTCGACGCGAGCGCGAGGCCTAGGATTTCGTGACGACCGAGGTACCTGAACGCGCGGCCTTTCTTCACTTCACAAAAAGGCAATCTATGTTGCGACCGGGGGCGCATGGATGCACTTGGTGGGACGCGTCCGACTATTGGTCCGTACACGAGACTCGAAGTATCAACTCTACGTTGGACATGGCCCTTGCAGAGGTCGCGCGTGCGCAACCGAAGGCAGCGTGGATCGCCAACTTGCTCGCGGGCAATCCCGATGTGCGCCAGGCTCTCACAAACGAAGTCGATGCCCGCATGCGACGCAAGGAGGAAATCTTCGAAGAATGGCGCACTCTGGACAACCCAACGGCACCATCCCGGCGCAGCTGTATGTTTCTCTTCGACGACTGCATTGACCCCGCCGCCTATGCGACACGCCTAGACTTCAAGAGAGAAGACTACCACTTGGTCGAAGTGCGGCTTGGGCCCGGGCCGTACGCCCTGCACCGCGCGAAGCAGTCTCTACTCAATTGCAATGCACAGTCAGAAACGGAGATGGTTCGGCGCGCACGCGAATACTGGAAAGGTGCCTTTGCGGGGGATGAGGACAGCGAGTTGCTCTTCTCGGGATTTTTCACAATCTCCGCTGTCCGCTCCGTCGCTGGTCAAAGCTTGTGATCGCTACACTCCTACACCAAGTCCAGTTCGGACCGGCTTGCGCCTCGCAGCTTTCCGAAGCCTCCAACCTAGTTCGCCTTCGGGATCAGAACATCGGTCAGACGTTGCCGCTAACACATGATGCGAGTCTACCTGGATACGGCACAATGGATTGATCTAGCGGAAGGAAAGCTAGATCGTCGCAGCTTCGAAGCCCCCTTGGAAGCCAGAGTCGTCCGACCGACGTTGTCGTCGGTTCATGTGATGGAGCTCGCGCGGCAAGAGCCCGAGTCCCGGAGACGGGTTGCCGAATACATGGACGAAGTGCGTCAGCGACTTGGCGTAGGGTGGATTCGGGGTCCCCATTCATTGGCGCGCATGGAGGTCCGATCGGCGTACTTCGCATGGGCCGGAATGGCGCAGCGCCCTTTAGACCCGTTCGTGGAGAACCTAGTCGATTCTCTAGACCTCGAAACAGACTGGTTCGACCGAGCGATGGGCGAAGGCGTATCGATCGGCCGGAGCGTCGAACAGGCGGCCGAGATTCGGAGCGAGCGGCCTGAGCATGAGGAGACGCGCCAGCGAGTTCCACTTATGAAAAAGCAGGTACGCGAAAGCCGTGGACGCTTCCGACGACTGCTTGTCACGGACACGCTAGCACTCGTGAATTCCCACCTTCCACGCACCTTAGAGACGGACTGTCGTCTGCAAATCAGCATTACGGAAGACGACCGACAAAGGTTTCTCACTGAGATGTCGATCTCATCCTGCCCGACACTCGCCCTGCGCCTGGCATTGCACGAGGGCTGGATCATGGGGAAGGACGATCGGCCGTCTGACTACGAGGACTACGGCCATCTTGGCGGCATCGCATACTGTGACGTCGCATTCGCAGATCGACAAACCTGCGAAGCCCTCCGGGTTGGCCGCGCGACTATCAGACCGAAGCGGAACGGTGAGTTTCCAGAATGGGTGCAAAATCTCCGCTAGCGATTCGCAAGGACTAGCTCGCGTAGCCGCGTCGCGCTCCATGCCGTCGGCGCGGAGCGTGTTCGTGTAGTCGATCTGGTTCTAAGTCTAGAACGCGCGCTATCGGGCAGGTTCAGATTCTGCGGATTCGCGGCGTGCGCTCTTCTTACGTCGACTCGTGATCCTTCCGCGAGCACTTCCTGGCGTTCACCGATCGCTGTGTAGGTTGTCGGGGTCCGAGCTTCAGGGTCAGCCCGTCATGGGTCGTGCCAATCGGGTAGACGGTCGCCGTCCGCTGGTCGCAGGCTGACAGTAACAGCATCCAGATTACGGTCGACCACTACGGGCACCTTGTGCCCGGCGGCAATCGGGCCGCTGCGGACCGCCTGGATGACGTGCTCTCCAAGCAACAATCCGCAACCCCCGCGCAACCAGCCGTCGGCTGAGTCGCCGCAAATACAGAGCCACCCAAGGGAATCGAACCCTCGACCTACCGATTACGAATCGGTCCTGACGAGGAGCCTCCTCCCTCGGAGTGACGGGACTCGTCGAGAAACGACGGGAACTTGGGTCGCCGAGCATTGCGCTGCTTTGCGCTCGCGTACGCTGATTCGCGATGCCCAACCGGCACCAGAACCGGCATCAGCCTGAACGGCAGAGCGTCACCCGCGTCGACACCCGCGCAGCCGAGATGTGCACCCCCACGTGCGAGCAAGCCCCCCGTGCCAAGGGCCGGAGCTAGCTCGCTCCCCGGACTTTTAGAATTTTGAAAACCTCTCCTCGGGCATGCGGTGCAGAAGGGAGCCCGCGCGCCGAGCGTCAAGCGAGGGGGAAGCGCGGGGCGACCGACCCCAGGCGCGGCCTCACCTCCTGGGCTGCGCAGTAATTGAGCCCTCGAATGTTAATATAGGTCAGATCGCCTGCGGAGCCTTGGATATTGGATTCGATGGCTACGCGAAGGGTGGCGATGGCTCGCGGTGAGGGGGCGGGGGTGGCCGGTGCAAGATGCCCCCTCGGAAGCCACCCCTACCATTGCTCGTGGGCATCTCGGCCCGAGATGAGCAAGTTTTGGCGCCGAAACTATCGGGCGCAGCGGAACCCGATACCAGGGTCCTCGAACCTCGCCGCGTTCATCCCGCGGAACGAGATGCGGGCGTTCTGGGGTAGGGCGCGCCAGGACCCGCCGCGATTGGAATAGGTGCCTCCTTCTTGCGAATCGGCCGTCCACTCCAAAACATTACCGACCATGTCGAGCGCCCCACTCGGCGATGCACCAGCTGGAAACGACCCGACGGGCGTCGTCCCGCCAAAGAGACTCCCCACGTTGGCGAGGTCGCGGCCGCTATCGTAGCCGTCATTGCCCCAGGGATACTTCCGCCGATCGGTGCCCCGCGCGGCCTTCTCCCACTCCGCATCGGTCGGCAGCCGCTTCCCGACCCACCTGCAGTACGCCACCGCCTGATGCCAAGTAACGCAGTTGATCGGATGGCTCTCGCGCCCCGGCCGTTGCCAATTGCACAACTCGTTGTTGAGACCGCTGGGCGAACACGCGCCAGCGCTCACACAGCGTGCGTATTGGTCGACAGTGACCTCGGTCTTGTCGATCTCGAACCCGCCAACCTCAACCGTGCGTCCCGTCTTTTCTTCGGCCCAGCACTCCGTGTCGACGGTCTCGTTGCAGCCCATGAAGAGGGGTCCCCCCGAGATCGCAACCATCTGAGCACTATCCTTCCCTTTGGAGACCTCCGTCGCTGTAGCCGCGTCGGCTTTCCTGTCCTTCCTGTCAAGATCGGGCATCGCATCGCCTGCCACGGTCGTGAAGCTCACGGGCACGCCCATCTCGTTTGCCACGAGGAGACCGGCCGTCGAGCCCTTCGCGTCGTCCGCTGGTGGGAAGACACCAAGCACCGCTCGCCCTTGCCCCTTTGAGCCCGACAGCCGCAAGCGTGGACCCGTGGTGTCTGTGGTCAGCGTGATCCGTTGAGTTTTGTTCTCGTCGATGAGTTTGACGCTGGGACTGCCATCATCGCCGAGCTGAAGCAGCAATCGTGCGTCGTGGCTCTGGTCGGTCAGGGCGATTGTTACGAGCCCATCCTCGGGCGACGCCCCTATTAGCGCGTGCGGCCTCCCATCCTTGCCGTTCAGAGTGATGATCGGCGTACCGTCCTCATCGACACCGATGTTGATTCGGATTGCTCCCTGCCGGTCGCGAACCACGAACCCGCGCGCTTCGAGGTAGCCTTCCCGTGACGGCGCAAGGCTCTGCGAGAGTCGTGCGCGGACGTAGTTGATATCTTCCTTGCTGCATCCGGCGCTGACAACGAGGATGAGCGCCAGCGAGAGCCAGGTTCTCGGTGCTGCGCGCAGACCTTTGCAGGATTCACCATGGTCATCCGCGCGCACGGCCCGCGAGGTATTCAATTGAATCCGTCGCGTCAAGGGAAACTTGCTAGCCGCGCCATGTGGATGCGGAGGCGGTCTTCCGGCAGCGGTTGCGACAGCTGATCGAGGAGAAATACGGCAGCGTGGACCGCTTCTGGCTCGACACGGGTTGGTCGAAGGGGCACGTCAGTCACATTCTGCGCGGCACACGGAGCCCATCGCTCGCCACCATCGTGAAGCTGGCGAAGATTCTTGAGGTCGAGGTAATCGAGCTGTTCCAGCCTTCCCGTCGGACCAAGGAGTAACCGTCTACCTGGGTTCGGAAAGATCGCAACGGCCGATCGTCCTCATTGGCAGATTGACTGCTCCAAAGTGAGACGTCTCGGCGATTGACACGCCGCGCTCGGTCGCACTAAGCGGCTCCGCTCATGCGGAAACCACTCATCTTGCCCCTCGCCCTCGTGCTCTGCATCGGTTGCTACGAGAACACGACCATTCGCAGCTATCCATCAGGAGCCGTTGTCTCCATCAATGGACAGCCCGCCGGTACGACTCCGGCCTCGTTCCAGGTTCCGAGTCGCCGAATCTCGGCGGACAGCGTGTATCGGTATCGGGTCGAGCGCGAGGGGTATCGTCCGGCCGAGGGCGAATTCCGAACGATCGTCTCTACGGCGCGCATCTTCGGAAGCATCTTCAGCTTCGGAGTGTCGTACATCTTCAAGGGAGTGAGAGTTCTACCTGATTCCATCGGTGTGGACCTTGAGCCCCTGAATCCGACCGCTCATGGACGGCCCGGTGAGGGTGCGAGCGAACGATTGCACCAAGCCGAGGAGCTGTTCGAGCGCGGCGCAATCACGGAAGAAGAGTACCAGCGAGAACGCGCGAGGATTCTGCGGGGCTTGTAGAGCCCCCCACCCCCCAGAAGATATTGGCGGCTCCTTACGGGCGCCGCCGTGGCCGTGCCTCTCCCGGTGGCACTGACGGCGGGTAGCCGAACTCTTTGCATGCGCGCTCGAACGCCTGGGATTCGCCGGTCCCCCTCAACTCCGTGACCCGAGCGCGGAAGTGCCTCTTCTCGGCCTCGCGGGCCGCCTTCTTCATCGGCCCGAGTCGCGATCGACTGGCGCGCACCCGGCAAGCGGTAGAGCAGTAGTTCTCTGGGCGTAGCGCCTGGCGCGCCACGGCGAACTCGCGACAGTCCACGGAGTCACAACGGTAGAATCGTGGCCAGAGCCCAGAGGAGGCCGTGGAAGCGAAGATTCCGTGCAATTCCGTTTCGAGGCTCTTCGGAGGCACCCAGCTCAAGCGGAATTTGAGGCTAACCCGGGTGCACTCACCCTGCGCCTCCAATCTCTGGGTAGCCTGAAAACGGCGCTGCAGGGTGCGCACGATCGTCGTCAGGTCGCCGTCCGCACAAATCGTATCCAGCCACTCCTGGGCGTGACGATGCACCACCACGAACTCGCCCGGGCTGATGCGTTTCCCGTTGCGGCCCAGGTCGGTCCACTGAGTCACGCGATGATTGTCGGTTCCTAGGTGCGCAAGGTCATCGGGTGGCAGATAGGCGAGGACCGTTCGGCTGAAGGCTTGCCACAAGTCACCTGCCGGGCGTCCTTTCCCGCTCTTCGCGTGCCCAAGCTTCGCTGCCGGTGGCCACCACAAGCTGCGGCAATTCCCAACCGTCACGGGGAGGTTGGCGAAGGCAACGAGCCGCACTGCCTCCAAAAATCCGGTCGTCGGGCGCATGATACGCAGAATTCATGCTCTCGGTAACTTCGAGTGTCAACGGAAATTCGGGCCGACGGGACGGCTCAACTAGAATGGCGGGAGAACGGGAGGGGACCGGCAACCGTGGCAGCCCGCCGCACCCCCCTCTCCTGAGCGTAGCTAGGATGCGCATTCCCCTGGGGCCGCCACAAAGGATTCTACCGATGACAAAGAAGAAGCAATCGAGCCTCGCAACCGCACAGCCGAACGAGCGCGAGGTCCCCGTATGGAGACAGAGTGCCGCAGAATGCGATTCCTGCGAGAGCCACCCCTCAGGGGGGCCGTCCCGCAGGAATCGAATCGTCGAGAGCGGCGGCAGCGGCGCCCAGGGCGGTGAGCGGTGAAGCAGGATTGGACACCCAAGCCTCTCAGCGCACTCGTGTCGTCGGGAGCTGGCGTTCCCTGGCTTTTGGAGGGCTACATCGCAAGAGGCTCGTTCACCCTGTTCACGGGTCTATGGAAGGCCGGTAAGACAACGTTCCTTTCGTACTTGCTCCGTTCGCTCGGTGAGGGAACCCCGTTCGCGAACCTGAGCAGCTCTAAGTGCCGCGTTCTGGTCGTCACCGAGGAAGCGGAGTCGATGTGGCAGCACCGTCGCGACGAGTTGAAGCTCGGTGACCACGTCGAGATCATCTCCAGACCGTTTGTTGGGCGTCCCGAGATGGCCACGTGGGGCACTTTCGCGGAATACCTCGCTACGGTCGTCAAGGAGCGTGACTTCGCGCTGGTTGTGCTCGATTCCCTGCCGAATCTGTCCCCGGTGAAGGATGAGAACGATGCGGCGCAAACCATTAGCGCTCTGACGCACCTGTATGGCGTGACAGGTACTGCGGGGGCAGCGGTGCTGCTCATCTCTCATCCGAAGAAGGGAGACGCGGCCGAGGGCCAAGCCACTCGCGGCACAGGTGCCACTCCGGCCTTCGTGGACATCATCGTCGAGATGCGGCGTCACGATCCTGAACGCCGCGATACTCGCAGGGTGCTGACAGCGTACAGTCGATACGACGAGACGCCGCTAGAGCTCGTGCTCGACTACGAGCCGGGGAAGGGCTACCGCGCGCTAGGAACAAAAGCCGAGGCCACCGCAACCGAACGCCTGGCCACTGTCAGGACGATTCTCCCTACCGAGGCGCCTGGATTGACCGTTGAGGAAATTCTCACCGCATGGCCGGATGATCCTCCACGCCCTGGGGAGCGCACGCTCAAGGCCGACCTGGCGGAAGCAAAGGCCACATCAGGGGCAGGAATCGCTTGCACCGGTGAAGGGGTGAAGGGCGACGCCTATCGCTACCACCGCGCGGACTCGATTCCCGCCAGCTCAAACTGTAGCGGGATTGACGGAGTCGAATTGCCAGCGGCGGTGGCAGCGTGATGAACCGCCAGCACAAGCCGAGAGAGATCGAGGAGGGTCAACGCCTCCTCGATGTCCGCGAAGCCGCCACGCTTCTGAGCCTGAAGCCCAAGACTCTGTACCGATGGGCTTACGAGCGCCGCATTCCCGTTGTGAAGCTCCTAGGGGGTGCTCTGCGGTTCCGCCTCAGCACCCTGCTCAAGCTCATCGCCGACTCAGAGCAACCGGCGCTCAGGCAGAAGGGTGATTGACGCCTAATGGCTGCTACGTTACTAGCAGTCCCAAGTGGAGAGTCTGAAGCGTGCACGCAAGGCGAAGGGCATGAGTCTCACCGAGGTGGCCGAGCGCAGTGGCCTGCATCGGGAAGCCATCGCGAGAGCCGAGCGGCAAGAAACCGATGTGCGAGCATCCACCCTCAGCGCGCTGTCAAAGGCACTGGGGGTGCCAGTGTGCGAGCTGTTCGATGAGTCTGGGCATGAGCGGAAGCGACGACGGCAAGCACCAAAGCGGTAAGCGTCACTCCCGAGGCATCTTCGAGCGCCCCAAGGGCTCGGGAGTCTGGTGGGTGCGATATCACGACGAGAACGGGCGCGAGCACCGCGAAAGCGTGGGGTCGAAGGCTCTTGCGGTCAAGGTATACGCCAAGCGTAAGACCCAGGTTGCGGAGCGTCGATTCTTTCCCGAAGCGATCAAGCGGCGCGAACACTCACTGGCGGAGACCATCGACGATTTCCTCTCGCGCGTGAAGGACCGGCTTCGCAGCTATCCCGAGTACGCGCGTGCTGGCCGGGACTGGAAGGCCGAGCTGCCGGGCAAGTCGCTACGCCAGATAACGCCGGGAGACATCGAGCGATACGTTGCGCGACGCATCTCGGAGGTACGCCCCGCGACCATCAACCGCCACTTGGCCTTCCTGAAACGGCTCTTTTCGGTTGCGATTGCCGACGGCAAAGCCGAGCACAACCCTGTCAGGGCGGTGAAGCTCCTCAAAGAGAACAACGCGCGGGTTCGCCATCTGACCGACGACGAGCAAGGGCGGCTGTTCGAAGAGCTAGAGTCAGACGAGCAACGGATCGTGCTTGTCGCGCTCCACACGGGCCTCAGGCGCAGCGAGCAGTTTCACCTGCGGTGTGGGAGTACGTCGATCTCGCAAAACGCACGCTAACGGTTCCTCGCTCGAAATCCGGGGACCTTCGCCGCGTGCCGCTGAACGACGATGTTCTAGACGTGCTGCGGGGGCTTCCGAGCCGTCTCAAGAGCGAATGGGTCTTCCCGAGTGCAACAGGCGCGACCCCGATGGACGCACAGAACTCTACAACCGCGTCTTCGTTCCCGCGCTGGAGCGTACCGGTATCGAAGACTTCCACTGGCACGACCTACGGCACACGTTTGCCAATCGGCTCGTGATGGCGGGGGTCGATCTACGGACGGTGCAGGAAGTCATGGGGCACAAGACGATCACCATGACGCTCCGCTACGCGCATCTCTCGGAGACGCACCAACTCGACGCCGTACAACGCCTCAGTGCGAAGCCAACCGGCACCGCTACCGGCACCGGCTCCAACGTGGTGGAGCTAAAGACAGAGCCACCCAAGGGAATCGAACCCTCGACCTACCGATTACGAATCGGTTGCTCTGCCAGCTGAGCTAGGGTGGCGTGCAGGTGGGACGGCGGGTGAGGGCGAGACCATAAAGGCTCGCGGCAGGAT
>Ga0268299_1004551_pt1 | contig 10623 bp, 10 predicted proteins | sample NOBtaG_FD_193484 | JGI IMG/M metagenome (GOLD analysis project Ga0268299, IMG submission 193484) | Activated sludge microbial communities from bioreactor in Nijmegen, Gelderland, Netherland - NOB reactor | ecosystem: Engineered > Bioreactor > Aerobic > Activated sludge | place: Netherlands... | reverse complement strand
TTCCTATGCCTCGTGCTTGTCAAGAAATATGTAATCAAGTTATAGAATCTATAAACAATAAACTGCCTGTATTATTTCATTGCAAAGCTGGTCAAGGCCGCACAGGATTAATGTTAGCTTGTACCTTAGTTTCATTAGGCCAAAGTGCAGAAGAGGCACTTTCAACAGTAAGAAAAGTAAATCGTGCTTATGTTCAAACAAATTCTCAAGAAAGTTTTATTACCAACTACTTTCAGTTTTTGTCAAAACAATTAATAACAATATAAGTGTTTTGTAAAAGACACTTCCTTTATAAACAAAAACCTTGTGGTTTTATTTTTATAAATAGGAGGTTTCATATGCAAGAAATGCCTGTGCAACAGATTCAAAGCTCAATAAAAAATATTGTCTTAAAATTGCAAAACATAGACCTAAAAAAATATGAAGAAGCTACATATCAATATATTCTTAACAATTTACAATTAGAATTAACTCCATTATTTGATGAATGGCAAGCATTTCTAAATAAAATAGATACTCACTATGCAATAATTTTAAGTGAGTCTAATAAAATACCGAATAATAACATTCAAGGTGAAATAGAAAGTTCAAATTTAGAAGATGATATAGATCTTTCTACTCCAATTAGTCAATTAAGTAATACTATTGCTATAGCTAAATGGGATTATGAATGGAAAGTAGCAGCCTTAACATCAAAACTAGAGTCTGAAGATTCTTTAAGTCTTTTGTTATCTATTTGTAATATTTGCAGTGCAATATTTAAAGGCTCTCAAGCTATTGAAGAAACCTTATGCAATTATGAAGCAATAGAACCAGATGAACTGTTTGCTAATAGATCTAAAGAACAATTAATAATCTCTTTAGAAATACGTAGAGTTTATACTAAGTTTTCTAAAATGGTGTCAGAAGAAAATTGGGCAAATGATATAGAATTAACTACAATGATAATTAGAGAAAGATTACGTCGTATTGGTTCTGCAATAGCTGTTCTTTATGGTAGAGATGTTTTTTCTCATCTACGAGTTTCTGATAGAGTTTTAATTAAACAATTGCAACAAAGAATATTAAACTGGTTATCTAACAAAACAATTGATTTGGAGACAGGAAAAACTATTTGGCAGGATGTTTGCAGCTTTGCAGAGTTATTAACAGAAATTAACAATAGAGCAGAGTTAATACAACATGATAACCAAACACTTTCTACCGTGTACGATGAATTAGCCTCTTTACCTGATTTTATTAAACCTTTACCTGATAATTTATTTACTCAATTAAAAACAGCTTTTGGGCGTAATGGTTATTTAGATCAATTAATTCAACAATATAAAGATATCCCTGTTAGTCAATGGAAAAAAACTATCCATATTGTTAAGCAACAATTAACTAGTTCTAATTCTTATGCTTAATAGACTAAGTAACTTAAAGAAATACAATTACTATAATTAAAATATTAAAGCTTTTTATTTATGAATTTTTGTTATTTCCATTTCAAGCCTTTAAAATATAGAACACTCTATTGTTCTTAAACTCAAGTCTTATAGTCTTTTGTTGGTTAAGAGGTTTCTGTTTTAGCTGATTTTATTACTAAATCTGCTATTTACTTTTAGTTTTAATTAGAACAACAAAGAATATTTTTGTAGAGAAATAATAATGAAAAACAATGTTTTAACTAATCACACAACACATTATCCAATACAACTTAGAAGTAACCATAGTATTTTGGAACAAATATGCAAGATGGAACATCTGTTTCACCTTGCATTTGTTATAAGAGGTTATTTAGCTTTGTAAATATTACTGTAGTGCTTCTTTAAGCAAGGCTGCTCCACCAAGTAAGGCAGCATCATTGCCTAGTGTACATTTAAGTAGCTTAAAGTTTTCTAATGCTGCTGGAAACGCTCTAACCTTAAGTTGTTTTTCAATTTCCGGTTCAAGTAATGGATAAGCAGATGAACCGCCTCCACCAATTACTACAGCTTGAGGGTTAAGAGTATTAAGCATGCCTGCAATTGCAATTCCTAGGGCTGAACCAGCACGAACAAAAGCACGTTGTGCGCCTTCGTCACCTTCATGCGCTAATTCAAAAGCTTTTTTGGCTGTATTAGCTTCTGAGCCATATTCTTTAGCTAATCTAGCCATTGCTGTAGCAGATGCGTAAGTTTCTAAACATCCACGCGCACCACAACCGCAAAGATGGCCGTCTTCATCAATAGAAATATGTCCAATCTCTGCTGCTGCTCCATTTACCCCACGCCAAAGTTTGCCTGATAAAATAATTCCACCACCTACACCAGTTCCTAAAGTGTAAACAACAACTGTGTGTAAGCCTACAGCAGCACCAAAAAAAGTTTCTCCCATTGCATAAACATTAGCGTCATTTTCAATGATACAAGGCAGTTTGGTTTGTCTGGTAATTTCTGCTGCCATAGGATAATTATTAAGCTCTGGTAAATTAGGAGCTTTTGATAAACGATCCATTTGCGGCGAGGCTGTGCCAGGGGCGGCAATTGCAATACCTATTACTCCTTGATCTGTAAACTCTAGTGCTTGTTTGGAAATTAACCCAACTATTTCTTCTGCTCCGCGTGGGGTAGGGTGCATTATTCGTTTTACAACCTGGTTGTTTGCTACTAAAGCAACTCTAAGATTAGTTCCGCCTAAATCAACAGTGATAGCTGCTTGGTTTTCTGACATTAGTGCCTCCAAATGGAAATAGTATTTTTAAGTTAAAAAATAAATAATAGGTTTCTTTAAGTATTTTTGGAAATGTCTTCTATTTAATCTGTCAAGTGTAATCATGATGTAACATTTTAGTAAATTTTCTGTAACAAAATTTTCCTGAAATATTGCAGATTAGGTCTGATAATTTTCTATAATTTAAGAAGGATAAAGCTTTATGCCACATATTCAAGTCAATGGAGCTAATATTTACTATGAGGAACAAGGCGCAGGCAAAGAAACAATTGTTTTTGCACATGGATTGCTTTGGAGTGGGAAATTATATGAACAGCAAGTTAAAGTATTAAAAGAGCGTTATCGCTGTATAACATTTGACTTTCGCGGTCAGGGACAAAGCGAGGCTACTCAAGATGGTTACGACATGGACACACTTTGCAAAGACGCAGCAGAGCTAATAAAAAAACTTAATGCTGTGCCTTGTCATTTTGTTGGCCTATCAATGGGCGGTTTTGTTGGTATGCGGCTAGCTTTTCGCTATCCAGAATTACTTAAAACTTTGACTTTGATGGAGACATCAGCCGATCCAGAACCCCAAGAAAACCTTGGACGGTATAAATTGTTAAATTTTGTTGTAGGTCTTTTTGGCTTTGGTTTAGTTATAGGTCAAGTTATGCCTATTATGTTTGGAAAAAAGTTTTTAACCGATCCTAGCCGAGTAGAATTAAAAGCAGAAATGAAACGGCGTATTTTAAGCAATCGTAAAAGCATAACTCGTGCTGTTAAAGGGGTAATTGAACGAAAAGGAGTTTATGAAGAAATTAAACAAATTAAAACGCCTACATTAATTATTGTTGGCGATCAGGACACAGCAACTGTGCCAGCCAAGTCAGAACGTATTCACAAACAAATTGAAGGATCAAAACTAGTAATAATTGCTGGTGCTGGGCATACTTCAACCCTTGAAGAGCCTGAAAAAGTAAACCAAGTTTTAGTAGAATTTTTAGACAGCAATAAACAATTGTAGCCAAATGAAATCCCCAATAAAATTAGCCGCAAAGTTTTTAATTTACTAATTTTTAAGTAATTTTAGGAGTTTTTCATGTCATCATCAGACAATGATTATCGTATTGAAAAAGATTCTCTAGGAGAAATACGAGTTCCAGCTAAAGCCCTCTATGGAGCGCAAACCCAACGAGCAGTAGAAAATTTTCCTATTAGCGGGCTACGCTTTCCAAGAGAATTTATCCGCGCTTTAGGGTTAATAAAACTAGCTTCAGCCGAAGTTAATTTATCTTTAGGGTTGCTAGCGGCTGAACAAGCTAACCCAATTAAAGCTGCTTCTCAAGAAGTTGCAGACGGCCTTTTAGACGAACATTTCCCAATAGATATTTTTCAAACTGGTTCAGGTACTTCTACCAATATGAACGCCAACGAAGTAATTGCTAACCGAGCATTACAAATTATTGGTGTTGAAATGGGGTCAAAGCAAATTCATCCTAACGACCATGTAAATATGGGTCAGTCATCAAATGATGTTATTCCTACCTGTATTCATTTAGCAGCTTATTTAGCTACAAGTGAAAGCCTGTTGCCAGCACTTAAGCATTTGCACCAGACTTTAACAAATCGCATGGCTGATTGTGATGATGTAGTAAAAACAGGTCGTACCCATTTAATGGACGCTATGCCAATTCGTTTAAGCCAACAAATTAGCGGTTGGGCCAGCCAAGTTAAACATTCTATTGAAAGAGTTAGTGCAGCACTTCCAAGACTTGCAGAAATGGCTTTAGGTGGTACTGCTGTAGGAACAGGCATTAATGCACATCCAGATTATGCTAAAGCCGTAGCTCAAGAATTAGCTCGGCTTACAAATTTACCTTTATGTGAAGCAGAAAATCATTTTGAAGCTCAAGCTGCCCAAGATGCTGCTGTTGAGCTATCAGGACAACTTAAAACAGTAGCAGTTTCCTTAATGAAAATTGCTAATGATCTTCGTTGGATGAACTCAGGCCCACAAGCAGGGCTAGGGGAAATTGTTTTACCTGCTCTTCAACCAGGATCTTCAATTATGCCAGGAAAAATCAATCCTGTAATTTCTGAGGCTACCATTATGGCTTGTGCGCATGTGATTGGTAATGACACAGCTATTACTTTAGGCGGTCAATGGGGTAATTTTGAGTTAAATGTAATGCTACCAGTAATTGCCTATAACCTTTTACAGTCAATTACTGTGCTAGCAAATGTCTCTCGTGTGCTAGCGGATAAGGCTGTAGCAGGCTTTACAGTAAACCGCGAGCAAATTGCTGATGTAGTAGAAAAAAATCCAATTATGGTGACAGCACTTAATCCAGTAATTGGATATGATTTAGCTGCTAAAATTGCTAAACGGGCTTATGCTGAAAATCGCCGAGTCCGTGAAGTTGCCGAAGAAATGACAGATCTTAGTGCTGAAGAACTAGCTAAGCTTCTTGATCCACGAGAATTAACCGAAGGTGGCATTAAGGGCGGTGGCACAGGCGGCTAAAAAATATATAAATAAATAATTGCTAAAAAAATAACCTGTAGGATAATAGCTAATACTTATTCTATAGGTTATTTTTTATGAAAAATCTTCTTAAATTAATATTACTATTTTTTTTAGTAATACAGCTTAGTTGTAATCATTATAAATCCAACATTAATCAAAAAATAAAAGATTTAGAACAATTGTTTAACCTAATAGAAAAATACCAAGTAAAAGACTTCCGTAACCAAGATTGGTGTAAAAATATTAACTATATTAAAGGAAAATATGCTAAAACTTCTAAGGAATCAACTTGCATTTTATTTGAAGGTGAGACAAAAGAATTTAATAAAGAGGCAGAAGAAGACTTTAATTTAATAGCTAGAGAGTTAGAAAAAACAAAAGCAGATGTATTATTTTTTAGTATAAAATTGGAAAATAACAAAATAGCTACAGCAGAATTTAATATAAATTGTGGGTTTTGTCGTCCTAGTTATGTATATGAACCAAATTATAAGCTACCAGAAAATATGGGTCAGGAAATGATATTTAGCCGAATAGATAATAATTGGTATTTAGTAGAAGAAGATTGGAATTAATAGAAAGGAAATATAAATTGTATGAATAAGGAAACTAAATTAACCATAATTTTAATATCAAGTGTTGTTCCTGCTGGGGTAGCTGGGCTTGGTTATGCAGGCTGGATGGAAGTTGAGGTAAATATATTTGTTGCTTTGGCTATGGTAATAATTGGGGGAGCAGTTGCGGGGGTAATGAATGGTAATAATTCTTTAGAGAAAGCTTTATACCCAATCCCTTTTATTATTGGTGGAGTTGTTTTTATGTTTGGTACAACCTTTTACTTATCTTTTAGAACCGTAATTATGGATATTGAGTTAGCAATTCCTGGAGCAGTAGGATTTATGGCTTTTTTACTCTCTTATGCCTTAATTAACAAAATTTTACAGGCGAAAATTAAAGACAATTCAGAGCGAGTAAATTTTTAAATAAAACTAAGAAAACTTAGGTTTAAATAAGCAACTTGGAAGTTAACTAGGTCGATAATCCCGAATGAATAATCATTCATTTTTAGTAAAATAAAAAATATAAAGGATAAAGCTATGGCTATTCGTATCAACGAGAACCAAAACACCCCAATAATTAGCAATAATGAAACTCAAAGCCCCCAACAAACACAACAAACACAAACTACAACACATTCAGCCATTAATGAACGTCCTGATTCTGGGCGAGATAGCAGACTACAAGGACAATTTAGTCAATCTCGTACAAACATAGATGCTCAGCGTGTACTTGGACAAATTAACCAAGGCTTAAATAACCCCACAAATACAGATGATTATCGTCCTATTCGTAATGCTTCTGTTAGTAATATTCCAATGGCTGCCGATGTTGTAGATCGTCGTTTAAGCAATTTAGTTTCTAATCGTCCAGCACGAAATATGCCTGCAACAGCAGATTTAGTTAGCCGTAGCAATAGCCCCCGTGAAGCAACAAAAACAATTTCTCTTTCTGCTCAACCAAATTCCCAAATCAGAGATTTACAATCTGTAAGCTCAACAATTGATGTTGCAGATGATGTAAATATTAGCCAAGTAAAAGTAAATATTGATATTGCACACACTTATCAAGGTGATTTAGTTGTTAAATTACGTTCTCCAGAAGGTAAAGAAGTCACCTTACATAATCGCACAGGTGGCTCAGCAGATAATTTAGTATTTGAAGCTAACCCAGCAGACTTTAACGGTTTAAGCAGCAAAGGCGCGTGGTCAGTAGTAGTTGAAGACAAAGCTAACCAAGATACAGGAACATTTAAGTCATGGAATCTTTCAATTACTGGCGAGCCAAAAAATGTCCCACCACCAACAGGTGGCACAATAACTAAAACTGCTACACCAAATGCAGCTGTCAAAGATAATCAAACAACCACTTCATTTATTGACATTACAGATGAAGGACAGATTGAAAATCTAAAAGTAAACCTAGACATTGCACATACTTATCAAGGTGACTTAGTTGTAAAGCTAAAATCACCATCAGGTAAAGAAGTAGTGCTACATAATAAAACAGGTGGAAGCACAGATAATTTACAATTAGATTTGGATCGCACAGAATTTGCTAATGAACCTGTAAAGGGGCGTTGGACATTGACTGTAGAAGATACAGCCCGACAAGATGAAGGAGTATTAAAATCTTGGGGCTTGGCACTAAAAACTAAAGGCACAACTCCACCACCTCCACCACCTCCACCACAACAAGGACGCGAAGTTGTAGTAGCTGTTTTTGATGGTGGTGTAGATTATAACCACACAGATTTAGACGGCAATATGTGGGTTAATCGTCGTGAAGTTGCTGGAGATGGAATTGATAATGATAACAATGGTGTTGTAGACGATGTGTTTGGTATAAATACTAGCAATAACACAGGAGATCCATTTAAGGGTTCAGGTACAGATCATGGAACTCACGTAGCAGGTATTATTGCTGCTGAGGATAATGGAACAGGTACAACAGGAGTTGCAGCTAAATCTAATGTAAAAATTATGAGCGTTGGCGGTATGTATGATGGTGCTGGCACACGCGACTTATTAGATAATTTTGAAGCTGGTGTTAATTATGTAGTTAAAATGAAAGAACAAGGTGTTAATGTTCGAGTAATTAATTGTAGCTTTGCTAAGATTTATGACGATCCAGCTTCACAAGCTCGTTGGAATGCCGCACTTGATAAACTAGCTGCTGCTGACATTATGTTAGTTGCTTCTGGTGGTAACACAGGCAGAAACGTTAATGACTTAAACCGTTTTCCAAATAATGCTAGACAGCCAAATATTCTTACCGTAGCAGCACTTGATACAACTGGTGGCAAACTAGCAAGCTTTTCCTCTTTTGGGGACAGAGTTGTAGAGCTTGCAGCACCAGGTGAAAAAATTCTTTCTACCGTTCCTGGAAATAAATATGAAGAATTTGATGGTACTTCAATGGCAGCACCCCACGTTGCTGCTGCTGCATCAATTTTATTCTCTAAATATCCAACTATGACCGCAGTGCAAGCACGAGAAATTATTTTATCTACTGTTGAACTTGACCCAGACCTAGAAGGCAAAGTCAGCACTAAAGGTAAATTAGATATTGCTGCTGCTGTTGCTAAAGCTGATGCAATGTTTGGTGCTTAAATCTGCTAACCAAAAAATAAATCTAGTATAAAAGAAGTCTCCTAATTTGGGAGACTTCTTTATTTAGGTTATAAATTATTAAAAATAGGATTATTTATGGATAAGAATGTTAGTTTAGAAACTTTATTAGCTGCTCCAAAAAATATAGAAATAAATGGAAATACTTATAGCCTTCAAGCTTATTTGTGGCGGAATTTAATGCCAGGCGAAGACACTAAAGACGGCTTACAAGCCTTAGTTAAGCTTGTTGCAGAAGGCCAAGAATCCTTTCCTTCAGAGGTTAATGCTATTTATCTTTGGGTAATTAAAGAACAAGAAGTTTGGCAAACAGAGTTTTTAACAGAAGAACGCACCGCGCCAGAAAAAAATCAATTGGAAAAATTAGCTGTTGGCGGGCCAAACTGGACAGGAGAAGTTACTGTAGTAGTTGAAATTTATACAACTAATAATGATAAATATTTGCTTCAAAGTCCTAATCAAAAAATTCATAAAGTATTTTAGTAGATCTAAAACGATCTAAATTCTAGAAATTCGCTTGGAAGTTTAACAAAATAAGCGACTTTTAGATATTAAAATAGCTAATAATCTTCTTTAACCAAACACTCTTAACTAAGTGTTAAAAAGTGGTTTATTAAAAATAAGGGAAAATTAACTGGGAATAAATATCTTGCCAAAATTTTATTAATCTGAATAATTAGGCATAGTTAATCCTAAAAACACACCTTAAAAACCAAGAATTATAAAATTTTATTTAAGGAGTAGCTCTCTATTGATGAAGCAACAGGGTAGAAGTCTAAAATACTATTTAGCCAGTGCTGCGGGATTTGCTATTGGATTTGCTACGGTTATTTCTCCATTTGCTTATTATGAAGTAAAAGCAAGTGATGTTATTTACCAAAGTAAAAATAAATTAATAAGTTCTTTTAATAAAAATTTAATGGTAGCATCAGTAAAAAATCTTACTGAAGAGAAAGTTTTGTCTCCTATAGAGCAAAATAATAAAAACAACCTTGATTTAGTTGTTGAAAAATTACCAGAAACAAATTCTTTAAGAATAGAAGAAAAATCTTCTCAAAGAATAGATTTAGAAGCTAAAGAAGAACCAACAATAGAAGAAGTTCTTTCAGATACATTGAAGTTTGCTAACCGTTTACGTAATGGTAAAAGAGTTAAAATGGTTGCTACAGCTTATTGTCTTAAAGGAACCACTGCATCAGGAGTAACTAGCAAATATGGAATTATTGCTGCTGATCCAGCATATTTACCTATAGGTTCTATAGTTCGTGTACAAGTAGGTGGATATACAGGACTTTATAGCGTATTAGATACAGGAGCAAAAATTAAAGGTAGAAAAATAGATGTTTACCTTGCTAGTGGTAAGGAAGCTATGCAGTTTGGTCGAAGAGATGTGATGCTGCAAGTTTTGCGCTATGGTTGGAATCCTCAAACTTGTAGCGATGTACTTTTAGATGAAAAGAAATCTCTTAACGCCTCTATTAAATAATTCATTGTGAACCTGTTTACCAAAACTAAAGGCCAAGTAACTTAAATTACTTGGCCGTCTTTATTTTGTTAACTCTTATTAATTCTTTTTGTAGGCTTTCAAATCCTCGCTGCATTGCCCAGTGATGATTCCAAGAAAATATTGGTTTAGCAATAAAAGAAAAGTAACGTAACAATGGCTTTTCTGCCAAAATATGCCAATCAAACTGAACTTTAGTAATTTTTCCTTCTTGAGAAAGCGTCCAAATTCCCCGTCCAACAAAATCACCTGTGGCTTTAATTTCCATAGAAGTTGGGGCATTAAATGCTGTTACTTCTGCTGTCCATTTTAATGTATAAGGAAGCCATCCTTTAGTATGAAAATAAATTTTATCTCCTACGCGGTCTGCTCGTCCTGATTTTTCTGCTTTTGCTGCTAAATAAACATCAGGCCACCAACGTGGTAAGTCAGCACCATTTTCTATTATTTGAAAAATTGCTTCTATTGAGCCTTCAACTTGCCAATTAGTAAAAAAATGATATTCGTTAATAGACATTTGTATTAGTAAAATTAAACTAGTATTTTATAATAGGTAGTTTGTAAAGCAAATAATACCCCTCTAAGTTGATCAACTAGGGTTTTTAGCTCATAAAATGTATCACGATCAGGGAAAGTATTGCTTTTTAGATCTGCTTGGGCAATGGAAATAACATTGCTAAGGTCTGTTATGCTATTTAAAAGTTCTTGAAAAAGATTTTCTACTC
>Ga0268299_1004550_pt1 | contig 10624 bp, 10 predicted proteins | sample NOBtaG_FD_193484 | JGI IMG/M metagenome (GOLD analysis project Ga0268299, IMG submission 193484) | Activated sludge microbial communities from bioreactor in Nijmegen, Gelderland, Netherland - NOB reactor | ecosystem: Engineered > Bioreactor > Aerobic > Activated sludge | place: Netherlands... | reverse complement strand
CGTCGGGTTCGCTACGGGCTCGCGACGCTCTGCCTCGGAGGCGGCGAGGCCATCGCCATGATCGTCGAGCGCGCGGCGCGGTCATGAGCGAGGTCGCGGCCGCGCAGTCCGTCCACCCACGGGAATACCGCCGCTCCATCGTCGCCGTCGCGCTGCTCGCGATCGCGACCTGGTGGGGGATCGGCCTCCCTTACTCGCTCTTCGCCTGGCTGCTCGACTCGCAGCAACGGACGTGGACCCTGTTCTGTTACCTCTGGGAGGTTCCCGTTTTCGGTCTCGTCGGGCTGGTGCTCATCCCGCAGGCCCTTTGGCGCGACATCGAGCGGCGTTGGACGGCGTTGGCGACGACCTCCGAGCTCGATCAGCCCGCCGCGATGCTGGCGATCGAGCGGAAGATCCTCGACTACCCGCTGCGGGTCGCCGTCGTGCTGCTGATCACGTCCTTGATCGGCTACGGCGTCGGCGCGCTCCAGATTCGCTGGTTCTCGCAGCTGCCCGTCTCCGAGGCGATCAAGGTGTGCCTCCTCGGGCTCGTGACGGGCCTCGTCGGCGCGCTCTTCGCCTATCTCTACCTGGAATGGCGCCTCGCCCCGCTGCTCCGCCACCTCGCGTTCGGCGACGCGTCGGCGCCGACGACCGGCCGGCGGGTGCCGCTGTCGGCCAAGGTCTTCGGGTGCTCGCTCGTCCTCACGGTGACGGTGCTCCTGCTCCTCGGCACGATCTTCTACAGCCGCGGAGAGCGCATTCTCGAAGAAGAGGTCGGGCGCCGTGCGCTCGCGGAGGCGCGGCACCTCGCCGCCGAGCTCGCCCATCGACCAGCCGACGCGCCGGACGACCCCGCGTGGTGGCGCGCTCGCGAGGCACGCATGGAGCTCGGTCCGAGCGGCTACGCCTTCGTGGTGAACGGCGACGGCGCGATCATCGGCGGCTCGACGCGACACGCGCGGCTCGACGACGAAGGGTTCCGACCGGAGGTCGCGAGCCGCATCCTGTCGAGCGACCGCGGTCATCTCGTTGACCGCGTGTACGACCCGCGCATCATCGCGTTCGCGTCGTTCGGCGAGCCGACGCGCCACGTCGTGACCATCGTGCAGCGGTCGGAGTTCGCCGGCGAGCTCGAAGCGATGCTCGTACGCGGCGGGTCGGTGTTCGTGATGGCGCTCCTGCTGACCTTGCTCCAGGGCTACCTGTTCTCCCATCGCATCACGCGTCCGATCGAGATCGTGACGCAGATGGCGACCGACATCGCCCGCGCGCCCGAGGGCGCGTGGGACACCGTCCCCGTGCGGACCAACGACGAGGTCGGCGAGCTCGCGAACGCCTTCAACCGCATGACGGCCCGGCTCGAGCGCGCGCGCGGCGAGCTCGAGCGCTACAGCGCCGACCTCGAACGGCGCGTCGCGGAGGCGACGCGCAACATCTCGACGCTCTACGACGTCACCCGTACGACCGCGTCCACGATCGAGCTCGACGTCGTGTTGCGTCTCGTCGTCGAGCGGATCATGGCGGCACTCGATCTCCAGCGTCTCGTGCTCCTTTGGCATCCGCCGGATCTGGAGCGCGTCGTCGACGCGTACACGACCGCGGGCGGTCCCGACGGCGAGCGGCTCGAGCTCGGCGAGTCCGTCGACCTCCTGGCGCTCTGCCCGCCGCCCCACAAGGCGACCGTCACGGCGCGTGCCGTCGTGGAGCCGACGCTGCCGGAATCGATCGGCCGGGTGCTCACGGGACCGGACGTGCTCTGCTTGCCGCTCGTCTTCAAAGATCAGTATCTCGGCCTCGTGCTCGCAAGCCTCGATCGCGAAGCCAGGACGCCCGACCTCGACCTCGCGGGGGCGCTCGCGAGCCAAGCCGGCGCCGCCCTCGCCAACGCCGGCCTCTTCGAGACGGCCCGCCGCCACGAAGCCGAGCTCCGGAAGCTCTCGCAGGTGCGCGTGCAGGCCCAGGAGGAGAGCCTGCGGAGCCTGTCGCGCGAGCTCCACGACGGCGTCGGGCAGGTGCTGACCGCGATCAAGATGGACCTCGGGATGATCGAACGTTCGGCGACCGGCGATCCGCACGAGTTGCAAGCGCGCGTCAGGGAAGTGCGCGAGCAGGTGACGGAGCTTCTCCAAGAGGTCCGTACGATGTCGCAGCTCCTGCGACCGTCGATGCTGGACGATTTCGGGCTCGTGCCCACGCTCCAGTGGCTCGTCGAGAAGTTCACGGCCCGGACGCGTATCGTCGTCGACCTCCGGACGCCGCCGGCCGAGACGCGCCTCCCGCCGGCGATCGAGGTGTTGCTGTATCGCGTCACCCAGGAGGCGCTCACGAACGTCGTGAAGCACGCGCACGCGACTCGGGTGGAGGTCACCTTCGAGGTGCAGGGCGGCCACGCCTCGCTCGTCATCGCCGACAACGGGGTCGGGTTCGACGTCGAACGGTTCCGGCGTACGCCGGCCGCCGGCGGCGTCGGCCTCCTCGGCATGCGCGAGCGGGTGGCCTACTACCACGGCCGGATCGAGTTCAGGTCACGACCCCAGGCCGGCATGCGCATCGTACTGAGCATCCCCATCGACGACGGCGCGACGGCTGCCGGCGGTGACGGCGGGCGGATGACCTCCGTCGCATGAGCATCGGACGACGCGCCGCCGCCTGGGCTGTGCACGCGTACACCGCGAGCGGGGCCGTGATCGCCATGCTCGCATTCGTCGCCGCGGCCGAGCACCGCTTCGGCGACGTCTTCCGCTGGCTCGGCCTCGCGCTCTTCGTCGATTGCACGGACGGCACGCTCGCTCGGGCGGCGGACGTCAAGCGCGTGGTTCCGCACTACGACGGCGCGCGGCTCGACGACATCGTCGACTATCTGACGTACGTCGTCGTTCCGATCTTCTTGCTCCATCAGGCCGGACTCCTCCCGATGGAGTGGGCGAACTGGGTCGCCGCGGCGCCGCTCCTCGCCAGTGCCTACGGCTTTTGCCGTAGCGACGCGAAGACCGAGGACCACTATTTCCGCGGCTTCCCGTCGTACTGGAACGTCGTCGCGCTCTACGCGTACGCGCTGCAACCATCGCCGGCCGTCACGGCGGGGTGGGTCCTCCTCCTGTCGGCTCTGGTGTTTGCCCCGCTGAAATTCCTCTACCCGTCGCGCGCGAAGTACTTTCGCAGGTCGTCGATCGGGCTCGGTGCCGTCTGGGGCGCCGTGATGTCGTACGCCATATGGACCTTGCCCGAGACCCCGTCACTTCTGGTCTGGGCGAGCCTCGCGTACCCAGCCTATTATTGCGGCATGTCGTTTTGGTTGCAGGCGACCGGCCGCTCATGAGCACCGAAACACCCGACCGGCTGCGACGCGCGCATCAACTTTTCGTCGAGGCGTACCGCCTTCACATGGCGGGCGACGTGGAGGCCGCGATCGCGCGGTATCAGGAATCGATCGAGAGCCGACCGACCGCCGAAGCGCACACGTTCCTCGGCTGGGCATTCAGCTTTCTCGAGCGCCTCGACGACGCGATCGCCGAGTGCAAGAAGGCGATCGCCGTCGACCCGGACTTCGGGAACCCCTACAACGACATCGGCTCGTATCTGCTGAAGCAGGGAAAGCTCGATGACGCGATCCCTTGGCTCGACAAGGCCGTCCGCGCGAAACGCTACGAGCCGCGCCACTATCCGCACTGCAACCTCGGGCGGATCTACTGGGCGAAGGGCATGTTGAATCGCGCCATCGCCGAGTTCGAGCGCGCGCTCGAGCTGGACTCGACGTCCAAGTTCGCGCAGGGCGCCCTCTCCGCGATTCGCCTACAGCTCCAGTAGGGGGGCGACGGCCATCGGAGCATTCGGACGCGCAGCCTCCGAAGCACACGGGGCCGAAATCGGAGGCGACTGAATTTACTTCAGGCGCGGACGGCCATCGGAGCATTCGGACGCGCAGCCTCCGAACCACACGGGGCCGAAATCGGAGGCGACTGAATTTACTTCAGGCGCCGACGGCCATCGGAGCATTCGGACGCGCAGCCTCCGAAGCACACGGGGCCGAAATCGGAGGCGACTGAATTTACTTCAGGCGCCGACGGCCATCGGAGCATTCGGACGCGCAGCGTCCGAAGCACACGGGGCCGAAATCTAACTGACCAGCCACTCGATCAGGTGCTGCATGTCCTTCTCGCCGATCCCAGCGCCGGCGCTCCCATCGGCGGATTTGCGGAGCCACGCACCGTCTTCCCGGAGCGCGAGATCGAACCAGTCGGCGGCGGACGGATCGGAGCGGTCGTACTGAATGACCGACGCGGTCGCGAGGGGACCCAGCGGAGCCGGCCTGCCACCGATCGAGGCGAGCGGCTGCACGACCACCTCGACGCGCCGTTCGAGGAACTCGAGTGCCAGGCGCGCGGCGTCGGGCACCTCGATGCCACCGAGGTTCTTCGGGTTGAGCGCACGTTGGAGCTTGATCGCCTGCTCGGCAAGCTCTTTGTTGACCGCGTTCGCGAGCGTCTCGACGTCGGCGAAGAGCTGCTTCACGTGCCGCGCGCGGAGCGTGAAGAGCTCTTTCTCCCGGTTGGCGCGCCGCCCCATCCGGCCGTTCGACACCATCTTCCGTTCGGCCTTTTCAGCGACAGTGCGTACCCAGTCGCGCATTCCGGCAGCCCCCATTTCGACAGAGATATCGTGTGCCATCAGGCGGACGGCGCCAACAGCCGCTCCGCCAACCCGATCTTGAATTGCTCCAGCAGGAGCTTCGGGTCCGCTTGGACGCCGCCGACGGCGAAGCCCTGCACCAGGATGCCGTTCAACGTGGCCATGATGAGCGCCGCGTCCGCCTGCGGGTCGACCTTGGTGACGAAGACGCCCTTCTCGCATCCGGTCTGGAGGATGTCGGCGAGGAGGTTCCGGTAGATGCGGAAGAGCTCCGTGGTGCGTCCGAGGACGTCGTCCAGGTTCTTCTCTTCCCGCACGACGAGCGAGAGCAGGAAGCGAACCGAGTAGACGTTCTGGCTCACGAACTCGAAGTAGACGTCGATGAGCTTTCCGATCTGCGCAAACTCGTCGAGGCCCGAGAGCGCCTCGAGAACGTCGATCTGATACGGCGCCAGCGATTCGGTGAGCGCGGTCCGGAAAAGCTCTTCCTTGCTGGCGAAATGCCAGAAAATGAGCGCCTTCGAGACCTGCGCCTCTTTGGCGACCTGCGCCAGCGACGTCGTCGCGTAGCCCTGCGTCGAGAACAGCCGCGTCGCCGACGACAGGATCTTCTGGCGCGTATCCATTACGGGCTCGGGGAGACGCTACGCAACCCGATCCGCGCGCGCAAGGGCCGTGACCGCTCTCGCCGCGAAAATCAGGCCGCGGTTTCGAGCGGCCGCGCCGTGAACGTCAGCCTGCCGTCCGCACCGACGTCGACCACGACCCGCGAGCCTTCGGTGACCTCGCCCGCGAGGATGCGCCGCGCGAGCGTCGTCTCGATCTCCCGCTGGAGGAGCCGCTTCAGGGGCCGCGCGCCGTACATCGGATCGTAGCCGGTCGCCGCGAAGTGGTCGCGTGCCGCGTCCGTGAGCTCGATCGTGATCTTGCGCTCGGCAAGCCGCTGACGCAGACGCCCGAGCTGGATCTCGACGATCTCGCGGAGCTGGTCGCGGGAGAGACCGTGGAACACGACGATTTCATCGACGCGATTCAGGAACTCCGGACGAAAATGTCCCCGGAGCGCTTCCAGCACCTCGCGCTTCATCCCTTCGTACGCCTCGGAGTCCGCGCCACCGCGATAGCCGAGAATCACCTGGCTACCGATGTTGCTGGTCATGATCACGACGCTGTTCTTGAAGTCGACGGTACGGCCGTGGCCGTCCGTCAGGCGACCGTCGTCGAGGATCTGGAGCATCACGTTGAACACGTCACCGTGCGCCTTCTCGATCTCGTCGAAGAGGATGACGCAGTAGGGCCGACGGCGAACGGCCTCGGTGAGCTGGCCGCCCTCGTCGTAGCCGACGTACCCCGGAGGCGCGCCGATCAACCGAGCGACCGTGTGCTTCTCCATGTACTCGGACATGTCGATGCGGATCATCGCCTGCTCGTCGTCGAACAAGAACTCGGCGAGCGCACGCGCGAGCTCGGTCTTTCCGACGCCGGTCGGGCCGAGGAAAATGAACGAGCCGATCGGGCGGTTCGGATCCTTGAGGCCCGACCGCGCGCGCACGACGGCGTCCGCGACTGCGGTCACCGCTTCGTCCTGACCGATGACGCGCTGGTGCAAATGACCTTCGAGACCGAGGAGCTTGTCGACCTCGCCCTGCATGAGCTTCGCGACCGGGATGTGCGTCCAGCGCGCGACGACCTCGGCGATGTCTTCCTCGTCGACTTCCTCCTTGAGGAGCCGCGGCGACGAGCCCTGCTCGTCGCCGGAGCGTGATTCCAGCGCTTTCTCCTCGGCGGCGAGCTCCCGCTCGAGCTGGGCGAGCGTGCCGTACTTGAGCTCGGCGACTTTGTTGAGGTCGTAGGCGCGCTCGGCCTTCTCGATCTCGAGGCGCGTCGCTTCGATCTTCTCGCGGAGGTCGCGATGGCGCGCGACGCCGCCTTTTTCGCTTTCCCACTGAGCGCGCAGCCGGTCACTCTCGCCGCGGAGCTCGGCGAGCTCCTTCTCGAGGCGCTCGAGGCGCTCCCGCGACGCCTTGTCCGTCTCCTTCCGGAGCGCCTCGCGCTCGATCTCGAGCTGCATCACACGGCGCGACACCTCGTCGAGCTCGGCCGGGAGCGAATCGATCTCCGTGCGAAGCTTCGCGGCCGCCTCGTCGACGAGGTCGATCGCCTTGTCGGGGAGGAAGCGGTCGCTGATGTACCGGTCGGACAGCACGGCGGCCGTGACGAGCGCGGAGTCCTTGATGCGCACGCCGTGGTGCACCTCGTAGCGCTCGCGCAGACCGCGCAGGATGGAGATGGTCTCCTCGACGCTCGGCTGATCGACGAGCACCGGTTGGAAACGGCGCTCGAGGGCCGCGTCCTTCTCGATGTGCTTGCGGTATTCGTTGAGGGTCGTGGCGCCGATGCAGTGCAGCTCGCCGCGGGCGAGCGCGGGCTTCAGAAGATTGCTCGCGTCCATCGCGCCCTCGGCCGCGCCCGCGCCGACGACCGTGTGCAGCTCGTCGATGAAGAGGATCACGTCGCCCTCCGACGCTTGCACCTCTTTCAACACGGCCTTCAGGCGCTCCTCGAACTCGCCGCGGTACTTGGCGCCGGCGACGAGCGCGCCCATGTCGAGCGTGATCACGCGGCGGTTCTTCAGTCCCTCGGGGACGTCGCCGCGCACGATCCGCTGCGCCAGTCCCTCGACGATCGCGGTCTTGCCGACGCCCGGCTCGCCGATCAACACGGGGTTGTTCTTGGTACGGCGCGAGAGCACCTGGATCACGCGCCGCACTTCCTCATCACGGCCGATCACGGGGTCGAGCTTGCCCTGGCCAGCGAGCGCGGTGAGATCGCGACCGAACTTCTCGAGCGCCTGATAGGTCGACTCCGGATCCTGGCTCGTGACGCGCTGATTGCCGCGTACGGTGCGAAGCGCGTCCATCAACTTGTCGCGCGTGAGGCCGACCTGCTTCAGCGTCTTGCCGACCGCGCCGGACTCTTCGAGCATGGCGAGCACGATGTGCTCGACGCTCACGTACTCGTCCTTGAGGGCCGTGGCCTCGGCTTCGGCCTGCGCGAGCATCTTCGCGAGGCGCTGCGTGACGTACGGGGCGCCGCCCGAGCCGGGTCCGGCCACCTGCGGCACGCGACCGAGCTCCCGCTCGACCCGTTCCTTGAGGTCGGCGACCGGGACGCCCGCGCGCTCGAGCAGGACGGAGGCGACTCCATCCTGTTGCGCGAGCAGGGCGGTCAGCAGGTGCTCGACGTCCACCCCCTGATGGTTCCGACGAACCGCCAGAGTCTGCGCGTCTCGCAAAGCTTCTTGCGACTTCTGGGTGAGTTTTTCGATGTTCATCGTCACACCCCAGTAATCATCGTTCGACGCACCGCAAGATCACCCGGTGCGGATGCGAGTCACGCGGTACCAAGGCCGGACCGAGCGCCATCCCGGCGAGAAATCCCCCGATGTGCGCCCAGAACGCGATCCCCCCGCCCAGGGTCATGCCGATGCTCCCGATCCCTAGCATGAGCTGGAAGCCGAACCAGAGCAGAAAGAAGGCGAACGCGGGGATCTCGACGACCTGGATGAAGAGGAAGATGGGCACGACCGTCACGACTCTGGCCCGTGGATGGAAGAGAAAGTAGGCGCCCGTGACCCCGGCGATCGCCCCGCTCGCCCCGACGATCGGGATTGCGCTCGTCGGGTCGATCAACACCTGCGCGACCCCGGCCAAGGCACCCACCGCCAGATAGAAGAAAATGAAGCGCAGGTGGCCGAGCCGATCCTCGACGTTGTCGCCGAAGATGTGGAGATAGAGCACGTTCCCCAGCAGGTGCAGCCACCCGCCGTGCAGGAACATGCTGCTGAAGAGCGGAGTGACGTCGTCCCACCAGTCGGCGACGAACCGCCGTGGGACGAGGCCGTGCACGTGTATGAACTGCTCGAAGGACCCGCCCAAGGTCTCCTCGTACAGGTACGCGCCGACGTTCGCCGCGATCAGCGCATACGTCACGACGGGCACCGTGCTCGACGTGATCGTATCGCGGACGGGAATCACGTCTCGGCATGTTCTCACGCCGAGACGAGCCTTCCAAGATGCCGCCAGAATTGACGATACTCCGCGTGCGCCGCTAGAATCCCGCGCGCGTGACGGAGCGATGACGCAACACATTCTGAGAGTCGGAAAGATTTCCCTGGGCGTGGTCCTGCTGATTCTCGGCGTGATCGGCCTCCTGCTTCCCGTCATCCCGCAAATCCCCTTCCTCGTCGGGGGTCTGACCCTGCTGTCGTCCGAGAACCGCCATGCCAAGGCGCTGCTCGAGTGGGTCGAGAACAAGGTGGGCTGGAAGCGTTCGAAGCCCGACGAGCCGCGTTCCGATCCCCAATGACCCGCATCTCAAACGGAGGCTGACCATGTCCGACGGCGAGAAGGATCGCTACGGCGACAAGCTGCGCGACGCCGAGAAAGCACGCGAGGACAAGTTCTTCGCGGATCGCGACCGCGAGCTCTTGCAGAAGCTGAAGGCGCAGTCCGGCGCGCAAGAAGAGGAAGCGGTTCGGGAGCTCGCGAAGGCCCGCTGCCCCCGTTGCGGCGATCGTCTCACGACGCGCTCGCAGCTCGAGGTCGAGATCGACGAGTGCCCGAAAGGACACGGCATCTGGCTCGACGCGGGAGAGCTCGAGAAACTGACGGAGCGGGAAAGCTCCGGCTGGTTGTCGCGCATCCTGGGTCGCCCGAGCTGAGCCTCGATCTCCCGCCGAGACTTCGTGTTCAGCGGTATCATCGAACGCGTCGGTGACGTCTCCGCGCTGACGCCCCTCCGCGGCGACGCCGAGCTCACGATCAAGAGCGGCTTTCGCGGGCTGACGCTCGGCGAGAGCATCGCCGTGAACGGTGCCTGCATGACGGTCGCGAGCCGCCGCGGCTCGTCCTTCACGGCCGTCGTCTCGGCGGAGAGCTTGCGCCGTACGACGCTCGGATCTCTACGGGGCGGTGATTCGGTGAATCTGGAGCGGTCTCTCCGGGTTTCCGATCGCCTGAGCGGGCATTTCGTCTTCGGTCACGTCGACGGCACCGGGACGCTGGAGGCCGTGACGCCGGAAGGCGGGAGCGCGCTCTACCGCTTCGCGTTCCCGGCCGGCTTCAGCCGGTTCCTGGTGGAAAAAGGCTCGATCGCGGTCGACGGCGTGAGCCTCACGGTGTTCGATTGCGGTCGCCGATCCTTCACCGTGAGCGTCATTCCCCACACGGCCGAGGCAACCACACTCGGACGCATGCGGCCCGGCGCGCGAGTGAACCTCGAGACCGACATGCTGGCGCGGTACGTCGATCGCGCCGTCGCCCATCATCTACGGCGACGCTGAGGTGCTGTAGCTTCTGCGGGGTCGAAGCGGGCCCGCACGGCGTTCGCGCATTGTGGCACGGCGGCACCCTTCGTATACTCGTCGTCATGCTACGGAGGTCGCGATGCTGAAGCCTGGCTGGGCCACCGTCGGAGCAGGGGTGGCGCTCGGTGCCGCAACTGCCATCTCACTCGCGCTCGCGGGTGGCGTCGTCTACGGTGAGGGCGACAGCGTCGGCCCGCTCCTCGCGATCCTCGGAGCCGCGGCTTCGCTCGCACTGATCTACGATGAGTCCCCGAAGCGCTGGGTACTCGCTCTGTACGCCGCGCTGATCGTCTCGAGCTTTCTCGTGCTCTCGAACCACCTGCGTGGCGGCGTGGACGGCGCCATGGTGCTCGTGGTCGCCGTCGTGGCGGTGGCCCTTCCCATCGGTTCCGATCTCGTGCTTTCCGACCTCGGCCGACATCTCGAGGTCAACCGGCGCCTCGGGCTCGGGACGCTCGCGAGCTTCCTGACGCTCGTCCTGCCGCTGACCGCCCTGATGCTCACGCAGGCGCATCAGAAGGCCCGCACGGAGGACGAAGACCTCTTGCAGGAGGTCGCGCAGAAGATCCGGCGCGAATCCGACACGATCGTGGTGAACGAGCTCGACCCGAGCAAGCGCACGCGTCTCCAGAACCGGGTCGC
>Ga0268299_1004549_pt1 | contig 10625 bp, 10 predicted proteins | sample NOBtaG_FD_193484 | JGI IMG/M metagenome (GOLD analysis project Ga0268299, IMG submission 193484) | Activated sludge microbial communities from bioreactor in Nijmegen, Gelderland, Netherland - NOB reactor | ecosystem: Engineered > Bioreactor > Aerobic > Activated sludge | place: Netherlands... | reverse complement strand
GCGACGCTGGACAACGACGCGAACTGCGCGACCCTCGGCGAGTGGTGGATCGGCGCCGCGCGTGGCGCACAGCAGGTGGTCGGCATCACCATCGGCACCGGCATCGGCGGCGGCCTGATCCTCAACGGCAAGCTCTATCACGGCGCGAACGACGTCGCGGGGGAGATCGGGCACGCGACGATCGACTCCACGGGCCGCCGCTGCGGGTGCGGCAACTACGGCTGCCTCGAGGCCTACGCCTCCGGCCCCGCGATCGCGGAGCGCGCGCGCGAGGCGCTGGCGGGCGGCGAGACCTCCATCATGCCCGCGATGGTCGGGGGCGACGTGGCCAAGATCACCGCCGCGACGGTGTACGGCGCCGCCAAGCAGGGGGACGAGCTGGCGGGGCACGTCGTGCGCGACACGGCCCGGTTCCTCGGCACCGGGGTCGCCAACCTGCTCAACATCTTCAATCCCGAAGTGGTGGTGCTCGCCGGCGGCGTGACGCAGGCGGGGGACGAACTGTTCGAGCCGCTGCGCGCCGAGGTGCGGCGCCGCGCGTTCAAGCCAGCGGTGGACATCTGCCGCATCGTGCCCGGCGAGCTGGAAGGCAACGCCGGGGTCGTCGGCGCGGTGGCGACGTTCGCGCAGCAGCACGGACTCGCGTGAAGCGCGTCGGGGTCATCGGCAGCTTCGTCTGGGACATCATCCACGGTCGCGACATCCGGGCGCGTCCGGTCGAGGAGTGGGGCGGCATCACGTACGCCCTCTCGGCCGCCGACGCCGCCCTCGGCGACGATTGGGAGCTGGTGCCGCTGAGCAAGGTCGGGCGGGATCTGGTGCCCGAGGCGCGCCGCTTCCTGCGTGGACTGCGCCGCATCGCGCCGGACGCCGAACCGATCGAGGTACCGCAGCGCAACAACCGCGTGGAGCTGTTCTACCATTCGGACGAGCGCCGCAGCGAGGTGCTGAGTGGCGGCGTGCCGGGCTGGACCTGGGCCGGCCTGCAGCCGCTGCTGCGGGACCTGGACGCGCTGTACATCAATCTCATCAGCGGGTTCGAGCTGGACCTGGAGACGGCGCAGCTCATCCGGCAGCACTTCAAGGGCCCGATCTACTGCGACCTGCACTCGCTGGTGCTCGCGCTCGAGCCGGACGGCCTGCGCAGCTACCGTCCGCTGCCGGAGGTGGCGGCCTGGTGCGCCTGCTTCGACATCCTGCAGGTGAACGAGGACGAACTCGCGATGATGGCCCCCGACGGGCTCGCGCTCGCCGCGACCGCGCTCGGTGCAGGGGTGCGCAACCTGCTGGTCACGATGGGCCGACGGGGGGTGGTCTACTTCGCCGCGCCGGGTTTCGAGCGGCTCGCGGACCTCGCCGCCGCACCGCGCCCCGGCGCCGGGCCGCTGCGCACGGCGCTGGTGCCGGCCGCGACCGCCCGCGTGGACGGGCCCGGGGATCCCACCGGCTGCGGCGATGTCTGGGGCGCAACCTATTTCTCGCGCCTGCTCGCCGGTGATATTATGTCCGTGGCGCTCGACCGTGCGATGACGGCGGCGGCGCGCAACGTCGAGCATCGCGGGGCCACCGGCCTCGCCCACCACCTCCGCGGAGAACTGCACCCGCTGTGACCGCCGTCATCACCGTCCCCGCGTCGCTCGACGAATCGAACTTCGAGTCGGTCGTCGAACAGCTCGCTCCGCTGCCCGCCGACGCGAAGATCCTGGTGGACGCACGGCACTGCCGGTTCGCGACCCCGTACGGGCTCACCGCCCTGCTCTGCCTCGCGCAGTCGCGGGCCGAGCGCCCCGACTTCGCGCCGCCGGAGGACGACTCGACGGCGAGCTACTGGGCCCGCTCGAGCTTCTTCCGCTACGCCGAGGAGCTCTACACGATGCGCGGGGCGACGCCCCGCCCGCGGGCCTCGGGCGACTCGGACGTGTTGCTCGAAGTGACACCGGTCGCGAAGAGCGAGGACGTGCATGCGATCGTGGGGCGCATCCAGGACAAGGCGACCCAGATCCTGACGACCAAGCTGGACCTCGAACCGCGGGCGACGATGGGGTTCGCGATGACCCTCTCCGAGGCCTGCTCCAACATCATCGAGCACGCCGGGCGCGGCGGCTGGGTGATGGTGCAGCGGTACAACTGGTCCAAGCGCCGCGTGGGGCGCGACGTGGTGCAGATCGCGGTGTGTGATGCCGGCATCGGCTTCCGCCGGTCCCTCGAGCAGAGCCGCGCGCGAGCGCTGTCGGAGCGCTGGGATGACGCCATCGCGCTGGAGACCGGCGTGATGCAGGGCGTGAGCCGGTTCGGCGACCCGGGCCGCGGGCAGGGCCTCAAGGGGATCCGCGGCTACGTGCACCGTTTCGACGGCAAACTCACCGTGCGCTCCGGCACGGCGCGCATCGCGCCGATCATCCCCGAGTGGGACGAGGATGTGCCGCGCCGCGACGACCTCGCCCCCTTCGCCGGGACGCAGCTCCAGGTGATCATCCCCAAGCGGGTGCCGGCGCCGTGACGCACATCGACGTGCACTCCGCGCTGCAGGCCTCCACGGCGCTGCCGTATCACGACCTCGTGACCCGGCGGACCGGTGCGGCGGTGCGCACGCTCATCGAACACCAGCTGGCCGGCCTCAAGGACGGCACGGTGGCCTTCCTCGACTTCTCGCGCATCGGCGTGCTCGACCGCTCCTGTGCGGACGAGTTCGTGGCGAAGCTCATGCTGCCGCGCACCTCCGACCACCCCGCCCGCGACGGCTACGTGGTGTTCCACGGCGTGAACGAGATGCACCTCGAGACCATCGAGTCGGTGCTGCACGCCCACGGCCTCGCCCTGGTGGTGCAGTTCCCCGACGGGGCCGCGCACCTCGTGGGCGCGGTGAGCGAGACCGAACGCCAGCTCTGGGACCTCGTGATGCGGGGTCCGGCGCGGCACGTGGAGGCGCTCGCCGAGGCGGCCGGCCTGCCGGCCGACCACACCCGCGCGCTGCTCGACTCGCTCGCCCGGCGGCGCCTCGTGCGGCACGACGACGACACCTACCGCCCGCTGGGCGCCGCCGCCTGATGAGCCGCGCCTTCCCGCCGCTCCAGATCGTCGGCTTCATCGCCACGCGTCGCGACGACGCCGAGCGCGGTCCGCTGGTCCGCCTCCGGTCCGACGACGCCCGGCTGCGGCTCATCGACGAGGGCGAGCTGGTCTGGGTCTACGGCCCGCGGCGACACGAACTCGCGCCGGTGGTGTACGACGACACGTTGCCGCGCGGTGGCATCGTCGTGCGCGACCTCGCGGGACTCGCCGTGACCGAGATCGTCCGCCTCATCAAGATGGATATCGACCACCGCCCGGTGCTCACCACGAAACTCGCCTGAGGTCCTCCGTGTCACGCGCGAAGTCGAAGAAGCCCAATCTCGCGACCCTCGCCATCCACGGCGCCCGTGATGCCCACCGCCCGGGCGACCCGGTGGTGGAGCCGTTGGTCCAGTCGATCAACCACATCCAGGCGCTCGGCACCGGCGAGGGGCTCAAGTACACGCGCTACGGCAACACGCCCAACGCGGAACGCCTGCAGCGTCGGCTCGCGCTGCTCGAGGGCGCCGAGGCCTCGTTGGTGCTCTCGAGCGGCATGGGCGCCACGGCCTGCGCGCTGCTCGCGTTGCTGCGTCCCGGCGACCACCTGCTCTCGTCCATGTACATCTACGGCGGGACGCACCGACTCTTCCTCGAGGAGTTCGCCTCCATGGGGATCGAGGTCACGCTGGTGGACCCGTTCGAGCCCCGTTCCTTCCGCAAGCGGATCAAGAAGGAGACGCGGGCCATCTTCATCGAGTCGCCGGTCAACCCGACCTGCCGCGTCCTCGACCTGCGCCCGATCTCATACCTCACCAAGTCCGAGGGCCTCGCCCTGGTGGTGGACTCCACGTTCGCCAGCCCGGTGAACTTCCGGCCCATCGAACACGGCGCCGACGTGGTCATCCACTCGGCCACGAAGTACCTCAACGGGCACCACGACGTGCTGGCGGGTGTGGTGGCGGGCTCGCAGCCGTACATCGACGAAGTGCTGCAGAAGGAGATGCTCTGGGGCCAGACCCCGGATCCGTTCGCGCTCTGGTTGCTCGAGCGCGGCCTGAAGACGGTGGACGTGCGTGTGCAACGTGCGAACGAGAGTGCGATGGCGATCGCCACCTGGGCCGAGGGGCGGAAGGAGATCAAGAAGGTGCACTACCCCGGTCTGGCTTCGCACCCGGACCACCAGATCGCGCAGGAGATCCTCGACGGCTTCGGCGGGATGCTGGCGATCGAGCTCGTGGGCGGCGGCAAGGCGGCGGAGCGTTTCCTCCGGCGCCTCCGGCTCGTCACCCATGCGCCGAGCCTCGGCGGCGTGGACACGCTCGTGAGCGAGCCGCGCTACACCTCCCACGCCAAGATGACCTCCGCCGAACGTGCCCGGATCGGGATCCCTGACGGATTCCTCCGGTTGAGCGTCGGCCTCGAGAACGTCGATGACCTCATCGCGGATCTCGAGCAGGCCCTGAAGTGACCCGATGATCCGTTTCACCCACGTCACGAAACTCTATCCCAAGGGCGGCCCCGCGCTCGACGACGTCTCCTTCCACGTCAATCGCGGCGAGTTCGTCTTCCTCACGGGCCCGTCGGGTGCGGGCAAGAGCACCATCCTCAAGCTGGTCTACGTCGACCAGCGACCCACCGAGGGCGAGGTGCGGATCGCCGGCCAGAGTTCGGTGACGCTCACCGGCTCGGCCATCCCGAAGCTGCGGCGCCGGCTCGGCGTGGTGTTCCAGGACTTCCGCCTGCTCGAGGACCGCACGGCCGAGCAGAACGTCGCCTTCGCGCTCGAGGTGATCGGCACACCGCAGGACGCCATCGGGCCGAAGGTCGCACGCGTGCTGACGCAGGTGGGCCTGGCCGCCAAGGCCACGGCCTTGCCGCATGAACTCTCCGGCGGCGAACAGCAACGCGTGGCGATCGCCCGCGCGCTGGTGAACGATCCGCTGGTGCTGCTGGCGGACGAGCCCACAGGCAACCTCGACGACCGCGCCACGCGCGGCATCTTCCAGCTGCTGCGCGACATCAACGCGACCGGCACCGCGGTGCTCATGGCGACGCACGACCTCGCGACGGTGCGCGCGAACCCGTATCGCACGCTGGAGATGAACCGCGGCAAGCTCGTCTACGACTCCGCCGCGGAGCACCCGGCCCCGGCCGACGAGTTCGACGCGCCGGTGCCGGACCGCGCGGCCCCGGCGCCGCCGCAAGGCGAGCTCCCGGAGGCGACGCCGTGAACCTCGCGCTGCGCGAAGCCCTGCGCGCCTTCAGCCGCGCTCCCATGCTCAGCCTGCTGAGCGTGACCACGATCGCGTTCTCGCTGTTCGCGTTCGGGCTGTTCGGCCTGGTCTACCTCAACCTGCGCGACGCGCTCGCCAACGTCGAGGAGCGTGTGGAGATCCGCGGCTTCGTCGCCGAGGGCACGCTGGCCGAGGCGACGAGTGCGGCGGTGGGCGACATCGCCGCGTTCCCCGAGGTCGCGTCCGTGCGCTACGTGAGCGACGTACAGGCCCTCGAGCGCGCCCGCCGCGAGCTGGGCGAGTTCGAGGACGTGTTCGAGGCCGGCATCCTGCCGGCATCGATTGAAGTGCGCCTGCGCGAGGGCTTCCGCGACCCGGAGCACGTACGGTCGGTGGCGCGGCGCCTGGAGTTCTACGACTTCATCGACGACATCCGGTATGGCGAGGAATGGGTCGAGAAGCTCTACAAGATCCGCAACATCGCCACCGCGGTGGGCCTCTCGCTCGGCGTCACCTTCGCGCTCGTCGCCGTGATCATCATCGGCTCGACGATCCGCATGGCCGTGCTGGCGCGGAGCCGCGAGATCCACATCATGCGCCTCGTGGGTGCGACCAACGGCTTCATCCGCGCGCCCTTCCTCGTGGAGGGGTTCCTCAAGGGCCTGCTCGGTGGGCTGCTCGCACTCGTGCTGACGTACTTCACGTTCCAGTTCGTGGGACAGTACGTGGTGGAGGCGACGTATTTCAGCACCGGCCTCGCCATCCTCGGCGTGCTCGGCGGCGCCTTGATCGGCCTGCTCGGCAGTGCGGTGTCGGTGGGCCGGCACCTCCGGCGGGTCTGAGATGATGCGCGGTGCGATGCCGGCGCTGCTCCTCGCGCTCGGCGCCGGCATGCTGGTCCTGCCGGCCGGAGCCGCGACGGCGCAGTCCAAGGCCCCGTTGCCACCGTCCGCGCAGCAGGCCGCCGAGCGGCTGCGGCAGGAACAACTCGAGCTCGAGCGGCTCCGCACCGAACGCCAGGAACTCGAGCAGCGCATGCGGCGCCTGCAATCCAATGCCCGCGACGTGGCTGCCGAACGGCAGAACCTCGAGCGGCAGGCCGCGGCCACGTCGCGCGTGGTGCGCTCCCTCGACGCGCAGCTGGGATCGCTCGTCGAGGAGGTGGAGAACGTGAACACCAGCCTGGCGCGGACGCAGGATGAACTGCTCATCAAGCGCTCGACCCTGCGGAACCGCGTGCAGGAGATCTACAAGCGCGGGCCCCTCTACAGCCTCGAGGCCCTGCTCTCGGCCGAATCGTTCGGCGCGCTGGTGGCGCGCTACAAGTACCTGCACCTGGTGGCCCAACGCGATCGGGCGCTGGTGAAGCGCGTGGAGACGCTGAGCGGGCAGATCACGGCCCAGCGCTACCTGCTGGTGCGCCTGCGGTCCGACATGGAGACCAACCGGCAGCAGAAGGCCGACGAGGAGGCGCGGCTCCGGCGCCTGGAGCTGCAGCGCGGGCGCACGCTGGCGCAGCTGCAAGCGCAGGCGCGGCAGGCGGAGGAGCGGCTCAAGCAGGTGCAGCGCGACGAGCAGCGGCTCGGCGGGATCATCGCCGCGTTGGAAGCCTCGCGACGGCGCGCCGAGGCGCGGCCCAACGCCGCACCGCCCACGCGCTCGGTGACGACGACGGACCTCGGGCGGCTCGACTGGCCGGTGAACGGCGAGATCGTCTACCGGTTCGGGCGGGCGATGAACCCGAACAACACGTCGATCCGCTGGAACGGGATCGGCATCGGCGCGCCGGTGGGCACACCGGTGAAGGCGGTGGCCGCGGGCGACGTGGTGTACGCCGAGCCGAACGGCACGTACGGACTGACAGTGATCGTGCAACACGGCGGCGGCCTGTACTCGCTCTACATGTCGCTCAGCGCGATCAGCGTGCGGAAGGGCGCGAAGATCAACAAGGGGGACGTGCTCGGGGCGGTCGGGCAGTCGGATCCCGATCTCCCGCCGCGTCTGCACTTCGAGATGCGCCGCGACGTGACGGCACTCGATCCGCTGGAGTGGCTGCGGCGGCCGTAGGGGGACGCGGGACGTCTCGCGGCGACGCGCGTGGGAGCCGCAGTGCGACCGATCGGCCGGGCAGCGCAGCGGAGCCCACCGAATCCCGCCTCCGGCGCGTGCAAAACGCGCTCGGAGCCGAGTAACTTCCAGCGTGCTCACGCTCCTCCTCAACGCGCGCGTCTACGCTCCCGCCCCGCTCGGCGTCCGCCACCTGCTCGTCGCCGGCGGCCGCATCGTGTGGATGGGCGGGCCGCGCCTCGACCTGCCGCCGTACCTCGGCGCCGAGTCCGTGGACTGCGAGGGCCGCATCGTCATCCCCGGACTCGTGGATGCCCACGTGCACCTCACCGGCGGCGGGGGGGAGGCCGGTGCCCACACCAAGGTGCCCCCGCTCGCGCTCACGCGCTTCACGCGCAGCGGCATCACGTCCGTCGTCGCGCTGCTCGGCACCGACGACGCGACGCGCCACCCGCGTGAACTCGTCACCGCCGTTCACGGCATCCGGCAGGAAGGGCTCTCCGCGTGGTGTTACACGGCCGGCTACCACGTGCCGCCGGTCACCATCACCGGCTCCGTGCGGGGCGACATCGCGAGCATCGACGCCGTGATCGGTGCCAAGTGTGCGATCAGCGACCATCGCTCGTCGCAGCCGACGACGGACGAGCTGCGACGCCTCGCGAGCGAGGCCCACGTGGGTGGCCTGATGACGGGCAAGGCCGGCGTGGTGCACCTGCATGTGGGCGACGGGGCGCGCGGGCTCGAGCCCATCCGCGCGGCGCTCGCCGGCACGGAGCTGTACCCGCGCACCTTCAACCCCACGCACGTCAACCGGCGCAGGGCGTTGCTCGACGACGCGATCGCGCTCGCGCGCGAGGGCTCGCACGTGGACCTCACCGCCTTCCCGGTGGCGGAGGGCGAGGATGCGTACGCGGCCGAGGACGCGCTGCTGCGGTATCTCGACTCGGATGCGCCGGCGGATCGTGTCAGCGTGAGTTCCGACGGCGGCGGCTGCCTGCCGACCTTCGATGACGCCGGGCGGGTGACCCGCATGGGCGTGGGCGAGCCGGGCGATCTCGCGACGGCCCTGCGCGCCGCCGTGGCCAAGGGTGCACCCCTGGAGCGTGTGCTGCCGGCGTTCACCGCCAACCCGGCCGCCTTGCTCCGGTTGCCGGGCAAGGGCCAGGTACGGGTCGGTGCCGACGCGGACCTCGTGGTGCTCGATGCGGATGGCACCGTCCGCGACGTGATGGCGCGCGGCCTCTGGCACGTCCGTGCCGGACAACCTGTGGTCCGAGGGACCTTCGAATGAGTCCGTCCAAGGTGCCCGCTGGCGGGGCGCGTGGGTACATCATCCCCATCGGTGGCGGGGAGCAGAAGGAACACAATCCGGTGATCCTCGACCGCTTCGTGCAGCTCTGCGGCGGCCGGGACGCACGGCTGATGGTGATCCCTACCGCGTCCAAGCTCGGGGACACCGGCGCGCGCTACCAGCGCCTGTTCTCGGACCTCGGCGCGGCAGAGGTGCACGTGCTCGACTTCGACACCCGCCGCGACGCGTACGAGCCGGGCCGCCTCGCGCAGATCGCGGACTGTGACGGCATCTTCCTCACCGGCGGCAACCAGTTGCGGTTGTCCACGCTCATCGGCGGCACCGACGTGGCGCGTATGCTCCGCGAGCGCAATGCACACGGCGCCCACATCGCCGGCACCAGCGCCGGCGCGAGTTTCCTCTCCGAGCACATGATCGCGTTCGGCGAGGACAACGTGACGCCGCACGCCGGCTCCGTGACACTGGCCCCGGGCCTCGGACTCACCAATCGCGTGGTGATCGACCAGCACTTCACTCAGCGCAATCGGCTGGGCCGGCTCATCACCGCCCTCGCCTTCAACCCGTTCCTCATCGGATTGGGACTGGACGAGGACACCGCTGCATTCATCGGGCCGGACCAGACCGTCGAGGTGGAGGGCAGCGGCACGCTCACGGTGGTGGACGCGGAGCACCTCAAGTTCTCGTCGATGGACCAGGCCGGCGCCAACGACCCCGTCTCGATGCTGGGCCTGACCATGCACGTGCTCATCCGCGGCAACACGTTCAACCTGCACAGTCGCGAGGCTTCCGCCGGCACCCTCGCGGTGGGGAAGAGCTAGCTGCACCTTAGGGGCATGCGCATCCTCGACCGCTCCGTCTACGTCGGCCCCTCGCTGTATGCCCACTTCCCGGTCATCCGGCTCGAACTCGACCTCGGCGCCCTCGAGGACTGGCCCACCGCGAAGCTCGGGCCCGCGTTCACCGGTGGACTGATCGTCGCACTCCCCGGCCTGGCGGAACACGGCTGCTCCTACGGCGAGCCGGGTGGGTTCATCCGCCGCATGACCGAGGACGAGGGTACCTGGCTGGGCCACGTGCTCGAGCATGTCGCGATCGAGCTGCAGAACGTCGCGGGCATCAAGGTCACGTTCGGCAAGACCCGCGGGGCGGGCCGCCCCGGCGTGTACCACGTGGTCTACGAGTACGAACAGAAGGACGAGGGGCTCGAAGCCGGCGAGCTCGCCATGCGGCTCCTCGATTCCCTGCTCCCGCCCGCACTGCGCACCCAGGCCGGGGAGGAGCCCTTCGACTGGCCACGCGAACGCGAGGCCTTCATCCGCTTCGCACAGCGACGTGCCCTGGGCCCCAGCACCGCGAGCCTCGTGCAGGCTGCGGAGAAGCGCGGCATCCCCTGGATCCGGCTCAACAACCAGTCGCTCGTCCAGCTCGGCTACGGCAAGTACCAGCAGCGCATCCAGGCGACCGTCACGGGGCGCACCTCGCACATCGCGGTGGAGCTCGCGAGTGACAAGGAGGAGACGAACAAGCTGCTCGGCATGCTCGGCCTGCCCGTGCCCAAGCAGGAGCTGGTGCAGAGCGCCGATGCCGCCGTGCGCGCGGCCAAGCGGATCGGATACCCGGTGGTCGTGAAGCCCTACAATGGCAACCACGGTCGGGCGGTCGCGATCCACCTCACTACCGAGGAGGCGGTCCGCAGCGCCTTCGCCGCCGCGCAGGAGGTCTCGCGCTCGGTGCTCGTCGAGAGCTACATCACCGGCGATGACCATCGGCTGCTCGTGGTGAACGGCGTGCTGGTCGCCGCCACGCGCCGCACGCCGGGTCACGTGGTGGGAGACGGCCGCCGCAGCATCGCCCAGCTGATCGACGTCGTGAACCAGGACCCCCGCCGCGGCATCGGGCACGAGAAGGTGCTCACGCGCCTCGAACTCGACGCCCAGGCCGAACGCCTGCTCGAGAAG
>Ga0268299_1004548_pt1 | contig 10626 bp, 8 predicted proteins | sample NOBtaG_FD_193484 | JGI IMG/M metagenome (GOLD analysis project Ga0268299, IMG submission 193484) | Activated sludge microbial communities from bioreactor in Nijmegen, Gelderland, Netherland - NOB reactor | ecosystem: Engineered > Bioreactor > Aerobic > Activated sludge | place: Netherlands... | reverse complement strand
GCCAGCCGCGTTAGCGCGTTCAGCGCTGCGCCACGAGGACCGGCGCGGTCACACTGACCGCCACCGGGAAGGGGCCGAAGTCTTCGTGGTTCTCCTCGATGTGGAAGAGCGCGAACGACACGTTGTACGAACCGGCCGCCGACGCGGTCAGCGTCCCCGCGAACGGGCCGGTGCGCGTAAACGTCACGCCAGCCGGCGCCGTCACGTTCACCTGGAAGTCATCGGCATGATCATCGAGCGCGTCCGTGGTCATATCCGAGGCCAGGAACTCGACGGTGATCGACCGCGCAACGCCGGTCTGCAGGGCAAGCGGACCGCCGGTGACAGCACCGGTGCTGTTGACCATCAGCGTCTGGGCGCCGGCAGTGATGCGCATGAAGTCGACTTCGACCTCGTGATCGTGGTCGTCCTCCGAGCAGGCGGCGAAGGCGAACATCGACGCGACGACGAGCGCCGCGCGGCGCGCGGAACGGAACTGAAGCTGCATTGCGAACAGCTCCTACGTGGGATGTGACAGAAGCGGCAGCCGCCCCGTGCGGCCACCAGGGGACGAACAACCGCTAGAACTGCACCCGATACAGGAGCGCGACGTTGCGCCCCGCCTCGGGGATGATCTCCTTCGTCCGCGAGAGGTGCTCGCGGATCTCGGCGTCGAGCAGGTTGTCGACGCGCAGGGTCAGGCTGTGCAGCCGCGCGCCGATGACGAAGCGGCGGCCGATGTTGACGTCCACGGTGGCATAGCCCGGCGTCTCGGTCTCGAAGTCGCCGAGCGACGTCTGGCGCGCGGCGAGGCGCAGGCCCGCGCCGTACGACCACTGCGGCGTCTCGTGGCGGAGGCCGAGCCGCCCATTGAGCGGCGGCATCAGCGGCAGGAAGCGCGACTCGAGGCGCGCCGGCTGGCCCGGCGAGGCCGGGATGCTGTCGCGCGCGCCGGCGATGGTGCCCCGCACGTAGCTCGCGGTGGCCTCCAGCACGAAATGCTCGGCGAGCGTGAGCTCGACCTCGCCCTCCGCGCCAACGAGCGTGGCGTCCTCGTTGGTGAACTGGAACTTCCAGCGCTCGCCCACGCGGCCCAACTCGCCGGTGTTGCGTGGAAACAGGTAGCCTTGCATCTGATTCGCGAACGCGGCGATCTCGCCGCGCACGCGCGTGCGATCGATGCGCAGGAACAGGTCCGCGCCGACGCCCGTCTCCTGGTTGTTGCGCGGGTCGCCGACGTCGTACGAGTACGCCGCGAGGTGCGGGCCGTCGGAGTAGAGCTCGTTGAAATCCGGCGTGCGGTACGATCGGCTGACGCTCGCGCCGACCTTGATGCCGTTCGTCCAGCTGTAGATCGCGCCGAGGGACGCGCTCACGCTGCCGAAGGTGCGCGGCACCACCGGCAAGGTGTCGCCCTGCACGACGATGTTGCGATCCTCGAGCGGGATGAAGCGGGCGAGGTCGTAGCGCAGACCCGCCTGGGCCCGCAGCGGTCCCGAGCCGAACTCCTCGATCACGAAGCCGGCCAGCGACCAATCCGCCGTGCGCGTCGACCGATTCGCGCCGGAAGGCGTGATGTCGCGGTACTGGGCGCGCATGCCGACGACGCCGCCTTCGGCCACCCCGGCGTGCGCGTGCCGCGCGATCAGCTCGAACGTGCCCTGCGTCTGGTCGAAGGCCGTCCCGACGTTCCCGCTCGCGGTCAGTTCATCGTGCTCGTACGCCGTGAATGTCGCTGTCGCCTTCACGCTCTCGAAGCGGCTCGTGCGCGGATGCCAGTCCGTCTCGCTGCGCAGCGTGTGGCGGAACATGCGGATGTCCACGCCACCCGGATGCGCGCCGACGAAGCCGCCCGGGATGCCATACTCATTGCCATAGAAGCGGTAGCTGAGCCCGCTGTAGCCCCAGTCGCCCACCTTCGAGACGCCAAGCGCCGCCCCGGAACTGGCTACCCCGGTGTTCACCAGCCTCCCCACCGGCGTGCGGAGGTCGCCGGCCAGCCGACCGCTGCCCTCGGCGCGCACGGAGAATCCCGCCAGCGGAAACTCCGCATAGCCGCCCAGCGTGCCGCCGTCGTTCACCGAGCTCGCTTGCACGCTCATGCCGCCATGCAGGTGATCGAGCGCGACCGACGGCACCTCTTGGCGGATGACGTTCACAACGCCGCCCAATGCGCTGGATCCGTACAGCAGGGACATCGGCCCACGCACGACCTCGACCTTGCGCGCCGTGAGGGCCTCGACCGCCACCGCGTGGTCCATGGAGGAACTGGAGAGATCGCCGGGCCGCTGGCCGTCTTCGAGCATCAACACGCGGTCGCCGCTCAAGCCGCGAATGACGGGCCGCGCGGTCGCCGGACCCATCGACGCCATCGCGACGCCGGGCGTGCCGCGGATGGTCGCCGCGACCGTGCCGTCGAGGACGCGGTCGAGCCGCGCGTCGGCCAGCACGTTCGTCGGGCTGATCGCGTCCGCCGCCCCGCGCTCCGACACCTGGCCGGTGACGACCGTCGCGCCGAGTTGCAGCGGGGAGGCCGTCATCGCGAGGCGCAGCGAATCCATGCCGATGCGCACCTCCACCACCCGCGTGACGCTGCGATAGCCGATGCGCTGCACCGTCAGCTGATAGCGCCCGGGCAGCACGGCGCTGAGCGTGAACGTGCCGTCCTCGTGGCTGCGCGCCTCGCGATGCAACTCGACGAGCCGCACCACCGCGGCCGGCAGCGGCGTGCCGGTCGCCGCGTCGTCCACGCGACCGACGACCTGCGCCGTCTGCGCCGCGAGTGGAGTTGTCGCGAGAAGGAGGCACGCGGCTGCGAACGCCGCGCGCATCGCCAGGGACTGGCGGTTCATGTTGACCCGAGATGACGGATGAGTGGAGGCCCGGATGGCGCCCACGGTACGACTCAATCACGCCCCGTCTGGGGCGCGACGCTCAACTCAACCGAGGGCCGGAGGGGCTCGGGAGGAGTGGCCCTCGAGGAACTCAAAGGCGACGGGGTGCGTGACGCGGCTGACCGGCAGCGCGGACGCGCGCGCGACCGCGGGAACGGTCAGCGCCTTCGCCTGCCCCGCGAGTCCGCGCATGCCCTGCGCCAGCTGGCACAGGTCGCAGGCCTCGGGGCCGTGGGACGCAGGGCACTGCCCGCCATCGGCGTCCTCCATGTGCACCACGACCGCATCACCGTGGTCCACGAGGCCGTCGGCAACCGGTGCCGCCGCGACCACGAACACGTGCAGCACGAGCCAGAGCCCGGCCAGGACGCGCGCCAGCGCCCCCCGCGAGTGGCGGGGCTGACGAGACAGGGCGCGGAAGGCGGTAGTCACGGCTTGAATGGGTAGTCGCACGGGAACCCGTTCACAACCCCGCTGGACCCCAAGGGGTTCCAGCCCAAGCGCTTACAACAGCGGGACCGACCCCCGTAAGCGGCCCAAATCCGCTAGATTGCGCCGGATGAAGCGAGAGGACGCCCTCGAGTACCATGCCCGCGGACGACCCGGCAAGATCGCCGTCGTCCCGACCAAGCCGCTCACCAACCAGCGCGACCTGGCCCTCGCCTACTCGCCCGGCGTTGCCGAGCCCTGCCTCGAGATCAAGGCGAACCCCGAGGACGCCTACAAGTACACGGCCAAGGGCAACCTCGTCGCGGTGGTGACCAACGGCACCGCCGTGCTCGGCCTCGGCAACATCGGCGCGCTCGCCGGCAAGCCGGTGATGGAAGGCAAGGGCAACCTCTTCAAGCAGTTCGCCGACCTCGACGTCTTCGACCTCGAAGTCGGTTCCGAGGATCCCGACGACGTCATCAAGTTCTGCCAGCTCCTCGAGCCCACCGTCGGTGGCATCAACCTCGAGGACATCAAGGCACCGGACTGCTTCTACATCGAAGAGACGCTGCGGAAGACGATGAACATCCCCGTCTTTCACGACGACCAGCACGGCACGGCCATCATCTCGGGCGCGGCGCTGCTCAACGCCATCGAGGTGAGCGGCAAGGACATCGCCACCGTGAAGGTCGTGTTCTCCGGCGCCGGCGCGGCGGCCATCTCGACGGCCGAGCACTACGTGCGGCTCGGCGTGAAGCGCGAGCACATCACGATGTGCGACCGCAAGGGCGTGATCTACGAGGGTCGCAAGGAAGACATGGACCCGTACAAGGCGCGCTTTGCCGGGCAGTCGAAGGCGCGCACGATCGCCGAGGCCCTGGACGGCGCCGACGTCTTCGTCGGGCTCTCCGTCGCCGGGGCGGTCACGGGCGAGATGATCGCCAAGATGGCCAAGGCCCCGATCATCTTCGCGCTGGCGAATCCCGTGCCGGAGATCCTGCCGCACGAGGTGCGCGCCGTGCGCGACGATGCGATCATCGCCACCGGCCGCTCGGACTATCCGAACCAGGTCAACAACGTCCTCGGCTTCCCGTTCATCTTCCGCGGCGCCCTCGATGCCCGCGCGACGACGATCAACGAGGAAATGAAGATGGCGGCGACGCGCGCCCTCGCGCAGCTCGCCAAGGAAGACGTGCCCGAGTCGGTGAGCGCGCTGTACGGGCTCACCAACGTGAAGTTCGGGCCGGAGTACCTCATTCCCTTCCCCTTCGACCCGCGCGCGCTGCTCACGGTGGCGCCGGCGGTGGCCTGGGCGGCGGTGGCCAGCGGCGTGGCCCGCGAGTTCATCGAGCTCGAGACCTACCGCGACCAGCTCGAGGCGCGCCTCGGCCGCGCGCGCGGCATCATGCGCGGCCTCGCCACGCGCGCGCAGCGCGAGCCGAAGCGCGTCGTCTTCCCGGAAGGCGAAGATCCCAAGATCATCCGCGCGGCCCGCATCCTCGCCGATGACGGCATCGCCGTGCCGATCCTGCTCGGCCGCAAGGAGCGCATCCGCGACGCCGCCGAGGACCTCAACATCGCGCTCGACGGCATTCAGGTCGAAGAGCCGACGACCAGCGCGAACCGCGACCGCTACGCGCAGCATCTCTGGCAGAAGCGGCAGCGCAAGGGGCTGTCGCTCGTCGAGGCGAACCAGCGCATCGCCCGCGCGAACGTGTTCGGCTCGGTGATGGTCGCGATGGGCGACGCCGACGCACTCGTCGGCGGCCTCGGGAAGCACTACCCCGAGACGATCCGCCCTGCGCTCGAAATCATCGGCACGGATCGCCGCCACGGACTCGTGAGCGGCCTCTACATGCTGGTGTTCGAGAAGCACGTCGTGTTCTTCGGCGACACGACCGTCAACATCGAGCCCAGCGCCGAGCAGTTGGCGCAGATCGCGTGGAGCGCGGCGGGCCTGGCACGGACGTTCGGCATCTCGCCGCGCATCGCGATGCTCTCGTTCTCCAACTTCGGCTCGGTGAAGCACCCCGAGGCGCAGAAGGTGGCCCAGGCCGTGTCGATGCTGCGCCTGCGCGACCCGTCGCTGGTGGTGGACGGTGAGATGCAGGCCGACACCGCCTTCAGCGGGGACATCCTGGCGACGCGCTATCCCTTCGCGGCCCTGAAGGAGGCGGCGAACGTCCTGATCTTCCCCAATCTCAGCGCGGGGAACATCGCGTATAAATTGCTTACCCAACTGGGCGGGGCCACGGCGATCGGCCCCATCCTCGTCGGCATGCAGCACCCCGTCCACGTACTGGAACAGGGCGCCGACGTGCAGGAGATCGTCAACATGGCCGCCGTTGCCGTCATCGACGCGCAGCAGCGCTCCCGTCCCACCACCTGACATTCCCATGACCTCTGCTTCCGCTCCCGTGCGCGAGAGCTCGACCGGACTCGGCGCCCAGGGCCTCAAGCCCGCTGGTACGCTCCACTGGAATCTCGAGGCGCCGGACCTCGTGCAGGCCGCCATCCGCAAGGGTGAGGGCGAGCTGGCCCACATGGGGCCGTTCGTCGCCGTGACCAAGCCACACACCGGCCGCTCGCCTAACGACAAGTTCGTCGTGAAGGAGCCGAGCACCGAGAAGGATGTCGACTGGGGCAAGGTGAACCAGCCGATCAGCGAGGCGCACTACGAGACGCTGCTCGCCGACGTGCAGGCCTACCTGAACCAGCAGGGCGAGCTGTTCGTGCAGGACCTCTACTGCGGCGCCGATGCCGCGTACCGGCTGTCCTGCCGCTACGTCACGCCCAACGCCTGGCACGCGAACTTCGTGCGGAACATGTTCATCCGCCCGGATGTCACCGAGCTGGCCGGCTTCGTGCCGAACTTCTCGATCCTGCACGCGCCCGAGTTCCAGGCCGACCCGGCCAAGCACGGCACGCGCACGAGCACGTTCATCGTGCTCAACCTCGCCAAGCGCACCATCCTCATCGGCGGCACGCGCTACGCGGGCGAGCTCAAGAAGTCGATGTTCACGGTGATGAACTACATGCTCCCCAAGCAGGGCGTGCTCTCCATGCACTGCTCGGCGAACATCGGCGAAGATGGCGACACGGCGCTGTTCTTCGGCCTCTCCGGCACCGGCAAGACCACGCTCTCGGCGGACCCGACGCGCGGCCTCATCGGCGACGACGAGCACGGCTGGAGCGAGCACGGCGTGTTCAACTTCGAGGGCGGCTGCTACGCCAAGGTCATCAACCTCTCGAAGGAGCATGAGCCCGACATCTACGCCACGACGCAGATGTTCGGCACCATCCTCGAGAACGTGGTGCTCGAGCCCGGCACGAAGAAGGTGAACTTCGAGTCGCAGGCGATTACCGAGAACACGCGCGCCTCGTATCCGCTGCACTACATCCGCAACCACGTGCCGAGCGGCCGCGGCAACCACCCGAAGCACGTCGTGTTCCTCACGGCCGACGCCTTCGGCGTGCTGCCGCCGGTGGCCAAGCTCACGCCTGAGCAGGCGATGTACTACTTCCTCTCGGGTTACACGGCTAAGTTGGCCGGCACCGAGCGCGGCGTCACCGAGCCGCAGGCCACGTTCTCGGCCTGCTTCGGCGCCGTCTTCCTCGTGTGGCACCCGACCAAGTACGCCGAGATGCTCGGCGAGCTGCTGAAGAAGCACGACTCGCAGGTGTGGCTGGTGAACACCGGCTGGAGCGGCGGCCCGTACGGCGTGGGCGCCCGCATGAAGCTCCCGTACACGCGTGCGATGGTGCGCGCGGCACTGTCCGGCGCGCTGGAGAAGGAAGACACCGTCACCGATCCGATCTTCGGCCTGCACCTGCCGGTGCACGTCGACGGCGTGCCGAACGAGGTCCTGAACCCGCGCAACACGTGGAAGGACTCGAAGGCCTACGACGAGCAGGCGAAGAAGCTGGCCGCGATGTTCCAGGAGAACATCAAGAAGTTCGGCGCGGCGGTGTCGGCGGAGATCCTCGCGGCGGGACCGAAGGGCTGAGTGGCTGCGCTGGTTGTAGCTGAGAAGGGGACCGAGACAAGTGTCTCGGTCCCCTTCTGCTTGCAGCGACCGTTCTTCGCAGATGCCGTAACCCATTGGGGCTGCGGCAGATATATTCAGTTCTAGTATGCCCACCCTCCGCGACCCGCTCTGGAACAACATCCGCATCGAAGGTCCCTACCTTCGCTTGCTAGACACCCCCGCGTTCCAGCGGCTGCGCTACGTGCGGCAGCTGGGGCTCGCGCACCTGGTGTATCCCGGCGCGACGCACTCGCGCTTCGAGCATGCGTTGGGCGCATATCACCTGGCGCAGGAGACGGTGCGCATCCTGCGCGAGACGAGCGTCGACGCGGGCGTCCCCGAGCTCGACGGCCGCATCGTCGTAGCGGCCGCGCTGCTGCACGACATCGGCCACTACCCGTTCTCGCACGCGCTCGAGGAGCTGGGCGTCCCGCACCACGAGACGGTGGCGGGACCGCTTATCGCCGACGGTGCGGTGGGCGAGATCCTGCGCAGCGAGTTCGCTGCAGACGCGCCGGAGCGCATCCTCGCACTGGTGCGCGGCGAGAGCCAGGAGCCCCTGCAGGGCCTGATCTCGGGTAGCATCGACCTCGACAAGATCGACTACCTCAAGCGCGACGCGATGAACTGCGGCGTGTCCTACGGCGAGGTCGACGTCGACCGCCTGCGGCACGCGCTTGTGCTGGTGACGGACCCCGCCACGGGCCGACGCGCCGTGGGCCTCAAGGAGCGCGGACTCTCGGCTCTCGAGTCCCTGCTCTTCGCCAAGTACCAGATGTACCGCAACGTGTACTGGCACCACGCGGTGCGCAGCGCGACCGCGATGTACAAGCGCTTGGTCGAGGACGCGCTGCAGGAGGGCGCACTCGATGCGCTGCGCCTCGCGCACTTCACGGACGAAGGGCTCCTGCATGCCCTCGACCGCGGCAACCGGCCGTTGGTGTCGGCGATCCGAGAACGCCGCCTGTTCAAGCGTGCCCTCGAGGTCCCGGCGTTCGCCCTCGCCGACTACGACCTCGAATGGTTGGCCGACGACCGCGCGCGGATCCGCCTTGCCGAAGACGCGCTCGCGGCATCGCTGGGGCTCCGGGCGGGCGAGCTGCTGCTCGACTTCCCGCGCAAGGAGCGCATGCTCGGCTTGGACCTGCCGCTGCTGGCCAAGGATGGCAGCGTGCATCGCCTCACCGACGCCGGGCTCGCCGGCACGCTCAACCTGCCGATCCTCGGCGAGCAGCTGTATCAGTCGGCGCGCTGGCTGCGCGTGTTTACGCGCGAGCGCCGGTCGGTCGCACTGGCCGACGTGCTGGCCGTGCTCGAGCGCTGATGACCGCTAGGCCGTGGGCTCGGACGGCGCCTGCTTCGCCTTGCCGTGCGCCTCGGCGAGCAGCTTGCCGATGCCGCGATAGAACTTCGCGTCGGCACCGCGCCCCTCCTCGGCCATCGCGAGCGCGCAGCGCTCCAGCGCGTAGAGGATGTTGCCGAGGTACAGCTCGGCGAGCCCGCCGACGGATTCCGGCTGCTCAGCCACCCGCGGCCTCGAGGCCCAGGACCTGGATGACGATCGCCGTGATGTTGTCGAGGCCGCCGCGCCCGTTGGCCTCGGCGATCAGCGAATCGACGATGCGGCCCGGTCCGGACCGCGCCATCAGCAGCTGCGCCAGCCGACGGTCGTCGACCATGCCCGTGAGGCCGTCCGAACAGAGCAGGAACACGTCGCCGACGCGCACCTCACCCGAATAGATGTCCGACTCGACCTCGTCGCTCGCCCCGACGCAGCGCGTAATCACGTTGCTGTAGGGGTGATACCGCGCCTGCTCCGGCGTGAGCAGGCCGGCGTCCACCTGCTCCTGCACGTAGGAGTGGTCCTTGGTGATCTGCACCAGGGCGCCGTCGCGGTACAGATAGACGCGCGAGTCGCCGATCTGCCCGATCAGGTAGCCATGGTCGGAAAGCACCATCACCGAGGCGGTGGTGCCCATGCCCTGCTTGTCCGACTCGGCGAGCATGCGCTCGAAGATCGCGCGGTTGGCTTCCTGCAGCGACTTGTTGACCAGGTCGGCGGCACCGGCGTCGCGCACCGACGAGAGGCCGAGCAGGTGTCGCGAGACGATGGTGACGGCCATCTCGCTGGCGACTTCGCCCGCCGCGTGACCGCCCATTCCATCCGCCACCACGAAAACGCCGCGGCGATCATCCGCCTCGGCGAAGAAATTGTCCTCGTTACCCGAGCGGATACGACCGACATCCGTCCCGGCGCCGACGTGAATCTGCATAGCGGTCAGCGCACCGTAGTCAGAAGGAACGCGATGAGCCCCACACCGGCACCGGCGAGGCTGAGGAAGATGGCGATCACCGCACCGCAGCCGGCCTTCTTCTTGGCTTCGGGCGCCGGGGCCACCGGAGCCTTCGCCATGGCCGGAGTCTTCGCCGCCGCGCCGCGCCGCAGCGCCTCCACGTCGGCCGCGGCGATCGCCCGCGTCGAACCTGCCGCCTCGGCGGCCTGCGCCGCCGGACGGAACGTCATCTTGATGCCGCCGAACCGGATGTCCGGCGAGCCTTCCAGCTTCTGTTCGCCCTGCACGCGACGGCCGCCGACGTAGGTGCCGTTCGTGGACCCTTGGTCCACGACCCACCAGCCGTCCGCACGCTTCTGGATCTTCGCGTGGGAGTCGGAGATCGATTCGTCGCGAATCGCGATGTCGTTGTGCTCGCCGCGCCCGATGTTCGTGAGCGCCGCGTGGAGATCGAAGCGCGTGCCCTTGAGCGGGCCCTCGGCCTTGATCTCGAGTGTCGCCAGCGGCGCGCGGCCCGAGCGGGCAGCGGGCGCTGCCTCTGGAGCGGGCGCGGCAGCCGGAGTCGGTACGGCTGCGGGCACAGGCGTCGGAGCCGGTGCCGGTGGCGGTGGCGGTGCCGGCGCACGAACCGGCTCGGGCGCGGGCGTCGGTGCTGCGGCAACGGCCGGTGCCGGTGCGGGCGCAGGTGCGGCAGCAGGTGCCGCCGCCGGTGCCGCCGCCGGCGCGGGAGCCGCCTTCGCGACATCCGCGTAGAACCGGAACTCCTCGATGCCCATCTTCAACACGTCACCCCGGCCGAGCAGCTGCGAGCCCGCGACGCGCACGCCGTTGACCCACACACCGTTGGTGCTGTGATCGGTGAGGACGTAGCCGTTCGCCGCCGGCGCGATGCTCGCGTGCTTGCGCGAGACTTCGCTCGACGAGAGCACGACGTCGTTGCCGACCTCGCGCCCGAAGGTGATGCCCGCGTCGCTCACGGTGTACTCGCGCCCGTCGACGAGC
>Ga0268299_1004547_pt1 | contig 10630 bp, 12 predicted proteins | sample NOBtaG_FD_193484 | JGI IMG/M metagenome (GOLD analysis project Ga0268299, IMG submission 193484) | Activated sludge microbial communities from bioreactor in Nijmegen, Gelderland, Netherland - NOB reactor | ecosystem: Engineered > Bioreactor > Aerobic > Activated sludge | place: Netherlands... | reverse complement strand
TCGAAGAGGTAGGCGTACTCCTCGGCGCGGAGGTCCTTGAACTGCAGGAAATGCTTCGACAGGCTGGAGCCTTGCTTCATGGCGTCAGGCCTTGGGCGGTGTCGCGAGGAAGTCGCGCACCAGCGGGGCGAGGATCGCGACCACGCGCTCGGCCTCGGCCAGGCTCAGGATCAGCGGCGGCACGAGGCGGATCACGCGTTCGGCGGTGACGCTGATCAGCAGGCCGGCCTCGGCGGCGCGGCCCAGCAGCTCGCCGCAGGGGCGGCCGAGCTCGAGGCCGATCATCAGGCCCTGGCCGCGCAGGTCGACGACGCCGGCCACGCCGCCCAGCTCGCGCGCGAGTCCGGCCTTGAGCGCCGCGCCGACCGTGGCGGCGTTGTGCAGCAGGCCGTCCTCCTGCATGATGCGCAGCGTCTCGACGCCGGCGCGCATCGCCAGCGGGTTGCCGCCGAAGGTCGTGCCGTGGTTGCCCGGGCCCAGCACGTGCGCGGCCCGCGGGCCGCAGACCACCGCGCCGACCGGCACGCCGCTGCCCAGGCCCTTGGCCAGCGGCATCACGTCGGGCCGGATGCCGGCCCACTGGTGCGCGAACCACTTGCCGGTGCGACCGATGCCGCACTGCACCTCGTCGAGCATCAGCAGCCAGTCGTTCTCGTCGCACAGGCGGCGCACGGCCTGCAGGTAGTCGACCGTCGCCGGGTTGACGCCGCCTTCACCCTGGATCACCTCCAGGAAGACCGCGACGACGTTCGGCCGCGTGTTCGCCACCTCGGCGATCGCTGCAGCGTCGTTGAGCGGCACGCGCACGAAGCCCTCGACCAGCGGCCCGAAGCCGGCCTGGACCTTGGGGTTGCCGGTGGCCGACAGCGTGGCGATCGAGCGGCCGTGGAAGGCCTTCTCGTAGACGATGATCTCGGGGCGGTCGATGCCCTTGTCGTGGCCGAACTTGCGGGCGATCTTCAGCGCTGCTTCGTTGGCCTCGAGGCCGGAGTTGCAGAAGAAGGCGTTGCTCAGGCCCGACAGCTCGCACAGCGTCGTGGCCAGCTGTTCCTGCAGCGGCGCCTGGTAGTAGTTGGAGCAGTGGATCAGCTTGCCGATCTGTTCCTGCAGGGCCGGCACTAGCTTGGGGTGGGCATGGCCCAGCGTGTTGACCGCGATGCCGCCCAGCGCGTCCAGGTACTCGCGGCCCTCGGTGTCCCAGACGCGGCAGCCGCGGCCGTGCGAGAGCGCGAACGGCAGGCGGCCGTAGGTGTTCATCACGTGGGAGGGCGTCGCCGTCGCGGGCTTCAGGGCTTCGGGGGCGTTCATCGGCGGACTCCTGGGCGGGCCGGCGCAGCGGCCGGGCTCAAGGATGGAGGGAAAGCGCCGATTGTAGGGAGGCCATGCTGCCGACCTGCGACGCCCCGGTCCTCGACGCCCCTCGCACGGCGCTGCCGAAACCCCGTGCTGCGCTGCAGCACAATGGCGTCCTGTCCTTCTTGCTGCCGGGCGGCCACGAACTGCCCGTTGCCGAACCGGCCGTGCCAGACGCCCCGAAACCTCCGCGCGAACTCTTCATCCAGGGCCTGACCCTGGACGGCCGGACCTTCCGTCCCAGCGACTGGGCCGAGCGGCTGGCGGGTGCGATGTCGAGCTTCCGGCCGGGCGGGGCGCACATGGGGCGCATGGCGCACATCGGCTACTCGCCGTACTGCGTGCCCAACGTCATCAACGGCATCAAGTGCGTGGTGGTCAACGAGGCGCTGCGCGAGCTCGAGCCCATGGCCTGGGACTTCGTCATGAACTTCGCGCGCGACAACCGCCTGCAGGTGGCCGAGGCCTGCCTGCTGCCCGACCCGCAATGACAACGGCCGCCAGGCCGTTGCGTCGTAGGCTGACTTCGCGCAGCGAAGTCAAGGCGCGAAGCGCCGGCCGCAGACAAAAAGGGCTCCTTGCGGAGCCCTTCGTCTTTCCAACCCGGATGCGGCTTCAGGCCGCCAGCGCCTTGATCTTGGCCGACAGGCGGCTCTTGTAGCGCGCTGCCTTGTTCTTGTGGAAGAGGCCCTTGTCGGCGATCGAGTCGATCGTCTTCTGGGCGGCCTTGAAGGTTTCGCCGGCCTTGGCCTTGTCGCCGCCGGCGACCGCCTTCAGCACGCTCTTGATCGCGGTACGGAACTTCGAACGCAGCGAGGTGTTGGCGGCGTTCAGGCGCACGTCCTGGCGGACGCGCTTGCGGCCCGACGCGATGCGGACCGATTTCTTGGCTTTGGACGAGGTGGCCATGGGGGTGTCAGGGATCCGGGTGGAAAGCCGGCGAGTATAGCAGCGGCAACCCGGCCGGCCACATGGGCTGCGCTTGCCGCAGCCCACGTTAGTGGCCACTTCTATACTCCGGCGTCCTCCGCCCGAACGGCGCCCGCGCCGCAAGCCGCCCCGACCATGAACCTGCTGCGCGCCGCGTCCACCGTCTCCCTGCTGACGCTGGCATCGCGCATCACCGGGCTGGTCCGCGAGCAGATGGTGGCGGCCGCCTTCGGCGCCAGCGTGATGACCGACGCCTTCAACGTCGCCTTCCGCATCCCCAACCTGCTGCGCCGGCTGTTCGCCGAGGGCGCCTTCTCCCAGGCCTTCGTGCCCCTGCTGGCGGCCAGCCGCGCGCGCGACGGCGACGAAGCGACGCATGCGCTGGTCGACGCCGTGGCGACCGTGCTGCTGTGGGCCGTGGTCGCGACCAGCCTGCTGGGCGTGCTGGGCGCGCCGGTGCTGGTGTGGCTGATGGCGCAGGGCCTGCAGAAGACCGGCGGCTTCGACGCCGCCGTCGTCATGACGCGCTTCATGTTCCCGTACATCGTCTTCATGTCGATGGTGGCGCTGTCGGCAGGCGTGCTCAACACCTGGAAGCGCTTCGCGGTACCGGCGGCGACGCCGGTGCTGCTGAACCTGAGCTTCATCCTCGCGGCCTGGCTGCTGGTGCCGCGCTTTGCCGCCTGGGGCATCGAGCCGATCTACGCGCTGCCGGTCGGCGTGATGGTCGGTGGCTTGCTGCAGCTCGCGCTGCAAGTGCCGGCGCTGCGCCGCGTCGGCGCCATGCCGCGCCTGCGGCTGGGGCTGGGCGGGCTGCGCGCGGCCTGGTCGCACCCCGGCGTGCACCGCGTGCTCAGGCAGATGGCGCCGGCCATCCTGGGCGTGTCGGTGGCGCAGATCTCGCTGCTGATCAACACCCAGATCGCGACGCAGATCGGCGCCGGCGCCGTTTCCTGGCTCAGCTACGCCGACCGGCTGATGGAGTTCCCGACGGCACTGCTCGGCGTGGCGCTGGGCGTCGTGCTGCTGCCGCAGCTGTCGGCCACGCAGGCGCAGGGCGACGGCGAGCGCTACGCCGCGCTGCTGGACTGGGGCCTGCGCCTGGTGCTGCTGCTGGCGCTGCCCTGCGCGGTCGCGCTGATCGTCTTCCCGAAGGCGCTGGTCGCGGTGCTCTACCACCGCGGTGCCTTCAGCGCCGTCGACGTGCAGCAGACCGTGACCGCGCTGATGGGCTACGGCGCCGGCCTGCTGGGCCTGGTCGCGCTGAAGGTGCTGGCGCCGGGCTTCTATGCCAAGCAGGACATCCGCACCCCGGTCAAGGTGGCCTTGTTCGTGCTGGTGCTGACCCAGTTGCTGAACCTCGTCTTCGTGCCGTGGTTCGGCCACGCCGGGCTGGCGCTGGCGATCGGCTGCGGCGCGCTCGTCAACGCGCTGCTGCTGCTGGTCGGCCTGCACCGCCGCGGCAGCTGGCGGCCGGCACCGGGCTGGCTGGGCTTCGGGCTCAAGGTGGCGCTCGGCAGTACGCTGATGGGCGCGGGCCTGGCCTGGGCCGCGCAGGCCTTCGACTGGGTCGCGCTCGGCAGCCAGGAACTGCTGCGCGCCGGGGCGCTGGCGGCCGTGCTGGGCGGCGCGGCGCTGACCTACTTCGGCGTGCTGCTGCTGCTGGGCATCCGGCCCGCGCAGTTCGTGCGGCGCGGCTGAGCCGCCGAGCCGCCGAGCCGCAGTAGGACGCCACCTACAGCGCATCGCGGCGGCGTCCGGCCGACGCCGCAGCGGCCGCTCCCTACAGTTCCTCCCAAGCCGCCGCCCGATCGCGTCGGCTGCTCAACCGAGGAGGAAGCCCATGAAGACGACCCAGACCACGCTCACCGTCCTGGCGCTCGGCGCCGCCTTTGCGCTGGCCGCCTGCCAGCCCGCCGAAGGCCCGGTCGAACGCGCCGGCAAGCAGGTCGACCAGGCCGCCGAGAGGGTCGGCGACCAGGTCGAGAAGGCCGGCGAGAAGATCGAGGACAAGGCCAAGGAAATCAAGAAGGACCTGAGCAACTGATCCCCGGCCCGCAGGTCGCCGGGCGGGTCCGGCTGCTCTAGACTGAGCACATGCCCGCCCCGTTCTCGATCGAGGTGCCGACAGCGCTGGAGTACTTCGCGACCCTGGTCGCCGACGACACCAGCCTGTCCCTCACCGAGGCGGCCGTCGCGATCGCGCAGGACGAGTTCCCGCAGCTCGACGCGCAGTCGGTGCTGGCCGAGCTCGACACGCTGGCCGATCGCCTGACGCGCCGCATCCCGGCCGATGCCGCGCCGGTGCAGAAGCTGCGCTTCCTCAATCGCTACTTCTTCCACGAACTCGGCTTCGCCGGCAACCTGAACGACTACTACGCCAGCGGCAACAGCTACGTGCACGAGGTGCTGCGCACGCGCCACGGCATCCCGATCTCGCTGGCCGTGATCTACCTCGAGCTGGCCGGCCAGCTGGGCCTGGTGGCGCGCGGCGTCGCCTTCCCGGGGCACTTCCTCGTCAAGGTGCGCATGCCCAAGGGCGAGGTCGTGATCGACCCCTTCACCGGCCAGTCGCTGTCGCGCGACGAGCTCGACGAGCGCCTGGTGCCCTACAAGCGCCGCCAGGGGCTGCAGGGCGAGTTCGACATGCCGCTGGGCCTGTTCCTGCAGCCGGCCTCGCCGCGCGAGATCCTGGCGCGGATGCTGCGCAACCTGAAGGAGATCCACCGCTCGGCCGAGGACTGGCCCCGCCTGCTGGCCGTGCAGCAGCGCCTGGTGCTGCTGCTGCCGCGCGAGTGGGACGAGATGCGCGACCGCGGCCTGGCGCAAGCCGAACTGGGCGTCTGGGACGCCGCCGCCGACGATCTCGACGCCTACGTGGCCCACAGCCCCCAGGCCGAAGACCGGCGCGCGATCGCCGAGCGCGCCGCCGAGCTGCGCGCCCAGGGGCGGCCGCGGCTGCACTGAGCGCCGGTCGTCCCCCGGCCGGGTCGGGCGACCCGCCGCCTAGAATCCGCGCTCGTCCGCGGTGCGATCTCCAGGCTGTCCTCGCGCCCTCGTCCCGGCGCCTCCCACCCCCCATGAAACTGACTCCTGCCCAGACCCAAGGCCTCGCCTGGCTCGGCATCGCCGTGGTCGCGGTGCTGCTGCTGTGGCTGCTGGGGCCGGTGCTGACGCCCTTCGTCGTCGCGCTGGTGCTGGGCTATGCGCTGCACCCGGTGGTCGAGCGCCTGGCGGCGCGCGGCGTGCCGCGCTGGCTGGCGGTCGGCATCGTCGAGCTGCTGGCGCTGATCACCGTGCTGGCGGTCGCGCTGCTGATCCTGCCCATCCTGCTGAAGAACCTGCCCGCGCTGCGCGACCAGATCCCGGTGATGCTGACCCGGCTCGACGCCTGGCTCCAGCCGCTGCTGGGTCAGTTCGGCATCGAGGTCGCGCTCGACTTCGCGAGCCTGCGCGAGTTCCTGCTCACGCACCTGGGCGACAACACCGAGGGCTGGTTCAAGGCCGTGCTCGGCTCGCTGCAGGTCGGCGGCAGCTTCGTGCTGGGCCTGGTCGGCACCGCGGTGCTGCTGCCGGTGGTGCTGTTCTACGTGCTGATGGACTGGACGCAGATCATCGGCCGCTTCCACGCGCTGGTGCCGCCGCGCTTCCACGAGGCCTACGACGGTTTCATGGCCGAGTGCGACCACATGCTGGGCCAGTACCTGCGCGGTCAGCTCCTGGTGATGGCCATCCTCTCGGTCTACTACAGCGCCGGGCTGGCGCTGTTCGGCCTGGACCTGGCGGTGCCGGTCGGCGTGTTCACCGGGCTGGCGATCTTCATTCCCTACGTCGGCTTCGGCCTGGGCTGCCTGCTGGCGCTGCTGGCGGGGCTGCTGGAGTTCGGCAGCGTCTACGGCCTGGTGATGGTCGCGGTGATCTACGGGATCGGCCAGGTCGTCGAGAGCTTCTTCCTGACGCCGCGGCTGGTCGGCGAGCGCATCGGCCTGCACCCGATCACCGTGATCTTCGCGCTGCTGGCCTTCGGCCAGTTGTTCGGCTTCATCGGCGTGCTGGTCGCGCTGCCGGCCAGCGCGGTCGGGGTCGTGGCCTTCGGGCGCCTCAAGGCGCTCTACCTCGGCAGTCCGCTGTACCAAGGCCAAGGGTGAAGCTCGCGCCGATGAAGCAATTGCCCTTGCGGCTGGGTCCGGGACCGGCGCAGAGCTTCGACAGCTTCATCGCCGGCAGTAATGCCGCGGTGCTGGCGGCGTTGCGCGCCCCGCAGGATGCGACGACGCTCTACCTCTGGGGCCCCGCCGGCAGTGGCAAGAGCCACCTGCTGCGCGCCTGCGCCAGCGAGCTTCAGGCCGGCGGCCGCCGCCCCGCGGCCTTCGACGCCGCGCAGCCGCTGCCCTGGCCGTGGGACGACGCCTGCCGGCTCCTGCTGCTCGACGGTTGCGAGGCCTACGACGCGCCTCGCCAGCATGCGGCCTTCGCGCTGTTCGTCGAGGCCGCGACCGCCGGCGTGCCCGTGGTCGCGGCCGGACGGCTGCCGCCCGTCGACCTGCCGCTGCGCGAGGACCTGCGCACGCGCCTGGGCAGCGGCCCGGTGTTCCAGCTCGCGCCGCTGTCCGAGGCCGAGAGCCGCGGCGCGCTGCAGCGCGAGGCCGCGCGCCGCGGCATCGCCCTGTCCGACGAGGTCGTCGGCTACCTGCTGACGCGCTTCGCGCGCGACCTCGGCTCGCTGATGGCGCTGCTGGACGCGCTCGACGAGTTCTCGCTGGCCGAGAAGCGCTCGGTCACCGTGCCGCTGCTCCGGCAGATGCTGGCCCAGCCACCGATCCGGGAGCCGGCCGCCTGATGACCGCGAATCTCTGCCTCTTCGACCTCGACCACACGCTGCTGCCGCTGGACTCGGACCACGCCTGGGGCGAGTTCGTCGTCACGCTGGGCTGGGCCGAGCCGGCCGCCCAGCGTGCCGAGAACGACCGCTTCTACGCGCAGTACGTCGACGGCTCGCTCGACATCGACGCCTACGTCGAGTTCGCCACGCGCGCCTGGCGCCACCGGCCGCCCGCCGAGCAGGCCGCCGCCCAGGCGCGCTTCATGGACGAGGTGATCCGCCCGGCGCTGCGGCCCGAAGCCCGGGCGCTGGTCGAACGGCACCGCGCCGAGGGCGACCTGATGGCCATCGTCACGGCCACCAACGAGTTCGTCACCCGGCCGATCGCGGCGGCCTTCGGCGTCGACACGCTGATCGCCGTCGAACTGGAGCGAGACGCGCAGGGCCGGGTCACCGGCCGCATCCAGGGCGTCCCGTCCTTCCGCGACGGCAAGACGGCGCGGGTCGAACAATGGCTCGGCGCGCAGGGCCGGCGTGTGCAAGACTTCGAGCGCATCGCCGTCTACAGCGATTCGATGAACGACCTGCCGCTGCTGGAGCTCGCCACGCACCCGGTCGCCACCAATCCGTCCGCGGCGCTCGAGGCCCTGGCCCGTGACCGTGGCTGGCCCCTACTGAAGCTGTTCCCATGATCAAGCGACTCATCAACAAGCTGCTCGGCAAGCCCGACGAGGGCATCGCGAAGCCGGCCCGCCCCAAGGCCGGCAAGCGCGTCGAGGTGCCCCCGGCCGAGCACGGCATCGATCCGGCCCTGGTCGACGACAAGGCCCTGAAGGTCGTCGCGACGCTGCAGGAGGCCGGTCACCAGGCCTACATCGTCGGCGGCGCGGTGCGCGACATGATGCTGGGCCTGCGCCCCAAGGACTTCGACGTCGCCACCGACGCCACGCCCGAGCAGGTCAAGGCGCTGTTCCGCCGCGCCTTCATCATCGGCCGGCGCTTCCGCATCGTCCACGTGGTCTACGGCCGCGGGCGCGAGCACGAGGTGATCGAGGTCTCGACCTTCCGCGCCTACCTCGACGCCGCGGCGGCCGAGCAGGTCGCCGGCAACGAGAAGACCAGCCGCTCCGAGCTGCAGGGCAAGACCCACGTCGTCGATGCCAGCGGCCGCGTGCTGCGCGACAACGTCTGGGGCCCGCAGGTCGAGGACGCGGCGCGCCGCGACTTCACCGTCAACGCGCTCTACTACGACCCGCAGACGCAGATCGTCGTCGACTACCACGGCGGCATCGCCGACGCCAAGAAGCGCCTGCTGCGCATGATCGGCGACCCGGTCACGCGCTACCGCGAGGACCCGGTGCGCATCATCCGCGTGGTGCGCTTCGCGGCCAAGCTGGGCTTCGAGATCGAGCCCAAGACCCTCAAGCCGATCCGCGAGTGCGCCGCGCTGCTGGAGGCCGTGCCGATCTCGCGGCTGTTCGACGAGATGATCAAGCTGCTGCAGACCGGCCACGCGATCCGCTCGATCGAGCAGCTGCGCAAGATGGGCCTGCTGGGCGGCGCCGACCGTGAAGGACGGTCGGGCATCTTCCCGCTGCTCGACGCGGTGCTGGCCGACGCGCGGCAGAACCCCGCGCGCGAGGCCTTCATCAACGCCGCGCTCGCCGACACCGACCGGCGCGTGTCCGAGGACAAGCCGGTCGCCCCCAGCTTCCTGCTGGCCTGCCTGCTGTGGCACGAGGTGCTGGCCGGCTGGCAGCGCCTCAAGTCCCAGGGCGAGCCGGCCTTCCCGGCGTTGCAGCAGGCCATCGACGCGGTGTTCGACGCACGCATCGGCGACATCTCCGGCCGCGGCAAGCTGGGCGCCGACATGCGCGAGATCTGGATGATGCAGCCGCGCTTCGACAGGCGCAGCGGCAACACGCCCGCCGGCCTGGTCGAGCAACCGCGCTTCCGCGCTGCCTTCGACTTCCTGCGCCTGCGGGCCGACACTGGCGAGGTCGAGGCCGAGCTCGCCGAGTGGTGGGAGGACTATTCGCTCGGCGACGACGAGGAGCGTCGCGCGCTGCTCGACCAGGCGCGCGAGCAGGAGCACGAGCGCCGCGCGTCCGGCGGCGCAGCGCCGTCCTCCGCCGAGCCTGCCGCCGCCAAGAAGCGCCGCCGCCGTCGGCGCAAGCCGGCCGGCGAGGGCGGTGCGGCCCCGGCGCCGGCCCAGGGCGGTCCGGCGGACTGAACATGCGGGCGCCGCAACGCGCCTACATCGGCCTCGGCGCCAACCTCGGCGACGCCCGGGCGGCGCTGCGCGAGGCGGTGGCCGCGCTCGGTGCGCTGCCGCAGACGCGGCTCGCGGCCGTCTCCTCGCTGTACCGCAGCGCGCCCATCGACTCCAGCGGCCCCGACTACCTCAACGCCGTCGCGGCGCTCGACACCGCGACCGAGCCGCCGGCGCTGCTGCAGGCGCTGCAGGCCATCGAGCAGGCGCACGGTCGCGAGCGCCCCTACCGCAACGCGCCGCGCACGCTGGACCTGGACCTGCTGCTGCACGGCGATGCCGTCCTCGACACGCTGACGCTGACGCTGCCGCATCCGCGCATCGCCCAGCGCGCCTTCGTGCTGCAGCCGCTGGCCGAGCTGGCCCCGGGCCTGCTGCTGCCGGGCCACGGCCGCCTCGATGCCCTGCTGCCCGCCGTCGCCGACCAGCGCCTGGTGCGCTGCGCCGGCCCGGACTGGACCGCTTCTGTTCACTGAAGGAGAACCGACCATGAAGATCCTCCGCCACGCCCTCCTGGCCGCTGTGGCCGCCCTGGGCAGCGCTGCCGCCCCGGCGCAATCCGGCGCGCCCATCGACAACCTCGCCTGGCTGGCCGGCTGCTGGTCGGGCGGCAGCGGCGAGCGCCGCTTCGACGAGCAATGGATGGCCCCGCGCGCCAACACCATGCTCGGCATGGGCCGCACGCTCAACGGCAGCGCGCTCGGCAGCTACGAGTTCATGGCGATCCGCGACGAAGGCGGCGGCCTGGTCTTCATCGCCCAGCCCTCGGGTCAGAAGCAGGCCTCCTTCCTCGCCGTGTCGCTGACCGAGACCGGCATCGTGTTCGAGAACCGCGCCCACGACTTCCCGCAGCGTGTCAGCTACCAGCGCCAGTCCGACGGCTCGCTGCTGGCGCGCATCGAGGGCGTCTCCAAGGGTCAGGCGCGCGCGGTCGACTTCCCGATGCGCCGCGTCGCCTGCCCGGGCTGAGCCGGCCTGTCCGTCGCCCGCGAATCTCCGGCGAGCCCGCGATGAACCTCAACCTGCCGATCCCGCTGCAGACCATCCTGCTGCTGACCGCGTCGAACGTCTTCATGACCTTCGCCTGGTACGGCCACCTCAAGAACCTGTCGCACAAGCCGTGGATCGTCGCGGCGCTGGTGAGCTGGGGCATCGCGCTGTTCGAGTACCTGCTGATGGTGCCGGCCAACCGCATCGGCGCGCAGCAGTTCAGCGTCGGGCAGCTCAAGATCATCCAGGAGGTCGTGACGCTG
>Ga0268299_1004546_pt1 | contig 10631 bp, 4 predicted proteins | sample NOBtaG_FD_193484 | JGI IMG/M metagenome (GOLD analysis project Ga0268299, IMG submission 193484) | Activated sludge microbial communities from bioreactor in Nijmegen, Gelderland, Netherland - NOB reactor | ecosystem: Engineered > Bioreactor > Aerobic > Activated sludge | place: Netherlands... | reverse complement strand
CTTCAGGGGTAGGATTCTGCTCAGGAATATTCATCTAAGCCATTGATGTCTAATTGCGATTAGCGTTTTTGCGTTAGCTTGTCATTTGTCCATATGAAAATGTGTATAGTCGTCTTATGGACAAATGTCAAGTGCCGGACTACTACTTCATAAAAGAGAACCTTTGACGAAGTAGTCTGATTGGCTTATTCTGATGGCTAGCATCTAGAACCGGAAGGAGATCCATACCGTGGACGAGTCCGACGCGACGTCTGATAGTGAGTCGCCAATGACCAGGCTGCAGCGTGAGAGCGGGGAGGGGATTTGGAACCCGCTGAGGCTTCAGCCCGGGCGAGATGGCGATCACGTGCATCTCCAGGCGACGTTCTATCATTACCTGCTCTTTTGTCAGGCAAACAAAGCGGCGGGTACGCACCGGATCTACCAATCCACCCTCTGGGCCTTCTATCGCTGGTGGAGGCAAGAACGGCCATTTGAGACACTCGGTCCCACACTGCTCCATGCCTACAAGATTTGGTTATGTGAGAGTCGGGATCGGGGACAAGAACGATTGCAGGCGCGGTCGGTCAACAACTATCTCGCGGCGGTCCGGGCGTTCTGTCGATGGATTCACGCCCGATACCCGCTCAGTTGGGATCCCGGCCGGGAGATTCCGGACGAGCGAGTCGATAACAAGACCTATCAGCGCCTGCCACTCAGCCCCACACAGATCACCACATTGATTGGCAGTTTCGATGACTCGTTGATCGGGCGGCGGGACGCCGCCATGATGTACCTCATGGCGAAAACTGGCTTGCGCGCGATCCAGATCCAGCGGGCGGATTGCGGGGACCTCGAGTGCCTAGAGATCCAGGTCCAACAGAGAGTGGATGAGGCAAGGAAAGCTCATAGTGAGGCAGTCACACGATTGCAGTGGATCTTGCGGACTCAGGGCAAGGGACAGCAGACGAAAGAAAGCTTTGTGAATTTGATGCCAGAGGTCTATGACCGGCTGCAACGATATCTGGAGGCACGCGGGCCGGTGTCACCACGAGAGCCCTTGTTTGCCAGACACCATGACAAGCTCACCGCGCATCTCGTGCAAGCGCGGGCGAAGGAGGGCGGGGCGGAGGGGGCAACATTGGCGCCGAATGAAACGTTGCGACTCACGACCCGCGCCATCCAGCTTCGAATTACCGAAGCCATGATCCGATGCGGGCTGCGGGATGCCGTGCGATCTGGTGAGGCGGCACGCTCAGACAGTCGCCGGCACCGGCAACGACGGGTGACCCCGCATAGTCTCCGCCATACGGCTGCGACGGAAGCGGCCCGGACCGAATCGCCCTTCAAAGTCCAGGCCATGTTAGATCACAAAGACATCCGCACCACCCAAAAATATTTCCACGTGATCGACCGGCTGGAGGAAGGGGCGGAGTATGCGATCACACGCTATTAATGAGCCTGGCCATGACAATCTTAACTTCGGTGCTGATCAATATGGATGCAATTAGACACGTCTCGGAATCCAAGAGGCGGCGATCTGTAACGTTCGCAATCCCTTTCTCGTGATCACGCACATGAGATCCCCCTTGGTGATGGCCGATGACTGTAGCCCATGCAAGGGGCCCACTCTCAACTGGGGCATGGATGCGACGCATATCGCCTGTGGGCAAGACGGTTGGCCACACCTGGCGATGGTGATTGTCATGATCTGGAAGTAATTGGGTACGAGTTCGCTCTCACGACTCGGGCGAAGGAGGCGGAGCGAGGCGTCGAAGCTACCTGCCTGGCTCGGTTCGGGAGGGTCCGTCCCCTAGGCGCATTAGTGCTGCGGAGTGACAATGGCCTCATCTTCCGGATTCCGCGTTTTACTATCCTTCGTCTGCTTTCAGTCGCCTGGCGGTCCAGGTGATGGGAGCAGATCCTGGGAGGGTGATGGTCGCGGATAAGTCACCAGTTGTCGGGGTGATAGTTCCACCGAACGACACGGCGGTACCGCTGACGGCAAAGGATCCCGCCCCAGCGGCAGAGCTAGGCGTCGCAGGATGCCATTTCCGGTTTCCCCCACTCATCGACAGCCTACCGCTGGGACTTCGCACAGCCCCTTCGAGTTGTGAGAATTCCAGGCACGACACGAAGTCGGTACCACTTGTAAACCAGGCGCCGTGGAGTGGGGAGCGAGTGAGGCTGAACAGTAATAGTCCTGCCTGCCACTGCAGCACCTTAGCAGACAGGTCTATTTGCGCTACGATCGAGTGGCCTGCGCCATCGGGCATGTTGATCCTGAAGGTGGATCCCGCAGTCTTGTGCCCGCTGATTGCATGCCACGACTGCACGTCGGAGAAACAGAGTAGCCCCGTAACTTGCTGGCCGTTCCGGCACAGTGCCATCCAGAGGGTCACGTTGCGACCGTCCGAGGTGGTGCCTTCCCAGAGGCTTCCCTTCATTCTGCTGGGATATAAAATCGTATCGCCAAGTGCAGAAATCGATCCAAAACGTTCTTCTGCCTCCGCCACGCTGCCTGAGCTAATTATGAAGCGGAGGGCAAGCGCGGCATCGGTGATATGCCGACTCAAAAGCAGCGAGCCGTCAGAAGCTGTAGTATTACGATCCACTGTGAATAAGCCAAATCGGGCTTTGGAAGCGTAGTTTTCCTGCCATTCCCAGTTATCCACCAAGCTCCAATGTAAATACCCACTGACGTGGATGCCTTCCGCGAGCGCCTGTTCTATGGCCCGCAGATGTGCCACTAGGAACGAGGCGCGGTTCGTGTCATCCGGATCGGGCAAACCGTTTTCTGTGATCATGATGGGAAGGCCATAAGCGGTGTGGAGCCTCCGAAGCCAGATTAGCAACCCCTTTGGATACACCTCCCACCCCAGATGATTGACAAAGTTCGTCACACGAGGCTCATCGAGCAAATTGTTGTCGAAGCCCCCCCCTGTGTAAGGCGCGGTCAGGGCTAATCCAGCGTCATGCCCGACGTACACCGAGCGATAGTAGTTAAGTCCAACAAAGTCGAGACGAGGCAGCCAGGCGGAGCCGGAAGGGATTCCATAGAAGGTTGATGCAGGCACTCGAACCTGATCCGACGGCCGATGCGCGATTTCCGTATCGACTGTGCCAGACATCAGCGCATCGAGAAAATGCCAATTATAAAAATAGTCAAACTGATTTTTCGCCGCTTCATGAATATTGCCAAGCCCCCCGCCATCCAGCGATAGCTTGGTGTGCATCATATTGTGAGCGAAACTGACAAACGAAGGCGCTGCTCCATATACCACCTTGATTGCATCATACGCGCCGACGTGAGCTTTGAGCAGATTGAAGTATGCGGTCTTTGCCCGTCCCCCGCTAGCTACAAAGCCAGGGGGCCAGACTCCAGCCAGATAACCAACACCGATCATCGACCCGACTGGCTCATTGAGCGTAATCCATGTATCAACCTTTGATTTGTATCGGGCAACTACAAATGCCACATAGGCGATAAACCTGGCAACGCTGACAGGATTTTCCCAACCCATTAGTGAGCTGAGAAAAGCATCATCAGGCATAACCGGCTCTGGGAGCACACCCGAAGGGGGAGTCAGCACCCAGGCCGGCAGCGTCAAGTGATTCAATGTCACGATAGGTTTCATTCCACGTTGAACCATTAAATCAATCGCTCTGTCATAGTATGCGAGTGCAGCGCTATTGAAACCTCCGGTAGCTGCCGGTTCCACCCTGCTCCATTCAATGGACATCCGGTAAGCATTACATCCGAGTGCCTTCGCCCGATCGAGGTCTGCAGCCAAGATGTTTAGGTCGGAGTGCATGACGGCCACACCGGCCGGTCTTAGGCTTAGTGCGGGTTGACCTCCGAGGGGTGGGATAGAGTTAACTCGGCTGACAATCGTGGGATTGGTCGTGAAAATTTCCCAGTCGTCGCCAGAAATATTTCCCTCCACTTGCTTCCCGGCCGTGGCAACTCCCCACAAAAAGTCCTGTGGAAACTCCTGGCGTCTCAGCGACAAAAGTATCTCATCCGCATACGCCGCAGCACCTCTCTCATTGGGATGACCGATAGATGCCCGCTTGCAGACCTCTACATTGGTACGATCACTGCCGGCCGCCACGCATGCGCTCGCTCGTCCGCCGGCGACCTGATGATCTTGAGGGTTCAAATTGATGTCGATGCCATATAGCCAGGGCGCTGAACTCAGGACGGAATTTGATTTTTCAAACTCCGGGGCCGCAAAACTAATGCGGTGCGAGCGCTCTGTCCCATCGTTAATAAGAGAGATATTCACCTCGTTCACGGCCTGCTGGAGGTACCGGCTCGAAAGCTTATCAAACAGCTGGCTACGGTGGACCAGCTGCTCTTTCAACCATATGGACGCAACTCCGCCGACAATAGCACCGGGGATGCTCGCAACGCTCAGACCTAATCCAGTGAGAAGCGCTGCCAGCAGAGCAAGGTCTGTTTCCTCGCCGATGAGCGGGTAGTAGCCGCACACGACAATCGTGGCAGAGCTGAACTTTTGGCAGGTCTCAGCCAACAAGGTTCTTACATCAACCAGGCAATGTTGCCGGATCAATGTAGACAGCGTAGCTTCTGAGACGGTCGGATTGAGAATGTTTCGGACATTGACGTCGTTGATACCTGCCACTATGAAGACATAATCGACACTCGCTGGTGCGTCATTGAACATTTCGACCTGCTGCAAAGCTGTGGGATAGCTAGTTGGAACTTCGCCGTCGATCGAGGGTAGAACCGTGGAATCACCCACGCCGATGGTGGCACCGGAATGCGCCAGCATTACTGTCTGCACACCAATGTTTCCGCGATTCTGCCGGAGTTGATTCGCCACCAGAGTGTGCATCTTTTGCTGAGGAACCAGACCCTGCCCACACGCTACCGAATCCCCGATAATTATAATGCGTAAGGTGTCCAGCGTTACTTCAACGGAGTTGGAGCGTTCGCCCGTCGGCACTGCCACTTCGATCGTTACCACTTCGTCCTTAGCGGTGCTGAGGCGTGGGGTGGGGGGCCTATGCAGGGTGAATTCGATTTCCTGCGTCGACAGCACGGAGACGGCAGGCACATTTTGCCCCTCGACCAGCACACGGATTGTGGGAGAAAATCCACTGCCCTTTATCCGTACAAGGCTGCCAGGTCGCACATTGACACTGGGGATGACCTCCTCGATGCTTGGTACAATCAGGAACACAAATGGATTGGAGAGCGTGCCGTCCGACTGGCGGACCTGCAACATATGATTGCCCATCGGCATCATTGGCGCTGTGCACGTGGCCACCGATTGGCTTATCACAGACGCTGAGACGACTGCAGAATCGATGAGAACAATGTCGCTTGGAGTAAACCGCGCGCCTTGGATGGTGAGCGTCTGACCGGCGTGGGCCTTCGCGGGTGTAACCGTAAATATCGCCGGCGCTTGGAGCTTGCGATTGAAATCCTCTCTAGTGATGACATGCATTCGCATTGCATTGGGGGAGATTGCTCCAGGCTTCCCTGGCAATCCTACTATCCCGGTGGCGCCGGGCTGTCCTGCCTGGCCGTCCTGAATAAGGCGCCCCGGGCCGGGTTGACAATTTTTCGGGTGAGCACCGACAGGGCCACCTGCTCCTCCCGCGCCACCAGACCCGCCAACCCCACCACGACCGCCCGCTCCCCCGCTGCAATCAGCGGTAAACCCCGCAGCGAATGGGAGCAACGTTTCGGGGGTTGAGTAAAATGAAAAGGTACCTCCATCTCCACCATTGCCTCCGGATCCGCCACTTCCGCCACTTCCACCGTAACCGCCATCGCCACCGCTACCAGCACCACTCGCACAAAACCCCAGGAAGTCGTACATTTCGTCCCGTCCCTCCGACCCGGGACCGCCAGCCCCACCCTGTCCACCAGATCCACCAGTGCCACCGTCCTGTCCATGAAGATCGATTGCAGGCTTCCCCTGCATTGTGAGGGCCCATACTTCAAGTTGTGGCGCGGCATTGCCTTCCCATCCGGTGCTTCCTGAAAGACCTGGGGCTCCCGTCTGCCCATTGACTCCTTCAAGCGATGTCGATTTGGGTGGCTGAGGTTGCGCCTCCGCTGCGTTCGGGGAGGGGGGTACATCAACTCTCAAAGGTTCCCAGGAAAACGAAACGCGTTGCCCCACGACGATGGTGTCGGCAATGAGGACCAGGTACTTGACCGGATCCCGAATAATAACCAGTGTGTCATCCAGGAGTTCAATCCTAGTCGCAGCTAGGTAAGCCACTTCCAGATGGATTTGCGGGGAACCTGTTTTTAAAAATCGACCTTTTCTGATGGCAGTTTGCTGTAGCCCATGGGTGGGTGTCTGCAGGCGGACCGACGAAAGCTGAACGGCTCTTCCGCCTATTTCGGCCAACGCAGTACCACTTAACCCAATAGCTCTAACATTTGAGTACATCGTCAGCACACCAGGCAGTTCCCTGAAATCGTCATGTGGCGTACTAAGGGTACCGGGTACTAGTACTCCTACTGAAGGTACAACGGCGCCGCGAAGAGTAAGGGTTCCCAATTTGGACAGATCGTTTACTCCGGCGGTTTTGAGCGAGGATAGATGCATGTCCAACCGCAGTAGGGTACCTGGGTCGGTTGTAGGAATACCTGGCTGTCTTGGTATCATGACGCCTATAGGAAAGGCGGAACCAGTCGGGGGAATGCGAAGCGGTTCGAAGGGAATTTGCATTGGATACCTCCGTAATAGTGAGCTCACCTGCCTTTCTGGCAAGCGCCTCTCCGGACCTATTGTTTGCTCAGAACGCTTAAGGTCATAAATCTGTCAGTTTTCTTGCTCGTATAAGTATGGTGAATGGCAAAGATTATCTTTCTGCAACGAGTGTCTGCTCCACCGCCTTGAGACAATGAGTGTCTCTCGTGGGAGGTGATTAATGCGGATGAGCAGATGGCTATGCGAGATTGAAGTTATGCAATTTATTTGCGTTACATATCCGTGAGAATAACTGCACCAGTCTCAAGCCTTCTCCTTTTCGTCTGCAGAATAATCAGTATCAATATGTTTTTCATAGTTACACGCAGAACAGGTAAATGTATGGCCAGAAGCGGGTGTTTTCATCACATGGGGACGTTCATACCGAATATGGCGCGTATTCAATCCACAAAAGCGATAGTTAGCCTGTTGCACGACGATGGTCTTTTAAATGTGTAATACAATGTCTCTCATTGCCTTCAGTTGGAGTTACGTAGAACCGTCGATGATTGCTAATTTGGAAGTGCAGGCCCGGTTTGTCCTCCCTTACCAAGGCAGTCAATTGCCAATGGCCGCTTCCTCCAAAGTTAGGTGCCTAGCTCATTCAACATACCGGCGAGTGTAGTTAACATCGTCGCACCGTTCGACCCATCCGGATCCGCCACCTCCGGCTGTGCCGGCAAGACACTGTTGTCGGATGGACCGGGCCAGATGCCCTGAATTCGGCCGAGACCACCCTGCTCTAACAGGTCCCTGACTAGCTCAAAGGTCGAGACGGGCTGGCCGAGTCGAACCCATTCGCCGCTCAGCGGTTGGCCTAGCGATGGGGCCGGTAGGTTCAGTTTCGCCGCCATCAATGTGCGGCGATAGTTGCGTACTTTAGTTGAGTATCCGTCTGTGATCTGCCGATCGAATGATGCAATGGTGGCACTGCCGTCGAAGGTCATGCCGCGACGTCTGAAGTGAGTGGCGCCGACCAGACACCACACGTCATCAACGATGATCGAAGTGGTTCGTATGTAGGCCACTCGTCCGGGAAATCCGACAGGATGAAACAGTAGCACCCGGTCCCCGGCCGCGGCCTTCAGATTCCCCAGCGCCTCCAGGCGTGCCTGGTAATGCTGGCGGTGAAAGCTGCGGAACGTCCCGTCGAAGTCGGAAAACCGCGGCGTACAGATGATGACGCGGAGGTTAGGGTGTGCCGCGAGCCGGGCTGCGAGCGCGGCTACCAGGTCCAGTTCGAAGTTTTGCGGAGAGCCGGACGGACGGGCTGTCCGCGCAAATTGTGGTGACTCGATGTAGACCAGTTCACGCGCCTCAGCGAAGGCTCGCCGCAGAGACCATTGAGCGTCGCGGAAGCCGTGTTTCGCCGCGAAGAACTCGCGGCGGATCTGCCGCTGAATGCGCGGTTCGTTTTCGACCGTGATCGCATTCGTGGGCGGGGGCGGTAGCGACATGGCCGAGGCCACACTCTGCACCAACTGATTCAGAGTGAATCCAGGCGGCGGCGGCGAGAGGCTTGCCAGCCAGGAAGTCTCGCAACCCACAGCGATCGTCTCCAGGAGGACGCCCGTGCCTGTATTTGCGGTGTTGGCTATATCGGATGGCTCATCGAAATTGTCCCCAGCGGAAGCGAAGACCCAACCAGGGCTCATGCCACCGCCGGGGAGTGGGCGCGGAAGCAGCGACTGCGCGCGCTTCAGCGCGTGCAATGCGAGGTCGTAGGCTAGGGCTCCGGTCACCGAGACACCGGGCGCGTGCACATCAGGGCCAGCCGGATTGCCGGGGTTACCTTCGGCATGTTGGGCGGAGCGTGATTCGGGGGCCCAGCGGGCACCAGTGAGGACGGCCTGCCAAAGCAGGGACCCTGATGGTTGGGCGCCTGCGTCGGTCGTGCCTGTCACGGCGACCGTCTCCAACCGTCCCATCGTGGGTAGGCGGGGCGCCTGCCTCGGGGCTGGTTCCGCTGCGAGGCTCAGTGCCAATTCCAGTAAGTTCGTGGGAGGAACCGCTGGTGGCGTGATGGTGCTGGGAATGCCGAACAGTGGCGACTGGGCGACGCCTTGGGTGACCGGCAGCATGATGCCCATGATGTTGGCACCGACCGGTCCGAAGAAAGGATCAGACGGGACGGTAGCCGGACCTGCTGCCACAGGCACTGCGACTGCAGCGGTGAGCCGTCTTCTGCCATTGCGCGGCACGACTACGATGTCCATGGTGAGAATCGCGGGACTTGGATGTGGCTGGACGGCCCCGAGATTGAAAGGGTTGCGTAGCAAGATGTTTGTGGGGGTGGCGCCGGTAACGATGTTCGCGCCGCCATCTCCGCGCACGAACGAAGGTTCGGATCCGTTGATTGACGCAATTTCGATGAAGACTTGTGGATAGATGCGTATGGTGGCGCCGTCTGGCACGGCACCGCCTGCGACCGTCACCACCACATCATTGCCAGCCGTGAAAGCCGCAGTGACATTGGTCGAGGACAATCGTACCGGCGGATTCGGGAAGCCAGCGTTGACGTTTGGAGGCGGGAAGCCTGGCCAGTGTGCGGTTGTGCCTCGCTGCGTAGCTGTAATAAGGGTTTGGTCGATGACTGGGGAAACCGCCAGGACAATGCTCTGGGATGGCCTCGTCAGAATGCGAGTGGCTTCGGCGAGCGTATCCGGTCCATCGACGAGGTAGTCGATGGTCACTTGGTCGCGCACGACGGGAAGGAGGTCCGTGGGAATCCGTTGATCATCAGGCCCCACTCCGAGGACGGTGCCCGCCGTTCGGTTGCCCAACAGGTACCAGGAGGTATCTACCACCATGACGCGATAGAAGCGCCGTGCAATGGTTCCATTGGTGAGCGCTGGGATAGAAAGAGGCGCCGTACTCATGGTGCCGTTCGTGGCGAAGCCAAAGCGCAGTGGCGTCGTGGCGCTATTGGCCGCGATGGTGTCGCCTTCAGAGAGCGGGATGAGGTTGCCTGAGACGGTGGTGCCGGCATTGGTGGTGATCAGGTTTACACCCGGCGTTGCGATGCGTGGCGAGTTGCCGTGTGGATCGATAAAATGCACCAGGATGCCTGTGGTGAGGATCGATATACCTTGCACCCCTCCCGGCCCATTCGCAGGGGCCGTGACTGCGGGAGGCACCAGGCCAGGCAACGTCGTGAGCAGATCGGCGAAGAGGCCGGCGACGTAGATCGGGTCGATGATGAATCCACGGTTGTCGTGGAAGGATATTTCCCCGGTGACGTCGTCGAGTGGTTCGTCGGGGCGGTACCACCGGGAAGCACGGAAGCCGGCGGCACCCCGTACGACCATGGTGGCAGGCAGCGGCAGGGTCAAGGGTTGGCCTGGAGCGGCGTAGCGCGTCGTACAGAGGGTTTGCAGACGAAGGTAGGCCTGCGGGTGGAGGCGGAAAACCGTGCAGGCCACATTCAGAGGCGCTCCATCGACTCCGGAGAACTCACTCGACCTCTGTGCCGGAGTGAGCCGCAATGTCACGCGATCGCCGCTACTGAAGTGTTGCTTTGCCGTGCCATGGGCTCCGCGCACGACAGTTAGCACGTCGCCCGTTCGGGCCGTACATTCCACGACCTCTCGGGTGTTCCCGGAACTGTTCGAGAGGGTGAGTAAGACCCGTCCACCTCCGGTCGGGGCAGGAAAGGCGTTGCCCGTACCTGGGGCCAGTGTCACAGTCGTTTCGGTGTCGCGGCCAGGAAGGTCGGCGGCCAAGGTAGATGTTGCATCGGTGAAGGCATTCTCGCGGATGCTGAGGAATGGCGCGCGCATGAGGCCCGTGATTGTGAGGGTGAGGGTGTTGTTGTCGTAGTCGCCCGCGTTGGGCGTCGTATCCCCCCATCGTGGGCTCAGCGAGAACGTGGTGAGGCCGAGTGCTGCGAGACCGTTGCTCTGTAGGCTCTGC
>Ga0268299_1004545_pt1 | contig 10634 bp, 9 predicted proteins | sample NOBtaG_FD_193484 | JGI IMG/M metagenome (GOLD analysis project Ga0268299, IMG submission 193484) | Activated sludge microbial communities from bioreactor in Nijmegen, Gelderland, Netherland - NOB reactor | ecosystem: Engineered > Bioreactor > Aerobic > Activated sludge | place: Netherlands... | reverse complement strand
CAGCAAAATATGCCGCGCCATGCCACGCCCAAAAATGCTCTCATTCGGGGCATAGGGCGGGCGTTTCATGCTGCCTTTTTCCGATTCTTCAATGCCCAACGCCAGCGCGGGGATGCCATCGGTAATCAGGTTCATCCACAAAATTTGCAGCGTTGTCAGGGGCAGCGTCATGCCCGCGATCAACTGGGTGAACAGCAGCACGATCAATTCGCCCGTGTTGCTCGCCAGCAGATATTTGACGAAGCGCCGCACGTTGTCATAAATCGTGCGTCCTTCCTCAACCGCGCTGACGATGGTCGCGAAATTATCGTCCACGATCACCATGTCGGATGCTTCTTTCGAAACCGCCGTCCCGGTGATGCCCATCGCCACGCCAATATCGGCACGTTTGAGCGCTGGTGCGTCGTTCACGCCGTCGCCTGTCATAGCAGCGATATGCCCGCGATTTTGCAACGCCTGGACGATATTCAGCTTGTGTTCCGGCGAAACGCGCGCATAAACCGCAACTTTTTCGACCACGTTTTCCAGCTCTGCCTGCGAGAGCTTGCTCAGTTCGTGTCCGGTCATGACGGTATCGTGATCGCCAGCGATTTCAAGCTGCTTGGCGATGTTGAAGGCCGTCAGCGGGTGATCGCCTGTAATCATGACTGGGCGGATGCCAGCACCCCGCGCGACACGCACCGCATCTTTCACTTCGGCGCGCGGCGGGTCAATAATGCCAACCATGCCCATGAAAACCAGACCTTTTTCAACGGTTTCCGGCTTCCAGTCGGTTGGCAGGGACTCCCAGCGATGCAGCGCTATGCCCAGTACGCGCAGCCCATCCTGCGCCAGACGGTTATTGGTGGCCTCGACCTTTGAGCGCCATTCAGCATCCAAGGGGACGATTTTTCCCTCGACCCAGACACGATCACACACGTCGAGCAGGCTGTCTACCGCGCCTTTGGTAATCCCAATGTATTCACGCTTCATTTCCGCCAGCAGGTCAAGTAAATATTTCGCGCCCTCGGTATCTTCGCCCTCAACATCTTTATTCAGGCGATGAACGGTGGTCATGCGCTTGCGTTCCGATGAAAACGGCACTTCGCCCACCCGTGGGAAAACCCGATCCAGCACGGGCTTATACATGCCGTAATGCGCCGCCGCGATGACCAGCGCGCCTTCTGTCGGGTCGCCAATCGCATGAAGCTCATTGGGTTTCGCTTCGTCTTGCTGCAAAACCGCGTCATTGCACAGCGCGCTCCCGGTCAGCAGCAGCGCCTCTGCCAGATCATGCGGTTTGACGCTGCCCTTTCCATTGCTGGCGTTCATCAGTGCGCTCAGGCCACCCCGGTTGACCACTTCGACCAGCGCTTCGGTTCGTCCGGCGACATCAATCACGGTCACGGTCATTTCATTTTTCGTCAGTGTGCCTGTTTTGTCCGAACAGATCGTCGTTACCGAGCCGAGCGTTTCGACAGCAGGCAGCTTGCGGATCAGCGCGTTTCGTTTCAACATCCGCTGCGCGCCGAGTGCCAGCGCAATCGTTACCACAGCGGGCAGACCTTCCGGCACTACCGCGACGGCAATCGCGACGGCATTGAGTAAAACATCCTGCAACGGATGGCCTGTCGTCAAGCCGACCACAAAGGCCAGCGCCATCACCACCAGGGCGACGATCAGCAGCACTTTGCCGAGTTCGTTCATGCGGCGCTGCAAAGGTGTCGCCTCGCTGTTGACATTCTGGATCAGTTCCGCGATGCGCCCAAGCTGAGTCCGCATTCCGGTTTCGACGACGACAGCGCTGCCACGCCCATAAGTGACGGACGTACCCATGTAGATCATGTTGTGGCGATCACCCAGCGGTGCATCAATCTCGCTTAAAATAGAAGTGGCTTTTTCGACAGGTTGTGATTCGCCCGTCAGTGCGGCCTCTGCGACGCTCAGATTCGCCGCCTCAAACAGCCGCGAATCCGCCGGGACGATGCTGCCTGCTTCCAGCAGCACGATGTCGCCGGGGACAATATCGCGCGATTGAATATCCAGCGTTTTACCGCTGCGGCGCACCCGCACCAACGGCGCAGCCATTTTTTTCAGCGCTGCCATCGCCTGCTCAGCGCGGTACTCCTGCACCACGCCCAGGATTGAGTTGAGGATGACAATCGCCAGAATCGCGATCACGCTGTCCACTTTGCCCAGGAATGCCGAGATCACCGCTGCCAAAATCAGCAGCAGCACCAGCGGATTGGTCAACTGCTCCCACAAAATCGCCAGCGGGCTTCGACCACTGCGTTCGACCAATTCATTCGCCCCATACTGCGCGATCCGCCCTGCGATGTCGGATTCGTTCAATCCTGCGCTTTCGCTGGTTTTTAGTTGGCGCGTAACATCCTCGATTCCCATCACGTGCCAATTTTTTCGCTCGACTTGCTGCATATGCTTTCCTTATTTTCTAACGTGCGCGACCCGATTTTTTTCTAAACATTCGCGACCCAATTACGCTTTTATGGGCGCAACCCAAATCAAAGTCCGATGTGCGGCGTCGAATGCAGCACATAACTGACGATTATGTTCAAAAATGTGACTATGGGTGCTGTTGTTGATAGTCTGACTCTACATTTTGCAATCATAGCCTGAACCCAATCATCAGGTCAATGAAGATACCCCCTCAAAATTAGGGGTTTCCAGCGTTCTGAAGATGAATGGTTGATGAGTTAAAACCTGAGCGCTAAAATATTCATAGTTTGTGAATATTTGAGTGCAAGAATGGACGATCCGGTTTTACCGCTGCTCAGAGACGCTCAACATCTGCTTCTCACGATGGACGAGGCAGCCCAACGATTGGGTATCACATGGCGGGTGCTTGAAGGCTTAACGGCACGTGGGCGTTTAACCAAGCTGCGCTTCAAAGGCCACACCTATCTCGCTTCATACGAAGTTGATCTCTATCTGTTCCACAGCGCGTGGATGTCTATTGGTTCGGCATCAATGAAGCCGTTCCGACGGTTACGATTCCACTAATGGGCGAGGACAAGCTGGACTTTGATTTTGGTGAGCCGTACAACCTGACCTGGGAAAATTCACGTTTATGGTATTACGTCGATTATGCACAAGAGCCGCTTCGTATGGAACGCTACAGCCCGCCTGACCAGGCCATTATTCGACAGCAGATGCAGGCCATCGCGCTGAAATTGCAATAATGATCTGCATTTCGGTGCATAAACGATGATCGCCCCATGCCGATGTGGAAAATAAACATCATTCGACGCTGCCAGCGTGGTACTAGGCCGTTTCAAGGCGCATGTTATAATATGGATTGTTAGACTAAAAAGTCTGCAAAGCCAGCGCCATCCACAACCTACGAGCTGCTACTGACCAACACCTTTGGTGTTCAACGTTGCTTTTATGCTCATCCTCGCCGTCGGCGCGGCACTCATCAGCCATCAAATTCATCCTTACGATTTCCTATTGGCAGGTTTACTGATACCAGTGGCTGTGGTATGAGCGTATCTGACCGGAAAGAGAAATGACTTTGGCGCAACAACAGGTGATGGCAGCCCAACTGTCGGTTAATCGAAGCCAGGTCAAGCGCCAGCGTGCTATTCGCGAGAATCTGCTGGCGTACCTGTTCCTGGCACCCACCATCCTGGCGATTGTCGTGGTGTTGTTTTATCCAATCATCAGCATGATTATCTCCAGTTTCTACAGCCGCCCTACCCTCACCCGGCCTTCAGTTTTTATTGGCACCGCCAACTATCTGGAAGTGCTCAACGATCCGATTTTTCCCCAGGTCGTTAAAAATACGGTGCTATGGACGTTAGGTGTCACGTTTGGTCAGGTCGTGCTGGGCATGTACTTCGCGCTGATCCTGCACCGTCGTTTTCCGGGGCGATGGCTGGCGCGTATGCTGGTGATTATCCCCTGGGTGCTGCCGGGGATTGTCGTTGCCGTGACCTGGCGTTTTATGTACAGCCAGGATTTTGGCTTGATTAACCTCTTTCTGCGCAGCATTGGCCTGGAGAGCATGGCGCAGTCGTGGTTGGGCAACCAGCAAACCGCCATGCCTGCCGTCATCCTGGTCGGCATCTGGAAAGGCTTTGGCTTCTATGCCCTGATGTTTCTGGCGGGGCTGCAATCGATCCCGACAGAACTTTATGAATCCGCGCGCATTGATGGTGCCGGGGAGCGCCAACAACTGCGCTACGTCACCCTGCCCTTGCTGAAGCCTGTCGCGGTGACATCTTCCGTATTGGGGCTGATCTGGACGAGCAATTATTTTGATGCCATTTTTGTACTCACAGGCGGCGGCCCCGCTCGCGCTACCGAAACACTACCGATGTTTATCTACAATACCGCTTTTAGCTTCTACCGGACTGAAGAAGCAATGGCGGGTTCAAATATTCTGATGCTGATCGTTCTCCTCCTGCTGGCGTTTTACATGCTGGTCATTTTAAGGCGCGGACAGGGAATTCAGCGTCAATCGCAGGATGGTGCTCAATGACGACCTACGCCCCTGCCAGGACGCAGCCGATCCAGGAGTGGATTTATCGCCACCGCTCAAAGCTGCTGGCGCTGCTGGCTTTCACGTCAATATTTATTTTGATTACGCCGGCATTATGGCTGGTACTCACTTCATTCAAAACAAATGAAAATATTTTCCGCTTCCCGCCGCAGTTATTTCCGAATCCATTCATTCTGGACAATTACCAGGAAGCGTTGAATACAGGCAATTTCTCGCGCTATCTGCTCAATAGTGCCTTTATCACAGTAACCGCGACGATTATCTGTGTGACGTGCAGCGCACTGGGTGCCTTTGCGCTGACATTCCTCAATTTTTATGGTCGCCGTATCTGGCTGAGCATTATCGTCGGGACGCAGTTTTTTCCGGCAGCGATTTTGTTATTACCCCTGTTTCGCATGTGGGCGCAGTTGGGGCTTTTTAATACCTATTTTTCTTTGATCGCAACCTACACCGCTACCTCGCTGTCGCTCTGCTCCTGGCTGCTGGTTGGCTTCTACCGTGCCATCCCGGTTGAGGTTCTGGATGCTGCGATCATCGATGGCTGTGGCAAACTGGGTATGTTGTGGCGCATTGTGCTGCCGCTTTCGGTGCCAGGGCTGCTGGCAAGCGCAGCGTTTGTGTTTATTGGTGTCTGGCAGGAGTTTTTGCTGGCAGTGACCTTGATTGGCGACCCAGAACTGCGCACCGTCATGGTTGGCCTGTATGGATTTATTACCGAACATCGCATCGCCTGGAATTTATTAATCGCTGCCTCTGTCGCTGTTTCCATTCCCACTATCGTCATATTCGGCCTGGTTCAACGTTACATCGTTGACGGCATTATGTCTGGCGCGTTGAAGTAGAAAGGATGCTGCACAATACAATCCGCCTCGGTAGACAAATTTTGCTTAAGAATTTAGATCAGTAATCTTGGAGGAAAAATGAGAAAGCTTTCTTTGCTGTTCGTTCTGGCGCTTCTTGTCATTGCGACAGGTGTCAGAGCGCAGGACAAAACCGTTATTTCAATCCTTGCAGGCTCATGGTGGTATGACACAGAAAATCCAGCCGTTTTAGGTGACGACCAGTTAGCAGCCTACCAGGAACTAAACCCCAACATTGAGTTCGACATTCGCGGCGTGCCATTCCCTGAACTCGATAGCGCCCAACTTGCGGCGATGGAATCTGGTCAGGGGCCAGACATCATGATTGTCAACTCAGTGACGGTTGGCTCATTCATTGATCGTGGCTATCTCCTGCCGATGGACGATCTGATTGCCAGCAATGGCCTCGATACCAGCATGTTCTATCCCGGCCTGTATTCATCGGCGGTGATGGCGGGTCAGGTCTGGGGTTTGCCGATTGATACCGGGACGCGCCTGCTCTACTACAACAAAGCGATGTTTGAAGAAGCAGGAATCGAGCCGCCGACCACCTGGGCAGAACTGCCAGAGGTTGCGCTGGAAATGACGGATGCCGAGAATGGCATCTACGGCCTAGTGGCAACGACGGGCGAACGCTGGGTAACGCTGTACGAGCATATCGGCATGTACGCACTGGCGAACGGCCTCAATTTCGTCAACGATGATGCCACCGAGTGCGTCTTGAACCAGGGCGATAACGTCCAGATTCTTCAATACTGGGTTGATCTGTTCAACTCTGGTGTGATGTCGCAGGATATTCTGCTGACAGGCACAGGCGCGGAGCGTGAGCAGGCTTTTGGCAATAACGTCGCCGCCATGTATCTGGGTGGACACTGGTCTGCCGACACGCTGGAAGCTGACTACGGCATGACCTATCCCGATGACTATGGCATCGTGGCGCTGGAAGGCAGCGACGGCAGCATTGCCAGCACGACGGGCGGTTGGATTTTCACGATCACACGTGATTCCGCGAATCCGCAAGAAGCAATGGATTTCATTGCCTGGGTTCTGGGAGAGGGTGAAAATCTCTCGAAATTCACCAATATCATGCCCTCCACCGAAGCAGCAACCTTGCTCACGCTGGAAGATGAATTCTATGAGCCGTTCAAAACGCTGCTGGCACAGCCCAACACGCGCCACCCGATTCCGCTGAATCCTGGCTTGCCGGAACAGGCGGAAGTGCTGCGCAATGTGCTGCAATCGGCCTTGCTGGGCGACATGACCGCGCAGGAAGCCGCTGATTCGTTCTGTCAGCAAATTGAAGGTACGCTTTTCCAATAAAATCTATCTATGGGGATGCAGCATCATGCTGTATCCCCTTTGCCCCTGTATAAGCCGTCAGGTCAATCTCGTGAATTCATGAGAGATGAATGACCAGGGCGCAGCTCTTGAGCATCGGGTTATGATCGCGCAGCATTTGCAGCCACCACGTTGACACGCCCAACCAACTCCCTGATAATCGTCATAGCGTATGTAACACTATTGGGGATATAACACCTGTGCCAATCACACACCTTATCTATGGGCAAGCCAGTGATGTCGGTATGCTTCGTGAAAATAATCAGGATTCGATTTTGTCTTTATCCCTCATGAGCCGCAGCGCCGACCAGCGGCCCAACTCCGGGCTGTTTATCGTAGCCGATGGCGCAGGTGGTCATAACGACGGCGAAAAAGCCTCGGCGTTGGCGATCAGCGTTTTCGCGGCCCAGGTCATGAGCCAGATTTATCTTCCCTTCCTGGCTGATGATGATGATCGCACACCGATTATCGAGGTTATGGGGGCGGCAGCACAAAAGGTCAACGAGGAAGTCGTTAAAAAAGTGCCGGACAGCGCGACCACTCTCACGGCTGTGACGGTTATTGGCGGGCTGGCCTACGTTGCGCATGTGGGCGACAGCCGCTGCTATCTCATTACTCAAAGTGGCGCGGAGCAGATCACGACTGACCATTCGCTGGTGCAGCGCCTTATTGAGCTAGGCCAGATTACCGAAGCAGAAGCGCTTGACCACCAGCAGCGAAATATTCTGTATCGCGTCATTGGTCAGAGCGAAACGGTAGAAGTCGATATTTTCACCCGCCGTCTGCCGCCGGATTCACGTCTGCTGCTGTGCTGTGATGGCCTGTGGAATTATCTGTCGAGCGAAGAAATCGGCGAGATCGTCATGAGCTACGAAACGCCGCAAGAAGCCTGTGACAAACTCGTCGAACTGGCTAACGAACTGGGCGGCTCGGATAACATCAGCGTGATTGTCGTGAAAATGCCGGGGAGTTAGCTCACACGTAATCGCGCATCCCGTCCTCAAAATCTTCGCGATTCCCATCCCGCAGCGCGTAGAGTGCCTGTTGCAGCGCGTAGGTCGTGCGGATGAATGCCACGCGCTTGAGGGTGTCGCGCATTTCCGGGTAGGCGGGGTAGCAGCGCTCCATAAATGACTCGCCATAGCCCAACAGCGCGCCGACATCCTGCGCCCTGTCCCCCGCCCCCGCGAACGAAAAATCGATGATACCGCTGATCTCGCCAGCATCGTGGAGGATGTTGCCTGTGCCAAAATCGCCATGCCGCAGCACAGGCGCATCAGCAAAATTCGCTGGATCGTTCAAAAAGGTTTCAAAATTTTCGCTGACTTGCAGGCGCGCATCAGGCCGCATGTGTGGGTAAAGCTGATCGCGCATCGCCGTGTACATCGCTGTCCACGACTCGCGCGTCTCCCCTGCCGGACGATCCGTAATCTCAGCGGGTGGAATCGCGTGGAGCGCTTTCAAAAATTCGGCAAGCTGCGCCGCAAGTCGATCTAAAATTTCCGCGTCGGTGATCGCCGCCAGCGTGTCGCGCCACAGGGGTTCGCCAGGGAGCATCGGGTAGCCCATAAACACCAGGTTATCGGCTTCAAAATGTGCGTAAAGCGGATTCGGAATCGGCAGCGGCAGGCGACCCTGTAATTTACGCAAAATGGGAACTTCGTAAGCCATGTCCTTCGCCACGTCCGGTGTGCGCGGAAAGCGAAAAATCAGCGACTCGTTGACCATCATGACATCGCTGAACTGGCCTTCTTTGGTGTGCAGGCGCGCCTCCGATATTTTGAGATCGGGGTATGTATGTTGAATTTGTGTTGTATAACCAGGCAGCATCAAATCACATCAAGATAATCGCGATCCGGCAGCGCTGGGAACGGCGCATGAGGGATCGTTTGATACCAGAACGCCACTGAAGCAATATCGTCTTGCAGCGGCAGATAGCGCCCATTACGCCCCCAACCCAATGCCTGAATCGTCACCCGCAAATCCTGTTCGAAGCGAATCGGGTCGGTGATGTGCCAGCGATACATGCCCAGCCGCATCTGGGTGCGATAATCGGTATTCGGGCGGACGACCTGATGAAAACCCGCATACGGCGTGGTATAGGTCACGTAACCCTGGTCATGCTTCGGGCTGGGGTCAAAATTATACGAGCCGCAAAAATAATCTTCCGTACCCGTGCCGCAGATCGTCGGATATTCGTCGTGATCGAGATAAAATTTGATCTCGCCCTCGCCCCACCACAAATTATTGTTGGATCCCCACGCCATATATGTCCCAACATAATGCCCCTGCCCCTTAACCCCATCCAGAATCGTGTAGACCTCTTTGCGGGGTAATGGATTGACGCGGCGAAATTGGGCATGAAAATAGGCCGCATCCTCTGGAACATCGGTTAACGTATAGTTGATCTGAAAATAGAGTGTTGTGTCATTTTCGCCGATGTTGGTGACGGTGATCCGGCATTTTTTGCGGAACGGCATTTCCCAATAGCAATTGAAGGCCGAGCCGGGGTTCACACACACCGCCAGCGAACTGATCTGCGCATACTCGCCCCAGCCGGACGCAAAAAAATCGCCGAGCGGACATTCAACCGACGGCGTGGACGAGTCATCCCAATAAAAGCGCAAAATCGAATGTCGCCAATTGCCTGTCGGGGTCATCCAGATTTGTTGAATCGCGCCAGGGCCTTCAATATCCGCCAGCGTGAAAGTTTCGCCTGCTTTAATCACAATCGAAGGCGAAATCTTCCAGCCATGACCGAGGTCACGGGCGGCATGTTTGCCTGTGCCTTCGGTTGCCATGCCGCCTCTGCCTTTTTCACCCGTGAAATTTTCCGGGCTGATCGAGCGGGTTTTCGCGCTGGACAGCCGGTATAAATTGCTGATCGATACGCCTAAGCCGTTAAAGGGTGTCATGTTCTATGCACCCGCTTCCCAGCGATCCAACCCCAACAGCTTGCGCCCCAGGGGAGTCAATTCGGCTGTCGTGCCATGATCTTCCTCAATGCGACGCGCGTCACCGGGGAACGGCCTGCCGCCAGGAGGCAGACGATTGCGCCATATGTTGATGCGATGTTCGCGATCTTCGTCGTTGTCTTCGCGCGCAGGTGACATGGTGATGTATTGCGCCAGTCGAGGAATTTTCGAATTATTGCGACGTGTACCGTGCGGCAGTAGACTGTGCCAGATCACCAGATCGCCCGCTTTCGTCTCAATCGGCACGACCTCGAATCCGGTCAAATCAGGGTGCCAGGGATCACGATCTTCAGGCTGGGTCTTGACCCATTCTTCAAATAGGTTGACAAATCCCGGCACACATTGAAAGCCGCCCTGGTCAAACGAAGTGTCGGTCAGGCTGAGGACGCCCTGCACCTGAAACGGAAGCGGGCGTTTCTTGGTATCCATATCCCAGTGAACGAAGCCGCCAAACTCGGCATCGGGCGGCGCAGGCGTGTTCAGATTCACGCGGTCAATCGACACCCACAGCTTGTCCGCCCTCCAGATGTCGGCAAACGCGCCGTAGAGACGCGGGTGCTGGCGATTATTCCACATGGCCTGATGCTGATACATTTCGACCATGCCCGCGCTGTTGCGTTTGGCGAGGCCGTTTTCCGGCGTGGCTTCCTCGTTCCAGGTGGACGGATCATCGCGATCCAGACCTGTGAATTCCCAGATCGTATCGATCAGCGCGTCGAGATTTTCCTGCGGTACGGCGTTGTGGACGACGACATAGCCATTTTCCTGCCAGAACGCCCAATCTTCAGGCGTGAGTGTGTGCATTCGGCGCTCCTGTTTCCAATGAAATGATCGCCCAAATATAGCGCGTTTGGGTCTGCCCAGGCAATGTGACCATTATTTTGTTTGCTTGCGGCGGCGCTGCGGGGTGAATCAATCAGACTGGGGCGGCTGTTCGAGGTGTTTTTCCATGAATAAATT
>Ga0268299_1004544_pt1 | contig 10637 bp, 6 predicted proteins | sample NOBtaG_FD_193484 | JGI IMG/M metagenome (GOLD analysis project Ga0268299, IMG submission 193484) | Activated sludge microbial communities from bioreactor in Nijmegen, Gelderland, Netherland - NOB reactor | ecosystem: Engineered > Bioreactor > Aerobic > Activated sludge | place: Netherlands... | reverse complement strand
ATACGCCAACATCCAAAAGTGGCTTCACATTTTCGTCAAATTGACGCTGCGTTTCAAAAGCGGACTGCCAACTTGGTGGCACGGCATTCGGGTCATGGGGATACTGAACGCGGATTTCAAATTTGCCATTGCCTTCGATAGCGCTGTTCGGCATGGCAGTAATGGTCGTCCCGTTAACCTGCACAGTCCCCGGCACACCGTAGACCTCTACCGGATCAACACCTTCACGCGGGCCAAATCCTGCTGGCATCTGTACCGTTACTGTGCTGCTGCCAATCGTATAGCCGAAGTGATCGTCCGGTATCGCCGTCCACCAAAGCTGGTCGCCCCCTTCATAGACTCGCAGCGCGCCGAAAACGGTATATTCAATACGAATCACACGGTTATCGTTGGTGACAGGCTGGGTGAAATAATATCGAATCTCGCGTCCGTCTGTCGTCGTTCGAACGCAGTATGTCCCTGGCTGCTCGGAGCAATTTTCCCGCAGCAGTTGGCTGCCATCATAAATCTGAATATTTTGAATATCATCCAGGTTGGTGAGTTCGATCACGCGAAGGCCGAAGCTGAATGTCCCTGTAAAGTAGACATCATAAGTTTCAGTGACATCGAAACGATTGCCGGATGTCTCCACATTATCGATCAACACGTCCCAGCGCTGCCAGAAAACCGAGCGCGCCTGGGCGAAAACTGTTCCGCTGAGCAGAAACAATATTCCGATGACCATAAAAGTAATCTTGCGTTTGGGCATATGATACCTTCCTGGGAAGTCACCTATCCAATTTCATTATACGCTTATCAGGTAGGTGATACTACCGTAGATAGCGCAACTTGAATGAACGGTGTACTATTTTCAAAGCTAGTGTGCAAACAGAACACATTTAAGATATGGAATGCCACGCCTAACAGGAGGAATGTATGCGTCGAAATTGGCTTATCATAATGCTGCTGCTCGTCAGTTTAATGGTTGTCAGCAGCGTTGCTTTTGCCCAGGAAGGAAATACCGCACCCTATGTTGTCCAGCGTGGGGATACGCTCTACCGCATCGCCGTCCGCAACCAGACCACGATCAGCGAACTGATGCGTATCAACCCCGACATCACCAATCCCAATCTCGTATACGTTGGGCAGACGATCAATATTCCGGCAGCGGGTGCGCCCACCGGCGAAACTGCGCCCACCGCAACATCTATCCCTGCCCCTGAAGCAACCGCTGAGATTGTCGTATCAACGGCTCCCATCACGACGCGGGAATTTGGCATCGAAGTGAACCTGATTGGCAAGGATGCCTCGGCAAGTTTGAATGCACTGGGCATGAACTGGGTCAAACAGGAAATCAATTGGCGTGATTTTGAGCCAGTCAAAGGTCAAATTGATTTTGCTGCCCTGGACGCGATTGTCGATTCCCTGACCGGGCAAGGGGTAAAAATTTTATTCACGATTACATCCGCACCGGATTGGTCGCGCAGCATACTGGAAGAAAATGGCCCGCCGGATAATTTTGCCGATTTTGGTGATTTTGTAAGCGCGCTGGCGGGGCGTTATGCAGGCCGCGTGAACGCCTATGAAATCTGGAATGAGCCGAATCTGCGCAGCAAGTGGAAAAGTACGGTTCACACCATCAGCCCTGAAAGCTATCTTGAACTGCTGCGCTTTGGGTACGATGCGGTAAAAGCCACCAACCCTGACGCCATTGTCGTCAGTGCTGGCCTTGCGCCAACGGGCTATAACGATGCCCTTAACGCACAGGCGGGAAATCTGGAAGTCAACGCGATTGATGACCGCGTATTCCTGAGCGGCTTATATGCGGCTGGAGCAGCTAATTATTCCGATGCGATTGGCGCACACCCAATGGGCTGGGCCAATCCACCCGATGCCGTGTGCTGCAATGCGCCGGAAGGTGTCACGACCCATTTCGAGAGTCCAACTTTCTATTTCCTGAACACACTTCAGGATTACCGCGCGATTATGGAGCAAAATGGCGACGGTGCAACGCCCATCTGGGTCACCAAATTTGGTTGGGGAGCCAGTGAAGATTTGGGCGCGCCCGACGAAATCAACATTTATATGGGCTATACCAGCCTCGACGAACAGGCACAATATATTACTCGTGCCTTCGAAATCGGCGGCGCGCTTGGCTACGTCGGGCCGATGTTCCTTTATAACCTGAACGGCTGCCAATCGATGGATACGTTTGGCGTCGAAGGCTGCTATTATGGACTGCTTAGCCCGGACGGAAGCCCGCGTCCAGCGTATAACAGCGTCCAGAATATCGATAAAACGATTGTGATTCCTACGCCCGTGCCAACCCCTGAAGCAACGGTTGAAGCCACATCGGAAGCCACATCGGAAGCCACTATCGAAGCAACGGTTGAAGCAACGCCGGAGGCAACCGCTGAAGCAACGGTTGAGGCGACAGTGGAAGCCACTATCGAAGCAACGGCTGAAGCCACTCCCGAAGCCAGCGGCTGATAAAAACAGTCTCATCTTTCTCGTAACAAATTTGCAGGATTTTTCGTTCGTAGGGGCAGGTCAACAGCCTGTCCCCTACGGGCTGATAGGCCTGTGCAGCAGGGACTCAGGCCTTTGCCTGATAGACCTGTGCAATTTTCGAGGCTTCGGCGACAATCTGATCGCGCAGCGCCTTTGGCTCCAACACTTCAACCTGTGCGCCCAATGACCGCACCCAGGGTAAAATTTCTCGCCAATCGCCAACAATCATACGCACCAGACAGCGATTCTCAGTCAACGGTATGATCCGTTGGATCATGCGCCGCGCACGTTCACGAATGTTGGAAGCCAGCTCAGACGAACAGATCATGACCACTTCAACCATCCGGTCACTCGCATCATCGCGCACCATGCTCCACATATCAGTCAGGACGCGGCGGCGGTCAAAATGAACGGGAATCTCATACTGATCTTGCAATAACTGTACCCGTTTAATCCGCTCCAATTTATAAGCCCGTACCCGCTTGACGAGATAATCATAGCCTACTGCGTAAAGCGCGCCCGTTGAAATTGGCTCAATAAAATAAATCGCAAATTCGCGCGCCCTGGTCGAGATACTGTCGGCACTGCGATACCAGAGTTTGACTTTTCGATGTTCTGCCCAGGCACGGGTAAGGATTTCCAGTGTAGTGACATAGGCGCGGTCTACCGGACTGCTGTGTCCGGCCTCAACTGCAAACAAGACGTGTTCCGCCAGCGAATCCGGTAAAATCTGGCACAATTTTTTCAGGGCAGAGGCAACATGGGGATTGTGCTGTTCAGCGGATTGAGCCAGACCGCGCGCAACCATATACAATGCCACAGATTCATTCAGGCTCAGTCGCAGTGTCGCTACGTAATACTCATGGTTGAGATAAAATCGCCCGTCCTTTTGGTCGATGGGTACACCAATATCGGTCAATAATGATAGATCACGGTAAATGGTACGTCGATCTACCCCGCAGGCTTCCGCAATTTCGACGACTCGCAGCCCAATCGTGCTGCGAAACAACATCCTTTCGATTTCTTCCAGCCGTTCTGATCGTTGAACCAGCCGAGTACCCATTATTATCCCTCTGCGACTTCAATTTTCAGTCGGTAGAGTCAGTATAACAGGGTTGTACAGTTCGCGCTGAGAGGGGAAAGTTAGAGCATTGTAATCATGGAATCGGGCCTTCTGTCGGGCGCGGGGTGTTGGTTTGCACCGGGGCGGGTGTCGAGGTCGGCGCGCGAGTCGCAGTTGGAGCGGGGGTCATCGTGGACGTTGGAGTCACGCTAATTTCAGGCGCTTCGCCCTGGCGAAATACACGGATCGCGATCTGGCTGTTCATCGGCAGCAGATCAAATCGTAAGATGCCATCGCTGCCCACCCGCAGCAAATCCTCACCCATCACGCCGCCTGAAATCGGGTCCCAGATTTCAGCGACGTAGCGTCCGGCAGGCATCCCACCGAGCCGATATTGAAAGGCGACTGGCTCAATCTCAATTCCAGCATTCACATTCTGCCAGGTATAATCGCGATGCTGAATCCAGGACAGGGCGACACCTGCGTTTGAATCCCGCAATGTGAGGGAACGCGCAGGCGCAACCAATTGACCTACTTCAATATAATCAATTTCCAGCCAATCATCGCCGATGTTATCCAGCGTGATGGTGTGCTCTCCCGCTTTGAGCGGCACCCGCACCGCTGCATCTCCACTGTTCGTCTCTAGCGCAAGTTCAATGGCATTCTGGTTATCGATCATCACTTGCAACCGCGCGCCCGCCTGCGAGGAGACTGCCCGAACACCGACTTCGAGATAGGTATCGACAGGCGGTGCAACGCGATAACGCTGAAGCTGGCTAAACTGCGCGTTATAGACCTGCCCATATAAAAAGCTAGGCACTGTAGAAATATCGGGAAAAACGCCGTCTGGTGTAATATCGTGGGGGACAACATCTTCCAGGCGTGCAGCAAACTGGCGGTTAAAATTACTTAATCGGACAGGTGCATAAGCAGCGACAGTATCGGTGAGCAAGCCCGCTTCAGCAGGCAGCAAATTGAGATTAGGCCAATCGATCCCAGCGGTGAAGGCTGCCAGCGGCGGATAATAACGCGCCAGATTTTGGGGAATCACATAAGTATCCCACCAATCGGACATCGCCCCGCCCGCCGAACCTGAAAGCGCCGCCGCCCATAGACTCATCTGGACATGAACACCGTCGGGATCATCGGCTGTCGGCTCAAACCAGGGATTAATCGAAAAATCGGTCAGCAATGCAGGCGATTCATTCAACTGCAACTGCCGCCTGAGAATGTCTACGACGCCCGTTGTCTGGTCAGAAGCATCCTCAATCGGCCTGCGTTGGTAAAATTCGCTGGTCGTAAAATCCAGCAGCGGATTGGCGACCACAGCCGGGTCAAAATTTTCGCTTCCTGCCGTAATCAGATGGGTATGCTGGTCAATCTGGCGCATGTAGCTGACCATCGTATTGAGCCAGTTATTGCGCGTTTGCGTATCATTGGCGCTGACGCGATCAATTTCGTCAATAATTTCCCAGGCGAAAATCTGTGGACTATAGCCCCAGCGCGCGGCGATATAGCGTAAACGCCGTTTAAACAGATTTTGTGCTTCCTGATCGCTGAAAAACGATGACGAGCCGCTTAGTGGCCCACCATTGACGATGTTATAAGGGTTGTTGTCCCAGTCCGGGCTGACATTGGGGCGCGGCGGATTTTCGGGAATCAGCACCGGAACACCATTGTAAACGCGAAGGGCTTGATGCCACAGCACCGTGACTTGCAGCGCGATCCCATATTCGGCAGCCGCGTCCAGAATCAGGTCTAGTTCAGCCGCCTGCTGCTGTGCCGCGCGATAATCGCCGACAGGTTTTGTCCATTCGAGATTGATGAACCAGGGTACATCGATAAACAGCCGTGCATAATTTCCACCTGCCGCGCTCAAGTCCCGCAGCCAGGCCAGATAGGTGCGCAGACCGCCCCCACCCTCCCACGACCAGTTGAGATTGTGGCCTATGGGGAAATAGGGCAAGCCGTTGTCATATTGGAAATAACGCTTATTTGCGCCAACTTTGATAAAGCCGCTGTGATCCGATGGAATAACCTCAAAATAGCCTTCTTGGGTTGCGACCTGCGCACCATTATCGCGCACCTGCAAGGTATATGACCAGTTACCCACTTCGCGCGGCGTAAATTTGACCTGCCAGGTGGGTTCACCCTGCGGCTGATAATCGCCCACCTCACACGACGGGCAGCGATCCACATAGGGCTGCATCCAAAAACCGGGGATGACAATTTCTTCGCCGGATGGTGCGCGAAAAATGCCAAGCAATTCAATGTCGTTGGCATCAAAGGGGTTCGTATAAAGTTCCGGGTCTACCGACATTGGGAACGTCATCGGCGCATAAAGTTCGCCCTGCGCTGGCAGCGAAACCGCTTCGTCAGTCGCTTCGGCCTCCGACGTAGCTTCAGGCGTGGCTTCCTGACCAGCCGCAGCCCCCGCGATAATCAATACGATTAAAATCAAAAGCAGTAAACGTCGCACAGATTTCAGAAGTCCAATTTTCTATAAACACACGTAAACTAAATATAACAGCTTCAAGTAACGATTCCCACCCTGAGCGTGACTAACGTGTAATAGTTGCGTAATCTATCTGCATCAGGTTGGCGAGTAATGGACGACACCGGGATGATGACTGCTATGACGGACAGCTTTTTTGCGAATATGCAGTTACTAGGGCGTTACGAAATTCGGGGACGCATCGGCGCGGGCGGCATGGCGCGCGTGTTCAAGGGATATGATGCCAACCTGGATCGAATAGTCGCGATCAAAATTTTGCACGATCATCTGGCGGAAGACCCCAATTTTAAAGAGCGTTTTGAGCGAGAAGCCAAATTTATTGCCAGTTTTAATCATCCCAACATCGTCCAAATCTATGATTTTGACAGCGTGGAAATAGGCGACCAGCGCATCTATTACATGGTCATGCCCTATGTCCCTGGCAAAACACTTAAAGATGTGCTGGACGAATACAGTGACAAAAATGAGCGAATACCCCAGGCACGAGTGCGGGATATTATGCTGACGTTGACCGATGCGCTCGGCTATGCCCACGAACGCGGGATGGTTCACAGGGATGTTAAGCCCGCCAATATTTTGTTTAATGAACGCCAGCAAGCCGTGTTGAGCGACTTTGGAATCGCGCGGCTGGTGCAGAACAGCAAGCTCACCCAGGACGGCGTGACGACAGGTACACCTGCTTATATGTCGCCGGAGCAGGTCGCGGGCGCGCCCGTTGATGCCAGGAGTGATATTTATGCCCTCGGCGTGATTTTGTTCGAGATGCTGACGGGGCAGCTTCCCTACACTGACCCCAATCCCATATCCCTGATGCTCAAGCACATCAACGCGCCCGTGCCGCAAATTTCATCACTTTTAGAGGCTGAAAATCCTGCGCTCGACGTGGTTATTTTTCGAGCATTGGCAAAAGATGTGAATGATCGCTATTCCACGACACAGGAATTCGCCGATGATCTGGCCGTCGCGCTCAGCGATGCCCCGCGCAGCATGGCCTCGATAAAGCCACCAAGCCACGTCATTACCACCCAGGTTTTAGAATCTACCGAGCCATTACCCGAACAGTCCGCCCCATCAAGAACGCGCGCCTATCGTTCACCGCTCGGAATCCTGGCGATTGGCATGACTCTGATCGCATTTCTGACGGTTGCTGCGCTTTTCAGCATGAGAGGATCATCCACACCGAGCAGCGCGCCAAGCATGACCGGAAGCGAAAGCCTGTATTTTACGAGTACCTTTGACCAGGATTCGGAATTTAATCGTTATTGGTCGCAAGGAGAAAACAGCGGACTTGCCGAGACAATTACCAACGACGGATTTTACCGTCTCGATAATTCGAAGCCCGCCACCGCCGCAACCAGCCTTTTTGACCCTGCCTATTCATACGATGACGCGGTTATCACGATGAGCGGTCAATTAGAAAGCAGCAGTGAACCATCAAGCGCTTTTGGGATCGTTTTTCATTATCTTAACTCGGACAATTACAACGTTTTTGCCGTTGATGGCATTGGACGGTTCAGCATTTGGGTACGAAAAGATGGTGTCTGGCGCGAGCTGCGTAACACCGACGATACCTGGACGCCTGACTCCGCCGTGCAGCCGCTTGGAAATGACAACCAACTGCGGCTGGAAGCCAACGGCGATCATTATCTCGGTTATGTCAACGATACACTGGTGGCGGATATATCGGACAGCACCTTAAAAAATGGGCAAATTGGCATCTACGTGGCAACGCCCCGCGAAGGCACAGCGACAGCTTTGATCGATAGCTATCAGGTTGAGATGCCCTCCTCCAGTGTGCCGTCAATGACAGGCGACGAAGAATCACCTTAGCCGCCGAAACGCGCCTGAAAAACCGCGATGTAGAGTGGAATTAGGCAGGCGACGGCAAAAAACGCAATTACTGCCAGGGCAATCGTCACCACGTCCAGCCCAGCCGGGGCTTCTGGCTCGGTAAAGCGTGATTCAGGCCGCGTGTAAAATCGTCCGCTCTCGTTGCGCGCATCTTGAGGCCACGGCGTCGGAGCAACCGGTTGAAAACCCTGTGACGCATCGACAGGACGCTGAACCGGGCGGTTGAGGTTTGACTGCTGTGGGGGCTGCGGCGCAGGGCCATAGCGCTGAGTAGGCTCGGCATTGGGGACACGCGGCGGCTGTCCCCCAGGGGCGAGCGGCGGGCGCGCCTGCGAATTTTGACTTGGTGCCTGCGGGATCGACTGCGAAGGTTGCACAGGCTGCGACGATTTTTGCACAGGCGCGGGAATATTCGGCGGGCGCGGCGACACAACGGGCGGCTGCGCGGCTGAATTTTGCGGCGGTGATGAAACTGGCGGCGAAATAATTTCTGGCGGCGATGAGTTTGTCGCCGTGTTATCGCGGGCGCGCTCCTGATAGCTCTGAAGCACATGCCCCAGTTGGTCAGCCATGCGATAGCGCGCGGAAGGCTCTTTGCTCATGACTTTGTAGACAATTTTAGCCAGATTTTCCGGTACACTGGCGTTAAATTCCGAAGCCATCGGTACACGCTCTTTGACGTGCGCCAGCGCTAGTTCCTGCTGCGAAGCGCCCACATAGGGCAAACGACCTGTCAGCATCTCGAACATGACAATGCCAATCGCGTAGACATCGGCTGCTGGGGTCGGCTTTTCACCGCGCGCTTGTTCGGGCGCGAAATAATGCGGGCTGCCCCAGACCACTTCCTGCCGCGTCATCGGCTGTGTGTCTGTGAGCGCCTGAGCAATGCCGAAATCAGTCACTTTTACGCGATCATCGGACGTGACCAGAATATTCTGCGGTTTCACATCGGCGTGAACCAGAGCAGCACGATGCGCAAATCCAATGCCCGCGCAAATCTGAATCGCAATGTTAATGCTGCGTTTGACACTCAGTACGCCTTCGGTGCGAATGATTTTTTTGAGGTCTTGGCCTTCAACATACTCCATGACGATATAATGCGTCGGGCCGTCATTGCCGACATCATGCACAGTGACGATATTGGGATGCGACAGGTTGGCGACAGCACGGGCTTCGTTGCGGAAACGCGCCAGGAAGGTGGGATCCGTTGTCAGGCTGGGGCGCAGAATCTTGACTGCCACCGTCCGACCCAGTTCCCGATCAACCGCCCGGTAAATGACCGCCATACCACCTGACCCTTGTTGAGCTTTCAGGATGTAACGGTTGTTTAGAATGGTTTCGCCAGTGCTCATAACTTTTCTCGCAATCACTACAGCGTTCAGGGTCGCATCAGAGGGTCAAACAAACGTCGATATTCTAACAGAGCGCTACGGTCTGTCATACATGCAATGTAGTCGGCTACCACCCGATAAATATCGCCATCCGATAGCTGCGCCTGATATTCCGGCGGCAGTTGGCGCGGTTCGGCAATATAGCTTTCAAAAATTTGGGCGATAAACTGCTCGGCGCGCTTCTGCATCCGAATCACGCGGAAATGGTAATACATCTTTTCGTATAAAAATCGCTTCAGCGCCCGGTTCATTTCGATAAAGTGATCGCTGTGTGCGACGACATTTGCCGAATGATTCTGGATGTCCTGCGGGGACTGCGGATTCAACCTGGCGATATTTTTCATGGTCTGATTCAGCACATCGCCAACCTGCATCCCGATCAATTCGCGGATAAACAAATGGCGTGTGATTTCGTCCAGGCTCGAACCCGACCACTGGAGCTGCTCACACAGCATCCGCCAGATTTCGAGCGCGTTCAGTTGGTCAGGCACGATCAAGCCGGAGAGCAAACCGTCGTCAAGATCGTGGGCATTATAAGCTAATTCATCCGAAATATTGGCGATTTGTGCTTCGACGCTGCCGCGCGTGGCCTCGTCCAGTCCGGCATACTGGCTGATGTCATACTCGCTTTCATGCTTGGCGATGCCATCCAGCGTTTCATACGTCAGATTCAGCCCAGGCCAGCCGGGGTAACGCTGTTCCAGATGTGTGACGATGCGATAACTCTGATGATTGTGATTGAATCCGCCATGTCCCTGAGTCAGACGGTTGAGAACACTTTCGCCCGCGTGTCCAAACGGCGGGTGTCCCAGGTCATGTGCGAGACAAATCGCCTCGACCAAATCTTCGTTGACCGCCAGTGTTCGCGCCAGAGTCCGCCCAATCTGCGCGACTTCCAGCGTATGTGTCAGACGTGTGCGGTAATAATCGCCCTCATCGTTGACAAACACCTGCGTTTTATATTCGAGCCGCCGAAAAGCCGCCGCGTGAATAATGCGGTCACGATCCCGCTGAAACGCAGTTCGGTACGATGGCTCATGTTCATGATGACGACGCCCCCGGCTGGCCTGACTGCGCAGCGCATACGGAGCGAGGGTATCGATTTCAATTTGTTCCAATCGCTGCCGATTTGTAAACATAACTTGCCTCCACATGATGCCGCGTGATACGGCATGATCGTATTGTACGCAGAAATGAAACTTTGTGAAAACAATTTTTTAAGGTTGACGAAGCGTTGTGTTATAATAAAGCGAATTTGCATGATTTGGGTTAAAAGTTTTGGAGAGTTAAACGATGGACATCAATCAGGCCGCGCGTATGATCGAGT
>Ga0268299_1004543_pt1 | contig 10638 bp, 9 predicted proteins | sample NOBtaG_FD_193484 | JGI IMG/M metagenome (GOLD analysis project Ga0268299, IMG submission 193484) | Activated sludge microbial communities from bioreactor in Nijmegen, Gelderland, Netherland - NOB reactor | ecosystem: Engineered > Bioreactor > Aerobic > Activated sludge | place: Netherlands... | reverse complement strand
GCCGAGGAGCACCAGAAGGCCGCGCGGGCGCTGGAGGCCGCGGCGGGCGAGATGCGCGCCTCGATGGTGCAGTCGCAGGCCCAGTGGCTCGACGACTTCCTGACCTACGCGAACAAGGAGACGCCGCTTCAGCGCGAACTCCGCTCGCTCGGCATCCGCCGCAACGACTTGGCGCGCGACGCTTTCGGCATCGCGCGTGACGCCGGCGGGTCGCTGTCGAACCAAGTCACCGCCCTGCTCAACGCGGGCCAGTTCGACGGCAACGTCGCCGCGCTCATCCGGCGCGACGCCGAGCAGATCAACCAGACCGACCTCGGCCGACAGGCGCTCCTCGACTTCGCCGACGCGCTCGACCAACTGAACGCCGCGCTGGCCGACAACGTCAGCGCGGCCAAAGACGCGACGCTTGCCCAGCAGGAACTCACGCTCGCGCAGTTCCGCGATGAACTGGGCATGTCGGCCACCGAACGCCTCTCGCCCGTCGCCCGCCTCGCGGAAGCCCAGCGGCAGTACGAGGCGCTGCTCGCCTTGGCCCGCGGCGGCGACGCCTCGGCGGTGGACTCACTGCCCGAGACCGCGCGGACGCTCCTGGACGCCGCGCGCGAGACGTTCGCCAGCGGCGTGCGCTTCCAAGACCTCTTCACGCAGGTGCAGGGCGACATCGACCAGCTGCTCGCCGATGTCAACCGACAGCGCGTCGAGAACGCGACGAACGGCGAGGCCACGACCTACACCGGCGACCTCGACTACCTCCTCGGGGGCGTGGACCCGAATCCGCCCGCGTTCCCCGCGTTCCCCGAGGCGCCCGCCGATTGGTGGCCCGCGATGCCGCCACTGCCGCCGTCGGATTGGTGGGGACCGCTGACCGAGGGCGTCGAGGCGTACACCGGGCAAATCGACTACCTGAGCGCGCAGGTCGCGAGCGCCGCCGACGTGTTCACCGGCGGGCTCGGGGTCGTGCGTGAAGGCTTCGAGACGTACACGGGCGAGCTCGACTACATCGCGACCTTGCTCGGCGACGCGGGCACGAAGGTCGCCACGGCCACGAACACACTCACCGAAGGCGTCGAGGACGCGACGGTCGGCTTCGACTACAGCGTGGCCGCCCCGACGCTCGATGTCTCGGGCGTGACCGCCGCGCTCGCCGCGCAGACTGACCGCACGCTCGCGGTCGCGAACGCGCAGCTCGCGGTCGCCCAGCAGGGCTTCGGCCTCACCGTCAAGAACCTCAGCGCACTGCGCAGCGAAATGGGCATCGCCCTTGCCGCGATTGAATGGGCGATCCGCAATGGCACCGCCCCGCCGCGCATCGGCCAGGAGACGGCCGAGCCGTCGCGCGTCGGCTTCGACTACTGATCTCTCCATCACCCTCACGCACGAGACCCGAATGCCCAAGCCTTTCACTCCACCACGTCTAGTGAACGCCGACGCCTCCCTCACGGCCATACTCAGCGGATTGCAGGAGCGGTACACTGCGATCTTCGCCGATGCCAACCTGAGCGAGACAGGGAAGGTGGCGCAGTTCAGCCGCGAGGCCGCGGGCGCGATCAAGCGCCTCGAAGGCCGTCGCCCGTTGCTGGCGCAGAAGCGTCGCGAGCTCGAAGCGAAGCTCGACAAGTTGGGCGCGCTCGCGCTGGCGGGTGCGGAGGCCACGCCCGCTGAAGAGCAAGCGTTTCTCGCGCTGTGGGCTGCGGCGCGCACGGAGCCCAAGGTGCGCGAGCGCCTGCTGCGTCGCTTGGCCGACGAGGCCGACGTGACGACGGAGACGCAGAAGCTGCGCCGGTACTCGCTCACGCTGCCGGACGAGCTCACGAACATCGCTCATGCGCGCCCGCTGATCGAGCTGCGCTTGCGTCCGTCGCTCCCCGCCGAGGCCGCGGCGCTGGCGAACGCCGCCGCGGCCGTCGAGCAGGAGGCGCGGCACGTCGAGCAGGCACTCGACGCGATTGCCGCAGCCGCGAGCCGTGACGTGCTCGAGGCCGAGGGCGCGGTCGGCCCGCGCATCGCAACCTGGACGCCCGAACAGCGCGCCGAGTTTGCCACCAAGTACGGTGTGGAGGCGCTGGGCGCCGCCATCGCGCGCGAGTCGCTCATCGGCGGCGACGAATCGCGCACGCGCGAGGTCGCGCCGGACGCGCAGAAGGTCGCCAGCGCAGACATGGCCGCCTTCTTCTCCGAGATCGGCGCAGACGCAGTGCCCGCTTCCTAACTCCCCCAACCCAGAGAGGATTCCGATGCTCAAGCCCACTGACGCCCAAATCGAAGCCGCCGTCGCCGCCGAGCAGGCACGCCTGCGCACGGCCGCGCAGCAGCCCCCGCCGCCGTTCATCGACAAGCGCCCCGCGCCCATGAGCGACGGCGCGCGCACGGTGCGCGAGGCCGCCGAGAAGAACGCGAAGTTCGCCGGCGGCAACATCCCGCTCGTGCCGTAGTGCCAGCCAGTTGCCCGTGAGGGGGCCGGCGGGCACGCCGCCAAGCCCCCCTCGGTCACGCATCCCAACCGCGAACGCGATGGCCACTCGCCGCTACGACTACATCCCGAAGGCACCGAACGCGAAGCGCTATCTGGTTGCGCAGCTGACGCCGCGCGCCGCGATGATGGGTCTCATGCACGGCGACGTCGTGGAGGTCGGCGAGCGCGGCATCCTGATCCTGCGCGCGACTGCCGCTGGGCCGCCGCAGAAGATGATCGACTCGCTCGTCGTCTCAGGCACGCTCGCGCCGCTCATTTCGGGTGAAGCGGCCTAGGCTCACTATCCACTTTCAGGCCGCTCCCGCATGTTGGGACCGACTCTGACATGGAGGTAACGGTATGCGCGCTCGGCTGCTTCCCATCGTCATGCTTGCGCTGTGTGTCGCCTGCGCGCCGGTCTATTCGGGCATCGGGTCCAGCATCAGCGCAGGTGTGCTCGACTTCAGGCCGCACACACGCGACGGCTTCTTCTTCTCGCCAGATCCCTACGTGCTGCCGCACACTGCGCTCGGCATGGTTGCGGTGAGCGCGTACGCGGGCGCCATTCGTGAGGCAGCGCCGGATCGCGTGGGCAGCGCCTGGCGCGTCGATAGCATCGCGCCAGACAGCGTGCTCGCGCTCGCGAAGACCTTCGCGCGTGGGCTCGGCGGCGATGCTGTGGTGAATCTCGAGGTTACGCGCGTGATTCGCCGCGAACCGGGCTATCCCACACTTCCCGGATGGGAGGTCCGCGGGCTCGCCGTGCGGCGTGAGCCGCGCTGAGCGGCTGGTGGATACCGGACGGATACCAGCCGGAACCGGGCCGCTGAATGCAAGAAACCCCGCCGCGACCTAAGTCGTTGCGGGGTTTCACTTTATATCAGTCGGGGCGAGAGGATTTGAACCTCCGACCTCCTGCTCCCGAAGCAGGCGCTCTACCGGGCTAAGCTACGCCCCGATCATTCGGTAAAGACTCTTCCAACTCCCTACTGCCAACTCATCACTGCCGTTTCCATGCGCCCGGAGAGACTCGAACTCCCAACCTTCTGATCCGTAGTCAGATGCTCTATCCAATTGAGCTACGAGCGCATCCTGCGCCTCGATGCCGGTCACGCGCTCCGAGGGAATCCGAAAGATAGTGGCCCCCTGAGGAGGCGTCAACGCATCGAGACCACCGGAAATGCGAAGGGGTGGGCCCGAGTCCTCGAGCCCACCCCTTCACCCTGCGTGGCGTGCCTTACGGCAGGGCCTTGTAGCGCCAGGCCACGATCCCCGGCTTCGTCGCGATGATCTCGAAGCCACCCGTCGCGCCGCCGGCAATCGACTCCGTCGTCGCGGTCAGCGTCTCGAGCACTTCACCGGCGGCGTTGAGGAACGACATCTCCACCGTGTAGGTCTTGGCCGCCTGCGTGCGGTTCTCGATCGTGCCGTTCAGCTTCGCGCCCTCGGGACGACGCTCGAAGCCGATGACCTGCACCTTCTGCGGCATGCCCGATTCCTTCGCGCCCAGCGAGTCGGCCTGGGCGGTCAGGGCCCGGATCTCGCGCAGCAGCGTCTGCCGCTGCGTGGCGTCACGCGTGGCGTCGCGGCGCGTCTGTGCGGCCGTCGCGCGGTTGCGGATGACGATCGACTTGAGCAGGTAGTTGTCGCCGTTCGACGGATCGATCTCGATCAGGCGGTCGAGCAGCGGCAGCGCTTCCTCGCCGCGGTTGGCGTCGATGAGCAGGTACGCGAGGAAGTAGTTCGCGTCGCGCGCGTTCGGGTTCTTCTTCAGCGTTTCCTGGTACAGCGCCATCGCGTTCGGCAGGTTGCCGGTCATGCGGCTCACCTCGGCGCCGATGAGCAGCGCGAGGTCGGCATAGGGCGCCGGGTTCTCGAGCATCGGCTTGAGGCCATCGAGCGTCAACACGGAGTCCTGCACGAGCATCGCGATGTCGAGGCCCACCGAGATGAACATCGCCGTCTGCTCATGCTCCGGCGACTCGTGTCCGAGCGCGAGGAACTCGCGCGAGGCCTGCGACAGGGCGGCCTTGCGGGCCGCGATGTCCTCGAGGCCGCCACCCCACTCCTGGATGATGCTCGCGCGCTGGATGCGCATCTGGCGCCGCGTGTCCGCCATCGCCGTGTCGGACGCGGCCAGGGTGATGGCCGTGTCGAGCTCCGCGACGGCCGTCTCCTGCTGGCCGCGCTTCAGCGCGATCTGGGCGCGCGCGTTGAACAGGTACGGCGAGCTGCGGTCGAGGCGGGCGGCCTGCGTGAGGTAGTGCTGCGCCGAGTCCAGCTCGTCGGCGTTGAGGAGGCGGTAGGCCGCCGCGATCCGGTCGTTCCACGGCTTCGACTGCCGCCAGCGCAGCGTCTCGTCCTTGCACTCCGGCATCGCCGACTCGACGACGCGCAGCAGCGAATCCGCCATGCCGATGAGGTCGATCGGCGTCGTGCGGTCGCGCCCGAGGTTGAGATCGGCCTGCGTCATCGTGGCCGGGGTGTCGTCGCGGTGCAGCCAGACGATGGCCAGCTGCGCGCGCGCATACGCGTAGCCGACGGGGTTGCCGACGAAGCGGCGCGCATCCTGAAGCGAGCGGGCGGCATCGCGCAGGGCGCGGGGCGTGCCCTCGCCGGCCGGATCGCCGGCGGCGCGCTGGATGGCGATGTTCGCCGTGAAGAGCTGCGTCGGCTGGGTGAAGTCGACGGCGCACTCCTGGGCGGCGAGGCCGGTGGGGAGCGCCAGCGCGAGGCCGGCGGCGAGTGCGGGGACGCGGAGCGAGGTAAGCATCGGTCGCGATCTGGAAGGAGGGCCGGGCGCAGACGGCGCGACGGCCGATGGGGGCCAACGAACCTGCTATGGAACCTGCATCCAACGGGTCCAGAAACAAACGCCCCACGAGTGACCTCGCGGGGCGATGGGCGGTACAAGACTCGAACTTGTGACCTCCACGATGTCAACGTGGCGCTCTAACCAACTGAGCTAACCGCCCTTCACTACCCGATCGGCCCTTGAACGTTCCGGAGCCGTCAAGCGTTGACCATCAGCCGCCGATACTGGCGGCAGAGCGGGAAACGGGACTCGAACCCGCGACCCCAACCTTGGCAAGGTTGTGCTCTACCAACTGAGCTATTCCCGCGTGTATCCACACCGCCCGCTGTCCTGGGTCGGCAGTGGAGGCGAGGGGAATCGAACCCCTGACCTCTTGAATGCCATTCAAGCGCTCTCCCAACTGAGCTACGCCCCCGCAGCAGCAACGCCCGGTGTTCTGGACGTGTCTGACAGGAACCGAGGAAGCTATCCGAGAGTATGTAGATGGTCAAGGCGTGAAACTGGCGCCGACGCAGGAAACGCTTATCTTAGGGCTCGCTCCACCTCTCCGAATTTCGCCGGGCTGCACCACGGGCCCAGGACTGCATAGCCATGGTAACTGAAGTCAAGAAGCGGAAGCGCCGCACGGCCCCCGCTGGCATCGCCCCGAGCGAGCCCGAACGCGACATCCTCGACCAGTACCTCTACGAGGTCTCCACCTACCCGCTGCTCAAGGGCAACGAGGAGATCGAGGTGGCGCGCAAGATCCGCGCGGGCGACCAGGACGCCCTCCAGGAGCTGGTGAAGCGCAACCTGCGCTTCGTCATTTCCGTCGCCAAGAAGTACCAGAACCGCGGCCTGCCGCTCATCGACCTCATCGGCGAGGGCAACGTCGGCCTGCTCACCGCCGCCCGCAAGTTCGATCCGGACCAGGGCGTCAAGTTCATCTCCTACGCCGTGTGGTGGATCCGCCAGGCGATCCTGAGCTCGCTGGCGCGCCAGGGCCGCACCGTGCGCGTGCCGCTCAACCGCACCGCCGACCTCTCGCGCATCATCAAGGCCTCGGAAATCCTCCGTCAGAAGCTCCGTCGCGAGCCCACCCCGGAAGAGCTCTCGCAGGTCACCGGCCTCTCCGTGGACGTCGTGCAGTCGCTCGCCGCGCTCAACACCGGCGACGTGCGCCTCGATGCCCCGATGGATCCCGACGGCGACCGCTCGCTCATCGAGCGCTTCGTCGCCGACGAGATGCCCGACACCGAGGAGGAGGCGATGAACCGCTTCCTCAACGACGAGATCGAGCACGCGCTCAACACGCTGCCCCCGCGCGACGCGAAGGTGCTGCGCCTCTACTTCGGCCTCGAAGGCGGCCGCGAGCACACGCTCGAGGAGATCGGCTCCATGCTCGGCGTCACGCGCGAACGCGTGCGACAGCTGCGCGACCGGGCGCTCAAGCGGCTGCGCGAGGGGGATGTGGGACGCGCCTTGGGGAGCTTCGCGGCCTAATCGCCAACTGCAGTTGCGGGTTGCGAGTGGGAAGTTGGAAGAGAAGGGCGGCTCCCGAGCGGAGCCGCCCTTCTCTTGTTCGGATGCGGCGGGGCTCACATATCTGCATATTGCATTTGCTTCCAACTCATGACTTCCAACTTCCAACTGCCGTTCCGTGATCGTCTTCGAGAATCTCCATAAAGGCTTCGGCGAGAACCGCGTCCTCCGCGGCTTCTCCCTCGAAGTCAACGAAGGCGAGACGATGGTCATCATCGGCTTCTCGGGCACCGGGAAGTCGGTCGCGATCAAGCACATCGTCGGCCTGCTCGAACCGGACGAGGGCCGCGTCATCGTCGACGGCGTCGATCCGCAGACCCTGTCGCGCCAGGAGCTCTACGCGCTGCGCGGCAAGATCGGCTACGTGTTCCAGTTCGCCGCCCTCTTCGACTCGATGTCCATCTACGACAACGTCGCGATGGGCCTGCGCAAGCAGGGGCAGCTCACCGAGGCGCAGATTCGGGATCGCGTGCACGAATCGCTGGAGCTCGTGGACCTCGACGACAACGTCGCCGACCGCCTGCCCTCCGAACTCTCCGGTGGCATGCGCAAGCGCGTCGGCATCGCGCGGTCCGTCGCGCTGCGGCCCAAGTACCTGCTCTACGACGAACCGACCACCGGCCTCGATCCGGTCACCAGTGCCGTCATCGACGCGCTCATGGTGCGCATGCAGAAGCAGCTCGGCGTCACCGGCATCGTCATCACGCATGACATGCGCTCGGCCTACACCGTGGGCACGCGCATCGCCATGCTCTACGAGGGTCGCGTGCAGCAGGTCGGCACCGTGGACGAGATCCAGCACACTACGGATCCCGTCGTGCGGCAGTTCATCGAAGGGCGCCCAGAGCTCGAATCGGGCGCGGGCCTCACGCGGTGACGCGCAAGAAGAAGCCGCGGGAGGAAGTGAGCGCCGGCGGCATCGTGTTCCGCCGCGATGGCGAGCGCACGTTCTTCCTGCTGATCCGCGATCCGTACCGCAACTGGGGGTTCCCCAAGGGGCACCTCGAGGACGGCGAGGCCCCCGACGCGGCGGCGGTACGCGAGGTCGCGGAGGAAACGGGCATCGCGGACGTGGAGCTGCGGTCGGCCGTCGAGACCATCGACTGGACGTTCCGCTTCCGCGGCCGGAAGATCCACAAGACCTGCCATTTCTTCCTGATGGAGACCACGCAGCGCCGCACGGCGCCGCAGGCCAAGGAAGGCATCACCGCCTGCCGCTGGGCGACCTACGAGCAGGCGACCAAGATGATCGCCTACGACAACGCGCGCGCGGTGCTCGAGCAGGCGCAGGCGATCCTCGAGGGCCGCGAGCTCGCGCCAGCGGACGCCGCCGTCGACACGCCGCTTCCCGGCGTCTCCTGATGCCCGAGCGTCTCCTCGGGCCCTTGGCCCCACCGACGGTCGTCGCGTTCACCGGGCGTGAACGCTGCCGCGATGCGCTGCGCCGGGTGCTGCCGCGCCGCCGCGCCAAGCTCGCGTTCGCGCGCGGCCGCGACGAACTGGTCGCCGCCCTGCAGGACACGCTGGTCGACGCCGTCGTCGTCGACCTCGGTCAAGCCAGCGACGACGCATGGGCGGTGGCGGCCACGGCGCGCGAGTTCCCGAGCATCCCGTTCTTCGCCTATGCCGCGATGCGCCCCGCGGAAATGCCTGTGCTCTCGCGCGCCTGGGGACTCGAGTTCGCCGACTGCCTCGTGGAGGGCGTCGAGGACGACCTCTGCCGCGACCTCATCCTGCCCGCGACGTTCACGGTGCGCTTCGCGACCGCGTTGCGCGGGGCGGAGTCCCGCATCGGGCTCACGACGCCGCTGCAGCACGAGGCCTGGCGCTACGTGGTGGCGCAGGGTGGCCGCACCGTCCGCACCGAAGCAATCGCGCAGGCCGTCGGGCTCACGCGTGAGCACTTGAGCCGCCGCTTCGCTGCTGACGGTGCCCCCAATCTCAAGCGCGTGATCGATCTCGTGCGCCTCCTCGCGGCCGCCGAGCTCGCGAAGAATCCGGGCTACGACCTCCCCGACATCGCGCGCGTACTCGGCTTCGCTTCGGCGTCGCACTTGAGCGCGAGTTGCCAGCGCCTCGTCGGCGTGAAGAGTGCCTCGCTCACGCGGTTGCGGCCCACCGACTTGATGGATCGCTTCGTGAAGCAGGGCCGCGGACGCTCGCGCAGCTGACACAACGGCGGGGCCACAGAGGCACGGAGACACAGAGCCATGCGTGCCTCGCACAGACATTGGCGGCATCGACCACCGAATGAGAGGGCATCCGCGCCAGATCAGGCCTGGCGTCGCGCAATCCTCCGTGCCTCTGTGCCTCCGTGGCTAAGTAGTTGTCAGTGTTCGACTTGATACATGTCCGGATAGCCGAGCAAGTGACGCCAGGCAGACCCGCAACTCGGCATGAGACCAGTTGCATCCGCCCCCAGATTGTGATTATTTTCACAAGCTGTACCAAAACACGCGCCGCGTCACAAAACTGACGCGCGCGCGTCACCGCAAAGTCGCGTTTTCCCTCACGCTCTTTTCCGTTACCGATATGGCTTCCCAGACGGCGCTGCGCCCGGGCGAGATCAAGGACATCCTCCTCCGCGAAATCGAGGCGGCTGACCTCAACACCCTCGACGTCGAAGAGGTTGGTTCCGTTCTCGAAGTGAAGGACGGTGTCGCCCGCATCTACGGCCTCCAGAAGGCGATGGCCGGCGAAATGCTCGAGATCAAGTCCTCCGAGACCGGCGAGATCATCACGGCCCTCGCCCTGAACCTCGAAGAGGACAACATCGGCGCCGTCGTGCTCGGCGACTACCTCAAGATCAAGGAAGGCGACGAGGTCCGTCGCACGGCCCGCGTGCTCGAGGTGCCGGTCGGCCCGGCGATGATCGGCCGCGTCGTCGACGCGCTTGGTCGTCCGATCGACGGCCAGGGCCCGATCGCCACGACGATGTCGCGCAAGGTCGAATCGGAGGCCCCGGGCATCATCGTGCGTCAGCCCGTCGGCGAGCCGATGCAGACCGGCATCAAGGCCATCGACGCCATGATCCCGATCGGCCGCGGCCAGCGCGAGCTCATCATCGGTGACCGCGGCACGGGCAAGACCGCGATCGCGATCGACACGATCATCAACCAGAAGGGCCAGGACGTCATCTGCGTCTACGTCGCGATCGGCCAGAAGGCCTCGACCGTGGCGAGCGTCGTCGAGAAGCTGAAGGCCGCCGGCGCGATGGAGTACACCATCGTCGTCGTCGCCTCGGCCTCCGACCCGGCCCCGATGCAGTACATCGCGCCCTACTCGGGCGTCGCGATGGCCGAGTACTTCATGTACCACGAGGGCAAGGCCACGCTGGCCGTCTACGACGACCTCTCCAAGCAGGCCGCCGCGTACCGCCAGCTCTCGCTGGTGCTCCGCCGTCCGCCGGGCCGCGAGGCGTTCCCGGGCGACGTGTTCTATCTCCACAGCCGTCTCCTCGAGCGCGCCGCGAAGCTCTCGACCGACCCGAAGATCATCGACAACAAGACGATCTTCGCCGCCGGTGGCTCGCTGACCGCGCTGCCGATCATCGAGACGCAGGCCGGTGACGTGTCGGCGTACATCCCGACGAACGTCATCTCGATCACCGACGGCCAGATCTTCCTCGAGTCCGACCTGTTCTTCGCCGGCGTCCGCCCCGCGATCAACGTCGGCATCTCGGTGTCGCGCGTCGGTGGCTCGGCGCAGACCAAGGCCATGAAGTCCGTCGCCGGCCGCCTGCGCCTCGACCTCGCGCAGTACCGCGAGCTCGAAGCCTTCGCCGCCTTCGCCTCGGACCTCGACGCCGCGACCAAGAAGCAGCTGGAGCGCGGTGCCCGCACCGTGGAAG
>Ga0268299_1004542_pt1 | contig 10639 bp, 13 predicted proteins | sample NOBtaG_FD_193484 | JGI IMG/M metagenome (GOLD analysis project Ga0268299, IMG submission 193484) | Activated sludge microbial communities from bioreactor in Nijmegen, Gelderland, Netherland - NOB reactor | ecosystem: Engineered > Bioreactor > Aerobic > Activated sludge | place: Netherlands... | reverse complement strand
GCATGAGGGCGTCCGGTTGGATGGGACGCAATGCATAAGGCGCCCCGCGCGGCGCGCCAACGGAGCCGGCGCAGCGGAGCGCGGCCCTTTCAAACACAGGGACCCCTCGCCCTTGCGGGGAGGGGTCGGGGTGGGGGCGTCAAGCTGCTGCTACGGTAAAGGGCGTGCGCAGGCATTCGCGCCGCGGCGCGTTTTGGCGGTCGTCTGAATTCTGGAAAGGACGCGCGGTAGAACGCCCCCCACCCCTGCCCCTCCCCGTTGGGATCGCTTGCGATCCCAGCAACTCAAAATGCCCGGTCGCAAGCGACCGGGTGGGGGGAGTTAGGAACTGTCGAGCACCATCTGCATCGCGACGCGGTGCGCGGGCTTCAGCAGGTACGCGTGGTCGCCGAGGCGGCGCGGTTTGATCTCTTCCAGCAGCCAGAGCGGCGGGCGTTTGAGGCGCATGCGCGCGACGCGGCGCGCGTAGCGCGCCGGATTGTTGGCGATGCGGCGCAGCGCTTCGAAGCGGAGCGCCATTTCGCGGAGCGTATTGCGGCGCGAGCGCTCGGTGACGGTGAATTGCAGCGGGCGCTGCCAGATCGATTTGCGCGGCGGCTTTTCGCGCTTCTTTTGCGGCGCCGGGAACAGTTGCAGCGACACGCGCCAGTGCTGCGAGTCTTCCTTCATCCGCGGTTTGTTGGTGAAGAACTCAACGCAGGGCTCGCGCTGGATCACGTAGGTGACGATCGGGACCTTTTGTTTGCGCGGACGCGGGCCGAGCAGCTTTCCGGGCTTCAGCACGATCGCGAGGGATTCGATCAGGATCAGTCTGCGCACCAGCGCGAGCATCAGGTTGAGCGTTTGCTTCAGCTTGAAGCGGTTGCGGGCGGCGGCGGGGCGGAGGTTGGCGAAGTAGATCGTCGTGGGGTTGCCGAAATAGCCGGCGACGTTGTCGATCAGACGGCGCACCAGCGGCCAGCCTTCTGGGCTGTGCTGGAAGGGTTGCGGGGCGTCTGCGCTATCGGTCATGCGCAGCATTGTAAGGGCGTTTTGGCGCTGTCGGATTGAGAGGGCGTCTATCCGACTAGCGCGCGATGCGGTTTGCGTTGGTGTGCTTGGTGTTTGCGCGTTGTGGCGCGCGATCTGTCCTCCGAATTTTCGTCCTTCATTCCGGGCGGAGCGTAGCGGAGACCCGGAACCCAGGGGCCGATGTCGCGCGCTTCGCTTGGCCCCTGTGTTCCCGATCGCGCTTCGCGCGTCCGGAATGACAACAAGGTATAGCGCGCGCGCATGCGTTGCGCTGTCGCCGCAAACAAAAAGGCCGGGCGCTGGGCCCGGCCTTCGTTTGTGCTGTGTATGCGGTTAGCGGCCGTTGCGGTCGCGCATGTAGCGAAAGAAGTCGCTGTCGGGCGGGATCACCATTGGCGTGCCGGCCGGGAGCGCGCGTTCGTAGGCCTGCAGCGAGCGGTAGAACGCCGCGAACTCCGGATTGCGCCCGTAGGCGCGCGCGAAGATGCGCGCGCGTTCGGCGTCGCCCCGGCCGCGCGTGGCTTCGCCCTGCTCGCGCGCGCTCGCCTGGATGATCGTGACTTGGCGATCGGCGTCGGCGCGGATGCGGGTGGCTTGTTCTTCCCCGCGCGCGCGGATGCCGGCGGCGACCTGCTCACGCTCGGTGCGCATGCGTTCGAACACGCGCTGCTGGGTCTGTTGCGGCAGATCGGCTTGGCGGATGCGCACGTCGATGATGTTGACGCCGAGTTCGGTGGCGGCCTCGCGGTTCAGATCTTCGCGGATGGCGCGCATCAGCGGCGCGCGGCGCGAGATGATGTCGTTCGAGGTGGCGCCGCCCAGCACGCGGCGGAGCGCCGATTGCGTGAACGTTTCAAGCCGCTCGACGCCGCGATCTTGCGTGCCGGCCGCCTGATAGAAGCGCAGCGGATCGACGATGCGCCACCGGACGAACGCATCGACGATCAGGTTTTCCTGATCGGACGCGATGATCGGCTGCTCGGTGAGCGTGAAGCCGAGGTTGCGTTTGTCGAACGTCACCGTGCTCTCGATGAAGGGGACCTTCACGTAGAGGCCCGGCGAGCCGGTCGTGCCGACGTTGGCGAAGCGTTGGTTTTCACCCAAGCGAAGGATGAGCGCCTGCTGCGTCTGATCGACGATGAAGAAGATCTGCATCACCAGGAAGGCGACAGCGCCCGCGATGGCGGCGAAGAACACGAGACCGCGTTGCATCAGCGTGCTCCCGGCTGGGGCTGCGCAGGCGCAGGCGTTGCGGGGGCGGCTGGCGCAGCGCGCGGGCGGCGCAGCTGATCGAGCGGCAGGATCGGCACCGCGCCGGCGTTCCGGTCGATGATCACGGTGTCTGCGCCGCGATAGATGCGCTCCATCGTTTCCAGATAGAGCCGCTCACGCGTCACGCGCGGGGCTGCGCGATATTGCTGCTCAACGAGCGTGAAGCGCTGGGCTTCACCGTTCGCTTCGCGCACGGCCTGCTCGGCGTAGGCTTCGGCGGCCTGCGTGATCTGAGCCGCTTCACCGCGCGCGCGCGGCACGACTTCGTTGGCGTATTGCGTGGACTGGTTGATCGTGGTTTCCGCGACCTGGCCGGCGCGCACGACTTCGTTGAACGCATCCACGACATCGGCGGGAGGCGCAGCTTTCAGAAGCTGGACCTGCAGGATCTCGACGCCTGCGTCGTAAGAATTGAGCGCTGTCTGCAGCTGCGTTTCGACAGCCTGTTCGACGCCCGCGCGCTCCGTCGTGATGATCGCCTGCAATTCGCGCTGGCCGATGATCTCGCGCATCGCGCTTTCGGCGAGGCCGCGCACGGCGTCCTCGGGATTGTTGATGTTGAAGAGATACGCGCGCGCGTCCGAAAGGCGATAGAGCACGGCGAAATCGATATCGACGATGTTGCGATCGCCGGTGATCATCAGGCTTTCGCCATCGATCTCCTGGCCGTTGCGCAAGCCGACTTCGATGCGGCGCTGGTTCGAAACGGAAATCACGCGCACGCTTTCGACCGGCAACGGCAGGTGCCAGTGCAGGCCCGGCGTCGATGTATATTCGTAAGCGCCAAAGCGCGTGACGACGCCCGCTTCGCCTTCATCGACGATGTAGACGCCGGTGAGCAGCCAGAGCGCGCCGACAGCGGCCGCGATCGCGCCGGGATTGAGCCCGCGGCCAGGCCGGCCGCCGCGGCCGCCAAAGCGCCCGCCGCCCATGTTCCCGAACCGCTCACGCGCGCGGCGGATCATCTCTTCGATATCGGGCCCCTGCCCGCCCGGACCGCCGCCGCCCTGCGGCTGGCGCGGAGGCTGGCCCCAAGGCTGACGCGGACCGCCGCCCCACGGGCCGCCGCCTCGATCGCCCGGCCCGTTGGATTGGTCATTCCACGGCATTAAGGATAGCGCCCTCGAGCTTCTGCTGTTCGCCCCGCTTTCGGCGGGCTTGCGCGCTTTGCGTGCGCGCCGGATATGGAGCCCTCTCCCTTACGGATCAAGCATGAACACCCCATTGACGTTGACCCGCGAGCGGCTTCTCGCCGTGCTCGACGCTGTTCACGACCCCGTTAGCGGCGGCGGAATTGTCGCGGCGGGGCGCGTTGCCGGGCTCGACATCAAAGATGACGGCAAGGTTCTCGTAACCATCGAAGCGCCATCCGACGCTGCGCAAAACTACGCGAGCGTGCGGGACGCTGCGGAAACGGCGTTGAAAAACGAACGCGGCGTTAAACGCGCGCTCGTTGTGCTCACCGCGCAGAAAGCGGCGGCGAAAGCGCCGGCCGCGCGCGCAAACGGCCTGCAGAACGTAAAGCAGATCATCGCAGTGGCGAGCGCCAAGGGCGGCGTGGGCAAATCAACCGTCGCGGTAAACTTAGCGTGTGCGTTCGCCGCATTGGGGAAGAAGACCGGGCTACTCGATCTCGACGTGTTCGGCCCTTCGGCGCCGACGCTGCTTGGGATTGCAGGCGTCAAACCTGAAGCGCTGCCGGATAAGACGCTGGCGCCGATCGAGGCCTATGGCCTCAAAACCATGTCGATCGGCTATCTCGTCGATCCCGAGACCGCGATGGCCTGGCGCGGCGCGATGGCGACGAGCGCTGTGCGCCAGATGCTGGAAGACGTCGTGTGGGGCGATCTCGATGTGCTGGTGCTCGATCTGCCGCCGGGCACGGGCGACGTGCAATTGACGCTCGTGCAACGCACGCCCCTCGCGGGCGCGGTGATCGTATCGACGCCGCAGGAAATGGCGCTCGCGGATGTGCGCCGCGGCGTTGCGATGTTCGAAAAGACGCACGCGCCGATCCTGGGCGTGGTGGAAAACATGGCGTATTTCGAAACGCCCGACGGCAAGCGCACGCACATCTTCGGCGAAGGCGGCGCACGCCGCACGGCGGAAAGCGCGGGCGTTCCGTTTCTAGGTGAGCTCCCGATCGACGTTGCGCTGCGCGAAAGCTGCGACGCCGGCGCGCCGCTGGTCGCGACGCAGCTCGACCATCCCATGCGCGCGCGCTTCCTCGAGATCGCGCAAGCCGCGCTGACGCACGCAACGCACGCCAGCAAACCCGTGCCAACGATTAGGTTTTCCTAGAACATCGACTCGCGTTCGGGTTTGCGCTGTTGGCGCCCGGCGAAGTTGGAGCGCACGACGCTGGCTTGGGCCATTGCTTCGCGCGGAAAATCGGGATGGAGGTCGAGGCCGTAGGAGATCGCGGCGCTGCGCGCTTCCGACTTCACCTCGGCGCTGCAATTGCTGCGCGCGAACGCGGCGCACAGATCGAGCGCGCGGCGCTCATTGCCGGCCCAGCCGTTCTGCGTGTCATAGAGGCAGCCGAACGCGCTCCACGCCATCATGCTTTCGCCGAGCGTCTTGCTGTCGAACACGCCCTGGATGTTGCGTTGAAAGAACCCGAGGCGCGCGGCGAGCGTGCCGATATCGGCGCCGTCAAGCTCGGCGAAGAAAGCGCGCCACTCGGTGTTCGCGCGCGCGCACATCTCCATGATGCGCCCATCGCCCCGCCCCAGCCGCTCCAGCAGTTCCTGCATGTCCGCCCTCGCTCACGTGACGCGAGGATGCGCAAAGCGGCGCTGCATTGTCTGGCGGTTTCGCCTAGGGCGTTATGCCTGAAGCCCGCCTCCCCCTCGATGGGCGAGGGGCGCGCCAAGCGCTAGTCCTTCGGACCCATGTTGTAGGGGCCGCCTTTTTCGAGGGCGCGGCGGTAGGCGGGTCTTGCTTGCCACGCAGTGAGCACGCGCTTGATGTTCGGATAGGTTTCGGCGCGGCCGAACGTGTTGGCGGCTTCCAGCACGAAGCTGTTTTGAATGTCAGCCGCGCTCAAGCGATCGCCGACGAGATAATCGCGGCCTTCGAGCGCGCTGTTCATGTAGGCGAGATGATTGTCGATCTCGCTGGTGATGCGCGGCATCAGGGGCGCCGCCGCCTCGCCCAAGCGGCTGGTGTAGAGGAAGAGCATCAGCGGCAGCATCGCCGAGCCTTCGGCGAAGTGCATCCAGTGCAGATAGTTCGGCCATTCCGGATCGTCGGGCGTGCAGCTGATCTTGGTCGCACCGTGCCAGCGCGCGAGATAATCGAGGATGGCGCCGCTCTCGGCGATGACGCGGCCATTGTCGACGATGACGGGCGACTTGCCGAGCGGGTGGACTTCCTTGAGGGCGGGCGGCGCAAGGTTCGTCGTCGCGTCGCGCTGGTGGAAGACGATCTCGTAGCTGAGGGCCAGCTCTTCGAGCATCCAAAGCACGCGCTGCGAGCGCGAATTGTTCAAGTGATGGACGATGACGGCCACGCCGGCGCTCCCACAAAACGGGCGTGGCGATGGCCCCTGCCCCTCATCCTGGAGATAGGCGCGCTGGCGCTGTAGCTCAACTAAATGTAGCGTCTGCTACGCCGATTTCGTGTCAGCAGCGCGCGTTTGCGGTTCGGTTACGGGCGCGGCGCCAAGGTGATGGCGATGTGTGCGTTTGTTTATGTGCTGCGCGAGGTGGACGGGCCGCGGACTTACGTGGGCTGGACCGTCGATCTCGGCGCGCGCCTGGCCGCGCACAACACGGGCGCCGGCGCACGCACGACGCGCGGCAAGCAATGGACGCTGATCTACGCCGAGCGGTTCGAGACGCGTAGCGAGGCGATGTCGCGCGAAGTTGGGCTGAAGCGCGACCGCGGTTTTCGCGCCCAGCTGCGCGCGGCCTAGCTGCCCGGGATCGGCGGGCAGGTCATGATCTCGACGCCCGCGCCGGGGAAGATCGCGAAGTGTGGGTGGTTCTCGAACATTTGCGCGGCGGCTTCGTGCGAGGGCGCATCGACGATCACGTAGCCGGCGAGCATGTTCACAGCGTCATCCACGCCGCTATTCGAGACGCGCTTGGTTTTGCCGAGCGGGCCGCCGTTATCGACGATGTGCGCGGCGTGTTTGGCGCCCCACTCCATCCACGCTTGCATGCCGGCCGCTTCGCGCTTGCCGCGCTCTGCGTCGCTCAGCGCATTCCATTACGCGCGCTGCGGGCCATCGGGGCTGCCGATGTAGACGGCGAGAAATTTCGGCATCGCGTCGCTCCTACGCAGCGTAGTTCAGCTTGAGGCCGGGCTTGGGCCAGCGCGCTTTGATGAGTTTGCCGGTGCCCGAGAGCGTGATGAACGCGTCGCGCATGTCGGCGCCGCCGAAGCAGATGTTCGTCACCAGCAGATCCGGGAACGCCGTGTGCGTGGAGACGCCCGCGGGCGTGATGGTGGTGATGCCGCCGTTGAGGATGGTCGCAACGCACACATCGCCATCGGCCTGCACAGCGAGGCTATCGAAATAGACGTGGTTCGGCTGCGTGCACACGCACCGCCCGCCTGCGCCGAGGCCGCCGGGCGCGATTTGGCCGGGCGCGGTGACATCGAACGCCCACAGCTTCGAGGTTTGCGTCTCAGCGGCGTAGACGACCTTCTCATCGGGTGAGAGGCCGACGCCGTTGAGGCCAACGAAGCCGTACGCGAGCTCGGTGAGCGATGAGCCATCGGGCTTGGCGTAATAGAGCCCGCCATTGTCTTGGTGGCGCGCGTAGCCTTTGCCGAGATCGGTGAAATAGAAGCCGCCTTGCTTATCGAACACGAGATCGTTCGGGCCCGAGAGCTTGTTGTCGCCGATCTTGTCGTAGAGGCGATCGACTTTGCCGGTCTTGAGATCGACGCGCTCGACGCGGCCGGTGGTGTAGTCGTGCGCGGCGTGGCCGGGGATGAGGAGCCCCTGCACGTTCGACCATTCAAAGCCGCCATTGTTGGTGACGTAGACCGCGCCATCGGGGCCGAGCGCTGCGCCGTTCGGGCCGCCGCCGAGTTTGGCGATGACTTCGGTCTTAACGCCGCTTTGGCCGTTCCACACGCGGGTGAGCGTTTGGCGCTTGATCTCGACGAGGATGATCGAGCCATCGGCCATCGCGATCGGGCCCTCAGGAAACTCAAGGCCCTCGGCCAGAACTTCGAACTCCATGCGCGCGCTCCCTTATGGTTGGCGCGGAGCTTAGTGCGGCGCGCGCCAATGGAAAGCGTGACGCACGGTTAGAGGCCGTTATGCGTGCCGTCGCAGAGCGGCGCGTCGCCGGTTTGCTTGCAGCGGCAGAACCAGACTTCTTCGGTGGCGGGCGCAGTCCAGACCAGCGGCTCGATGCCGGTGCCGGCGTGCGATTCATCGCAGAACGGCTGCTTCTTGGAGAGCCCGCACGCGCACCAGCGATATTTGCGGCCCGCGGTGACCTCGATGCCGATGGGCGATTTTTCCGCGATCGTGGGTTTGGTCATGTGCGTCTCTCCCCTTTTGTTTCTTTAGCGTGCGTAGTTGAGCTTCAAGCCCGCATCCGGCCAGCGCGTTTTGAGGAGCGCGCCTTTGCCGGAAGCAGTGATGTAGGCGTCTTTCATGTCGGCGCCGCCGAAGCAGATGTTGGTGACCATGTTGTCGTCCACCGGCGTGGTGCGTGTTTTGCCGCCGGGCGAAAATGTCGTGACGCCGTGCGCGATGGAGGCGACGCAGACATCGCCGTTGGCTTGCACCGCGAGGCTATCGAGGAACGCGCGATCGGGCGCCGTGCCAAGCAGGCGCCCGCCGCGGCCGCCTTTGGCGATCTTGCCGGGCGCTTCGAGATCGAACGCGATGACACGGCCGGTGAAGGTTTCCGCGGCGTAGATCGTTTTCTCATCGGGCGAGAGGCCGATGCCGTTGTAGCCGGTGCCGCCGAACGTCGCCTCTTCTATCAGCGAGCCATCGGTCTTGGCGTAGTAGATGCCGCTGCGCGCGCGCGTGCGGCGCTGCTGCTTGCCGAAATCGGTGAACCAGAAGCCGCCTTGCTTATCGAACACGAGATCGTTCGGCGCCGAGAGATGATGTTCGCCGATCGTCTCGTAGATGCGTTCGAACTTGCCGGTGGCGAGGTCGAGGCGTTCGATGCGGCCAAGCGTTTCGGGCTGGCCTTCGACGCCGCGCACGGGCGCGCCGCCGCCATTGTTGGTGACGTAGAGCGCGCCATCTGGACCGAGCGCTGCGCCGTTCGGGCCACCGCCAATTGCGCACACGGTTTCGGTTTTGCCCTTCCACACGCGCGTGATGCGCCCCGCGGTGATTTCGGTGACGATGACGGAGCCGTCTTCGAACGCGACGGGGCCTTCAGGAAAGCCAAGACCTTCAGCCAAAACCTCCATCGCGCGCTCCCTTTTGTTGTTCTCCCGCTACTAGGCAGCACTCCCCGCAGAAATCAAAACCTACTCCGTCATTCCGGCCGTAGCCGCGCAGCGGCGTAGAGCCGGAACCCAGGGGCCAACGTGATGCGCTGAGCCCCTGGGTTCCGGGTCTCCGCTTCGCTTCGCCCGGAATGACGGAGTTTTTTCGCTTACAACTAACGCACGCGCTCCAACGTGCGGATCACGAACGACGCGTCGTCCTTTGGGCCCGCCGCATGTGCTTCGCGCGCGGTTTCGCGCCAGGCGGTTTCGTCGAAGCGGAAGAACGCGTCGCCCTGCGGTTCGAGATCGAGTTCTGTGAGGAGGAGGCGATCGGCGCGCGGCAGCGTTGCGTCGTAGAGCTGGCCCCCGCCGATGACGCACACCTCATCGGCCGCCATCGCGGCGCCAGCGGCGAGCAGCGCTTCGAGATCGGCGTACGCCCACGCGCCTTGCGGGCGGAATGAGGCGTCGCGCGTGAGCACGAGATTGGCGCGGCCGGGCAGCGGGCGCTTGGGGAACGAGTCCCACGTCTTGCGGCCCATCAGGATCGGTTTGCCCATCGTGGCGCGTTTGAAATGCTGCATGTCGCTCGACAAGCGCCACGGGATCGCGCCGCCCGCGCCGATCACGCCGTTCTTCGCACGCGCGACGATGAGGCTGATGCGCGGCGCGGTCATCACACCGCGATCGGGGCTTTGATGCCTTTGTGGGCTTCGTAGTTTTCGAGCGTGAAGTCTTCGTACTGGAAGCCGAAGATGTCTTTCACGGCGGGATTGAGCTTCATCGTGGGCGCTGGAAACGGCGTGCGCGCGAGCTGCTTCTTCGCTTGCTCGAGGTGGTTCAAGTAAAGGTGCGCATCGCCCAGCGTGTGCACGAAATCGCCGGGCTTAAGGCCGACGACCTGCGCCATCATCTGCGTGAAGAGCGCGTAGCTCGCGATGTTGAACGGCACGCCCAGAAACACATCCGCGCTGCGCTGATAGAGCTGGCACGACAAGCGGCCATCCGCGACGTGGAACTGAAACAGGCAATGGCACGGCGGCAGCGCCATCTGATCGACGTCCGCCGGATTCCACGCCGACACGATGTGGCGGCGCGAGTTCGGGTTGACCTTGAGGCTTTCGACGAGCGCGCCGATCTGATCGATCTCGCGCCCGTCACGGCTTTCCCACGAGCGCCATTGCTTGCCGTAGACCGGGCCGAGTTCGCCATCCGCGTCGGCCCACTCATCCCAGATCGTGACGCCGCGATCTTGGAGCCACTTCACGTTGGTATCGCCGCGCAGGAACCACAGCAGCTCGATGATGATGCTCTTGAGGTGAAGCCGCTTGGTCGTCAGCAGCGGGAAGCCTTCACCAAGATCGAAGCGCATCTGCCGGCCGAACACGCCGCGCGTGCCAACGCCCGTGCGGTCCCCGCGATCGACGCCATTGTCCAGAATGTCCTGAACGAGCGCGAGATAGGCGATGTCGGCGGCGGACGGCTTGCCCAAAACTTACGTCTCCTGTGCGTCGAGTAGCTTGGTGCGGAACGCCAATCCCGCAAGCCCCGCGCCCAACAGCGGCGCCACGATGAAGAGCCAGAGCTGGCCGAGCGCCTCGCCCCCAACGAAGAGCGCGGGCCCGAGCGAGCGCGCCGGGTTCACCGAAACGCCCGTCACCTGGATGCCGACGATGTGGATGACGACGAGCGTCAGCCCTATCGCGAGGCCTGCGAACGGCCCCTGCCCGCCTTTGCCGGTGACGCCAAGGATCGTCACCAAGAACAGGAACGTCGCCACGACTTCGAAGATGAGGCCGGCCTGAAGCGTGAAGCCGCCGGGCGAGCCGCGGCCGTAGCCGTTTTGCCCAAGGCCATCGACGCGGATGTCGTATTCGGCCGAGCCTTGCGCGATCAGGTAGAGGACGCCCGCGCCCAGCACCGCGCCGGCGCA
>Ga0268299_1004541_pt1 | contig 10644 bp, 11 predicted proteins | sample NOBtaG_FD_193484 | JGI IMG/M metagenome (GOLD analysis project Ga0268299, IMG submission 193484) | Activated sludge microbial communities from bioreactor in Nijmegen, Gelderland, Netherland - NOB reactor | ecosystem: Engineered > Bioreactor > Aerobic > Activated sludge | place: Netherlands... | reverse complement strand
GTGAGATGCGCCGCGCCGCTATGGCAACCTGGCCGCTAGCGCGTTCGCCAGGGTCTCAGGGTCCTTGTCCGCTGGAAAGTTCACCGCGCCCGCGAGGAATCGTCCTTTGCGGAACACGTGAAGACGGCCCAAATACTGCCCGGACGCCTGGAACGACTCCTCGGCGGTTTGAGCGGCCACGCCGGGGCCGACACGCTGCCGGAATAGTGCGAAGAGCTTCGCCGCCGCTTCCGGAGACTCCTCGTGCACGACGAACGCCTTGCCCGTTTCGTACGTGGCGACGAAGCCTCGGCGCAACATGCGGAATCCCAGGACGGACTCAGGCACGAGACGCAGCGATTCCGCCTTCAGTCCATCCGTGGGAAAGGCGTCGAGCAGCGCCGGGCGCGCCGAGATGCCAGGGACACGTTGCGCCCAGGCGGAGAGGAAGCGTTCGATTAGCGCCTGATCGCCGGCGGGATTGGCCGCGACCTCGACGTAGTAGACGCCTTTGGCGAACGCGCCCCGGCGCGGCGTTACTTGGGCAGCCGCGCCAATTGCGGCGAACAGCGGCAGATTGGCGTCGCGATTGGCGGTGAAGATGCCCCACGCCAACTCGGGCGTCTCCATTTCCGAGATGTCGAACACCAGATCGAGCGAACCGTTGGCGCAGGTGACGCCCCGCATGTGGCGGAATCCGTAGGCGAAGTACCCTTCGGAGTTTCCATTCATGTATTCGAAGAGCGTTTCGCTATCGTATTGGCGGACTGGGCCCTTTTGCGTAAAGCCCGGCGCGGCTGTGCAGTCGGGAGCCGGGCCGCCGGCCACGGTAGTGGCGGCAAGCAGCAGTAGCCCGATCATGCCAGCATCTCCTGGGCGCGCATTATGCGCGAGGCCACGGCGACATGGTTAGGGCAGCGGATCGCACATGTGCCACAGTCCCGGCAACGCACCGAGCGCACCGCTTCCGGCAGGGCCAGGTACTGTTCGCGAGCCAAGGCGAACTGGCCGTAACCCTCGGCGTACATGGCGTAGCGCAAGAGTTCGGGAACAGGCAGTCCTTTCGGGCAGACGCCGGCGCACTGGCCGCAGGCGTGGCAGTAGAGCGGGCGGATGAAGTCGCGCTGTGCGCTGAGCAGCGTGGCGTCGCCCGAGGAGTAGCCGAGGCTCATGCACTGGAAGTTGTCGTCCAGTTGATCGTGATCGGTTATGGAGGGGACCGTGGTGTCGACGTTTGGATTGCGGAGCGACCAGCGTAGAGCCGCCGGGAAGACGCCATCCCTCTTGAACGTTTGGTAGCGAGGATCGCCGGGCTTAATGCGGCGGAATCCTCCGGCCATCACCTTCATTGCCACGACGCCAATGCCTGCCTTCTTCGCTTCCTCGAGAAGCGGGTCGATTTCGGCGCCCATGGTGAAGTTGTATGAGGTAAGGATCACGTCGATCGCTCCCGACTTGATTGCGGCGGGAATAACCTCGTCGAAGCCGGCGTGGGTAGAGACTCCGCTGAAGCGGATCATGCCTCTTTCCTTCGCGATGCGTTGCGCTTCCAAACGGCCTTCGGTCAGTTGCGCGGCCTTGGATTTGGCATGGATGTACCAGATATCGACGTGATCGGTCTGTAATTCGCGGAGCGAGGTTTCCAGTTCCTGGAGAGCGCCTTCCTTGTCTTCCTTGTTACTCTTCGTGGACAAAAAAATACGGTTTCGGTGAGGTTTGAGGGCGGCGCCCACCATGCGTTCACAATTGCCGGATTGATAACCGCGTGCCGTGTCGAAATAGTTGATGCCCATGCCGGCGGCACGCTCGATTACGGACGCGTCGGAGGTGATCATGGTTCCGAAACCGACGGTAGTCACCTTCATGCCGGTGCGGCCAAGAACCTTGGTTTTGATTGTAGGAGTAGTAGAGGGAGTTGCCTGGAGCGCCAACGGGGCGGCCAGAAAAGTGCGTCGAGACGCGTGATCTAACATGGCAGCTTCAGTATAATCGGATTAACACGAAAGGAGGATCGATTTTCGATGCTCACTCGGCGTTCCTTATTTCATTCTCTGCCAACATTTACGGCAGTTACTCTCCAAGCTCAGGATCCAGTTACTCCACCCGGCGCTGTTGAATTTCCCACCGTTGTTCCGAACCCGAGACGCTCGACTGTCGCGGTTCGCAACGGTGAGGACAGGCGGCGCATTGTACGGGAAGCCCTTGAGGGAATCGACAAGGAAGTGCGAGCGCAATGGAAGGGCAAGAAGTATGTCCTCATCAAACCAAATAACGTCTCGACACAGAACCAACTTGCCTCCACGCACGTCGATACGCTTCGAGGGATTCTCGATTATCTCGATGGCCGCTGGAAGGGCGAAGTCGTCATCGCCGAGTCGAGCGCAGGCCAAACGCGCGAGGGCTTCGAGAACTTTCTCTACCCACGGCTGACTGGCGAGTACAAGCGGCTACGCGTGCGCCTGGTGGACTTAAACGAAGAGGCCGAGTACCGTCTGACCCACCTGCTGACGCCGGATCTGCACGTGCAGCCGGTGCGGCTGGCGGCGAGGATGCTCGATCCGGACAGCTACCAGATCTGCGCCGCGATTCTGAAGACTCACAACACGGTGATCGCGACGCAGTCGGTCAAGAACATGGTGCTGGGCGCGCCGATTCACTACAAGCCGGGTGAGACGCCGCGTTGGAACGATAAGCGGAAGTACCATGGCGGCGTGCGCCAGACTCACTACAACATGTTCCTCACCGCCGCGAAGCTGCGCCCGTTCTGGGGAGCGACGGTTATCGACGGTTGGGAGGGAATGGAGGGCAACGGACCGGCATCCGGCACTCCGGTCCCGAGCCGGACCGCCGTCGCCTCGACCGACTACATTGCCGCAGACCGCGTGGGGCTCGAATTGATGGGCATCGATCCGAAATGGATCGGCTACCTGAATTACTGCCATCAGAACGGAATCGGCCAGTACGATCTGAGCAAGATCGACATCGACGGGCCGGCGCCGGCCACGCTGGCGCGGAAGTACCGGCATCACAAGGATGCCGAACGGCAGTTGGAATGGATGGGTCCGCTCAAGGATGTCCCGCCAAGGCTTGGATAGCGCCTCCCAGGATGGGGCGCGGCGGGGCGCGTTGCCTAGTTCGCCCCTACCAGTTCGTGTAGGATCCGTCCGGCCTTCTGTGCATCGGAGTAAGTGAGTAAGGTTCGTTGTAGTCGCCGATTAGTTGGAGTTTCGACGTGTCGACCTCGACGCCGAGGCCCGGGCGGTCGTTTGGCCAAAGCTTGCCGTTCTTGAGGTCGTAACTCTGGTTCAGGTAGGGCCAGGGGCGGGCGCCGCCCATCACCAGCTCCATCAGCACGGGGCCGGAGAAGACAGTGGAGCAGTGCACCATGGCCGCCTCCGATATGGGCCCGGTGAAATGGGGCACCAAGCCGACATAGTGGGTTTCGCACATGGCGGCGATTTTCTGAAACTCGGTGATGCCTCCGACGTTGGGGATGGTGGCGCGGGCGTAGTCGGTGAGGTGCTGTTCGATGAGTTCGTTCCAGTCCCACTTAGGCCCGAACTGTTCGCCGACGGCGATGGGAACCTTCACCTGGTGGCGTAGGGTGCGGTAGATGCCGGGGTTCTCGCTGCGCACGAGGTCCTCGACGAAGTAGGGGCGCAGCGGCTCGATGAGATTCGCCAGCGTCACGGCGTCGGGCATGTCCAATTCGGTGTGGAAGTCGATGCACCATGCGCCGTCCTTGCCCACGCCCTCGCGCACCTGTTTGCAGAGTTCGTAGACCCGGTTGACCGTGTCGAAGCGGTCCATCACTCCGCCGCGCGTGTCGGTGGAGATGCGGTAGGCGCGGAAGCCGGCGTCGACGCAGGCCTTGGCGACCTCCTTGGGCGTTCCTCGGAATGGGAAGCCAGTGGAGTAGCATTCGACATAGTCGCGCGACTGGCCGCCCAGCAGCTGGTAGACGGGCACGCCGAGGGCCTTGCCCTTGAGATCCCACAGCGCGACGTCGAGGGCGCCGAGGGCATGGGCTTTCTCGCGCCCGGCGGGATAGAAATAGGCGCGGAACATGGACTGCCAGAGCCGGTCGGTGCGGAATGGATCCTCGCCGACGAGAAGGCCAGCGCATTGCTCCATGGTGTTGGCCGCGCCACCTTCGCCGACGCCGACGAGGCCGGAGTCGGTTTCGACGAGCACGACGTTGGTGCTTTGGTTAAAGAGCGGCTGCCTGGTGTTGGGGCGTCCCGCGGCGTCGGTTGGCGTGCGGTAGTAGCGGATGCGCGTGATTTTGGTTTTGGGCAGGCCGGCGGCATCGGCTTGATCGGCGAGCGAGACGGCGCTGGCGGCGCCGAGACATGATTGGAGGAATCCCCTTCGGTTCATTGTGGGGCAATGATATCAGAGGGGCCTGAGTGGAACCGGCCCAAGGTTATGTATGGGCGCCCGCACGTGCGGACATCCGATGCGCACGCTAATAGCGCCGAATCGCTCAGCGGTCGAGGAAGTACTCCATCAACACCTCGTCGTCCTCGACGCCGTCGATCAGGACGTGGCGGGAATAAAGGCCGCAAGGCGTGAAGCCGAAAGACTGATAGAAGGCCTGCGCGGCGGAGTTGGAGGAGCGGACCTGGATGACAAACTTCCGGTAGGCGTGGGCGCCGGCGAAGGCGAGAGTGGCGGTGAATAATGCCCGGCCAATGCCGAGACGGCGCGCGTTGGGTGCGAGAAACGTACCCAATTGGCCAACGTGGGACATGGAAGGGATGGAGGCCGCGCAGAGGGCGAGCACCTGGTAGCCGAGCATCGCGCCATCGGGCGATTCAGCTACGTGGATGGCTTCGCGCGGGGATTGATCGAGAATGTACCGCCGTTGAACGTCCGCGGACCAGGGGGCGTCGATAGCCGTGTGGATGCGCTCGCGGGCGATGTCTTCGAGTAGGGAGACGAGAGCGGCGGCGTCGTCTGGGGTGGCCGGGCGAATGTGAGCGGACATCGCCCAGCCTCCGTGGTCGACTAAGCGCTGGCGGCCTTGAGAATCTCCCGGACGCGCTTGGCGACGATCTGAGCTTCGCCGGGCTGGAGCATCCAGAAGTTCATGACGAGATCGTCGCGGCCGCCAGGGGTTACCTCGATCGAGGGATCGCCGTTGCGGAGCTGTTCGGCCACTTGGCGATATGTGATCTTCACCTTCGACTGATCCCACTTGATGTGCAGGTGCGGAGTGCGGTTGGCGATCTCGGGAACGTCGACGCTCATCTGGATGGAGGGGATGGAGGAGACCGAATCCTGCACGAGCTTGCAGCGCTTCTCCCATTCCTTGAATTCGGCGGCGTGGTCCTTGTTCACATAGGACTCGACGGCGATCATCATGGCGAGCATCTCTTCCTTGTTGACCTTGAGGCCGCGGCCGATGGCGTCGCCGTTGGGCGAGGAGTTGGCGCGGGCGGCGTCGATGAGGTCGGCGCGGCCGAGCAGAAGGCCGGCGCTCTGCGGTCCCCGGAGGCCCTTGCCGCCGGAGAAAGTGACCAAGTCGAAGCCCATTTTGGACCACTTCCAGAGATTCTCGACGGGCAGGGCGTCGGCGGCGGCGTCGTTGAAACTGGGGATGTTGTGTTTCTTGCAGATGGAGACGAACTCGGTGTCCTTGATCTGGCCGACGTTGTTATTCGCGTTGAAGAAGAGCGCCATGGCGGTCTTCGCATTGATCGCGCTTTCCATTTCGGCCGCGGTTTCGACTTCGATCATCTTGATGCCGCAGTTGCGAACGGCGTGGTCGTAGCCGTAGCGGTGGGACTTCTGGATGATCACTTCCGATTTCATTCCGGTGCCGGCGATGTCTGGGATGCGGCGGATCCATTCCGGATTCTTTCCGGCGACGCAGGCGGCGGTTCCGACGACGAGGGCTCCGGCGGCGCCTGAGGTGATCATGGCGGCTTCGACTTGCAGTAGCGAAGCGACCTTCTTGCCGACGGCGTCGTGCAGTTCGTTCAGGCGCACGAACTGCTTAGCTGCATAGTCGTAGGCGGCAACAGCATCCGGGTTAATGAGCGACGCGGTAAGAGTCGTATAAGTACCCGCGGCGTTGATGAACGGTTTGACGCCAAGTTCCTTGAAAAAGTCGCGTTTGGGCGCAGCCGCGCTGAGCGCGGCGGGCATAAGGCCTCCGACGACGGGAAGAGTGGAAATGGTCTTGAGAAATCCGCGGCGATGAGACATGAAATGAACCTCGATAGGGTTAACGCTACCACAGCGGACGGGGGAACGGGAGGAGAACGCCGGGGACGGTCGATTCAGGTGGAATTCAGCCTGCGAACAGAGCCGTTCGAACCGATAAGAGAGAGGAAAAAGGAGTACGGCCTTGAACATTTTCCGGCAGCAGGAAGTGGAGTTGGCGCAAGAGGAACTGTCGAGGGAGTTCGACCAGAAGATGGCGGAGGAGTTGCCGGGGCTGGTGGCCCGTTGGGCGAGGCGAGTGGAATTGCATGGATTGTGGTTGGAAGGGAACCGGCACGAAGGCGTGCAATTCACGGTGGCGGACGGAAATTTTACGGGTCTGGCGCTGCCTGGGGCGAGGCTGGCGCGGGCCGTGGCGCCCGGCGGAACGTGGCTTGAGGCGGACCTGAGCAGCGTGGATTTCTCCGGAGCTGAGTTACAACGGTCGGACTTCCGAAGAGCGACGCTCAATCGGGCCGACCTGAGCGAGACGGTGCTGGACGAGGCGAACTTCGAAGAAGCCTGGATGCTCGGGACCAATCTGAGCGAAGCGAAGTTGGGAAACTGCCGGATGGCGGGGGCCAACATGGGCGAGGCGAGGTTGCAGGGGACCACGCTGACTCAATGCGACCTGACGCTGGCGCAGATGGCGGGGGCTGCGATGCATCAAGCGAGGATGTACAGCGTGAACCTGAGCGGAGCAAACCTGAACGGCGCCCAACTCTACCGCATGCGAGCGCAACTTTGCCGATTCTTCCAAGCGCAACTGGCCGAGGCGAACCTGTCCAATGGTTCGTTCACGGATTGCGATTTCAGCCAGGCGGAACTGGCGAAGTTGAACTGCCAGGGGTCGGACATGAGCCGGGCGCAATTCACACGGGCCAAGCTGAAGCACGCCGATTTCCGGAACGCCAAACTGGGCGGCGCGGACTTCTGCGGCGCGCAGTTGCAGGGGGCGCGATTTCAGTCCGCGATTCTTCTGGCAGCCGATTTTCGGGACGCTAACCTACAAGGTGCGCGGGAGATGACGTCGGACCAGTTGGCGATGGCGCGAACGGACCAGACGACGATACTTCCGAACGGGAGCGCGGGGCCGTATATGAAGCGTTCCGGCGCCGAAAGACCGGCGCTGGTGCGCTAGCAGGCGTTCGGGCCATTTCGTCGCACCCAAGTGACTGCCGGCCGCGGACTCACACCTGATCTCCCTGTTCGGTGAAACCTGCGGGCGGTGCGCCGCGGGAACCACGCTTAGGATACGTTTTGGGGAGTTCACGGCTCGGTCGTGGGCGGTAGGATGAGGCGGATGCGACGGAACGCGTACGCTCACGGATCGGCCGGGATTCGGACCGCGCCAAAGGTTGAGGCTTCACGGGCGTGATCCGGCCGTACAACTGGTTGGCGCGCTACTACGATCCGCTTTTCGCGGCATACCGGGGGCCGATGGACGAGGCGCGGGAGAAGTTACTGGGAGGCCTTCTGCCAGAGGTCGAGTCGGCGTGCGACCTGGCGTGCGGGACGGGAACGACAGCGGTAGCGCTGGCGCGGCGGGGGATCAGGATGTACGGGGTGGACCTATCGCCCGTGATGTGCCGGCTCGCGCGGGAGAAGGCGAAGAAGGCTCGAGTGAGGGTCCGGGTGTCGCGTGGGGACATGCGCACGTTCCGGCTACCGGAGACGGTGGACCTGATCACATGCGAGTACGATGCGTTGAACCATGTGCCGGCGAAGGAAGATTTGAAGCTGGTGGCCAACGCGGTGGCGAGGGCGCTACGGCCGGGCGGGCGATTCTTGTTCGATGTGAACAACCGGCTCGGGTTCAAGAGCTACTGGAACCTGACAATGTGGGTGGAGCGGCCGGGAGTGGTGCTGGTGATGCGTAACGGCGAGGACCATATGCACGACCGGGCGTGGTGCGACGTGGAGTGGTTTATACGCGATGGGCCATCGTGGAAGCGGCGGCGAGAGCGCGTCGAGGAAGTGTGCTGGAGCGAGAAGGAGATTCGGAGCGCGCTGCGCGGGGCTGGATTCGATCGAGTGAGGGCCTGGGATGCGGCGCCGTTCTTCCGGGCCGATCCACTGATTCAGCGAGGTTGCCGTACGGTATATTTGGCGCGGAAGGCGCAGCGTTGAGCATGATGAGCGTGCTGATCCTGTATCCGTGGCTGGCGGGCGTGGCCGCGGCATGTTTCGCCGGACTATGGTGGCGGAGGCGGCAGCGTATGTTGGCGGTTGCGGCGGCCGCCTGGGCGCTCTACATGGTGTGGGAGTATCTGATGTACGCGCGGGTGCTGTGTACGGGCGAATGCAACATCCGCGTGGATTTGCTTGCGATCTATCCGGCGCTGCTGGTGCTGAGCGTGGCCGCCGTGCTGAGCGGAAGAAAGTAGGAGGTGGATGCGAATGAGGCGATCGAGTTTCGCGCTGGGCCTGGCGTTGTGGTGTGGCGCGGCGGCCGGGTACGCGCAGGCGCCGCCGGAGAAGGAGCAGTTCCATCTGTTCCTCCTGGTGGGGCAGTCGAACATGGCGGGACGCGGCGTGGTTGAAGAACAAGACCGGCGTCCTGTGGCGCGCGTGCTTATGCTGACGCAGGCGGGTGAGTGGGCGCCGGCAGTGGACCCGATGCATTTCGACAAGCCGGTCGCGGGGGTCGGGCTTGGGCGTTCCTTCGCGATGAAAGTGGCAGAGGGGAGGCCGGGCGTGACGGTCGGTTTGATTCCATGCGCGGTGGGTGGGTCGCCGATCGACGCGTGGCGGCCGGGCGCGTTTTACGAGCCAACGAAGAGCCATCCCTGGGACGACGCAATGCGAAGGGCGAAGGTGGCGCTGCAGTCGGGCATATTGAAGGGAATTCTGTGGCATCAGGGAGAGTCCGACAGCACGGACGCGCTGGCGCCGGGATATGAAGCCAAGCTCCACGACTTGATCGCCCGTATGCGGCGGGAGTTGGGGGCGGAGGACGTGCCGTTCGTAGCGGGGCAGATGGGGCGGTTCGACGGGGCGGAGTGGAAAGAGGCGCGCAAAGTCGTGGATCGGGCGCACCGGGAATTGCCAAAGAAGGTGAAAGGAACTGGGTTCGTGGGGAGCGAGGGGTTAGCGGATAAAGGTGATAAGGTCCACTTCGACTCGGCGAGTTACCGGGAGTTCGGTAAGCGGTATGCGGAGGTGTGGCTAGGGCTGCGGTAGGGGGGCGCGCAGCTCTGCCGCGCGCAGCTCAATCGCTTCCCAGCCGCCCAAGTCTGCGCTTCAGGAACGCCTGCGCCACGGGTCGGGCGGCCGGGTCGATCGATTGAGTGGGAGCGAAACGGACGGCGGGGTCAGCCGGCTGCGGGTTCATAACGCAGGTACACGCTGCCGTTGCCGAAGGTGCGAGAGTGCGTGAGTTTCAGTTGGACTGTGGCTGGGATGCCGTTGAACAGCGATTTGCCCGTGCCGAGGACGATAGGGTTGACGACGACCTGGAGTTCGTCGAGGAGGCGGGAGGCAGTGAGTTGCCGAATGACGCTGCCGCTGCCGAGGATGCACATGTCGGGGCCGGCCTCCTGTTTGAGTTGGCGGATGGAGGATTCGAGGTCGCCGGGCATGATGCGGGTGTTGTTCCACGAGGCTTCGTCGAGCGTGTTGGAGAAGACCGCCTTGGAGAGGCTGTTCATGTTGGCCGCCACCTCGGGCATCATCTGATGGGCCATGGGCGAAGGCCAGAACGACGACATCATCTCGTAGGTGACGCGGCCGAATAGAAGCTTGCCGCCGGAGCCGGCGTTGGCGGCGACGAATTCGTTCCATTCCGCATCGGCGGGGTCCTTGTGGGCCCAACCCATGGAGCCATCAGGGGAGGCAAAGAAGCCATCGAGGGAGATGTTGATGAAGGCGGATACCTTGGGCATAGGCCGACCACTCCATTATGCGATGTGTGCGGCCGCGGTGCGATCGGTTGGCCCGCGTTGCCGGCGCTATTCGCCGTTGCTCAGCTCGGCGACGATCTCCGCCGCGACCTGGCGCGCGCGGGCCACTTCTCCGCGTTCGAAGCTGATCGCTCCGACTCGAGGATGGCCGCCGCCGCCGTAGCGCTCGCAGATGGTGGCGAGATTGTGGGACGGCTCCTTTGGCGCCCAGGGGTTCGAGCCCACGCTCACCTTCGTCCGGAAGCTGGCAATCAGTACGCTGACGGTGTAGATGGATTGCGGGAACAGGTGGTAGGGGATGAACTTGTTGTAGCCCTCGAGGCCGTCTTCGACGAGGTCGAAGAACACCGCGTTGCCTTCCAGGCGAGAGCGTTTGCGGATGATATCGATCGACGCCAGATGTTGCTGGTAGAGGGGCTCGAACATCGCCCGCACTTCCTTGCCGGCGGCGATGTCCTCGAGGCGGCGGTGGGTCATCTCGCCGATGATCCGGTGAATAACCTCCGAACTTTTCGCGCTCTCGATCACGAGCACGAGTTGCGTCGCCGGGAGT
>Ga0268299_1004540_pt1 | contig 10645 bp, 9 predicted proteins | sample NOBtaG_FD_193484 | JGI IMG/M metagenome (GOLD analysis project Ga0268299, IMG submission 193484) | Activated sludge microbial communities from bioreactor in Nijmegen, Gelderland, Netherland - NOB reactor | ecosystem: Engineered > Bioreactor > Aerobic > Activated sludge | place: Netherlands... | reverse complement strand
GCCTTGCTCCGTCGATGGTGCTCGACTTCACCAATGCGTCGGCTGAGACCGTCGTGAACGCTTTCGCGAGGACCGCGCCGTGACGAGCTTTGCCGCCGATCTGCCTTGGGTGCAGGGCGAGCTAATCCTCGCTGGCTTTGCCATGCTGGCCGCTGTTGTAGGCGCCTGGGCCGGCGATCGCGCGGCCGGCCCGCTCTCTGTAGTTGGCGCGATTGCGCTGATCGCTGCGGGCGTGTTCGGCATCGTGTTCGATCCGGCCGCGCCCCAAGTGCTGTTCGGCGGCGCGCTTGTGATCGACGGGTTTTCGGCGTTCGCCAAAGCCCTGATTGCGTTCTCAGCGGCGGCGACGTTGCTGCTTGGCGCCGATCATTTTGCGCGCACGGGAGAGCGGCGCTTCGAGTTCCCAGTGCTCGTTGTGCTCGCGACGCTCGGCATGTTCGTGATGGTGTCGGCGCGCGATCTCATCACGCTTTACGTGGGCGTGGAGCTGCAGTCGCTGGCGGCCTATGTGCTCGCGGCTTGGCGGCGTGACGATGCGCGCTCTTCCGAGGCTGGCCTCAAATATTTCGTGCTCGGCGCGATCTCGTCCGGTCTGCTGCTGTTTGGCGCCTCGTACGTCTACGGCTTCACGGGATCCGTGCGCTTTGAAACGATTGCGGCGGCGGCGCCCGAAGGCGGTGTTGGGTTCCTTTTTGGCATCGTGCTGATCCTCTGCGCGCTCGGGTTCAAAATGTCCGCTGCGCCGTTCCATATGTGGACGCCGGATGTGTACGAGGGCTCGCCGACGCCAGTGACCGCGTTCTTCGCCGCCGCGCCCAAGGTTGCGGCCGTCGTGCTGACGGCGCGGCTTCTGTCCGAGCCATTCGCGCCGCTGATCGCGCAATGGCAGCAGGTGGTCGCCGCACTCGCCGCTATCTCAATGGTTTGGGGCGCGGTCGCTGCCTTGGTGCAGACCAATCTTAAGCGACTGATGGCGTTCTCTTCGATCAACAATATCGGTTTTGCCCTGATGGCCCTGACGGCGGGCGGGGAGGGCGGGGCTTCGGCCGCGCTCCTGTTCCTGGCGATCTACCTGCCGTCGACGATCGGGGTGTTTGCGCTGATCCTCTCAATGCGGCGCGATGGTCAGCCCGCTGAAACCTTGGATGACCTTGGCGGCCTCGCGACCCGCAAGCCCTGGATGGCGGCGCTGTTCACGGCGCTGATGTTCTCGCTCGCGGGCGTCCCGCCGCTGGCCGGGTTCTTTGGGAAGTACGCGACCTTCATCGCGGCCATCAATGCGGGCTTGGTGCCGCTTGCCATCATCGGCGGTCTCGCGGCGGTCGTGTCAGCTGGCTACTATCTGCGCATCGTTTCGGCGATCTGGTTCCGCCCGGCCGCGGCCCCGCTCGGCCCCGCGAGCGGGACGGTCGTTCTCACCGCATCGGCGGCCGTCGCGCTCGTTTTCCCGATCCTTCTCCTCGCCTTGGGCGCGCTCGAAGCCTGGGCTAAGAGTGCGGTGGCGACCTCGTTCTGACCGGCGCCCCTCTTTTCCTTAGTTCAAGGGGCCAATGCTCGATCCCAGCGCACCGCTCGAAATCTTCGAGGAGATCGATTCCACCATCGTGGAAGCGCGGCGGCGGGCTGAGAGGCGCGAACTCGGGCCCGTTTGGATGATTGCGCGCCGCCAGACGGCGGGCCGCGGGCGGCGCGGCCGCAGCTGGGCCTCGTTCGATGGAAACCTGATGGCGACCTATCTGGGTGTGGCTCACGCCCCGCCGGCAGAGATTGCACTCTTGGGGTTCGCGGCGGGCGTCGCCATTGCAGAGGCGTTCGATGAGATACTGGGGCCCGGGCGTGCGACGCTGAAATGGCCGAACGATTTGTTTCTCGACGGCGCCAAGGCGGCAGGTCTGATGCTCGATAGCGGAGCGCTCGATAAGCCTGGCGCGTACTGGCTCGCGCTGGCGTTTGGCGTGAACATTGTCGGCTCGCCAGATGGGATTGATCAGGAGACGGCTGCGCTGCGGGATGCGCTGCCACCGGATGCGGTCGCGCCGACGCCTGAGGCGTTGCTTGCGCTCATCCGTCCGCGTCTCGAAGCGCACGCGGCGCGGTTGCCACGCGATGGCTTCGAGCCGCTGCGGCGCGCTTGGCTCACGCGTGCGCATGGGCTTGGAAAGTCGGCGAAGGTGCTGATCGGTGCTGAGAGCGTCGAAGGGCGCATCGTGGGCCTCTCGCCGCGCGGCGAACTCGAACTCGACACCGGCGCAGGCGTAAGGCTCGTCGCGGCGGGCGACATTCTCCTCTCTCCCGCCGCGGCCTAACGCCATGCTTCTTGCGATCGACGTCGGCAACACGAACACAAAATTCGCAGTCTATGACGGCGCGGTATGGCGTGGCTCTTGGCGCTCTACGACGGACGCCACGCGGACGGCAGATGAATACGGCCCGTGGCTCGCAACGCTGCTGGCCATGCAAAAGCTCAGCTTTGCCGATCTGACGGCGTGCGTGATCTCAACGGTCGTACCGCAAGCGCTCTTCAATTTGCGCAATCTGTCGCGCCGCTACGTAGAAGCCGAGCCGCTGGTGATCGGGGAGCAAGGCACGCATCTCGGCATCGAAATTCGCCTGCTCAATCCGCGTGAAGCGGGCGCCGACCGGCTCGTCAACGCGATTGGCGCCTATATCGCCTATGGCGGCCCTGCGGTTGTTATCGACAGCGGCACGGCCACGACATTCGATGTGATCGGCGCCGATGGCGGTTTTGAGGGCGGCATCATCGCGCCGGGGATCAATCTGTCGCTGCAGGCGTTGCACACGGCGGCGGCGCGCCTGCCGCGTGTGGAAATCCGCGATCCAGGCGTCGTCATCGGCAAGACCACGGTTACGGCGATGCAAAGCGGGATTTTCTGGGGTTACATCGAGCTCATCGACGGGCTCATCCAGCGCATCCGCGATGAGTACGGGCAGCCGATGAAAGCCATCGCGACGGGAGGCGTCGCCTCCCTGTTCGAAGGCGCGTCCACGACGATCGAAGTATTCGACCAGGATCTTACCTCGCGCGGGCTCTTAGAAGTGTTTCGCCGGAACGGCGGAGCGATATGAAACCAGGCGCACAGGACGAACTCGTCTTTCTTCCGCTCGGCGGTTCAGGCGAAATCGGCATGAACCTCAACGCCTACGGCTATGGCCCGCCGGACGATCGTAAGTGGATCATCGTTGATATTGGCGTGACGTTCGGCGGTGATCAGGACACGCCCGGTGTCGATGTCATCGTGCCCGATCCCGGCTATCTCGAAGGCGAGAAGGACAACATCCTCGGCATCATCCTCACGCACGCGCATGAGGACCATATTGGCGCGCTCGGCTGGTTGTGGCCGCGACTCAAAGCGCCGGTGTGGGCGACGCCGTTCACGGCAGCGTTGGTGCGCGAAAAGCTGCGTGAGCGGGGCCTTCTGGAGCGCGTAAAGCTCACCGAAACACCGCTTAAGAGCCGTTTCTCACTCGGGCCGTTCGATATTGAGTACGTAACGCTCACGCACTCGATCCCGGAGCCAAATGGCCTCGCGATCCGCACGCCGCTCGGTCTCATCTGGCACACCGGCGATTGGAAAATCGATCCTGATCCGCTGATCGGGGAGACAACCGATGTCGCCGCGCTAGAAGGGCTTCGCGACGAGGGCATCCTCGCGATGGTTTGCGATTCGACGAATGTGTTCGTCGAAGGCGTGAGCGGCTCTGAGGGCGATGTACGCGAGCATCTGATTGGGGTGTTGAAACAATGCCGCGGTAAGGTGGCGGTGACGGCGTTCGCATCGAACGTGGCGCGCCTTGAAACCACGATCCGCGCGGCGCAAGCGTGCGGGCGCGTCGTGTGCCTCGTTGGCCGGTCGATGCATAAGGTGACCAACGCGGCAAAAAGCGTGGGTCTTCTTGCTGGTCTGCCGGAGTTTGCGAGTGAGGATGATGCGGGGCATTTGCCGCCGGAGCACGTGCTCTACCTCTGCACGGGAAGCCAAGGTGAAGAACGCGCGGCTCTGGCGCGCATTGCCTCGGGCGACCATCGCCATGTCGCCTTGAGCGAGGGTGACACGGTGATCTTCTCGTCCCGCGTCATCCCGGGCAACGAGACGGCGATTTACGCGCTCTATAATCGGCTCGCGGAACGCGGCGTTGAAGTGATCACGGACAAGGACGCGGACGTGCACGTCAGCGGCCACCCGTGCCGTGACGAACTGAAGCAGATGTACCAATGGGCGCGCCCACGCATCGCGGTGCCCGTGCATGGCGAGCGGCGGCACATTCTCGAGCATGTAAAGCTCGCGCAGGAGCTGCAGACGCCGGAGGCCGTTGCGCCGAAGAATGGCGATATGATCCGGTTGGCGCCAGGCAAAGCGCTCGTCATCGACGAGGTGCCCGCGGGCCGCCTCTACGTCGATGGCGTGACATTGATCGAGGCGGATACGGATGCGCTGCGGGAGCGCAAACGGATCGCGACGGAGGGTGTCGTCACCGTCGTGATGGCAGTGAGCGAGCGCAAGCACACGATCGTCACCGGGCCTGACGTGCGCGTGCGCGGCCTGACGATGCAGGACGAGGAAGAACTCGACCTCGCACTCGAAGAACTCGCCGACGTCGCGGAAGCGGCGTTCAACCGCCTCAAGCATGATGACCGCGCCAATGACGACACGGCCGAGGCCGGCGTTCAACGCGCGGTGCGCAAGGCGGCGGAGAAGATGTGGGGCAAGCGGCCGTTCGTGGAAGTCGTGCTGATGCGCGTTTAGGCCCAGCGAGGGCGGGGTGACGGGGGCGCCGGCCCTGGCGTAGATTGGGGGCGAAGGAGCCCCTCATGATTGGCCGTTTGAACCATGTCGGCGTCGCCGTGCCTTCCATTGCGGAAGCCAAGAACACCTACCGTGATCTGTACGGCGTGCCCGAGAGCGAGATGACCGACATTCGCGATATGCCCGAGCAGGGCGTGCGCGTGGCGTTCGTCAATGTCGATAACAGCCAGATCGAGTTGATCGAGCCGCTGGGCGCGGCCTCGCCGATCATTGGATTCCTTGAGAAGAACCCAAAAGGCGGTCAGCATCACGTGTGCTTCGAGGTGGCGAACATCTACGAAGCGCGCGACGCGATGAAGGCGAAGGGCGCGACCGTGCTTGGCGAACCGCGCATCGGCGCGCATGGGACGCTGATCATCTTCGTGCATCCCAAGAACTCGAACGGTGTTCTGATCGAGCTTATGGAAACGCCGAAGGGGCATTGAGCATGAGTGTGCTGGGTGTCGCCTCGTTTGTCATCCTGTGGTGGTTGTCGTTCTTCGTGATGCTGCCGATGGGCGTACGCAATCATGACGAGGCCGGTGTCGAAACGCGCCCGGGGGTGGAGCGCGCAGCTCCCGCCGTGCCGAACATTCTCAGGAAGGCGGGCTATGCCGCGATCCTTGCAGGGGTGCTCTGGATCATTGGCTTCGCGCTTTTGACGACGGGCACGATATCGCTGCGTCCGCCGGCCTAATCACAACAGCGCAAGGAGCGGGAAATGCCGACCAAGCAGGCCCCCATAAAGTCCGGTTTCGGCGCACGCACGACCGCCGTTGAGGCGCTCGCCGGCGCGCGGCTCGATGGCAAGATCGCCATCGTCACGGGCGGGTATTCGGGGCTCGGCCTGGAAACGACGCGTGCGCTCGCCGGTGCGGGCGCCACGGTGATCGTGCCTGCGCGCACGCCGGAAAAGGCACGCGCCGCGTTGCGTGAGGTTGCCGGCAAGGTCGAGCAGGACGCGCTCGATCTCGCAGATCCCCGCTCGATCGATGCGTTTGCGGCGCGCTTCATTGCAAGCAAGCGCCCATTGCACATTCTCATCAACAATGCCGCGATCATGGCGGCGCCCTTGACGCGCGATGCACGCGGGTACGAAGCGCAGTTCGCGACCAACCATTTGGGGCATTTCCAACTCACGGCGCGGCTTTGGCCTGCGCTCCAGGCCGCGAACGGCGCGCGCGTGATCTCGCTTTCGTCCATTGGGCACCGCCGGAGCCCAGTCGACCTTGAAGACCCGAACTTCGACCGCAAGCCTTACGACAAGTGGGAGGCCTACGGCTGCGCTAAATCTGCAAACGCGCTGTTCGCCGTTGGGCTCGATAAGCGCGGATCAGCGCACAAGGTGCGCGCCTTCGCGGTACATCCAGGCGGCATCATGACGGACCTGCAGCGCTTCATGCCGGACGAAGAAAAGCGCGCGATGGGCTGGATCGACAGCGAAGGGCGCGTCAACGAGCGCTTCAAGTCGCCTGCGCAGGGTGCGGCCACGAGCGTGTGGTGCGCAACCAACCCACAGCTCGAAGGCATGGGTGGCGTCTATTGCGAAGATTGCGATATTGCGGCCGCGCGCGCGCCCGATGCGCAAACGATGGACGGCGTACGCCCTTGGGCCGTTGACGATGCAATCGCCGACAAGCTGTGGGACTTGAGCGAGCGGATGACCGGGGTGAAATTCGCGGTCTAGCCGGCTCAGGTCAGCCGGATTTCCTTCAGGCGCTCTTCAAGGAAACCCTGCGCCGTGATCGGCGTCTTGTAGCGATCGGGCGCGGCCGCGTTCACGCAGCTTTGCAGCGTCTTGATCTCGTAGTCCGGCGCAAAGTGCAGGAAGAACGGGATGGAATAGCGCGGCAGGTGCGCGCGCTCAGGCGCGGGGTTGACGACGCGGTGCGTCGTTGAGGGCAGGCGGTGGTTGGTCAGCCGCTGCAGCATGTCGCCGACATTGACGACGACCGCACCCTCGGGCGGGTTCACATCGAGCCATTGGCCGTCGCGGTCCAACAATTGAAGGCCCGCTTCCTCAGCGCCCAGCAGCAGCGTGATGACATTGATGTCTTCATGGGCTTCAGCGCGCACGCCTTCAGCCGATGCTGGCACGGGCGGATAGTGCAGAAGCCGGAGGATCGAATTGCCGTCCTTCACCGGATTCACGAAGAAATCGTCGGGCAAATTTAGGAAGCGCGCGATTGAAGCAAGGAGCTTGGCGCCCAGCGCATCGAGCGCGGCGTAAAGCGCGTACACGTCTTCTTGGAACCCTTCGATCTCTGCGGGCCAGAGATTGTCCGGCATTTGCGCGCGATAGGGATGGCCCGCCGGCAGGTTGCGCCCAACGTGCCAGAACTCCTTGAGATCGACGAGCTTGGCGCCCTTTGCCGCTTCGACGCCGAACGGCGTGTAGCCGCGCTGGCCGCCGCCGTTCGGCACGCGGTACGCGCGCTTCACGTCATCTGGCAGAGCGAAGAACGCTTTGACACGCGCCATTGCGCGCGCGATCAGCGCGGGTTCGAGGCCATGATCGGACACGATCGCAAAACCGTATCGCGCGTAGCTCTCGCCCATTGCGCGGGCGAAGCCTTCGGGGTCTTGCGCCGCCTGGCGCATGGAAAGGGGCGGAACGCCGGTCATCGCGGAACCCTTGTGAGCACCGCCAATTTCGCGCGTTTTGCCCGCCGCCTCAAGCGGGGCGGCCGCCTACCATAGGATGCCGCGTGACCCAGCTTGCTCGCGGTGGAGATCGACCGAGAGCACGATCCCGAACGCGGTCATGAGCGTGAACATCGCTGTGCCGCCAAATGAGATCAACGGCAGCGGAATGCCGACGACTGGCACAAGCCCGATCACCATCGCGGTGTTGATCAGCACATAGCAAGCGAGTGTCGCCGCCCCGCCTGCGGCTGCAAGCTTCCCGAACAAGTGCTTGGACCGGAGCGCCACATTGACCGCCAGCGCCATCAGGAGCCCGAACAGGAAGAGCACGACAAATCCGCCAACCAGGCCGAACTCCTCTACGATCATCGTAAAAATGAAGTCGGTGTGCTTCTCGGGAAGGAAGTCCAGCTGCGACTGCGTGCCTTGGAGATAGCCGCGCCCAAACAGGCCCGCCGAACCGATCGCGATCGTCGATTGAAGGACGTGATAGCCCTCGCCGAGCGGATCGTTCGTGATGCCAAGGAACACGTTGATCCGGTCGCGCTGATAGTCGTGCAGCACCAATTGGTAGGCGGCGAAGGCGGCGATCGCACCGAGGATCGCCGAGCTGAAGATGATCCAGCGCGGCAGGCCCGCGAGCACCATGATCGCGCCGCCGGCAATCAGGATCATCATGGCTGTGCCAAGGTCGGGCTGATGCATCACGAGGCCAACCGGTGCTGCGATCATCGCCACGGGCGGCAAAAGCCACAGCAGGTTTTCCGAACGGCGCGGATCGAGCTGGTGGTAGTAGCGCGCGAGCGCCAAGACGATCGCCACCTTCATGATTTCGGATGGCTGGAGCGAAACGGGCCCAAGACTGAGCCAGCGCGTGGCGCCCATGCGTGTTTCGCCGAAGAACTCGACGCCGAGCAACAGGATGAGCGCGGTAGCGTAAAGCGGGTACGCGACCGCCAGATAGATGCGCGTATCGAGCATCCCAAGCACAAGCACGACCGCGAGCATCACGCCAAAGCGCACGCCGTGTGTGAGCGGCATGCCGGACCAGGAGCCCGACGAAACCGAAAAGTGCATGATCACGCCGATGAACGCGAGCGCGCACAGGAGCGTGATGATACCCCAGTTCAGGCGGCTGAACTTTTCGCTGACCGTCCGCGGCGCACCGCGGAACATGGCGGCAGGAGAGGTCATGCCGGCGCTCCTGCTGGTTGTTCTAGCGCGGCGAGGCGCGCGGCCGGCCGGCGCGATGGATCGCGCAGGAACGTTGCGCGCATAACTTCCCTCGCGATAGGGCCTGCAACACCGGAGCCCGCGCCGCCGTGCTCCACGATGACAGCGCACGCGTAACGCGGCTCATGCCAGGGGCCAAAGCAGCAGAAGAGGGCGTTGTCGCGGAAGCGCCATTCAAACGTCGAATAGTGGCGTCCGCGCGTTGCATCGGTGATTGCGCGCACTTGCGCGGTGCCGGTTTTGCCGGCGATCTGTATGGGTTGCCAGCTACGGTTCGCGTCTGTCAGTTCGACGGCGGCGCCCGTTTCGGGATCGCGCACCAAGCCAAGATTGCCCGCGCGCATCGCCGTGCCGCCGGGTTCGTTACACACGCCGAACATGCCGTCCCGCACACGGGCGAGGTATTCCGCTTCGATTCCGCTCATGTGCGGCGGATCGCGTGGTTGCTGCACGCCAGGCGCCTCGCGCACGAGGCGCGGAACGACAGCGTGGCCGTTATTGCCAAGGCGCGCGGCCATCACGGCAAGCTGCAGCGGCGTTACGCCCATAGCGCCTTGGCCGATGCCGTAGTTCACAGTGAGGCCGCCGGTCCAGCCTTCGTTGCGATTGGCGCGCCACCAAGTCGGATCGGGGATGAGACCGTCGCGGATGTTCGGCACATCAACATCGAAGTGCTGTCCAAGGCCGAACTGGCGCGCGACGTTTGCAATGCGCTCAGGCCCAGCGCGCAGCGCGGCTTGGTAGAAATAGACGTCGCACGAATGCTTGATCGCGTCGTGCAGGTTTACGCGGCCGTGGCCGCCGCGCTGCCAACAGTGGAACGTGCGCCCGCCATAAAAGAAGCCGCCCGAGCACCCGACCGCCCAATCGTCCTCAACGCCTGCCTGCTTGGCCGCGATGCCGACGATCATTTTGAACGTCGAGCCCGGCGCATAGACGCCAGTGACGGCCTTATGGAAGAGCGGTTTGGTCTCCGCAGTGTTGAGCCGGTTGAACTCAGCGGTGCCTATGCCGTTGACGAAGTGGTTGGGGTCGAATCCGGGCGCCGACGCCATCACCAGAAGGTCGCCGGTGTAGATGTCCATCACAACGACCGAGCCCGCGCGTGCAAACGAGCTTTCGTCGTCGTTGAACATCTCCATCGCGCGTCGCTGCAAGTCCGCATCGATGGTGAGCACAACGCCTGAGCCCGGCCGCGGCTCCTGGCGTTCCTCCACGTCTTCGGCGATGTCGCGGCCGAAGGCATTGACGATCATTTTCTTCCAGCCCGCTTCGCCGCGCAGCGTTTCTTCAAGGCGCGCTTCAAGGCCAGCCTTGCCCACGCGTACATCCGGGTGGCGATAGTAGGTGACGCGCCGCTCGCCGCCTTCTTCCTCGCGCGCACGATCGATATCGCGCTGGTTTGGCTTTTGAACGTAGCCGATTGGATGCGCGAACACGATGTCGTACGGATACGAGCGCACCTCGGTGGATTCGGCGATCACGCCGCGCAGTTCAGGCAGGCGTACATTGACGGCCGCGAAATCCTGCCAATCCAGTCCTTGCTTCAGGGGAGTCGCCTCAAAGCGGCGGTTGGCGCGCGCTTCACGGGTGCGGCGGCGCACCCAGTCTTCGTCCATGCCCAAGATAAGCGCGACGCTTCGGATGGCGCCTTCCACATCGCCCGCGCGCTCAGGGATGATCGACACACGATAGTCCTTGCTGGTGATCGCAAGCGGCACGCCGAAGCGGTCGTACACCACGCCGCGCGGTGGTGCGATCAAGCGAGAATCGTAGCGGTTTTCATCGGCGGCCGACGTGTACTGGCGGTTCACCGCGTCCGTGATCTGCAAATGCGCCAAGCGGGCGCCAATCGCGATCAGCGTGACGGCGCCCGCCGAAGACATCCAAAGCGCGCGGCGGTTGAACACCACTTCCATGTCGCGCTTCGGGAGCACGCTATGATTGCGAACGCGGCTGCC
>Ga0268299_1004539_pt1 | contig 10646 bp, 7 predicted proteins | sample NOBtaG_FD_193484 | JGI IMG/M metagenome (GOLD analysis project Ga0268299, IMG submission 193484) | Activated sludge microbial communities from bioreactor in Nijmegen, Gelderland, Netherland - NOB reactor | ecosystem: Engineered > Bioreactor > Aerobic > Activated sludge | place: Netherlands... | reverse complement strand
AATGCCTGGCTGGTCTGGTTGGTCGCGTCGCGCGTGCTCGCATCGCGGCCGCTCGGTCTCGGCGCGGCCCTGATCTACGCCGCCGCGCCCGGACACGCGATCGCGGTCTACTGGCTGGCGCTGTTCAGCATGACCGGGGTCGTGCCCTGGTACCTGCTGGGGCTCTGGTGGTGGCTGCGGCGCGGGCCCTCGAACGGGCGCGCCCTGACGACGGCCGTGGCGTCGCTGCTGTACGTCTGCGCCCTGCTGGCGGGGGAGCACGGTGTCAGCCTGCCGTTGACGCTCTTCTTCGCCTCGCTTCTGCTGCTGGGGGAGTCCTGGCGGGCGGCGGCGATCCGTCTGGCACCGCTGCTGGCGCTCGCGGGCGCCTATACGGTCGCGAAGATCGTGTACATGCGCTGGGGTCTGGTGGCAGACTACCCGGACCCGCTCACGCGCGCCGTCGTCCAGATGAACTACAATCCGGTGTTCTCTCCCCTCGAGTCGTTGCGCCTGCTGGGCTACTACACCGGCTGCGCCCTCGGTTGGCTCTTCGACGGCGATCCTCGGGCGCCGCGTTGGCCCGCGATCGGTCTCGCCATGATCGCCTCTCTGGTGGCGAGCGCGTGGTGGGCCTGGCGCAGTCCGTCGGGACGCCCGGTGCTGTTCGGCCTGCTCCTCTTCGTCGTCGCGCTCGGCCCGCTGCTGCTGCTGCCCGAGCACCCGTACACGTACTACGTCGGCACCGCCGCGGCCGGACTCGGCATCGCGCTGATGGCGGCCGCCAGGGCGCTGCCGATCTGGGGTGGTGCCGCGGCCGTCGCCGTCGTCGCGCTGGTGCTCGCCGGGGAGTTGTGGATTGGTGAGCCGCGCGCCAAGGCGAACGGCGATTTCCAGTTGATGCACACCTTCCAGAACAGCGCTCTGCGCTGGCTCGCGGCGGTCGAGAACGCCGCGCGTACGCGGCCCGGGGCCGCGGTCGTGCTGCCGCACAACCTCGTCACCGAGTTGGTCTTCGAGAGCGGCGAGGGGCACCGTCTCTTCGTCGCGGGCGCGGGCGAGGTCCGACTGTCGCGCCGGATCGACGTCGAGCCGGAGCGCCCGAACGAGGTCGTCGTCAAGCGCCCGCCGCTGTGGCTGCGCGGCAGGGACTATCCCGGACGCGATCCGCGCTGGGACTGGCTGAGAGGAGGTTCGTCGTGAGCGAGCGCGTCGTCGTCACCGGCGGCTGCGGCCTGATCGGTCGCGCCGTCGTCGAAGAGCTCCAGCGCCGCGGTCACGCGGTGACGGTGGTCGACAACCTCAGCAAGCCGGGCGGGCGCGTTCCCGCGGGCGCGGCCTTCGAGCGCGTCGACCTGCGCGACGCCGAGGCTGCCCGCCGCGCCTTCGCCGGTCACCAGTCGTGCGTCAACCTCGCCGCCCTGATCGGCGGCATCGGCTACTTCCACCGCTATCCCGCCGACATCCTGGCCGACAACGACCGCATCTACGCCGCCACCTTCGCGGCCGCGGCGGAGCACCGGATGCGGCGGATGGTCTTCGTCTCGTCCTCGATGGTCTACGAATCGGCGCGCCACTTCCCCACCGCCGAGGACGACCTCGCCCGCATCCCGCCGCCGGTCACCGCCTACGGCTTCAGCAAGCTCTCGGGCGAATACTACTGCCGTGCCTTCCGCGAGCAGCACGGCCTGCGCTACGCCATCATCCGGCCCTTCAACGCCTACGGGCCGGACGAGGGCGCCGGCGAGGAGATCGGCGCGGCGCACGTCATCCCCGATCTGATCGACAAGGTCCTCGGCGGACAGGACCCGCTCGAGATCCTCGGCGACGGCTCGCAGACGCGCTGCTTCACGCACGTGCGCGACATCGCCCGCGGCATCGCGCTGGCGCTGGAGCGGCCGGAGGCGGAGGACGAGGACTTCAACCTCAGCGCGGCGCGCGAGACCCGCATCCTCGACCTGGCGCGGATGATCTGGGAGCGCTGCCGCCCGGGGGAGGCGTTGCGCGTGCAATCGGTGGCGTCCTTTCCGTATGATGTGCAGCGCCGCGTCCCCGACGTGGCGAAGGCCGAACGGAGGATGGACTGGCGCGCCGAGATCGAGCTCGAACAGGGCCTGGACGAGGTCGTCCGCTGGCAGCGGGAGCAGCGCCGATGAGCCGCGAACGCACGGTCGCGGTGATCGGCACCGGACGCGTCGGCCTGCCGCTGGCGCTCTGCTTCGCCGAGGCCGGCTATCGCGTCCACGGCATCGACACCGACGCGGAGCGGGTGGCCACCCTGCGCGCCGGCCGCATGCCCTTTCTGGAGGACGGTGCCGAGCCGCTGCTGCGCCGGCACCTGGGCGAGCGCTTCCTCCCCGGCTCGGATCCGGCGGTGGTCGCCGACTGTGGCGCGATCCTCGTCACCCTCGGCACGCCGGTGGACGAGCACCTCAACCCGGCCTATGCCCGGCTCGAGCGGGTGATCGGCACTCTCCTGCCGCATCTGCGCGCCGGTCAGCAACTGGTGTTGCGCAGCACGATCGCGCCGGGGACGACGCGTTATCTGCGGCGCTACCTCGAGCGGCACACCTCGTTCGTCGTCGGTCGCGACTTCTTCCTCACCTTCTGTCCCGAGCGCATCGCGGAGGGAAAGGCGATCGAGGAGACGCGCGAGGTGCCGCAGATCGTCGGTAGCCTCGACGACGAGAGCGGTGCGCGCGCCGCCGAGCTGTTCTCCGCGATCTGCCCGCGCATCCTGCGCGGCGAGGCCACCGCCGCCGAGCTGGCGAAGCTGTTCTGCAACATGTACCGCTACATCGACTTCGCCATCGCCAACGAGTTCATGGTCATCGCGATGCAGTTCGGCGCCAACATCTACGAAGCCGTCGATCTCGCCAATCGCGACTACAAGCGCGCCGGCATCAAGCTGCCCGGGCTGACGGCGGGGCCGTGCCTCTACAAGGACGGCTTCTTCCTGGTCGACAAGGTGCCGTTCGCCGATCTCATCTCGGTCGCCTGGAAGATCAACGAGACCGTGCCGGCGGTGCTGGTCGAGCGCATCAAGCGCGAGCGCGACCTGGTCGGCGCGCGCGCCGCCGTTCTCGGTCTGGCGTTCAAGCGCAACATCGACGATGCGCGCAACTCGCTGTCCTTCAAGTTCAAGAAGATCCTCGAGGCGGAGGGCTGCGACACCGTGCTGCACGATCCCTACCTCGCCGGCGGCGACCTCGAGGAGGTGTTGCGCGGCGCCGACGTCGTCGTCTTCGCCATGAACCACGACGCCTACCGCGATCTCGACCGGGCGCGACTGGCGGCGCTGCTCGCGTCCGAGGCCGTGGTCTGCGACATCTGGAACCTCCACGGCGACGGCCAGATCGTCTACCGCGTGCGCGATCTCCGTGTCTGACCTCCCTCTGACCGTCGTCATCCCGGTGTACAACGAAGGGCCGAACATCCGCCCGACGCTGGAGCGCCTGTATGCCGCCGTGCACGAGCCGATGACGGTCCTCGTCGTCTACGACCGCGAGGACGACGACACCCTGCCGGTGGTGCGCGCGCTGCAGCCGGGGATGGCGGGTCTGACGCTGCTGCGCAACGCCTACGGGCGGGGCGCCCTCAACGCCATTCGCACCGGGCTGGACGCGGTCGAGCGGGGCGTGGCGGTGGTCACCATGGCCGACGGCTCCGACGACGCCGCGACGATTCCGGCCCTGGTCGCCGCGGCGCGCGCCGGTGCGATGGTGGTCTGCGCCTCGCGCTACGCACGCGGCGGTCGCCAGGTCGGCGGGCCCTGGCTCAAGGGCTCACTCTCGCGCCTGGCGGGCGCCAGTCTGCGTATGCTCGCCGGCGTGCCGACGGTCGATCCCACCAACTCGTTCAAGGCCTACCGCCGCGAGCTGCTCGAGGCGGTGGAGATCGAAAGCGACGGCGGCTTCGAGCTCGGCATCGAGTTGGTGGTGAAGGCGCACGCGCTCGGCATGCGCGTCGCCGAGGTGCCGACCGTGTCGCACGCCGAGCGCGAGGCCGGCGCCTCGCGCTTCCGACTCTGGCAGTGGCTGCCGAAGTACGGCCGGTGGTGGTGGTTCGCGGTCGCGCGGCAGGGGAGGGCGGGAGGCGCACGGCGGTCAGGCGCTTGAGCGATCAGCCGTCCCCCCGCAGCACTCGCTTCAGCACCTTGCCCGTGGTGTTGCGCGGCAGCTCGTCGATGAAGACGATCTCGCGCGGGACCTTGTAGCGGGCGAGGTGCTGCTTGACGTACTCCTGCAACTCGCCGGTGGTGACCGTCTGGTCGGGGCGGAGGACGACGAAGGCCTTCAGGCGCTGGCCGAACTCGTCGTCGGGCACGCCGACGACGGCGGCCTCGAGCACGGAGGGGTGATCGGCGAGCAGATCCTCGACCTCCTTCGGGAAGACGTTCTCGCCGCCCGAGATGATCATCTCGTCGTCCCGGCCTTTGACGAAGAGCAGGCCGTTCTCGTCGAAGTAGCCGACGTCGCCGCTCGACATCAGGCCCTGGATCCTCTCCTTGTCGCCGCCGCCGGTGTAGCCCTCGAACTGGGCGTCGTTGCCGACGAAGATGCGGCCGGTGACGCCGGGCGGAACCTCGCGCCCCTCCTCGTCGAAGATCCTGACGACGGTGCCGCGCGGCGGCCGGCCGGCGGTGCCGGGGGCGGCGCGCAACTCGTCCGGCGTCGCGATCGACGCCTGCGCCACCTCGGTCGAGCCGTAGAAGTTGTAGAGGTTGTCGCCGAAGGTATCCATCCAGCGCAGCGCCAGCTCGCCGGGGAGGGCGGAGCCGCTGGCGGCGACCACCTCGAGCGACGAGCAGTCGTAGCGGCGGATGACTTCGGGCGGGAGCGCCAGGATGCGTTGCATCATCACCGGCACGACGGCGAGCGTGCGCGGCCGGTGCTCGGCGATCGCCGCCAGCGTGCCTTCGGGGTCGAAGCGCCGGCGCATGACGATGGTGCACGACAGCAGGCCGCCGAGCAGCAGATGCACGCCGCCCCAGGAGTGGAAGGCGGGGGCGGCGACCATCACCGTCGACTCGCGCCGCAGCGGCATGCGGCCGAAGAGGCCGACGAGCGAGTCGAGGCTGGTGCGCTTGGCCTCGCGCTTGGCGCCCTTGGGCGTGCCGGTCGTACCCGAGGTGAGGATCGTCATGCGGCCGTAGCGCGGCGGCGGCGGCGGCTCGTCGGCGGAGTGCGTGCGTGCCAGCTCGTCGAGGGTGGCGGCGGCGGGCTTGCCCTCGTGCCAGGCGACGAAGCGCTTCTCGGCGCCGCCGTCGCCCGTCAGCAGTGCCTCGAACTCCTCGTCGTAGATCAGCGCGGTCGCGCCTTCGCGCGCCAGCACGTCGCGCAGTTGCGGCCCGGCGAAGCCGGTGTTGAGCAGCAGCGCGTTCACGCCCAGCTTGCCGAGGGCGATCGCCGACTCGACGAAGCCGCGGTGGTTGCGGCACATCAGGCCGACGCTGTCTCCGGGCGCCACGCCGGCAGCCCGCAGGCCGTTGGCGATCGCGTTGCCGCGCCGGTTGAGCTCGCCGAAGCTGACGGCGCCGCGGTCGTCGATCAGGCCGGTGGCGTGCGGCAGGCGCACTGCCGCTGCCGAGAAGCCGGTGGCCGGCACCGTGCCCAGCCGTCGGATCTCGCCGCTGAGGGTGCGCAGGAAGCGCGGGTTCAGGAACCCGGCCCCACCGAGCACGCTCACCGTTTCGATCATGCGGCTGCCGAAGCCGCCTGCGCCCGTACCTCTGATTCCCATGTCGCTCTCCCTCTCCGCCCTAGACACCCACGGATCGCGCTCGAGAGCAAGACTCAGCGCGGTCCGTCCGGCAGCAGGGCCGACACCGGCTCGAGCAGGGCCTCGGCCACCGCCCGGTTGCCGCCGGGGTCGAGGTGCCAGTCGAAGGCCCAGTAGAAGTCGCGCTCCGCCGCCGCCCGCGCCTCGCTCAGCTCGGGGAGCAGATCGAGAACCTCGATGCCGCGCGCGCGGCAGGCCTCGACCATCCGCGCTCGCGCCTCCCGGCCGTTGAGCTCGGGGGGCTGGCGCAACCCGAGCGTGGCGCTCGCGGTGGCGACCACGCCGCGCACCGACTCCGGCTCGACCTCGAGCTTCGTCGGCAGCACCACCACCAGCAGGCGAGCGCCGATCGATTCGGCGGCGCTCTGCGCCAGCTCGAGGACGACGCCCAACTGCGCCAACGCCCGCTCATACTTCGCGGGCTGCGTCTCTGCCAGCCAGGCCTGCCACAGCGCCTGCAGGCAACCGGGGCAGCTCTGCGCCACTCGTCCGACCACCTCCTCGCCGGGTGGGCTGGCGCCGCGCATGCGCGAACGCACCAGTTCCCAGGCGCGCGAGTGCGCCCGCAGCCAGGCGTCGGCCTGCGCTGGCGCAGAGGGGGCCCCGGGGCGCCGGATCGTCCAGTCGCCACCTTCGCCGCTCATGGTCGCCAGGTGCAGGCGTGGCCCGAAGCCGGCGAAGTTGGTCTCGCGCGCGGTGAGCTCGCCGATGTCGTTGCCGGTGTAGAGCGCTAGCACGACGACGTCGGGCGCGAGGCGCAGACCCCACTCGCGCAGCCACAGAACCTCGAGCAGGGGCGAGTAGCCGCTGACGCCGGCGTTCAACACCTCGATCCGGCCCTTGCCGCCGGCGCCGAGCCGCTGCTCGAGGACTGCCGCGTAGGTGTCGGCGTTCTCGACGATCCCTTCGGTCTGCGAATCCCCCAGCACCAGCACGCGCTGGGTCCCCGCGGGCTTGACGACCGACGTCGGTGCGTCGCGCCGCAGGCCGAGGTCGTTGGTCGCCAGCTTCATGGACGGCATCCCGAAGCCCTGCAGCGTACGTGCGAAGTTCGGCGTGAGGCGGTAGCCGATGCGGGCGTCGGGCACGACGAACTGGCGGCCGAGGCCGGTCAGGCGCAGGCCGACCTCGACCGCGCCGAGGGCGAGCAGCCCGCCGGCGAGAGCCAGGCCGAGGGCAGCGACCGCCTTCCTCATCGCAACGCCATGGAGCGCGCGACCCTAGCCCGGCTGCTGGGCGAAGCAAAGCGCCACCGCGGTCGCTTCCGCCGCGCGGGCCGCCCGCAGGGACGGCGGCGGCAACCGCGGCCGCCCGATTGCCACCCTGGCGCGACTGTGCCAGACGGGCCGCGATGGTCGAGGCCTGGGACTACGCCCGCGCGCGCGAGTACCTGCTCGCGATGGAGCGTCCCGCCGATCAGCGGCAGGCCCTGCGCGAATGGGTCGACGGCAACGTGCCGCGCTTCCTCCGCACCCTCGAACTGGTGCCCGAAGGCGCCGCGGGGCAGCGCTGCCTCGAGGTCGGCAGTCTGCCGTACACCTTCACCCTGCTGATGAAGAAGCTGCGCCCGAACTACGAGATGTTGCAGGTCGACTACTACGGCCGCGGCGACGGCCCGCGCCACCTGGTCGAGACCGTCCGGTTGCCGGCCTTCGGCGAGGAGCACCGCTTCGAGAGCGAGCTCTGCGACCTGGAACGCGAGCGCCTGCCCTGGCCCGATGCCAGCACCGACGGCGCACTCTGCTGCGAGGTGATCGAGCACGTCACCTGCGACCCGGTGGCGATGCTGCTGGAGATCCACCGCGTGCTGCGACCGGGCGGCTGGCTGGTGCTGACCACGCCCAACGTCGCCCGTATGCGCAACGCCCTCAACATCCTGCACGGCCGCAACGTCTACCAGCGCTACGAGCTGACCTTCGGGCCGACCTGGCGCCACAACCGCGAGTACACCGCGCGCGAGCTGGTCGATCTGCTGACCGAGACCGGCTGGATCGTCGAGCAGGTGATCGTCGAGGACGCCTTCCCGCCGGGATTCCGCCCGTCGCTCGCCGAGCGCCTCATGCGGCGCGCCCTCGAGGCGATCTACCGCCAGAACTACGGCGAACAGATCTACCTCCGCGCCCGCCGCGGGCCGGTGGCGCGTCGCGCGTACCCGGACTGGCTCTTCGAACACCCCCCGGCGGGCGTCACTCCGCCAGCCTGAGGCGCGCGGCGATGTTGTTCTTCTGCATGTTCGACGAACCGCCGACGATCGGCATCAGCGACACGTCGCGCACGTAGCGCTCCATGTCGTAACCCTCGGCGCAGCCGTAGGCGCCCATCACCCGCTGGCAGGCGAGCACGATCTCCACCGCGGTGTCGCCGACGAACAGCTTCGCCATCGAGGTCTCGACCGAGCACGGCCGCCCGGCGCCGGCGAGCCAGGCGGCGTGATAGAGCATGTGGCGGCAGGCCTGCAGGCGCGTTCTCGCCTCGACCAGCGCATGCCGCACCGACTGGTGGCCGGAGATCGGCCGGCCGAACTGGCGACGCTCCTGGGCGTACTGCCAGGCGTCGTCGACCGCCGCCGCGGCGATGCCGTAGGCGACGGCGGTGATCTCGAGCTTCTCGACGTCGAGCCCCGGCCCGGCGAGCATCTTCCACCCTTGGTTCCAGCCGGCGGCGCCGCCGAGCACGTTGTCGAGCGGCACGCTGGCGTCCTCGAAGATCACGTCGGTGGTGGCGGCGTAGCGCAGGCCGAGGTGGTCGATGTCGACGATCGTCACGCCTTCGATGGCGGGCGGCACCAGCACCAGCGAGAGGTTGCGGTAGCGCGTGTCGTCGCCCTGGGCCCGCACCAGGCAGAGGATGTAGTCGGCGAAGCGCGCGCCGGTGCACCAGCGCTTGGTGCCGTTCAGGACCAGGCGGTCGCCGTCGCGGCGCGCCGTCATCGCCACCGAGGCCAGGTCGCCGCCGACGTCCGGCTCCGACAGGCCGTAGGCGAAGAGCAACTCGCCGCGCGCGATACGCGGCAGCAGGGCGCGCTTCTGCTCCTCCGAACCGTTCTCGCCGACGTTGAGGCCGCCGTAGAAGGCACAGTGGATGTACGGCCCGGCGAGGGCACCGCCGCGCCGCGACAGCTCGTCGATCACCGCCACCGCCGCGACCACGTCGCGCCCGGCGCCGCCGTACTCCTCCGGAATGGTCAGACCGCACACGCCCAGCGCCGCCAGGCGGCGGAAGACGTCCATCGGGAACGAGCGCGCCCTGTCCCACTCGCGCGCCTTCTCGCGCGGCAGCTCGCGTTCGAGGAAGCGGCGCAGGCTCTGGCGCAGCTCGGTCAGGTACTCGGGTTCGTCGCTGAAGTGGCTCATCGCCGGCATGCTGTAGCACACAACCCGTTCGGAGCCGCTCCCGGGCGAGGCCGTCGCCGATTCCAGGCACCGGCCTGTCCTGCCGGGTCGGCAGGGCGATTCCCGGCTCTTGGAAGTGTCGTCGGAGTTCTCTAGGACGCGTCGAACCGAGCGCGCCGGGCACTCGAATTGCTCCACCGTCCAGCGTGCCCGCCGCGCGCGACCTGCGCGGCTGTCCTCGCCAGGAGGGAAGGATGAGGATCTCGCACTTCGGGGCCGTACTCATCGTCGCGTGCGCGGTGCGCGCCGAGGCGGCGACCTATCTGCTCGGCAACGAGGCCGCACTGCTGGCGTCGGCCGATGCGGTGGTGATCGCACGGGCGATCTCGATTCGGGACGTCCAGGATTCCGCCGGCATCGGTCGACTCGTGCGGCTGCAGATCGAGGCGGTGGTCCGCGGCGGTATCGAGGACGCGCCGGACGTGCGGTTGCCGGGTGGCGTGGCCGGCGGGCGAAGACGGGTGGTGTTCGGCCTGCCGGCGTTCGAGCTGGGCGAACGCTACCTGCTCTACCTGCAGCGGCGCGCCGATGGCGCCTATGCGCCCGTGGGGCTGGCGCTCGGCGTTTTCGCGCTCCCGGCCGGAGGAATGGCGGCGGTGCGCGACTTCCGCGGCGCCCGCGCTCTCGCGCCGGGTCGGGCGCGACGGTGGCAGTGGGTCCGATTCGAAGCGCGCGACCTGCGCGAACTGCTGCTCGCGGCGCGCGGCGGCGCGCGCGAGGCAGCCCCCCGGCCGGGCGAACCGCCGCTGCTGGCGGACCGGAAGGTCCGCTTCACCTTTCTCGACGACCCCGCCGCCCGCTGGCTCCCCGTGCCGGGCCAACCGATCGTGCTGGCCTTCGCTGCCGACAACGCCGCCGCGACCGGGCTGGCGGCCGCCAGCGCCGTCGACGCGGCACTCGCCGGATGGTGCGGAACCGGCTGTGCGTCGCTCGAGCTGGCGTCACGCTCGGACGCGGCGATCGCACCCTTCGGGGCCTGCGACGGCGCGAGCCAGATCCTCTTCGAGGATCCCTTCGACGAGATGCCCGCACCGCAGGACTGCGCCGGCGTGATCGGACTGGGCGGCTACTGCTCCGTGCCCGACATGAGCGAGATCAACGGCAAGCTGTTCGAGCGCATCACCGAGGGCGACGTGGTGATGAACGAGGGCTTCCACGACTGCGACTTCTGGAACGACCTCAACCTCGAGGAGCTGGTCGCGCACGAGGTCGGCCACACGCTCGGTCTGGGCCACTCGTCGCAGGATCGTTGGGAGCCCGATCCGCTGCTGCGCGAGGCGGTCATGTTCTACCGCGCCCACCTGGACGGCCGCGGCGCCCGCCTCAACGACGACGACCGCGGCGGCGTCTGCTTCGCCTATCCGCTGGTGCCGATCGTCGACGACGACGGCGACGGTGTCGACGACGGCGTCGACAACTGCCCTGCGGTGGCGAACTCCGACCAGCGCGATCGGGACGACGACGGCAGCGGCGATGCCTGCGATGCCTTCACGT
>Ga0268299_1004538_pt1 | contig 10650 bp, 9 predicted proteins | sample NOBtaG_FD_193484 | JGI IMG/M metagenome (GOLD analysis project Ga0268299, IMG submission 193484) | Activated sludge microbial communities from bioreactor in Nijmegen, Gelderland, Netherland - NOB reactor | ecosystem: Engineered > Bioreactor > Aerobic > Activated sludge | place: Netherlands... | reverse complement strand
TCAGCACCGTGCCGGCCCCGAGCAGCGCGCCGGCGCCCAGGTGCGCCTGCGCACCGACCACCGCGCCCTCGGCCACCACCGCGCCGGCGCCGACGAAGGCGAGCGCGCCGACGTGCGCGCTCTCGTGGATGCGCGCGCCGGCCTCGACGACGGCGCTGGCGTGGATGCCGGGCGCGGGCCGCTGCCGCGTGCTCGCGGCCCACCACTGCGTGAGCCGGGCGAAGGCGAGGTACGGGTCGGCGCAGAGGATCACGGCGCCGCGGCCATCGGCCACGCGCTGCAGCGCGGCCTCGCGCTGCGAAGGCGCCACGATGATGCAACCGGCGGCGCTGCCGGCGAACTGCGCCAGCAGGCGCGCCTGCGCGATGAACGTGATGCTGTCGGCGCCGGCCTCGGCCAGCGGAGCGATGCGCGCCACCTCGATCCCGGAGGGGCCGAGCAGTTCGCCGCCCAGGTGACGCGCCAGCTCACCGACGCGGTGGCCCATGTGCGGACGGCGAGGCGGGACGAGGCGGGAGGGGCGCCGGTGGGCCGGGGGCCGCAGGCTGCGGCGGCGGCCCTACTTGCCCGGAGGCTGCGGCGCGTTGCCGAGCGCCCTGATCACCTTGTCGGTGATGTCGATGCGAGCGCTGGCCATGATCGCCTCCTGCACGATGAGGTCGAACTTCTCCTGCTCGAAGATCTGCCGGATGACGCGGTTGGCGCGCTCGACGATCGCCGCCAGCTCCTCGTTGCGGCGCTGGCTAAGGTCTTCCTGGAACTCGCGGCGCTTGCGCGTCAGGTCGCGGTCCTGCTCGACGAGCTCGCGCTGCCGGCGCGCGCGCTCCGACTCGGCCAGCGTCGGGCCTTCCTTGTCGAGCCGGTCGGCCGCCGCCTTCAGCTTCAGGGCCAGCTCGTTCAGTTCCTTCTCGCGCTTGCCGAACTCGGCTTCCAGCTTGGCCTGCGCCGCCTTGGCCGGTGCGGAATCGCGCGTCAGGCGGTCAGCGTTGACGTAGCCGATCTTCAGCGGCTCCTGCGCCCACGCGCTGGCTCCCGGCAGCAGCGCGCCGACCGCCAGCACCACCGCGGCAGTGCCGCGAACCCCCGCGCGAAGGCAGGCGCGGGACAACTTCCGAGCAGCGGCTCGGGCAACGGTGGGCATCATCAGAACGCGGTCCCGATCTGGAATTGGAAGCGCTGGATTCTATCGTTGCGCTGCACGCGCACCGGCGAGCCCCAGGAGAGCTTCAGCGGGCCCACCGGCGAGATCCAGGAAAGCCCCAGCCCCGCGGAAACCCGCATCGACGACTCCTTGATCGGCTCGTCCTCGCGCCAGACGTTGCCGGCGTCGGTGAAGGCGAAGATGCGCAGCGACTTGTCGTTGCCGGTGCCCGGCACCGGGAAGTACAGCTCGGAGTTCAGGTTCAGCCGCTTGGCGCCGCCGATGTAGGCACCGGTGGGGTCGATGATGCCGAGCGAGCCCTGCTCGAGCACGCGCACCGTGCCGAGGCCACCGCCGTAGAAGTTCTTGAACACCGGGAACGGCTTGCCGCCCAGGCCCTTGCCGTAGCCGAACTCGGCGTTCACGCCCAGCACCAGGCGCGCCGGCAGCGGGTAGTACTCCTGGTACTGCAGGTTGGTGCGCGTGTAACGCACGTCGCCGGCGAAGCTGTACTCGAAGTTCACGCGCTGGTAGCGGCCCGAGGTGGGCACGAGCACGCTGTCGCGTGCGTCGCGCGCCCAGCCCAGCGTCAGCGGGTAGGCCATGCTCTTCTCGCCGTAGAGCACGCGGTAGTTGAGGTACGCCAACGGCAGGCCGATGGCGGTGCCGATGACCTGGCGGTCGGCGGCCAGGCCCAGGAACACCGTGTCGTACTCGGAGAACGGCACACCGAAGGTCACGCCCAGGCGCTGGTTGCCGGTCTCGTACTCCTGGATCAGCTGGTTCAACGCGCGCCCGCGCCGGTAGACGAGATCGATCGAGCGCGAGATGCCGTCGACCGTGAAGTACGGGTCGTAGGTGCTCAGCACCAGCGCGCGCTGCGTCTTGCTGGTGTTGATCTCGAGGCCGAGCGAGTTGCCGGTGCCGAAGGCGTTGTCCTGGCGGATGCCGGCGGTGAAGGTGAACTTCTCGGCGTTGGAGTAGCCGGCGCCCAGGTTGAGGTTGCCGGTGGGCTTCTCCTTCACCGTCACCACGAGGTCGACCTGGTCGGGCGCGCCGGGCACCTCGCTCGTCTCCACCTCCACCTCGGCGAAGAAGCTCAGGCGGTTCAGCCGCTCCTTGGACAGGCGGATCAGCGTCGAGTCGTACCAGGCCGCCTCGAGCTGGCGGAACTCGCGGCGGATGACCTCGTCGCGCGTGCGCGTGTTGCCCGCCACGTCGATGCGGCGCACGTACACGCGCCGCTCGGGGCTGGCCATCATCACCACCACCACCTGCCCGGTGGCGCGATCGATCTCCGGGCGCTGCTCGACGCGCGCGAAGGCGTAGCCGTACTGTCCGAAGCGCTCGGTGAAGGCCTTGGCGGTGGCCGTGACGGCCTCGCCGCGGTAGGGCTGGCCGGGCCGCAGCTGCACGAGCGTCTGGAACTCGGCCTCCTTGCCGAGGTAGTCGCCCTCGAGCTTCACCGCCGTCACGGTGTAGGGCTGGCCCTCGCGCACCGAGATGGCGATCGAGATGCTCTGCTTGTCCGGCGAGATCGTGACCTGCGTCGACTCGATGGCGAACTCGAGGTAGCCGCGGTTGATGTAGAAGGCGCGGATGCGCTCGAGGTCGGCGTTGAGCTTGCTGCGTGCGTAGCGGTCGTTCTTCGAGTACCAGCTGAACCAGCCGGTGGCCGAGAGCTCCATCTGCTCCAGCAGCGCCGACTCGCTGAACGCGCTCATGCCGGCGATCGACACCGACGACACCTTGGCCGCGTCGCCCTCGTTCATCGTGAAGGTGATGTTGACGCGGTTGCGCTCGATGGGCGTCACCGTCGTCACCACCTCGGCGCCGTAGAGGCTGCGGCTCAGGTACTGGCGCTTGATCTCCTGCTCGGCGCGGTCGATGAGCGCGCGGTCGTAGGGCAGGCCTTCGCCGATGCCGTTGTCCTTCAGGCTCTTGAGCAGCGGGTCCTTGTCGAACTCGCGCAGGCCGACGAAGCCCACGTTGGCGATGATGGCGCGCTCGTCGACGATGATGACCGCGACGTCAGCCTCGATGTCGATGCGCACGTCCTTGAACAGGCCCGTGGCGAAGAGCGCACGCAACGCGGCCGAGCCCTTGTCGTCGGTGTAGGTGTCGCCGATGCGGAAAGGCAGCGCGGCGAAGACGCTGCCGGGATCGGTGCGCTGCAGGCCCTCGACCCGGATGTCCTTGATGACGAAGGGGGCCACGGCGCGCGCCGCCGGGGCGGCCACCGCGGCCGCAGCGGCCACGATCAGGGTCACGGCAGCGCGAGGCGCGCCGCCCGGAAAGGCAGGGAACATCGGGAAAGAGGATTCAGTGCAGCCCGAGCAGCCGGGCCACGTCGTTGTAGAGCGCCACCGACATCATCAGCAGCAGCACCGCGATGCCGCCGCGCTGCAGTCGCGCGAGCCACTCCTCCGACACCGCGCGACCGGTGACGCCCTCGAAAATGTAAACCATGAGGTGGCCACCATCGAGCATGGGCAGCGGCAGCAGGTTCAGCACGCCCAGGCTGACGCTGACGATGGCCAGGAACTCGAGGAAGCGCGCCGGCCCCTGCTGCACCGACTGGCCGGCGTAGTCGGCGATGCTGATCGGGCCGGAAAGGTTCTTGATCGACGCTTCGCCGATCAACATGCGCCCGAGCATCTTCAGCGTGAACCACGAGGTGTCCCACATGCGCTCGAAGCCGCCGACGAGGCCGTCCCACGGGCCGTGGCGCACGATGACCATTTCGGGCGGCTTGCCCACGAAGGCTTCGATGCGGCCCACCGGCGGATTGACGCTGCCGTCGATGCGCGGCGTGACCTCGATCTCGATGCTGCGGCCTTCGCGCTCGAGCACCCAGCGCTGCGGCGCGGCGTCCTTCGCGCCACGCGCTGCCGTGGCCGCCGAGGCGCGGATGCGCTCGCGCAGCGTCTGTGCGTCGGCCACGGCCTGGCCGTCGATGCTGAGCACGCGGTCGCCTTCCTTCAGGCCGGCGCGCAGGGCGGGCCCGCCTTCCTTCACGCGGCCGATCACCGGCTCGCCGAAAGCGGTGCCGAGGCCGATCTTGCGCGCCAGCGCGCCGTCGACCTCGCGCGGCTCGAAGCTGGCCAGGTCGAGCAGCAAGGTGCGCGAGCCGCGGCCGTCGCGGTCGCTCACCTGCAGGCGCACGGGCTCGCGCTGCAGCGCCGCCTGCGTGAGGCGCCACATCAGGTCGTTCATCGAGTGCACTTCGCGCCACTCGCTGTTGCCGTTGTCGCCGGCCATGGCGCGCACCCAGTCGCCGCTCCTCAGGCCGCCGCGCTCGGCGATGCTGCCCGCCACCGAAGGGCCGAGCACCGCCTTGGGCTCCTGCATGCCCACCCAGTAGGCGCCCGCGAAGAGCACCACGGCCAGGGCCAGGTTGGCCAGCGGCCCGGCGGCCACGATGGCGCTGCGCTGCTTGAGCGACTTGCGGTTGAAGGCCTGCCCGAGCTGTTCGGGCGGCACGCCGCCTTCGCGCTCGTCGAGCATGCGCACGTAGCCGCCGAGCGGCAGCGCGCAGAGCACGAACTCGGTGGCACCCGGCGCGCTCTGCCGGCGCCACAGCACGCGGCCGAAGCCCACCGAGAAGCGCTGCACCTTCACGCCGCAGGCCACCGCCACGCGGTAGTGGCCGTACTCGTGCACCACGATGAGAAGGCCCAGCGTGACGATGAGGCCGAGAAGGTAGGTCATGGGTTCGGCAGCCGGGTCGGGCGTTGGGGATCAGGCGCGCGCGAGCGAGCGCACCGAGCGCATGGCTTCGTCGCGCGCGCGCCGGTCGAGCTCCAGCAGGTCGTCCAGCGTCGCCGTGGCCGCGAGCGCCGCCACGAGCCGTTCGACCGTGCCGGCGTTGACGCTGTGAATGTCCGTGAAGCGGATGGTTCCGTCGAGGAAGGCCTGCACCGCCACCTCGTTGGCGGCGTTGAGCACCGCCGTCGTGCCCGGCGGCCCGGCCAGCGCCTGCCAGGCCAGGCCGAGGCCGGGGAAGAGCTGCGGGTCCACCGGCTCGAAGGTCAGGCCCTGCAGCTGCAGGAAGTCGAGCGACGGCGCTCCGCTCTCGATGCGTTCGGGAAAGCTCAGCCCGTAGGCGATGGGCACGCGCATGTCGGGCGTGCCCAGCTGCGCCAGCACCGACGCGTCTCGACACACGACCATGGAGTGCACGATGCTCTGCGGATGGATGACCACGCGCACCTGCTCGGGAGCGAGGTCGAAGAGCCAGCGCGCCTCGATGACCTCGAGCGCCTTGTTCATCATCGTGGCCGAGTCGACGGAGATCTTGCGCCCCATCACCCAGTTCGGGTGCGCCACCGCCTGCGCCGGGGTCACGTCGTGCAGGCTCTGCGGCGTGCGCCGGCGGAACGGCCCGCCGCTGGCCGTGAGCACGATGTGGTCGATGCGCTGGCCCCAGGCACGGCGGTCCTCGGGCAGGCACTGGAGGATCGCCGAGTGCTCGCTGTCGATGGGCAGCAGCGTGGCGCCACCCTCGGCCACCGTGCGCATGAAGAGCGCCCCCCCCACCACCAGCGCCTCCTTGTTGGCCAGCAACAGGCGCTTGCCGGCGCGCGCCGCGGCCATGCAGGCTGGCAGGCCCGCGGCACCGACGATGGCGGCCATCACCGCGTCGACCTCGCCGGCCGCGGCCAGCTGGCTCAAGGCGTGCGGCCCTTCGAGCACCTCGGTCTGGCTGCCGCGCTCGGCGAGCAGGCGGCGCGCCTGCTGCGCACGAGAGCGGTCGGGCAACACGGCCACACGCGGCGCGAAGCGCACGCACTGCTCCACGAGCTCGGCCACGCGCTGGTGGCTCGAGAGGCCGAAGACCTCGAACCGCTCCGGGTGCCGCGCCAGCACGTCCAGCGTGCTCACGCCGACGGAGCCGGTGGAGCCGAGGATGGCGACGCGCTGCCGGCGCGCGGGGGCGTTGGTGTGGGTCATCGTGGGGCCAGGCTCGCCAACGCCAGCGCCGCCGGCATCACCGGCAGCAGCGCATCGACACGATCGAGCACGCCGCCGTGGCCCGGCAGCAGCTGGCTGCTGTCCTTGGCACCGGCGGCTCGTTTCACCAGCGACTCGATGAGGTCGCCGACGACGCTGAGCATGCACAGCGCGAGCAGCGCCAGCGCGGCAACCACGCTGCCGTGCGCCTGCACGAGCCGCGTGAACAGGCTCGGGCCGTCGAAGCCGAAGCGGCGGTCGAGCACCGTCCACACGAGCGCCAGCAGCAGCACGCCGGCCATGCCGGACCACACGCCTTCCCAGCTCTTGCCCGGGCTGATGGCCGGGGCCAGCTTGCGCCGGCCGAAGGCCTTGCCGCCGAAGTAGGCCGCGACGTCGGCCATCCACACCACGCACAGCATGGAGAGCATGAAGTTGATGCCGACGGCGCGCGCCTCGATGAGCGCCGCCCAGGCCAGCATCAGCAGCGCCAGCCCGACGAGCCAGCGCAGCAGCCGCGGTGCCTGCGGCCACGCCGGCACGCCCCGGCGCAACACGAGCGCGCCGCCCAGCGTCCACAGCGCCACCGCCAGCCACCACACGCTGCCCAGGGACACACCGGCGAGGCCGGCCGCCAGCGCCAACACGCCTGCCAGCGCCATCGCGGCGCCCAACGCACGCGAGACAGCTTCGGCCGCACCGTTCAGCCGCCCCCACTCCCAGGCGCCGGCCGCCAGCAGCGCCAGCGTCACGAGCGCGAACGGCCAGGGGCTTGCGGCCGCGAGCGAGGCGAACAGGATCCCGACCAGGATCAACGCGGTGATGACCCGCTGGCGCAGCATGGGAGTGGGGTCCTAGCGCCGCCGAGCGCCCGGCTCAGTCCGCCGCCTGCACCACCGGCGGCCGGATCATCCCGAATCGCCGGTCGCGCTGCGCGAACGCGGCGAGCGCGCGGTCGATCTCCTCGGCGCCGAAGTCGGGCCACAGGCAATCGGTGAAGTGGAACTCCGCATAGGCCGACTGCCAGAGCATGAAGTTGCTGATGCGCATCTCGCCCCCGGTGCGGATGAAGAGGTCGGGGTCGGGCGCGAAGGCGAGTGCCATGTGCCGGCTGAGCCAGGCCTCGTCGAGCTGCTCGGGCTTCAGGCCCTGGGTGATGGCCAGGCGCGCCGCCTGCACCATGTCCCAGCGGCCGCCGTAGTTGAAGGCCACGGCGAGCGTGATGCGCGTGTTGTCGCGCGTCAGCGCCTCGGCCTGCTCCCAGGCCTCGCGCAGCTTGTCGGACACCGAGGCGCGATCGCCGACGATGCGGATGCGCACGCCATCCTTGGCCAGCTTGCCGAGGTACTTGGACACGGCCACGAGCACGAGGCTCATGAGCCCGGAGACCTCCTCCGAAGGCCGCTTCCAGTTCTCCGAGGAGAAGGCGAACACGCTCAGGTACTCGACGCCGCGGTCGGCGAAGAGGTTCACCGCACGCACCAGCGCATCGACGCCGGCCTTGTGGCCGAAGAAGCGCGGCATGTAGCGCGAGCGCGCCCAGCGGCCGTTGCCGTCCATCACCACCGCCACGTGGCGCGGCACGAGACCGGTGCTCCTCGGCTCGTTGTCGCCCTGCGGGCCGGTGGGTTGGGAAGGCGGGCTCATGAAGCAGGCAGCGGGAGGGGCAAGCACGGAAGCGGGCGCAGGCAGGGGCTCCAGGCCACGCTCAGACAGCCATCACCTCGGCTTCCTTGCCGTGCACGAGGCGGTCGACCTCGGCCACCACGCGGTCGGTGAGGCGCTGCACCTCGTCCTGCGCGCGCTTTTCCTCGTCCTCGGGCACCTGCTTGTCCTTGAGCAGCTTCTTCAGGTGGTCGTTGGCCTCGCGGCGCACGGCGCGCACGGCGATCTTCGCCTCCTCGCCGGCATGGCGCACCACCTTCGTGAGCTCCTTGCGCCGCTCCTCGGTAAGGGCAGGCATCGGCACGCGCAGCAGGTCGCCCTGCGCGCTCGGGTTGAGGCCGAGGTCGCTCTCGCGGATGGCCTTCTCGATCTTGGCGCCCATGCCCTTCTCCCAGGGCTGCACGCCAATGGTGCGTGCGTCGATCAGCGTCACGTTGGCCACCTGGCTGATGGGCACCGAGCTGCCGTAGTAGTCGACATGCACCTGGTCGAGCAGCCCGGGGTGGGCGCGACCGGTGCGGATCTTGTGCAGTTCGTTCTTCAGTGCCTCGAGCGACTTGCCCATCTTGTGCTCGGCGGTCTTCTTGATCTCGGCGATGTCCATGTCGGTGTTCTCTCCTCGGTGCACGCGAAGCGCGCACCTCAATGGCGCTCAGACATGCACCAGCGTGCCCTCGTCCTCGCCGAGCACCACGCGCTGCAGCGCGCCGGGCTTGAAGATGCTGAAGACCTTGATCGGCAGCTTCTGATCGCGGCACAGCGCGAAGGCGGTGGCGTCCATCACCTGCAGGTTCTTCGCGATGGCCTCGTCGAAGCCGATGGTGGAGTAGCGCGTCGCCGCCGGATCCTTCTTCGGGTCGGCCGTGTACACGCCGTCGACCTTGGTCGCCTTGAGCACGATTTCGGCGCCGATCTCCGCGCCGCGCAGCGCCGCCGCGGTGTCGGTCGTGAAGAAGGGGTTGCCGGTGCCGGCGGCGAAGATCACCACCTTGCCCTCCTCGAGATACTGAAGGGCCTTCGGCCGTACGTAGGGCTCGACCACCTGCTCGATGTTGATGGCCGACATGACGCGCGCCGTCATGCCCTCCTGGCGCATCGTGTCGGCCAGCGCGAGCGAGTTCATCACCGTGGCCAGCATGCCCATGTAGTCGGCGGTGGCGCGGTCCATGCCCACCGAGCCTCCGGCCACGCCGCGGAAGATGTTGCCCCCGCCGATGACGACCGCGACCTCGCAGCCCAGCTTCGTGACCGCCTGCACCTCGCGCACCATGCGCACGATGGTGGCGCGGTTGATGCCGTAGGCGTCGTCGCCCATCAGGGCTTCGCCGGAGAGCTTGAGCAGGATGCGCTTGTAGGCCGGCATCGGGGAGGGACTCCGCGTGAGGAAGGGTTGGGGCAGTGCGACAGTTTAAGTCGCGCCGCCCTCAGGCCCCCTTCGCCGCAGCCACCTGCGCCGCCACTTCGGCGGCAAAGTCGTCGGTCTTCTTCTCGATGCCCTCGCCCACCACGTAGAGGGTGAAGCCCTTCACCGTGGTGCCGGTGGCCTTGAGCATCTGCTCCACGGTCTGTTTGCCGTCGGCGGCTTTCACGAAGACCTGGTTGAGCAGCGACACTTCCTTCAGGAACTTCTGCACCGAGCCCTCCACCATCTTGGCCACGATCTCGGCCGGCTTGCCGCTCTCGGCGGCCTTCTCGGCGGCGATCTTGCGCTCCTTGTCCACCATGTCCGAGGGCACGTCGGCCTGCGACAGCGCCGCCGGCTTCATCGCCGCCACGTGCATGGCCACATCCTTGGCGGCCACGTCGGCGCCGTCGAACTCGACGACGACGCCGATGCGCGTGCCGTGCAGGTAGTGGGCGAGCTTGCCGCCGCCGGCGTAGCGCTTGAAGCGGCGGATCGACATGTTCTCGCCGATCTTGCCGATGAGGCCCTTGCGCACGTCCTCGAGCGTGGGGCCGAAGCCGTCCTGGCTGTAAGGCAGCGCCGACAACGCGGCCACGTCGGCCGGGTTCTTCGTGGCCACGAGCGCCGCCGCGGCCTTGGCGAAGGCGAGGAACGAGTCGTTCTTGGAGACGAAGTCGGTCTCGCAGTTGATCTCGATCATGGCGCCGACGGTCCCTTCGACGCTGGCGGCGATCACGCCTTCGGCAGTGATGCGGCTGGCCGCCTTGCCGGCCTTGTTGCCGAGCTTGACGCGCAGGATCTCCTCGGCGCGGCCGAGGTCACCGTCGGCCTCGGTGAGCGCCTTCTTGCACTCCATCATGGGAGCGTCGGTCTTGGCGCGCAGTTCGGCGACCATGCTTGCGGTGATTGCGGGCATTGGAATCTCCAGGTGCGATGGATCGGCGGCCGCGCGAGGGGCGGCCGCCTGAACGGATGCGAGGCGCGAACCGGGCGCCCGCGAATGCCGCGGGGCGCGCCGGCGCGGGATCAGTTCTCTTGGACTTCGACGAACTCGTCGCCGCCGGCGGCAGCGGCCACCACCTCGGAGGTGGCGTTGGCCTTGCCCTCGAGCACGGCGTCGGCCATGGCGCGGGCATACAGCGCCACCGCCTTGGCCGAGTCGTCGTTGCCGGGGATGACGTAGTCGATGCCCAGCGGCGAGTGGTTGGTGTCGACGACGCCGATCACCGGGATGCCGAGCTTCTTGGCCTCGGCGACGGCGATCTTGTGGTAACCCACGTCGATGACGAACATCGCGTCGGGCAGTGCGCCCATGTCCTGGATGCCGCCGATGTCCTTCTCGAGCTTGGCCAGCTCGCGATCGAACATCAGGCCTTCCTTCTTGATCATCTGCTCGATGCCGGCTTCCTTGGTCGCCTGCATGTCCTTGAGCTTCTTCAGCGAGCCCTTCACCGTCTTGTAGTTGGTGAGCATGCCGCCGAGCCAG
>Ga0268299_1004536_pt1 | contig 10658 bp, 9 predicted proteins | sample NOBtaG_FD_193484 | JGI IMG/M metagenome (GOLD analysis project Ga0268299, IMG submission 193484) | Activated sludge microbial communities from bioreactor in Nijmegen, Gelderland, Netherland - NOB reactor | ecosystem: Engineered > Bioreactor > Aerobic > Activated sludge | place: Netherlands... | reverse complement strand
CAATCAAATTGTTACAGGACAATATCGCGCAGGTCATTAAAGGCAAGTCGCGAGTCATTGAACTCGCCGTCGTCTGCCTGTTGGCGCGCGGACATCTCCTGATCGAGGATGTGCCCGGCGTGGGCAAGACCACCTTGGCGCACAGTTTGGCACGCTCGCTCGACTGCTCCTTCAAACGGATTCAGTTCACGAGCGACCTGTTGCCCTCCGACATCGTCGGCATTTCTGTCTTCAATCGTCAGAAACAATCCTTTGAGTTTATCCCCGGCCCCCTATTTGCCCACATCGTGCTGGCCGATGAAATCAATCGCACCACCCCGAAAACGCAAAGTAGCCTGCTGGAAGCGATGAGCGAAGCGCAAATTTCCGTGGATAACCAAACCTACCCGCTGCATCAGCCGTTCATGGTCATTGCCACGCAAAATCCCGCAGAGTATCACGGCACGTTCCCGCTCCCCGAATCGCAATTAGATCGATTCCTGATGCGACTTCGCATCGGCTATCCCACGCCGGACGAGGAACGAAAGGTGTTGGAGCGGCCACAGTCGCTGCATCCGGCCAGCGACCTGCAGCCCGTCCTCACCGCACAACACATCCTGGATCTCCAAGCCCTTGTCGAAAAGGTCAGGATCGACGACAGTTTGATGGACTACCTGCTCGCAATCGTACAGGCCACCAGGCAGGCCGATGTGCTGTCGCTCGGAGTCAGCACGCGGGGCGCACTCGCGCTGACCAAGGCGGCCAAAGCGCTCGCGCTGGTGCGGGATAGGACCTACTGCCTTCCGGAGGACATCAAAGAGCTCGCTCCTGCCGTCCTCTCGCATCGGGTGATGCCGAACCGAGCCCAGGGCGCGCGGGCAAGAAGCGTCGAGCAGACCGAAGGCATCATTCACGATCTGCTCGAGAGCGTCCCGGTCCCTGTGTGACTCAGCCAGGACACTGAAACCAGGGCCCGACGAACCACATCCAGGACAGGCACCCCACGATGCGACCGGCCACCAACATGGCCCCACGAGATTTTCGCGCGTTCCTCCATCGCCTCTCTCACCATCGCGCGATTCGCGTGACGACGGAGGGGACTCGTTTCCTCCTGTTGACCCTCGCCGTCGGGATCGCCGCCGTCAATACCGGCAACAATCTGTTCTATCTCCTACTCGCGATGATGCTGAGCCTGATTGTGCTCTCCGGGCTCTTGTCGGAACAGTGTGTTCGCCGCTTGGACTTCCATCGCCACCTACCGGAGTCACTGTTCGTGAACCAACCGGCCGTGGCGACACTCTGGATCGCCAATCGCAAGAGGCATATTCCGAGTGTCTCGTTACGGATCCTCGATGTCGTGGCCGGACAGGACCAGGATCGCGGCATCCACCTCACCCACCTTACGCCTGAAGCCTCAACGCTGCGCTCCTACCAGCTGCTCGCCCATCGGCGCGGGCGGTACGGCATCGACGGCATTCGCGTTATCACACCGTTTCCGTTCGGGCTGTTCCAGAAAAAAGCCTTCTATCCCTGCGAAGCGACCCTGCTGGTGTGTCCCGCCATCATCCCGCTCCCGCCGCTACGCCTCCAGGAGTTGCAATCGATCGGGCACGAACAGGCGCTGGCGCGACGCGGCCCGGGTACGTCCCTCTACAACCTCAGAGAATTTCGGCCCGGCGACGATTCCCGCGCCATTCACTGGCTCACCACGGCCAGGACAGCCAAATTGATGATCAAGGAAACCGAAGCCGAAGACCAGCACATGATCACGCTGGCCCTGCTCACAGTCTGCCCGGACGAAGAGGACCGCACCTTCGAGCGCACCCTGTCCATCGCCGCCTCGCTGATTGATTATTATGTGAAGCGCGGGGTACGTCTGCGCCTGCTCATGGGCGACCAGCCGCATCTGTTGGCGGATGGGGAAGAACAATCCCGGGATCTCTTTCACGCCCTGGCGCTCTGCGAACGACGTCCGGTGACCGCCAGTGCCTTCGTCCATCAGGCGATGGCCCACGCGTTGGGCGATGCATCGGAGGGGCCGACCATCTGGCTGTGTGCCTGGACGGACGTAGCCTGGTTCGATGCCGTTCCGGCCGTCGACCTGATGCTCTCGCCTCACACCCACAAGGATCTCTTCGATGCCGCTGGATCAGGCCTTCCGGCTTAGTTCAATCCTCCTTGCGGCAGCCGGCTTTGCGAGCCTGACTCTCGCCATCGCCCTGCCACCCTGGCTGCTTGTCGTAGCCGGCGGGGCATTTACCATGGCCCTCCTGCGAGTTCGGCACCCCGCCGCGATCTCCGACACCATGCACCACTTCCGGCTCTCCGCCCTCACGTGGAATATCTTTCTCCTGCTTGCCTTCGCCGGATTCTGGATCGACCTGTTGCTCGTTTCTCAGGAAGTCCTACCAGCCGGCATTCACTTCCTCGTGCTCCTGCTGGTCAACAAACTCTCCAACCTCGACTTGCGGCGAGACTTCCTGCATCTCTACGCCATCAGCCTGATCGCGCTCCTGGCATCAGCCGCCTTGACGACACAGATCTGGTACGCGCCATTTTTTTTCATCTATCTGATCATCGGCGTCTGGACACTGCTCCTCTATCACCTCGTGCAAGAACAGGAAGAGCAGGTGGGTCCTCCGGATCACGTTTCTCCGGCAACGACGCCTGGCACACGCTTCCCTCGATTGACGATTCGTTTTTTCTGGACGACCAATGTCATGGCGGCCGTCGCGTTCGGCTTCACGCTGCTGTTTTTCTTCTCAATCCCGCGAGTCGGAGTAGGATTTTTTCAACACGACCAGGGGGAGAGCTTGCGGACCACCGGATTCTCCGAACAAGTCGATCTGGGAGTCATCGGTCCGGTAAAACAAGACCCGAGTATCGTCATGCGCGTTGAATTGCCTGACCGCGTCGGCCACGAACTCAGACAGGAACCGCTCTACCTGCGAGGCGTGGCCTACAACCGATACGACGGGAAATCATGGAGCAACAGTCTGCCGCAGCGGCGGATGCTGACGGAAGTTCCCGAAGGCACCTTCTCGCTCCGCACCCCGGGGACCAAACCGCAAGCCACCGCTCGGCCACTTCGGCAGGACATTCTCCTTGAACCACTCGACACAGCGGTGCTCTTCGGAGCCCCGTTGCTGACCAGCGTCAAAGGTAATTTCCTCTCCGTCCAATCGGACCTCACCGGATCGTTCCACCTGCCGTACCCCCTGCATACCCGCATCCAGTACACCGCCTATTCCTCATCCCCGGGCCTGAACACGACGGAGAAGAACGCGAGCGCGCTACTCTATCCGGATTTTATCCTCCGGCATTACCTTCACACACCTGACGTCAATCCCCAGATCGTGGACCTCGCGAGACAGCTCACACAGCCGGCGACCAGCGTGATGCAGGCGGTCTCCCTGGTCCATACTCACTTACTGACCAGCTATCGGTACAGTTTGGATGTTCCCTCTCTGCAATCTGCCCATCCCCTCGACGACTTCCTGCTGACTCGGAAAACCGGCTATTGCGAGCACTACGCGACGGCCATGGTGGTCCTACTCCGAACAGTCGGCATTCCGGCACGACTCGTGACAGGATTCCTCGCCACCGAGTGGAACGAATTCGGCGGTTATTATACGGTCCGGCAGCGAGATGCCCACGCGTGGGTGGAAGTGTACTTTCCACAATCAGGGTGGCTCACGATTGATCCGACCCCGCCCGCACCAGGCGCAGTCGGCCCCACCTGGTGGCACGCGGCGACCAGCGCGATGGACTCCATGCGACTCAAATGGGATCGGCTGTTCGTCCACTATAGCGCGCACGATCAGTTCACCGTCGTGCAGGGCATTCGAGAGGGCGGGGAGGCCGTACGGGCAGGACTGTACGAAACCATGAGCGCCCTGTCGGCCCAGGCTCTGGCTATCATGGATCGCCTGGTGACCAATCTGACTCCCGCCGGCATTCCACACCACGCCGTGATGCTCCTCCTACTGATCATCGCGGCCTATGCAGGCATCACGCTCCTCCGACGACACAAGAGCACACCCTCGCGGCAGAACACACTGTCGGCCCAACAACAGACCGTCATTGCGCTCTACACCGACATGGTCCACTCTTGCGCAAGGCAGGGAATCGTGAAACCGGCCGGCAACACACCGCAGGAATTTCTTCACGAGATTCGTGAGCGATGGAGCGAGGCATGGCCTATCGTCGAGTCCGTCACGCAACTGTATGCGCGGGTTCGATTCGGAGAGGCCCCGCTTACCGCAGAAGAGGTCACGACCGCGGAACACGATGTCCGTCGACTCCGCGTACTCAGTCGATCTGTCAGAGCCGCTCCACGGTCGTCACACTAGCGCCTCTCGCGGTCGAACCAGCCCCCGTCACCCTACGGCAAGGGCGCACGACGGCCGCCCTTGACTAATCAATGTTCATTGATATATCGTGACGCATGCGCGCGAAGACAGCTACACCAATAGCAGCCATTGCCAAAGTGTTCCAGGCCCTGTCGGATGAAACGAGATTACTGATACTGGAACAACTGAAAGAAGGCGAGCAATGTGTGTGCGACCTCACAAGCGCGTTCAAAACGGGGCAGTCGCGGCTCTCCTTCCACCTGCGAGTGTTGAAAGAGGCTGGTTTGGTCCTTGATCGACCTGAGGGACGTTGGGTCTACTACTCCCTCAACCCAGACGCACTGGAAGAGCTCCTAGAAGCAGTCAATGATTTCAAGTCTCCACCGCACAGAGCCTCCAAGAAAGGGTGTTGTCCGTAGCTTTTTTTTGCCATTATCCATCAACCTTTATTGATATTACGGGACACCATGGACGCGATTGCTGCCATCCATCAGCAGAGTATTCCGGCGGAAAAGAAACTCAATATGTTCGAGCGCTACCTTACGGTCTGGGTGGGACTTTGTATGCTCGCGGGCATCTTCCTGGGAAAATCAGCGCCGGTCGTGATTCAAGCCCTGCGGGAAATGGAGTTTGGCCAGAACAGTCATGTGAATTTCCCGATGGCCATCCTGATCTGGCTCATGATCACCCCCATGATGATGAAAGTCGACTTTCGCTCCGTGACAAAGGTTGGCCAACGCCCTCAAGGGTTGCTTGTCACCTTGTTCGTGAATTGGGTCGTGAAGCCGTTCTCAATGGCCCTCTTAGCCTGGGTCTTCTTTCGAGTCATGTTCTCACTGTGGATGACTTCTGCCGAAGCCGACCAATACATCGCTGGAACCATTATTTTGGCAGCCGCCCCCTGTACCGCAATGGTCTTCGTCTGGAGCTATCTCACGGATGGCGATCCGGCTTATACCCTTGTCCAAGTATCGGTGAATGATTTGATTATGCTGATACTGTTTGCGCCGATCGTCGGCTTGCTGGTCAGCGGCGCGTCTGCTCTCACCGTTCCTTTCACCGTGCTCCTCTATTCGGTCGTGGGATTTATTGTGGTTCCGTTGCTCCTGGGTGTTCTCATCCGCCATAGGCTGATTGCACAGCATGGGAAGAAGTGGTTTGAAGAGACCCTCCTCCCTCGGTTTGCCCCCATCACAATCGCGGCGTTACTCATCACCTTGATTCTCATCTTTGCCTTTCAAGCAGAGAACATTCTTGGGAAGCCCCTTCACGTGCTGCTCATTGCGATCCCGATTCTTTTCCAAGTCTATTTCAATGCGTCTCTCACCTATGGGTTGATGAAGTGGTTGCACGTACCCCATGCGGTCGCAGCACCGGGAGCGTTGATCGGCGCGAGCAACTTCTTTGAACTGGCCGTGGCCACAGCCATTGCCTTATTCGGCCCGGAATCAGGGGCAGCACTGGCAACCGTCGTCGGCGTCTTGGTGGAGGTACCGGTCATGCTGTCCGTCTGTCATGTGTGCAATCGAACCCGGCACTGGTTCCCTGTCAGTGAGGCGAGGGCATGAACGGTGGGGCATTTCCTGGAGTTGTATGGAACCATCGGAATCGTGGCCTTGAGCGTACTGTTGGTGGCGTATGCCTTTGAAAGATGGGGCGGCAGGACATGGCCTGGATTCCACAGGCCGTTCACTCTCAGACAGCTGCTCGGCGAGTGGTTGCTGTATATGCTCCTGTTCGCAGGCCTGGGCACCTTGCTAGAGCAATTGCTGAAGTTCGCATGCTCAATCAGTTGTTAGCAGACGTGATGACAAACTGAATGACTAAGAGGGAGGCAGCATCATGAAACGCTTTCATCTCCACATGGGGGTAGAGGATCTGGACGAGTCCATTCGTTTCTATACGGCGCTGTTTGGGGCTCCGCCCGTCAAAACAAAACCGGATTATGCCAAATGGATGCTGGACGACCCGTGCATCAATTTCGCCATATCCACGCGCGCCACGAAAGGCGTCGATCATCTGGGCATTCAGGCCGAGGGCGAAGACGAACTCGCCGAGCTACGCGGACGGATTCAAGCGGGCCACTTGCCGGTCGTCAATGAAGGAACCAAAGTGTGCTGCTATGCGCTGTCGGACAAATCGTGGATACAGGATCCGTCCGGTCTTCCATGGGAAACATACCGAACGATGGAGGATGCGCACCTCTTCTCAGACTCCAGTGAATCGTCGGAGGGCGCCTGTTGTACGCCTCTGACCATGGCCACGCCGAACTGCTGTGAACCATCTGACACCACTGCGGGGTGTTGCGATTAATGGGAACCGACATCACCAGAGTCTTAGTCCTCTGCACGGGGAATTCCTGCCGCTCAGTGATGGCGGAAGCGCTGATCAACGACCTAGGAGGCGGTCGCTATCAGGCATGGAGTGCCGGCAGCCATCCAACGGGATCTGTACATCCACAATCCATCGCCACCCTCAAGCGGCACGGCATTGAACCGGGTCGGCCCCGCAGCAAATCGTGGAGTGAGTTTACCGAACACTCCTTCGATCTCGTCATTACCGTGTGCGATCAGGCCGCCGGAGAAAGCTGTCCTCTCTTTCACGGAACACCGAAAAAGCTTCATTGGAGCACACCCGACCCGGCAAAGGCGACCGGGACCGATGCTGACATCCAGACGGCGTTTGACAGTGCATTTCGTTTACTGAGGCAACGTGTCGAGGATCTCCTACGTGCGTGTTCCAACCAGCATTACGGAGGAACGCAATGAGTGCGGCCACTCTACAGAACGTGCAGATGCTGAAGGCCGGTAACAATGGATCGCTATGTTCTCCACGCATCTCCCAACCACGGGCCGACATCCTGAGGCAATCGACACAATGGCGCACAGTCCTTTCTTTAACTGTGATCATGGCCGGTTGCCTATCCGCGTGCAATCCCGAGCAACCCTCGGGAGCCATCTCGATCGACGGGTCAAGCACGGTCTACCCTCTCTCCAAGGCAATTGCGGAGGCCTTCAGCAAAACGAATCCCAGCGTGAAATTCCAGATTGAATTCTCCGGTACCGGTGGAGGCTTCAAGAAATTGTGTGCGGGTCAAATCGATATCGCCGGCGCCTCACGCCCCATCAACACCTTAGAAAGCCAGGAGTGCCAAGCTCAGCACATCGAGTACATCGAGTTGCCGGTCGCGTTCGACACCCTCTCCCTGGTGGTCAATGCCAAGAACACCTTCGCCGATTGCCTCAGCATGAACGAGCTTCGACGCATGTGGGAACCGGCTGCTGAACGCACGATCACCACATGGCGGCAGATCCGACAGAGTTTCCCGGCCGACCCGTTGGTGCTGTTCAGCCCAGGCAAAGACTCCGGGACTTTCGATTATTTCACACTGGCCATAGTCGGCAGCGAAGGCAAAAGCAGAGACGACGTCACCATGAGCGAAGACGACATGGTGATCCAGCGAGGCGTGGCGGCGAACCCACACGCCATCGGCTACCTCGGCTACGCCTACTACCGGAGCAAGAGAGAGACGCTAAAGCTTGTTTCTGTAGACAACGGGCATGGCTGCGTTGCCCCCAGCACACAAACGGTCATCGATGCTACGTACGAACCGCTTTCACGACCGTTGTTCATCTATGTCAACGCTGCTGCCGCCGCCCGCCCGGATATCGAGGCCTTCGCGCACTTCTACCTCTCCCACGAAAGCGAGCAATACGTCTCGAAGGCCGGATACGTGCCACTGCCTTCTGCTGCACGCGCTGTCCAAACCGCTCGACTTCAGAAAGAGGTCAAAGGGTCGGTGTTCGGTGGCCGCACGGTCCTTGGAGTGAACGTCACTTTCTTCAACGCGAGTGAGGAGGAGAGAATCAGCGCACAACTGGTTCAATAGCACCGTTGATAAGATTGAACAGTCCCCCACGGTACGTAGCACCAGCTAGCACCCTCTCACCCCTCGAACAGATGAGTGGCAGGATGTGGACTGTTTTCGCGAACATGAATCGGAGCAGAGTCGCACAACCTCGGCTTTTCCAGAGGACAAGACGGGCATGAAGACAGCGACACGACCGAAGATGATCGGAAAGGAAGGCAAAATTTAAATTGGCTTGATTCAGCCAAAGAACGGCGTAGAGTCCTTGTAAGCCCCGCTGACTTTCCACGGAACATGTCGCGGGCTTTTGTCACGATTGACCATAACAACATTACCGTCATAGGGAAGATATGATCTTTTGTCTCGTTTACGCCAGTTCTGCTACGAGACCGTTTTCTCCCTCTCAGCTGACCGACCTACTCGCCTCTTGTCATGCAAACAACGGTCGAGTGGGCATCACGGGAATGTTGCTCTACAAAAACGGAAATTTTATGCAGGCGCTCGAGGGCGAAGAGCAGGCGGTATTGAGTCTCTATGCAAAAATCTTCCGGGATGAGCGCCATAGCGGAATACTCACGCTCTTGCAGACAACCATACCGGCGCGACAATTTCCGGATTGGTCCATGGGTTTTCGCGACCTGAACTCTCCCGAAGTACGATCGCTGCCCGGATATAACGAGTTCTTGAATATGCCGCTTACCGGTGCCGAGTTCTCATCCGATCCTAGTTACTGCCAACGGCTTCTGACGATATTTAAGAAGATGATGTAGACGTATCTCTATTTCCCACACTGCCGCCTCCTCCTGCACCCTCAACTCCCCACTGACCTCGTGTTTGCACAGAGTCCTTCGACCTTTTCGAAGGGCGATCCGAAGCCTGGGAACTGCTGCCCCTAGCGCTAGGCTCGTCGAGCGATGAGTTGGCTCATATCGAAGAGGAATCCGACTTACCCCAAGACATCACGAGACTGCTCTCACGTCAGCGCCTCGCGGCTGAAGACACTCCAGATCTGTTGGTTCAGCGGGTGAGAAAGTCAGGTCGAGAGATGGGAAATCGGAACGGGTTGGCCATCGTTGTCGCCCGATGGTTTCCTGGAAATATCGCTACCTCATTCGCGATCGATCACGAGACGATGAGCGTTGCGAGGAGACCATGTCTTAGCGATGGTCTCCATTGAGCAGGGGGCAGCCTATTCGTACCCTGCCATTTGGCTAAATTCATGGCATGGCGAATGTGAGAAAGTGGAGAAACCGGCTCTCTCCTTAGTGACAGCCGTATCCTTTCACTACAGATATTTCTTCGTTATGGAAAATCGGTGTCTCAGATATGGCGTACGAATGCGACTCTGAAAAAGAGAGCGTTGACGAGAGGCTGACCGCTCAAGGTCTGTCATGCACATTGCCTGAACACAGCCTGATGAGCGGGCAAGAACGGGTAAGAGTAGAAAAAGTTGGAGCGGGAAACGGGATTTGAACCCGCGACCCTCGCCTTGGCAATTCGGAAAATAGAAATCTTAGAACGGCTTGATTGAGCTATGGTTTCCCCCTAAATCGTTGATAGCGTGACTACTTTTAACATTCCAATGTTTCGATAGACTCTAACGTGAAGAGTACTCTTGTACGGTTTCTAGCACAAATCTAGCACACGGAAAACGCTGCTAGTCAATCACTCATTCAACCACGGATCACAATGAGTAATTCCCCAGTTCGAGCATCAATGAGAACGGTCGGTCCACCACCTTTGTGCCGACGTACATCAACGCGTTTAGGAAGATACAAAATGGTCCAAAATGCTCTTCCTTGGAGTCTGGATTGATTCTGTTGCTATCGCTCGCGAGATTCAGTAACTCCACTTCCTCTGAGAATGGACATGAACTCGTCCCATTGTCGATTACCTCTATCTACTTCTATATCTAGCCCTTCCAGATCTATCTCCACTCTATCTTCAACTTGTCGAGCTCTTGGTTAGCGATCTTAATAGCTTCTTCTTCCTTAACCATGGAACGGCCACTAACCTCCGCACTGCCGCCCCGCAAGACACACAGCAGACTAATCGTTGTTCATCGCAAGCAAGCTGTTGAGCGGGCCGTTTGGAAGCATAGTAGATTGCTGCTTGCACATGGTTTGAAACCGAAGCTTGGAGGTGATGCCCTTGTGCGATTCATGACCTAGTTGTCCTAGAAATATTGTGTGATGCCAAATTGCACCAGCGAATTCGGACTTGGAGCCAAAAGTTGGGCGAAGTCCACCCGCAATAGGGTATTAGCCAGAAAGGTAGGAATGAGCCTCACTCCACCGCCCACATTGATTGCATTCTGCCAACCTCGCGTCCTTCCTTCGTCCGTGAAAGACTGGAAGGTGCCGAAATCCGAGAACACGACGCCTTGCAACGCCCAGCGTGGCGCGAGAGAAATCGCATGGCGGAACTCCAGGTTAGTGTAGGCCTGCGCACGGTTCCGA
>Ga0268299_1004535_pt1 | contig 10660 bp, 9 predicted proteins | sample NOBtaG_FD_193484 | JGI IMG/M metagenome (GOLD analysis project Ga0268299, IMG submission 193484) | Activated sludge microbial communities from bioreactor in Nijmegen, Gelderland, Netherland - NOB reactor | ecosystem: Engineered > Bioreactor > Aerobic > Activated sludge | place: Netherlands... | reverse complement strand
CACAAACGCAAGCGGAAACCGGTTTACAGGCCGCTTGGTCTGCCCTGGCGCTGGATGCTGGTCGCTTTTGCCGCCGGAGTTGGCGCTGTGCTGCTGTTTTTCATCCCTACATCGATTCGGCAGTCACCTGTTGAGCCGATGATAATCGTCCCGACGCAGCCGCCCACTTTACCAGGCACGCCGCTGCCAACCGGGGTTCACCTTCTCGGCGAAGTCGTGGAGGATATTGCATGGTATGGCGATACGATGGCAGCGGCGACCCTCACACGCCTCGGCTTGTACCAGGATTTGAGTTTCATCAAAAATCTTGACGCTTACAAATTTGACAATGCCGCAGACGACAACTTCATTGATCTGGCCTTCAGCCCGGATGGCAGCCAGTTAGCCGCCATTCGCTCCCAATATTGGTTTCAGGATGGCAAATTAATGCCAGCTGCCTCTGTTTCCATCTGGAACACAAACGGCGAATTTACCAATGAGTTCATGGCTCACAGCAGCAGTGATGGCGGTTTTACGCGCTACCTGGGTGCAGCCGCTGCTTACTCGCCCGATGGTCGTTTGCTGGCAACTGCCGCTGGCAAAGGCGAAATCGTTTTATGGGAGACGACCAGCTATCAGCCCACTGGTCGCATTTTCACTTCATTCACCGGGGCTGTTGACCTGGCTTTTAGTGATGATGGGCAGCGTTTGACAGCGCTCCTGCGGGGTGATGACGGCACGATAGAAACCAATTGGATCGACAGTGGGACGATTCAAACATGGGACGTGCGCAGCCCTCAAAATCCGATCAAATTGCCGTTCACAAAGACTTTGCAGCGGGAAGTTGGCTTGAAAGCCGCCATCAGCCCCAATGGTCAATTTGCAGCATTCGTCGATCTGATGGAGGCAAACCAGTGCTGCACAGCCCGCGCGTTACAAGTCTGGGATGTCTATGCTGACCGTCTCGTTTTTGAGATTCCGCTTGACCCCCAGGGCAGCACCGTCGAAAATTTGACCTTTAGTGACGACAGTGACAGTTTGACCTATGTCGAGCAGCATATTATCGAAGATGAAGCCGGTTATGGCGTTCTGCAAAACGATTTGCGCGTGTTCGGCTGGCAAAAAAGCGCGGATAACAGCTATCAGCTTCAGGATATGGGCGGCAGGTTCAACATAAACGACATGCCCTACAACCTGCATATCAATGATGAAGGAACGTGGGTGCAGTACATCACATCGTTTTACAATTTCGCTGAGCGCTGGTACATCGCAACGGGTGAAGTACAGGATATGAGTCTTTGAGATCGTCGAATGTATAAATACTGAGTGAAAAGGCATTTCCACTCAGCACTTTATACGCGGCGCTAGATTTTGCACGCGCCGTTTTCGCAAATATCGACGCCGAAAAATTTGTTGATTCGATAGCGATTGCGGGCGATGAAATGATAAATTTTCGGCCCCAGCCAATTCATCCCTGGCAGTTGCAGCAGCAGCCAGAGCGGAATGCCAAGCGGAAGTTCACGCAGGACACGGCGCATCCCATCGAATCCGCCGACCAAAGCGCCATTTGGCGTCACGGTGTGCATCTGCCCCATCGCCGTTTCAAAATCAAGTGTCGGGTAGCGCGTTTCAACCTCATTCCAGTTATGAATGTCTAAAAATTCGACCCGATTTAGCCAATCAAGCGCCCGGATTATCCGCTTGCTCTGCTTGCAAATGACGCAATAACCATCGTACAAAACAGTAATCACTGAAACTGTCCTTGTTTGCGTGCGTATAATTCATTATAAGTTCAAACACGATCTGAATAACCCTCTTTCTAAGGGTTATCTCAGTTATGAGCCGGAGACCCTATGTCTGAAACAATACCCCCTCCACACCTGCCGGAGGAAGAACCACAGGTTATTCATATTCCGCCGGAGCAAACCGAAATTGTGAGCGCGCCAGTTGCGGAGCGCCGCAGCGGCTGTCTGTGGGGCATAACGGGCGCGCTGGGCTGCCTCGCGCTTCTTATGCTGCCTATCGCACTGTTGATTGTGATGGGTTTCACCACGCTCAACAGCGTTATCGGAGGTTTTCAGTCGATTTTTAAACCGCAGCAGCCTGTCGTGATTACCGCAACAGTCATGCTGGAACGTATCCAGGCGCTCTCACAGCTAACCACAGTCCGCTATAACTATTCCAGCCTCGTGACAACCGAGCGCGAAATGCCGCCGCTTCTGGCAGCTTTATATGGTGAAAAGCAAATTATGGTGGCTGTCGGTCATGTCAACGCCGGAATCGATCTCAGTCAGATCACACCAGATGACATTGTGCGCGATGGTGACGCGATCACGATTACGCTGCCGCCACCTACGCTGCAAGACTGTTTTCTGAACGAGCAGAATTCTTACATTGTGTCGCGGGATACCGGGATTTTTGCGCGCCCTGCGTCGAATCTGGATACCGAAGCGCGGCGCTACGCTGTCGAGCAGTTCCGCACGATGGCGCTCGAAAATGGCATTTTGAATGATGTTCAAATCCAGGCGCATGAGGTCATTCAGGGGTTAACGACGATGGTCGATGGGGTGAGCAGCGTGAATGTCATCACGACTCCGCCCGATCCCAACACGCCGCTGCCCGATACCTGTGCGCCGCCCGCAACGCCTGTACCAACCGGATAAATCAAACACTGGTGATGCAAGCACGGAGGACACCGCGCCGGATATAGAGCGTCATATCCGGCGTTGAAAATCCAGCGGAAATTTTGAAGCCCAGCACATCGATTTCGTTCCGCAGCGTGAGGCTAAAAATATACTGCCCTGTCAGCAGGTTGTAGCTGGTGCGAGGGACAAGCGCCTGCGATACCTGGTCGATCACCGACTGAGGCGCGATTCCACCTAAAAGCCCGGTAACGAGCAGCATGACCTGATCGCCTGTTGAACCAACGCTGTTCATTACCTGGCTGACGGCGGTGTCTTCACACAGGTAATTCGCCATATCGTCGGTGTTCAACTTGACCAGCGCCGTCGCAAAGGCATCCCCCGTAAGCAGCGGACTTAAATAGAGAAAGTAAGCTGCGTACAACGCCAACAACACCAGAATGACGATCAAAAAACGTTTCATAGACAGCGCTTTCAGGCAGGCTACTGTGCGACTTTGAATTTTGAGCTGCTGCGTTGGCGCATCCGAGTGCGCAAGCTTGCTGGCATGATCGGCATGGATCGATCCGATGACCAGGGCGCGTAAGGGGCCATCGTCAGCGCCGCCATCGCCAATAACACGGTATCGTAATTGACGCGCCACCCAGCAAAATCACGCCAGCACTGTTCGCGATCCGGCTTTAACGGCACACCAGCCGCCGCCAACTCGTCGTAAGCCTCGTTAAATTCATCCTGGCTGACGCTGATCGGATCATCAGGAAAATGCGGATTCGGGTTGTAGTGGAGTTCGAAAAAATCGGCGATTTTGCGCAGCGCCAGGTAGCCCGCGCGGATGCAAAGCTGCGCCTGGGCATCTGTCGGAATATCTACCGTTGAGACGGTGAGCGCCGCGCCGTCCAGGATCGCGCCCGCTGCTGTCACCCAGGAGCGCTCAGCTTGTGGGGAGCGGAAAAAAATCAGCGGTGCTAACGACGTGTGGCTTTCTTCCAATTCGGCGAACCACAATTCCCACGATTCCCATAATTCGTGCAGGTAATCCAGACCGCGAATCCGGTGCGCCCGCTTAATCATTTCGATGGCGGATGGCGGTGCCCCCGCACGGACTTCGAGCATGGTGACAGCGGTTTCGCGCCTGGAAAATGCGCTGTACATGGTCGGCAGATAGGCCATCAGCAGCGCGACCATGCCCAGCCCAATAATCGCCTCGCTAAATTCGAAAGCCGCTGTCATGGGATCAGTAAACGGCACTGTCCCCAGTGTGAGCATGGATGAACCGCTCAGCATAAACGCATTTGACCAGGGACGGACGCCGATAGCCCAGAAAATGAACATATAGCCGATCAACACGTAAAACAGCCACGCTACGGGCAGCAAAAGCAGCGTGAATGGCGCTAAAAAGGCCATCACGTGGTCGCGGCCTTCATAAGTGTTGATATTGCGCCAGCGCATCCAGGTACGCAGGATTTTTTGCACGTTGATGAATACGACGCGCGTCAGCCACACGTTATCGCTGCGCGGCAAAACGAACGTCCGCACCGCCGAGGACAGTGTGGCGATAATCGTTGCAATGCCCAGGAGAAACATTAGAATGCGAACAATGGTTTCCAGCAGCGCCATGAATCAATTTTCTCCAGCATTCAGCCAGTCAGCTTGTCAGCCGTTCAGCCACTCAGCAAAAAGCTGAAATGCTGAGACGCCAATAAGCTGATAAGCTCTCAATATGCCCCGTGTCGAAGCAAAACGCGCGGCAAGGTCATCACCATAATTTGCGCGTCCAGCCGGACTGACCAATTTTCAATATAGTAAATATCGAGCAGGCACATTTCATCAAACGGGACATCGCTGCGCCCACTGACCTGCCATAAGCCCGTGATGCCGGGGGTGATCTGTAGACGCTGCCGATGCCAGGGTTCGTACAAGCTCACTTCATCCGGCGTGGGGGGGCGCGGCCCGACGATGCTCATCTGCCCGCGCAGAACGTTGAATAACTGCGGCAGTTCGTCAATGCTGGTCGCGCGGATAAATTGACCGACACGGGTCACACGAGGGTCATTTTTAATTTTGGGGTGGCGGGGGTCTTCGCCGGATTCCTCGACAAGCTGCTGGCGATACTTATCAGCATCGGGAATCATGCTGCGAAATTTGACCATATCAAACTCGCGGCCATTTTCGCCTACCCGCCGCTGGGTGTAAAAAATAGGCCCGGCACTTTCCAGTCGGATCGCCAACGCGGTTAAAGCAAAAATGATGATTAAAAACGGCAGCGCGAGGATAATGAGGATAAGGTCAATCGCGCGTTTGATGACGCGATTTGTGCCATGAAAAACGGTTTCGCCATTCACGCCCAGCAGCGGAATCCCATCCAGATTTTCGACCTGCACCTGACGCATATTCAACTGGAAAACGTCGGGGACAACCCGCACTTCCGCGCCTGCCCTGCGCGCGATCTGCACCAGGCTGAGAATGCGGTCATGCTGTGACCAGGGCAGCGTAATCACCAGCAAATCGACCTGATGTTTGCGCATCAGGCTTTTCAAATTATCCAGGCTGCCCAGCCCTTTGACGCGCCCCAGGTCAACGCTGCCGCGCTCCGGGTCGTCATCGACAAAACCGATGGGCTGATAGCCTAATTCTTTGCGCGCCATCATCACGCGCAGCACGGCCTGACCGACATCGCCTGCGCCGACGATGAGAACGCGCTGGACGCCGATGCCTTTATTGCGCAGATAAGCCAGCACGATTCGGCGAATAACGCGCGTCAGCCCCAGCAGGCCAATGGTCAGCGCCGCCACGTAAATGAGCATCAAACGGCTGAAAACCAGCGGTTGAAACGCGAAATAAAGCGCCAGCAGCAGCACCGTTGCCGAGGTCACGCCGTTGATAATGATATAAATTTCTTCCATCAACGCGCGCCCACGCACATTTTTATACAAGCCGCCGCCGTGATAGCTGATGTAGAGCAGCCCCGCGTAGACAATCGCATAGGGAATGTAGGGGCCGAAATCGGCGCGGTTAATTTCGAGAACGGGGCGAAAAATGGTCAATTCATAGCGGGCAATATAGGAAACGACGAACGCCAGCAGCGCCAATCCGATGTCCAGCGTGGGCAGCAGCCCTTTTGTATCCGGCAAAAATCGTCGGCGCGGCGGCAGCGGAATTTGCGACGATGAGGTCGGCGTGTGATGCTCTTTTACGGCGTCTTTTGGTTCAACGCGCATTCGTAACTCCTGAGCGTTACCTGGGCAGTCGAATCCCAGGTGTAACGCTTGACTTCCTCTAAGCCTCGTATGCGAGCCTGCTCATGCCAGGTCACATCGGTGAGTGCGGTATGGAGCGCCTGCGTCCACGCCTTGACATCGTGCGGCGGTATGCACATCCCGGCAGAACCCGCGACTTCTGGCAGTGAGGACGCATCCGAAACGATCACGGGCGTCCCACAGGCCATTGCTTCCAGCACGGGCAGGCCAAAACCCTCGAACACCGACGGGAAAACAAACAATTCGGCGCTATTGTACCAGAGCGGCAGTTCTTCGGCAGGGACAAAGCCCAGGAATCGCACGTCATGTTGCAGCCCGCGCCGCTCCACCGTCGCGAAAATTTCGTCGTACTGCCAGCCTTTGCCGCCACCGATCAGTAACGGGGGACGCTCATTTTCCGGCAGCTTGGCATAGGCTTCGAGCAGAGTCGGCAAATTTTTGCGCGGCTCCAATGTGCCGATAAACAGCCAGAAGCGTTCCGGCAGATTTTTGATGCGCCGAAATTCTGACACTTCATGTTCAGGATATTCTCGAAAGATTTGCGAATTATACCCCGGTGCGGCGACATCGACTTTATCGGCTGCGATATTCAGCGATGCGATCACGTCGCGGGCGGTGCTGTGCGAAATGGCGATCACACGGCGGGCGCGCTGGCACGTCAAACGGGTGAATGCGCGCAGATAGAGGCGGCGGGCGGGCGTTAGCACCTGCGGGTAGTGCAAAAAACTGAGATCATAAATCGTGACGACCATCGGCACGGGCAGCCACAGGGGTGCGACGAATGCCAGCGCGTGATACAGGTCAAATTCGCTCAACTGTCCCGGCTGGGCGACCTGCTCCCACACAATTCTTCGCAGCGGCGACTCGGTATCCCAGCGTGCATGGCGCATGGTCATGCCATCGAACTGCGCTGAATTTTCCGCGCCGACCATCGCCGTAAAACGCCAATCTTTCGGCGCAGCGGCAGGCAGATGTGCCAGCGTATTGTAGATGTAGCCGTGAATCCCGGCGCTGCGATAGCCCGCTTTGCCAGAGAGTAAGTGCGCGTTTAAGCCGATGTGTGTCATAGTGCGGGCATTATATCACTAACGATCCTTTTAAGACTTTGCCAGTCATGATATACTCTATTCATAATCTCATAAAATATGAGTTGAATGGTCGAAAATGAAGCAAACCTATATTATTCAGGAAAATGGTCAGGTGACTCTCCCCAATGAATGGCGCGAAAAATATGGCCTGAAACGGGGTGACATCGTGACGTTTATTGAAACCGAAGAAGGCTTGCTGATTAGCCCACGTAAAGCACTCGCGATGAAATTGTTGGATGAAATCGGTGAAGCGCTCAAGGAAAAAGGTGTTTCGCTCGATGAATTGATCGAGTCCGGGCGGGAAATACGTCAGCAAATCTATGACGAGAAACATGCCCGTGATGCCGAAGATTAGGGTATTTTTCGACACAAGTGTCTTATTCGCGGCTGCCTATTCATCGACGGGCGCTGCTCGTGATCTTATCAAGTTGGCTTTGGATGATCGATTGCAAATTGTTGTGAGTCAGGATGTTTTGGAGGAAGCCAGAAGAAATCTTTTAAAGAAAGCACCTGAGAAAATCGCTGTTTATCGGCAGTTGATCGAACTCATCGAACCTGAAATTGCTCCTACCCCATCAAAAGAAGAAGTTCAGCAGGCCGAGAAATACGTCGCTCAAAAAGATGCGCCCATTATTGCGGCAGCGATCAAAGCCCAGCCGGATTACCTGGCGACGTATGATCGCAAAGACCTTCTCGACCCGCCGCAAGTTGCCGCCAATTCAGGATTGCGCATCGTCACACCAGATGTCATCGTTGCTGTTTTCCGGAATCAGGGTAAGCCAGAAGATAATTGAACGCGAGTAGAGTATTTCGAGTCGCCTTCAGGCGGCTTTCTTCAACCAGCCTGTGGGCTTCCAGTCCCAGGCGGCGCGGCGGGATTAAGAGCGGGAAACGCGAAAACCGAGAGTCTTGCTCCCGCCATGAGGATAATTCCCGAAACGGTCGTCGCAGCGGAAGAGGTCTGAATCGAAGTCGTTCCAAGAACCGCCGCGAAGCACACGATCCGTAGCACTACTATTAATATCATTGGTCTTGTTACCATAATCCGTCAGACACCATTCCCATACGTTACCCGCCATATCCACCACCCCAAAAGGGCTGTCGCCTTTGCCCTCATATTGCCTGACCGGAGTCGTTTTGCCAATCCCTTTTGAGTCTACATTGTTGTTACAACGGCTGGCATCCCATTTTTTGCCCCAGGGATAGTCGCGCCCATCATCGCTTTGCGCGGCGTACTGCCACTGATCTTCTGTTGGCAGCATAATGTTTTCGCGTGTGGTATCGCTCATCCACAGGCAAAAGGCTATTGCTTCATACCACGACACGCCGACGACCGGATGTTCCGTGCCATTCCATTTGCTGTCCGTCCAGAAACGTGGCTGCGTCCATGCTTTGCCAGAGGCTTTCCAACCACCGTCATAATGCCAGCCTTCCTGACGCTTTTGCCACCCCTCTTTTGTCCACCACTGCTGATTTTTGTAGCCGTCCGCTTCGATAAATTTGGCGAATTGGGCATTGGTGATTGGGTATTTGGCGATGCTGTAGCCCTTCTTTGGAATCTCAATCCAGGCGAAGGGCGGCGGCATGAGATCAAGCGATATGGGGTGTTTGGGCGCGGATGGTGCTGGAGGAGCAACCAGTTCCCGCAAATTTTGCGTATCTAGCGACTCCACAAGGTCGGGATACTCCAGGCACCACTGCTGGAATGCTGCCAATCCCTGTGGGCGTGTCACTCGACTTTTCACCACCGGAACAATATCATCATACTCGATTTGCGCGGTGCGGCGGCGTTCAGCATCACGAGCGTGTTTTTGCGCCGTGTCCAAAAGATCATCCACTTTAAAAAATCGAGATGTATAACCACTCTCCCGCAGCGCTTCGAGCAGGAAAATCGCTTTGTCGTAGTCGTCTCGCTCCATCAGTGCCAGCGCTTCATCCAGCGTCGCTTTGCCGCCAATCGAGCGTTCAGTAGGAGCAGGTGCGGAAACAGGCTGTGACGCGGGGGCGGCGCGGCGACGAATTGGAGAGACTTTCGCCACAAAATCGGTCAATTTTTCGACGCCGGGTGTGAAATACTCCGGGTAAAAATTTATCCCCTGCATCCGCGCCACGTCTTTGATGTCATCTGGAAGACCCGACGGCGGCAGCAAACCCTCGACGCACACCAGCGCCAGCGGAATTTTTCGTTCCAGCGTTTCGCGAATTTCACGTCGCACCCAATCGTCATCACGATGAATACGGTCTGCGAATGTGGTTTCTGAAACTACGAGTAGAACCACATCACTTTTGCGCAGGTGATTGACAATCGCGCTTTCAAAGTCCGTCTGGTCAATGCTGTCCACATCGACAAAAATATCCGCGTCCAGCCGTTCATGTAACTGATCGGTAAGTCGGTGCGTGAAGGGCCAACTTTTGCGACGGTAAGAGATAAAAATTTTGGGCATGAGTCATCTGTGTAGATAATCAAATCGAATTCAATCTATTATCCAGAAAGCGACAGGCAAAGGCAAATCTGCGCGAGATGGAATTGATTGCTAAAATATCCTTTCTCAACTCAAAAAGGATATGAAATGCCCTCCATAATTTTCGACCATCCCGGCCTCGCGATCACCAATCCGTATGTCACCGATATGAAGCGGCGGCCTGTATCAGAAGCGCACCTCGCTCGCGACGGCGACTCCATCGTCATCACCGTGCCGCCGGGAGTCCGCTTCATGCTGCACGTCTCGATTGGCGTCGAGGGCTTTGGGCGCACTTACTGCACAGCGGATCGCGGCGGTGAAGGCTACAGCGGCAGCGGAAAATTTTTGCTTTTGCGCGAACTGGCCTTTTCGCACGTGCAGCGCGCCGAACGTACTGTCACCGCTAATGAAGTCGATAGCCCATCCGAGCTAACTGAAGCGCGCGAAAAATATGCGCTCGGCACATGGCGCGATTGGCAGCACAACAGCATGATTGCGCTGGCTCATGCGCTGGTCGCTGGCGAAGAAGCCGCCCGCAGCGCCGCCGAACGGACTCTCGCCAACCGTAACCGCGCCGCACATCCTGGGCCGCTGATTTCCGGCACACTGTTCGGCGAACGGCTGAATGAGTGGAGCATTGGCGTCGGGCCGGATTGGGATATGAGCGCCGAGCCGCCGGATTTTGTGCGTCCGCTGGCTGAAAATGAGCGCATCGCTGCGCTGTGCAATGCCGCCACGCTGCCGACATTCTGGCGCTGGGTCGAGCCGCAGCAGGGCAAGCCGCGCTGGGACGTGCTGGACAGGCTGGTCGAATTTTCGCTGCAACACAATCTGAAAATGAAAAGTTTTGCGCTTCATTGGGGCGGAATCGGCGGCTCTCCGGTATGGCTGCGCGGCCTGTCGTACAAAGAAAAGCTGCGCACCATCGAAAATTGGATTACGCGCATCGTCGGACGTTATAAAGATCATGTCGCCGTCTGGGAAACCGTCAACGAAATGCACGATTGGTCATTTGGCGATCCCTACGGCTGGTCACATGCGCAGGTCTTAGAAGTCACACGCATGGTCAACGAAGTGGTCGGCGCGCTCGATCCCGGCAAACCGCGCATCCTCAACCACTGCTGCATCTGGTGTGATTATGTGCAGAATTATCCCGGTAAATGGACGCCACTCACCTATCTCGAAGACGTGATCCAGGCGGGTATTCCGTTTGAAGGCATCGGCGTACAATA
>Ga0268299_1004534_pt1 | contig 10662 bp, 11 predicted proteins | sample NOBtaG_FD_193484 | JGI IMG/M metagenome (GOLD analysis project Ga0268299, IMG submission 193484) | Activated sludge microbial communities from bioreactor in Nijmegen, Gelderland, Netherland - NOB reactor | ecosystem: Engineered > Bioreactor > Aerobic > Activated sludge | place: Netherlands... | reverse complement strand
ATCGGGCGGCCTTCCATCTTGCCGCCGCCGGGGATGCCGTCGCCGGCGTCCTGGGTGAGGGTGAAGCCGTGGCCCTCGCCCCGGGGCTTCTCCACGATCAGGATCGACAGGCCCCGGTGGCCCTTGGTGCGGTCGGGGTCGGTGCGGGCCAGCAGCATGAGCACGTCGGCCCGGGCGGCGAACGTGCACCACGTCTTGACGCCGTTGAGCAGCCAGCCGCCGTCGGTGCGGGTGGCGGTGACCTTGATGGAGGCGACGTCGGAGCCGTAGTCGGGCTCGGTGACGGCCACCGCGGCCATGATCTCACCCGAGGCCAGGCGGGGCAGCCAGGCCATCTTCTGCTCCTCGGTGCCGCCGGCCTCGAGGGCCCGGGCCAGGATCTCGGGCCGGGTGATGAGCGAACCGGCGGCGCCCAGGGAGGCCCGGCTGAGCTCCTCGGTGGCGATCACCATGCCGTAGTAGTCGGACTCGCCGCCGCCGGCGAAGCCGCCGTAGATCTCGGGGATCGACAGGCCGAACAGGCCCATCTCGCCCAGGCCCTGGATGAGGGGCTCGGGGATGTCGGTGTTGTGGCGGTGGATGTGCTCGGCGTGGGGGGCCACCTGCTCCTCGGCGAAGCGGCGGAACGAGTCCTGGACCAGCTCGAACTCGCTGTCGAGGTGGCGGGGACCGTCGTTGTAGGCCAGGTCGGCCAGGGCGGCGGGGTCGCGCCAGGCCGACACGAAGTCCCGGGCGCTGTCGAGGGCGCCGGGGGCGGTGGCCCACAGGGCCTCCCGGCCCCAGATCTTGGTGGCCAGGTCGGCCACCACGTCGGCCACGAACACGCAGGTGAGCCGGGCCTCGATGTCGCCCTTGGCCCCGTAGTCGAGCATCGAGCGCGCCGTCTCCAGCGCCGCGGTGGCATGGGCCAGGTCGTAGGCCAGGACCTGGTCGGCATCGACCCCTCCGGTGGCGGCCAGGCGTCGGGTGGCGGCGGCCACCACGCCGGCGGCGGCCTCGATGGCGTCGGCTGCGGAGGTGAGATCGGGTTCGCTCATGAGCGGCCAGAGTAGACGTGAGGGACCGCCCCCTCACATCCCAGCGCCGCTCAGGGCCATATCACGGGCCGGCAAACCCCGCTCGATCCGCGTCGCGGTTCGAACCGAGCACGCGACTAGTGCGCTGAGCGCTCAGTTCGCGCACCGCTTCGAACCGCGACGCGATCGTTGCGGGTGCCGGATCGATCAGCGGCCGGGGCCGGCATCGGTGACGGCGGTGGTGACGTTGGTGGGGGTCGCGACCGCGACCGTGCGGTAGATCGGTCAACGTTCCTTCCACAACTCGGTCAGGCGCTCGGCCTCGGCCAGGGCCATGCCCTCGTAGCGGAAGGCGACGTCGATGTGGTCGTAGTCGTAGGGCTTGTCGGGGCCCCGGTACGAGGTCACCTCCACCGACAGCGGGCCCAGGGCCACCCCGTCGGCCGCCGCCACCGCCTGCACCAGGGTGACGGCGCACGACGACAGCCCGGCCAGGAACGACTCGCCGGTCGACACCGCCTCGGCCGGCCCGCTGGGCGAGTCGATGACCCAGTGGTTGTGGCGGGCCGAGTTGATCACCCGGCCCTTGGTGGCCGTGCTCACCGACGTCACGGTGGTCGCTGTCATCCCGTCGGCCATGGGCCGTCCCCCTTCTCGTGGCGATGGGCCGATCCTAAGCCGTCCGATGTCGCGTCGTCTCGGTGGGCGGTGGGCGGTGGGCGGTGGGCGGCGGGTAGCGTCGGTCCGGATGGACGGAGACGCCGAGGGGAGCCCGCTGGCGGGGGTGGACCTGGCGGGGTGGTTCGAGGTGCACGGGCGCGATCTGCCGTGGCGGCGGACCCGTGACCCGTGGGCGATCCTGGTGGCCGAGGCCATGCTGCAGCAGACCCAGGTGAACCGGGTGAGCGAGCGCTGGCCCCGGTTCCTCCGCCGCTTCCCGACCCCCTCGGCCTGCGCCACCGCCCCGGCGGGTGACGTCATCGACGAGTGGGCCGGCCTCGGCTACAACCGGCGGGCCGTGGCCCTGCACCGGGCGGCCACCGCCGTGGTGGAGCGCCACGGCGGCCAGGTGCCGGAGGGCCTGGCCGACCTGCTGGCCCTGCCCGGCATCGGCCCCTACACGGCCCGGGCCGTGCGGGTGTTCGCCTACGAGCTCGACGACGCCGTGGTCGACACGAACGTGGCCCGCATCCTGGCCCGGGCCGGCGGGCGCGCCCTGCGCCCGGGCCCGGTGCAGGCGCTGGCCGACGCCGCCGTGCCCCCGGGCCGGGGCTGGCTGTGGAACCAGGCCCTGCTCGACGTCGGCGCCGGTTGGTGCACGGCCCGAGCCCCCCGGTGCGCCGACGGCTGCCCGGTGGCTGCCGCCGAGCGGTGCGCCTGGTGGGCCGCAGGGCGCCCCGAGCCTGATCCCGCCGTCGGCTCGGCCCGGGTGTCGGGCGGCCAGAGCCGCTTCGACGGGTCCGACCGCCAGGGCCGGGGCCGCCTGGTCGACGCCCTGCGCCGAGGTCCGGTGGCCGCCGCCGAGCTGGCCGCCGTCATGGGGTGGCCCGATGACGCCCCCCGGGCCGAGCGGGTGGCCGCCACCGTCGTCGCCGACGGGTTGGCCCGGCGCTTCGGTGACACCCTCACCATCGGCTGACGCAGGGGGCTTTACCGGGGTTTTCGGGTGGGTGGGGTGTTCTGTCCCGACCGAATGCCGAGAGAGGAAGCACGCATGACAGCGACGAGAGCACGGTCGGGACGCCTCAAGCTGGTGGGCGTCCTCGGGGTCCTGGCGGTGGCGGTCGTGGCCGCCGCCGTCTGGTGGTTCCTGCGGGACGACGCCCCTGAGGCCACGAACATCAGCGACGCCGCGGCCCAGGTCGCCACGACCGCCGGCACCAGCGATCAGACGGGTGCCGCCGATCAGGCAGCCGCCGCCGGCGACGTAAGCGGCACCTGGAACGTCGACACCTCGATCGGCGAGTTCTCCTTCGAGGACTCCACCGGCACCTTCGCCGGGTTCCGGGTGGACGAGGAGCTGAGCGGGGTGGGCTCCGTGACCGCCGTCGGCCGCACCCCCGAGGTCACCGGCACCCTGGAGATCGACGGCACCACGGTCCGGGCCGCCACCATCACCGCCGACATGACGGCCCTCACCACCGACGACAGCCGCCGCGACGGCCGGGCCCGCGACGCCCTGGAGACCGACCAGTTCCCCGAGGCCACGTTCGTGTTGACCTCGCCCATCGAGCTGGGGGCGGAGGCCACGTCGGGCCAGCCGGTGGCGGTGGAGGCCGCCGGCGACCTCACCATCCACGGGGTCACCAAGCCCGTCACCTTCCCCCTCGAAGCCCAGCTGGTGGACGGCACGATCGTGGTGACCGGCACCCTCGACGTCGTCTTCTCCGACTACGGCGTGGAACTCCCGACCGCGCCGATCGTGCTGTCGATCGAGGACAACGGCCAGATCGAGCTGCAACTGTTCTTCACCCGGAGCTGACCGGGCCCGGCCGGAGCTGACCGGGATGACCGGCGGGCCCGAACCGGGCCCGCCGGGCGTCATCACTTGCCGGTGAGCTTCTCCACCAGGGCGTCGAAGGCCTTGTCGGCCAGCTCCCGCATCTCGTCGTCGGTGCGGTCCTGGATCGGGTGGTTCACGAAGTGCCGCTGCGGCTGGAAGCCGAGGGCGTCACCCTGGGCCTGGGCTGCGTCGACGAAGACCTCGCTGGCCACGAACACCCCGGGCACGCCGCGGCGCTCGAGGTCGGTGATGTCGTGCACACTGCACGACGTGCAGCTGCCTCAATCGGCCAGCGCCTCGATCACGGCGTCGCAGTTGGTGGCGATCTCGTGGCGGAGGTCGACCGGCGCCGGCTTGGTGAACGTCGGCTTGGCGTAGCGCTTCACCGTGGCTCCGGCCTCGGTGAGCCGCTGTTCGAGGCGATCGAGGAACCGGTCGCCCCGGGGTTTGGATATGTCGAGCAGGCCGATGGTGAGGCCCTCGATGCTGGCCGGCCGGGGCACGGTCTCGATCGAGGAGCCCACCTTGCCTGCGGTCGGGTCGAGCACGACCGTCATGCGGGTCCTCCTGATGGGGATGGGACGGTGGATGGGATATCGGTGATCGGGTGGGTGACGGGGGCGCTGCCCATGCGACCGCCCGCCCAGCCGCCGAGGATGGCGGAGAACAGGCCGGCGTCGCCTCCGGCGTGGACGATCTGGAGGCCGCCGGGGCGGAACTTCGGCACCCGGCGGCCGGCCATCGAGGCCGGCAGGCCCTCGTCGATGCCGTCGACCCCCCTCAACAGGGCGTCGGCGTCCATCAGCAGCAGCTCGTCGAGCTCGGCCCGGAACCGAGCCTTGTCCCAGCCCGCCTCCCGCAGGATGCGGCCGTGCTCGGGACCCACCACCAGCATGGCGTCGAACCCGAGCGCCAGCTTGGGGTGGCCGTGGGCCCGCAGGGCCGCCGCCATCGAGCGGGTGACCGACTCGGGAGACCGGCTCAGCTGGTCGACGATGGCGGTCGGGCCATGGCCGGCGAACAGGGTGACGGCATCCACCCCCGGGGCCAGGCCCCGCTCCACCGCCAGGGGCTCGAACGGGGAGTCGTCCTCCCGTTCGGCGAACGCACAGCCGACCTTGCCCGGCGCCCCCATGAGGGCCATGTCGACCCCGGGCCGGCCGGGCCGCCCCGGGCGGCCTCCGCCCAGGTTCGCCACCACCAGCTGCAGGGCCCGGCCGATCGTGAGGTTGGCCCGGTTGCCCTGGCCCAGCACGTTGTTGGCGCTGTTCATCCCGATCCGCTTGGCGATCGGGCCGTTGACCACCACGATCGGGCCCGAGAAGTAGGTGGTGGCCAGCAGACCGTGGATGTTGAACTCCTCGGTGCAGGCCGCCTCCACCGCCGCCAGCACCACCGGCAGATACTCGGGCCGGCACCCGGCCAGCACGGCGTTGATCGCCACCTGCTCCACCGTGACCGCCGTGAGGTCGGGCGGGACCACGGCCACGATGTCGGCCGGGTCCCGGCTGGTGCCGGCCAGCATCCGCAGCACCCGGGCCTCGGTGGGCGGCACCACCGGCAGGCCGTCGGTCCAGCCCCGGTCGAACGCCGCCTCCATCTCGTCTTCGAGCGCCGCCAGCTCGATGCGGCGGCTCCGCAGCACCGAGCCGCCGAAGCGGACGGCCAGGGCGTCGGCGAGATCGGGGTCGACCGACAGCGAGCCGCAGCCCGGCCGCATCTCCGGCAGCTCGGCTCCCAGGCCGTCGAGCCCGGCCAGCGCCTCCCAGTGGGGGCGCGACCAGCCGACGGTTCGCTCCACCTCGGCGCCGTCCTTCACCCGGATCAGGGTGGGCACGGTCTCGATCCCGTGGTGCCAGCTCACGGTGAGGTCGGTGTCGTCGGCCACGGGGACGGACGACAGTGGAAACGCCAGATCGTCCTGGGTGTAGACGGTGAGGGCGGCGCCCCGGGCGGCCAACTCGTCGAGCACCGGGGCCACCAGCACGCAGGTCGGGCAGTCACGCTTGACCACGGCGACGAGCCCGTCGGGAAGGACGGGGCCGGCGGAAGGAGTGGAGCCAGCCATCACAGGGAACCCTAACGGACGGCGGGAGGGGCGGTCGAGCTCTCGACCGGGGGCTGCGCCCGGCCCGAACGCCTAGGGTGGGCCGATGGCGCTCGACGACTACCTCGCCCAGGAGATCGCCCTCGACTGTGCCGACGGCCACCTCAGCCGGCGGGAGGCACTGCGTCGCCTGTTGCTGCTCGGCCTCCCGCCTCCGGCGCCGCCTCCGTGCTGGCCGCCTGCTCCAGCTCCGGCGGCGGCGCCACCGAGAGCTCCGCCGCCAGCACCGCCTCGGTCAGCACCGCCCCCGGTGGCACGGCCACCAGCGGCGCCGGCGCCGCCGAAGCCACCGCACCGCCGTCGTCGTCGGAGCCCACCTCGGGTGCCGGCGCGGCGGAGCAGATCACGTTCGCCGGTCCCAACGGCGACCTGTTCGGTGTGCTGGCCACTGCGGCGGACCCCCAGGGAGCGGTTCTCGTCATCCACGAGAACCGGGGTCTCACCCCCCACATCGCCTCGATCCCGCCCCGCCTGGCCGCCGACGGCTACACGGCGTTGGCCATCGACCTGCTGTCGGAAGAGGGAGGCACGGCCGCGCTGGGGGGCGACGGGGAAGCCACCGCCGCCCTGGGGCAGGCCCCGGCTGAGCGGATGATCGCCGACCTCCGGGCCGGGCTGGACGAGCTCGGCCGCCGCGCCCCCGGAGCCAAGCTGGGGGTCATGGGCTTCTGCTTCGGCGGCGGCATGACCTGGCGGCTGCTGGCCGCCGGCGAGCCCCGACTGTCCGCCGCCGTGCCCTTCTACGGGCCGGCGCCGGCCGACGCCGAATTCTCAGGCTCCCCGGGCGCGGCCGTGCTGGCCGTCTACGCCGGTCTCGACGACCGGGTGAACGCCAGCCAGGGCGCGGCCCGGGCCGCGCTCGAGACAGCCGGCCTCACCTACGAGGTGCGGGTGTTCGACGGTGTGGACCATGCCTTCTTCAACGACACCGGCCCCCGCTACAACGCCGAGGCCGCCCAGCAGGCGTATGACGCGCTTCTGAACTGGTTCGGCCAGCACCTGGCGGCGTGACGAGGTAAAACGCCGCGGCCTGACTCGTCTGGCGCCATCGGGGGTTGAGACCTTGTTCACATCCTCTTCGTCTGAGCGACATCATCAACTAGCCTTGTCGAACCGCTTGACCAGGGGGAACCGACGGGATGTCGCCAGCCACATGCTGACAGTCACCTTCTACGGCGTGCGGGGCTCGACCCCCTGCTCCTGCGACGACACCCGCGCCCACGGCGGGAACACGTCGTGCGTGCTGGTGGAGGTGGACGGCGAGGCGGCCCCCATCATCCTCGACCTGGGCACCGGGGCCCGGTACCTGGGGGCCGATCTGGTGGCCCGGCACCCGGAGGGATCGCTGAGGGCCACGGCCCTCATCACCCACCTGCACTGGGACCACATCCAGGGCATCCCGTTCTTCAAGCCGCTGCTCGTGGCCGGCAACGAGGTGGAGATCATCGGCCCGCCCCAGGGGGCCACGTCGGTCGGGGCCGAGCTCACCAGCTTCCTGCGCCCGCCGGCGTTCCCGGTTCCGCTCGACCAGCTGCCGGGCAACGTCTCGTTCCGCGACGCCGCCAACGAGACCTTCGACGTCGGCTCGGCCCGGGTCACGGTGTTCGACGTCCCCCACGTGGGTGCCACCAACGGCTACCGGATCGACGCCGGAGGCGGTTCGATCGCCTACATCAGCGATCACCAGCAGCCGCTCGACGGCTCGCATGACGTGCCCGGCCACATCGTGGAGGCGTGCGCCGGGGTGGACGTGCTGATCCACGACGCCCAGTACGACGCCGCCGAGTTCGCCCAGCGGGCCCACTGGGGCCACTGCACCCCCGACTTCGCCCTCGAGCTGGCCCGGCGGGCCGGGGCCCGGCGTCTCGTGCTGTACCACCACGACCCCAGCCACGACGACGAGTGGGTCTCGGGCACGGTGGCACGGATCCAGGCCGCGGCGGGGCCCTCGATCGAGGTCATCGGGGCCTCCGAGCGCCTCAGCCTGCGGTCGGGCACGCAGCTGTTGACCGGCCGCAGCGTCGGTTAGGCTCGGCCCGCCCGGCGGGAGAGCCTGTGGTCCCGCCGGACCAGCGAGACCCACGAGCAGCGTCCGGCGGTGCCGGACCCGGTACACGAGGAACGGCCCATGTCCGAGCACAACGACCCGACGATCGAACCGGCTGAGTTTCGCCGCGTCCTCGGCCACTTCCCGACCGGCGTGACCGTGGTGACCGCCCAGGGGGCCGACAAGCCGGTGGGGGTGGCCATCGGGTCGTTCGCCTCGATCTCGCTCGACCCCCCGCTGGTCGGGTTCTTCCTCGTCACCGAGTCGAACAGCCGCACGGTGATCGAGGAGGCGGGGCACTTCTGCGTGAACGTGCTCAACCAGGACCAGGCCGAGCTGTGCGGGGTCATGGCTTCGAAGGCGGAAGACAAGTTCTCCGGCATCTACTCCTACCCGGCTCCGGGGAGCGGGGCGCCGGTGCTGCCCGACGTCCACGCCGTGATCGACTGCCGGCTCGACCAGGTGGTGGAGCTGGGCGACCACGTGCTGATGGTGGGGCGGGTGCTGCACCTGGAGACCCCGAACGCCGAGGGCAGCCCGATGGTGTTCTACCGGGGCCAGTACGGCGGCTTCGGGGGCTGATCTCCGACCGGTCCACCTCGGGCCTGCCGGGTTCGAGCGTGGGCCGCTGGGACTATTTGCCCGTCCCGCAGTTCACTCTCCGTGTGGTTACCTGACTCTTCGTGGCGGATGGTCGGGTTTCGTACAGGTGGGCGGCAGCCGCCGTGCTGTCGGTGGCGGCGCTGGCGGTGCTGGCGCCGGGCGGGCTCTACCTGCTCGGATTTCTGGCGTTGGTCATCGCCCTCCACGAGGGGGCGCACTTCGTTGTGGCCCGCCGGTCGGGGATGGGGCCGGTGGAGCTGTTCTGGGGCTTCGGGCCCGAGGTGTTCTCGATCGAGCGCAACGGGTGCCGCTACGGGGTGAAGGCGCTGTTCCTCGGGGGCTACGTGAAGCTGCTGGGGATGACGCCGACCGCCGAGCTGCCCGCCGGCTTCCCTGAGGCCCGCACCTACCGGGCCGCCCGGTGCCGGGGTCGTCTGGCCACGATCCTGGCCGGCCCGGCCGCCAACCTGGCCACGGCGGTGGTGGCCTTCACGCTGGCCGCCCTGCTCGACGGGGCTGCTGTCGGCGAAGCGCTGGTGCGGGGCTGGGCCGATCTGTGGTTCGTGCTGCACGGAACGGTCGCCGCCATCTGGACGTGGGCCACCAACCTCGGGGCCTATGCCTCCTCGGTGCTCGACCGGTCGGGGGCCACCGAGCCGCCGGTGCGGTTCCTGTCGCCCGTGGCCCAGGCCCGGATCAGCGAGCACGCGGTGGGCGCGGGGGCGGCCACGGCTCTTCGCTGGCTCGGCGTGCTGTCGGCTGCGGTGGGCGCGGTCAACCTGTTGCCCCTGCCGCCGCTGGACGGGTCGCACGCCGTGGTGGCGGCGGTCGAGGGTGTGCTGCGGCGACTGCGCCCGGCCCGCCCCACCCGGCTCGACGCCACCCGCCTGCTCCCGCTGGCCTACGCCACGGTGGGGGTCCTGGTGCTCCTGTCGCTTTCGGCCCTCGTGCTCGACCTGCGCGACCTGAGCTGACCGCCGGAGGCGGTCAGGGCGACGGGGAGGCGGCGCAGCCGCCGGGGGCGCAGCCCCCTGACGGCAGCGGTGGGGTTGGGGCGCAGTCACACCGGACCACTAGGTTGGCCCCATGCCGATCTACGCCCTGGGGGACGTCGAGCCCACCATCCATCCCAGCGCCTTCATCCATCCCGACGCCGTGATCATCGGCGACGTGGTGATCGGGGAGCAGTCATCGGTGTGGCCCCGGGCCGTGCTGCGGGGAGACGCCGGCTACATCCGCATCGGCGATCGCACCTCGATCCAGGACGGCACCGTGATCCACGTGACCGACGAGCTCAACACGATCGTGGGCGACGAGTGTGTCATCGGTCATCTGGTCCACCTGGAGGGCTGCACGATCGAGAGCTTCGCCCTGGTGGGGTCGGGGGCCGTGGTGCTGCACCGGGTGGTGGTGCGCTCCGGTGGGCTGGTGGCGGCGAACGCCGTGTGCACCAGCGACATGGAGGTGCCGGCCAAAGCGATGGCGGTGGGGATCCCGGCCAAGATCCGGCCCGACACGGTCACGCCCGACATGATCTCCGACGGGGTCAACAAGTACCTGCGTCGGGTGAGGACCTACCCGGGGAACCTGCGCCGGATCGGGTAGGGGCTCCGGCGTAGCAGCCCCGCCCCGGGATTGTTACTATCGGGATAGGAGAAATTGGGCGGCGACCCCGCCCGATCCCTGATCCGCTCCCGAACGCCAACGGCCCCGGAGGCATCTGCTGTGACCGTCACCCCCGACAACCTCGACCTCGGCCGCTACAAGCTGGGCTGGAGCGACGCCGAAGACTACGTCTACAAGCCGAAGAAGGGCCTGAACGACGAGATCGTACGGGAGATGTCGTGGATGAAGGGCGAGCCCGACTGGATGCTCGACCTCCGTCTCAAGTCGCTCCGCCACTTCGAGAAGCGGCCCATGCCCCGGTGGGGCGGCGACATGTCGGAGATCTACTTCGACGACATCTACTACTACATCAAGCCCACCGAGGGGCAGGTCAACGACTGGGAGGACCTCCCGCAGGCCATCAAGGACACCTACGAGAAGCTCGGCATCCCCGAGGCCGAGCGCAAGTACCTGGCCGGCGTGACCGCCCAGTACGAGTCCGAGGTGGTCTTCCACCGCAACCGGGCCGACCTCGAGGCCCAGGGTGTCATCTTCTGCGACATGGACACCGCCCTGCGGGAGTACCCGGAGCTGGTCAAACCCCACTTCGGCAAGGTGATCCCGATGAACGACAACAAGTTCTCGGCCCTCAACACCTCGGTGTGGTCGGGCGGGTCGTTCATCTACGTGCCGCCGGGCGTCGAGGTCGACATGCCGCTCCAGGCCTACTTCCGTATCAACGCCGAGAACATGGGCCAGTTCGAGCGCACGCTGATCATCG
>Ga0268299_1004532_pt1 | contig 10666 bp, 11 predicted proteins | sample NOBtaG_FD_193484 | JGI IMG/M metagenome (GOLD analysis project Ga0268299, IMG submission 193484) | Activated sludge microbial communities from bioreactor in Nijmegen, Gelderland, Netherland - NOB reactor | ecosystem: Engineered > Bioreactor > Aerobic > Activated sludge | place: Netherlands... | reverse complement strand
ATTCGGTCATGCGCGCTTCGGGAACAGCCGCCAGCACGGTATCCCATTCGGCACGTTTGATCTGCAAATTTTCGAGAATCTGCGCTTTGGTGATGCGTTCTTCCATCTGGCTTTATCCCCTTGTTGATGTGCGTGATTCATGTATCCAGTATAGCACATCCGATCTAAATCATGGGTGCAAAAAATGCGCGATTTTGGGTTGGAAATTTTTATCTTGTCGCGCAAAAAGTTGTAATGGTGTGAATTGCGTTATAATCCGTCCCACCGAACGCCCAAAAAATATTTATGAGGCCAGAGACAGTGAAATTAATCATAACGATTGTGGAAGACTCTGACGCCGAGGACGTGATGAATGCCCTGACCAAGGCGCATAACATCCGCGTCACGCGCGTCAGCAGCACCGGCGGTTTGATAATCCCAGGCAATTCGACCCTGCTGATCGGGGTGGATGAGCATCAGGTGCCGCAGGTTATGGGCGTGATTGCCGAACTGGCGGCGCGCCACCCCTCGTTTGTGCCATACGCCTATGCAGGCAGCACCCCTATCTACGGCCTGACGGAAGTTCCGGCGGGTGGTTTTCTCACGTTTGTGCTGGATGTCCATCATTTCGAGCAGGTGTAACCATGAATAAACTCATTCTTGCCATTATTTTCAACACGGAAGCCGTCGAACCGCTGCTCATGGCGCTGCTGGCGAAAGATTACAGCGTGACGAAGGTGAGCAGCGTCGGCGGGTTTTTACGCCGCCAGAACACGACGTTCGTCATTGGCGTCGAGGAGGCGCGCCTGGAAGAAGCGATGAACGTCATCCGTGAGGTGTGCAGCCCGTTCACCAGCGCAGAAGGCCACGCCGCGACGATTTTTGTGCTAAATGTCGCCGAGTTCGCGCGGGCGTAATGAATTATGCCTACTAGGGCTTGAGATTTGTCTGTAAATAATCATCTGACGCTGCTTCGCCATCGAAGGGACTCTTATGAACCGCGCTGAACCTCTTTAGAAAGTTTGAATTCCGATAGCCTGGGATTTTAACCCCTGGCGGCGGCAGTCAGCTTATCCCCTTGACGTTATAATCCACCATCAGGCTTTCGATATGGTGGATGACATGCCCGACGAGGACGTAGAGCAGGGCGCGGGCGCTGAATGGGCCTCGGCTGGCGGTGCCGCGCCGATCTATTTCGGCCTGGGTGAGCGGCGTGAAGCACAGCACATTGGCCTGTCGCTGGTGCGAAAATTCGTCGATCAGGCTGCTCAAACTGCGCTGGTTGAAATCGGTGCCGCGCACAAAATCGTCCTGCTCGAAGCCGGGGAGCGGGGTCGTGTCGCCGCGCGCGATCCAGAATAAGCGATAGGCGAAAATTCGCTCCACATCATTCAAATGCCCGACGACTTCCTTGATGCTCCATTCGCCGGGAGCGGGGCGACGATTGGCCTGCTCATCGGTGATGTTTTGCAGGAGCGCGCGGAGTTCGTCCGGTTGGGTCGCGAACAACGCAAAAATATCGCTCTCCGGCGGCACACGCTGAATGTAGCGACCAAAATATTCGGCATATTCATCAGGTCTGGGCGGCTGGATCATGGCGGGGTGTCCTTTGCAGCATAAAAATATTTTCTCTATGAGAGTACATTTGATCTAATCCGAAGGTTCGGATTTCCTGCTACGCAAGGCGCGCCACGATGATCTGCTGTTCGGATTTGGAATCGAACGGCTTGCCGTCATAATCGCCAAATTTTTGCTCGATGGTGAAGCCGTTATATTTCAGCAGGGCGTCGAGTTCCTGTGGGAAGTACATCCGCATGGTCAGCGAACCCTGCACTTCCGGGCCGTTGGGGAAGCGGTGATAAGTGATAATGCGGTTGATCTGTGTGTCCGGCTCATAGCGGTTGCTGCTCATGACGATGATTCTGCCGCTGCCGTCGGGGTCATCGTATTGGTTGAACAGAAAAAGGCTGTCGTGGGGATGCGTCAAAATCCGAAACTCCGGTACGAACACGTCGATAATCAGGCGACCCTCCGGCGCGAGGTGTTCGCGGACGCAGCGCATACAGGCTTCAAAATCCTCCAGTGTCAGCAGGTGGCAGAGGGCGTTAAAGACAAAAATGACCGTCGAAAATTGGCGATTCAGGTGAAAATCGCGAATGTCGCCCTGAATCCACTCGACGGCGCTGGATTTTTGGCGCGCAATTTTGAGCATTCCTTCTGAATAATCGATGCCCGTGACGGAAAATCCGGCCTCTGCCAGCGGAATAGCGACGCGCCCCGTGCCGCAGGCGAGTTCCAGCACTGAGCCGCGCACGAAGGTCGTGAAAAATTTGATCTCCTGTTTGGCGTCGGGGAACATGGCATCATAGTGGCGACCATCGTTGTAAATGTCGTCGGGCATTTTTATGTCCTTTCGTTGGGGATAGCGATCAGCTCGCCAACCCGATATGCAGCTTTTTCCGCCATCGATTAAAATCGACGGCTGCCGAAATTCAAACCAGCTAAAGTGGTTCAATACGGCTCATAATAGTCCCTTTAGTGGACTTGGATTAATCTAGCTGAGGGTTTTCAACCCTTAGCGACAAACTTGATAACTTGCACATCGGGTTTGTCAGCACATTCATGATGCCACATTTCGACCAATTTGGCAGGCATTGCATGGCGCGCTTACCGCAGAGCCATAATCGGTTATACTCACCGCCTGCGCAAGACATGGGGAGCGACATCAATGAAAATCAAGCGGTTGGGACGCACAGGGTTAAAAGTCAGCGAAATCTGCCTGGGGACGATGACGTTTGGCAATCAGGCTGACCAGGATACGGCCTTCGCCATTATGGATATTTCCGACAATGCCGGAGTCAATTTCATCGATACGGCGGATGTGTACCCGCTGGGCGGTGGTCTGGAGAAGGTCGGCGCAACCGAAATCATCGTCGGCAACTGGATTAAGCAGCGAGGGGTACGCGAAAAAATCGTGCTGGCGACGAAATGCCGGGGCGCGATGGGGAGTAATCCGAATGACGAGGGTCTGAGCCGCCGCCATATCATCAGCGCATGTGAAGCCAGTTTGAAGCGCCTGCAAACCGACTATATTGACTTGTATCAGGTACACTCGCCTGATCCCAACACGCCGATTGAGGAAACCCTGCGCGCCCTGGATGATCTGGTGAAAGCCGGAAAAGTGCGTTATATCGGCTGCTCGAATTACCTGGGTTGGCAGCTTGCCGAGGCGCTGTGGACAAGCGATAAATTGAATCTGGCGCGTTTTGACTGCGACCAGCCGCGCTATAACATCCTGTTCCGCATGATTGAGGACGAAATTTTGCCGCTGTGCCAATCGCAAGGCGTCGGCGTGATCGCGTTTAATCCGCTGGCGGGCGGGATGCTGACCGGGCGTTATCAGAAAGGCCAGGGTTTGGAGCAGGGGACTCGCTTCGCGCTGGGGAACAACAGCGGCGAACTTTACCGCAAGCGCTATTGGAAAGAGGCCGTGTTTGAGGCGGTTGAAGCGATCAAGCAATTTTTAGCGCCGCGCGACAAAAGCCTCACCCACGTGGCGCTGGCCTGGGTGCTGCGGCAGCCGGTGATTACCAGCGCGATCATTGGTGCGAGCCGACCTGAGCAGTTGGCGGACAGCTTGCAGGGGGTTGATCTGGCGCTCGATGATGAAGAATTGGCCTATCTGGACGAGGTATGGTACGACCTGCCTCGCGAACGCGACACAGGGATCGCGCGGCGGTGAGGGGAGCGGTCAGCATGTCAGCTTTTTAAATCGTTGGTCGAAAAGAATGGCCTTGTAGGGGCGCAATATATTGCGCCCCTACGGGAAAACCCGCCAAATTTTGTAATCCTTTCCGCATTTGGTATCACGAATCTGGCGTTGTGATTTCCTCAAGGCGAATTAAGTACGAAAAGGCGTCGTCAAAATTGTCGCCGCACATCTCGACGCTGGCGCGCAAACTGCTGCACACGGCGGGGCGCTGTGGCTGACCGAAAATTTTGCAGCGGTTATCGTCGCTCAACTGGACGCAGCGGACGCCAGCGGGCTTGCCGTTGGGCATTCCGGGGATGGGGGATGAGATGGAGGGGGCGATGCAGCACGCCCCGCAGCCGATTCGACATTGCATCAATTTTTAGCTTTCAGCGGTCAGCGATCAGCGGTCAGCTAATCGCGATTGCCAGTACAGTAGAATTGGGCATAATTATAGATAATCTGTTCAATTCGAAAAGCGGAACATGCAGCAGCTCCCATTATTCGAGATTCAGCCAACCTTCCCATCAACACGATACCAGGGCAGCAAGAGGTCGTTGGTGGACTGGATTGGCGAAAATATTTTTGACCTGCCGTTTGATTCAGCGCTGGACGTGTTTGGCGGTACAGGCGTCGTCAGCTATTGGTTCAAATGTGCGGGTAAACAGGTCATTTACAACGATTATCTGAAATTTAATTGGAATATCGGTCTGGCGCTGATCGAAAATTCAGATGTACGCCTTTCGGATGACGAGATTGAGCTTGCTTTGCAGGCCCATCATGAAATTGTCTATCCCGATTTTATCCAAACGACTTTTCAAAATGTCTATTTCACAGATGATGAGAACGCCTGGTTAGACCGGGTTGTCCACAATATTGATACGCTGCTTGATAACCCGTATAAGCAGGCTTTGGCGCGGTTTGCGCTGTTTCAGGCATGTATCATCAAGCGCCCCTACAATCTGTTTCATCGCGCGAATTTATACATGCGAACCGCCGAAGTCGAACGCAGTTTCGGTAATAAAACCACCTGGGATACGCCGTTCGAGACGCATTTTCGGGCATTTATCCACGAAGCCAATGACTCGGTATTTGATAACCAACGAAGTAATCGCGCCATAAACGTGGATGCGTTTGAAACCCCTGCCGGGTCTGATCTGGTTTATCTCGACCCGCCTTATTTCAATGAGAAGGGGATTGGCGTTGACTATCGAGATTTTTACCACTTTCTGGAAGGGCTGATGAATTATCGCGAATGGGGTCAACAAATCGATTATAAAAGCAAGCACCGCCGCCTGATTCCCGAAAAATCGCCCTGGAATAATTCGAATACGGTGTTGGATGCTTTTGAGAAGCTGATTCAGCGTCATCACGATAGCATTCTCGTGATTTCGTATCGCGATGATGGCATCCCGTCGAAAGATCAGTTGATCGAGCTTCTGGCGAGTTATAAAAATCAGGTCACAGAGGCATCCCAGGCGAAGCAGTATGCGCTGGCGCATGGGAAATCGCACGAGATTCTGCTGGTTGGGCGATGATGCTACTCGTGGGCAGTCGGGTTTGGCACACCAAATCCCTACAGAAGGACGACGAATTTGGAATCTGACCCATTTCGTGAAACGATGTTGAGGTACTTCGATGAATTGAAAGCGCGCGTCACGACTGAAAGCGGCGATTGGACGGTCAAAGGTTTTATTGATGTCTACCAGCGCATCTACACCATTTCATTGGATACGAAAGTCCTCTCAAAAGTTCTCGAACTGCTATTATTTCCCGTTATCGTGCGTTTCGCAGATGAAAATGGCTATCGGGTTATTCTGGCAAGCGCGCAAAATCAATATCCTGATTTAACGCTCATCTCACAGAGTGATGAGCAAAATTGTTTCGCAGTAGATATCAAAACGACGTACCGAACCCAGAGTGATTTGGCAGGCAATCAGCGTGTGAGCGGAATGACGTTAGGGACATTTGGCGGTTATTTCCGCACACGTGAACGCCCCGCCAGCAGTACACTCGCTTATAATCGCTATCGGAATCATTAGTTTTAGGCGCAGTTTACAGCCGAGTGACAGGGATTGACGAACGCAACGTTTATCAGATCACCGATTTGAGCGAAATCCCATCGGTTGCGCGGGACTTTGAATTTTTTCTGCACGAAAAATACCGCATCGCATCTGACCTGCCGGGAAGCGGGAATACAAAAAATATCGGCTCGACAAAGTATCTGGAACGACTTCTGAATGGCACAGGTGTCTTTGCTAATCTCGGTGTTGAAGTTTTTGACGATTACTGGATGAATTACCGCACACGGGCGATGGCGCGCGAAGATGGTTTCGAAGCCCCGCCGTATACGAACCTCAAAAGCTATCAGGCATACAAAAAGCAGGGCGCTCAAATTTTGAATATCCCTGAAGCTGCGATCCAGACCGAGGCCGATGATATCGAAACAGACCAGGATGCTTCTGAGGAATAGGTCAAGCTCAACCCCAGCGCCGCAGAAGCGCCTCCGCGTCACCCGCCAGTTCGTCGATAATTTCAGCCGCCGTCTGCACTTTCTTGACCCCGCTCACCGACTCGCCCGCCCAGTGCGGCAGCGCGCTGATATTGCCCACCGCTGAATTGTGGATGACGCAGGCATCGAATCGGCGGGGATGTGAGGGTTCGCCATTCCAGCTATCGCATTTTGTCGCGACAATCTCGCCTTCTTCCAGCTTGAGAGCGGCGTCAATTGAGGATTGCAGGACGCGATGCGGGGCGTTGGGCCAGTTGGTGGAATAGGCTTCGGTGTAAACGGTGTCCTGCGCCTCGGCATTGATGAGGGCTTTCAGATAATCCGGGTGCGTCTCCGCTTCGGGGGCTGCCAGGAAGCGTGTCCCCACCCGCGCGCCATCTGCGCCTGCCGCCAGGACTGCCGCCAATGCGCGCCCGCCGCCAATGCCACCGCCTGCTAACACCGGAACATTGACTGCGTTGAGCACCTGATCGAGCAGCGCCAGGACACCAATCGTTCCGCGCACGTGTCCGCCTGCCTCGATGCCTTGCGCGATGATGAAATCGGAGCCAGCATCGACGGCTGCAACTGCCTCGTCGCGTGAGCCGACCTGCCAGCAGGCCAGCGCGCCCGCCGAATGTACGATCTCGATCAATTTCGCGTCTGGATCGCACCAGAAAAATTCGACGACGCGGGCATGTTCGGCTGCGGCTCGGATGCTCTCTGGAATCAACGTCTGCCGGACAGAAATGTTGAGAAAATTCGCGCCGAAAACGCCGGATGTCCGTTCGCGGGTGCTGTCGAGCATTTTGGCGATATTTTCCGGCGGCCCACCATAGTCACCGTAGACCGAAATCATGCCCAGCCCGCCCGCGTTGGCAACGGCTGCTGCCAGCCGGGGGTTGGCAAGCGAACTCATGCCCGCCTGTTGAATCGGCACGCTGCATCCCACCAGTTCGGTAAATCGCGTTTTCAGCATCTCATTTCTCCTTCGCTGCGTAACCTATCAATCACCGAATCGCCAGCGGGTTGATCGGGCTGCCCGCGCCTCCGGTCAGACGCAGCGGCGCAACCACCAGCATAAATTCGTAGGCTTTATCAGTCGCCAGCGCGTCAAGCTGAAGATTCTCCAGCAGGTAAATTCCCAGATCGCGGATGGCGACTTCGTGGAATGGCAGCTTGTCCGGCGGGATACTGTGCAGCACTTCGATTGCCTGATTATCCGCCCCAACAGCGACCACATCATGCGCTTGCAGCCAGGGCAGCGTACTGGTGTCGAGTCCCGGCTCACCGCTGTCATATTGAGCGCGATCCGTGCTGAAAATACGCATCCAGCCGGTGCGAATCAGCAGCATATCGCCGGGTTGGATGACCGTTCCCTGGGCTGCCGCGCACTGGTCAAGATCATCCGCGCTGATGCTTTCGCCCAGCAGGAGGTGATCGACGCCTTTCCATGCTGCAATATCCAGCAGGACGCCGCGCCCGACAAGCGCTGGCACATTGTCAATGCTGTTGCGGGTAATGCCCTGGCTGGTGATGTGTTCGGATGCCTTGAAGCCATTGTAAATCTGGTCATCATAGAAATAGTGACACAGGGCGTCCATGTGTGTGCCGGAATGGGAGTGCATCGTCAGCACATCGTCGGCAGCGCCGGGGCCACTTTTGCCAGTACCCCGATGAGTCGTGACCTTCCAGGTTCGGTGGCGCATGGGCCACTGCGGGCCGTTTGTTTCCAGCGGCATCGACAGGCTGTAGACCGCACCTGTTTTGATGAGGCTGGCGGCCCGCCGAACCCGTTCCGGCGTGAGCAGATTCAGGCTGCCCTGCTGGTCATCCGTCCCCCAGCGTCCCCAGTTTGAATTGTTGTTCATGTCATTACCTCACCCGACTGCCGAGCCGCGAAAAGCCCGCGCCAGCGCTTCAATGCGGATCGGGAGCATACTGCCACCGCGATTCTGGCGATCCCAGGCCACCCACAGCGGATCATTGACGTAAAACGTGTCGCCCTCGCTGCCGATGACGACCAGCCAGTGCAGGCCGGGGTCGGTTTTGGCGACGATGTTGTCGAAGCCGAGATCGAGATAATTCACCAGCAGGATCACAGGTTTGCCCGCCGCCAGCAGCTTATTCAGGCCGTTTTGCAGGCCGCTGACGCCTTTGGAAATATTCACGATGTTCAGTGTGAGGCCAAAATGCCGAGCAATGCTCACCAGTTCCTTGTCGCTGGTGCGCCCATCGTCAAAATCGGTGATATTTTTGACGGTCAAGCCTGCGCCTTTGTCATGATATTTGAGCAGCATCAAAATGCACGACTGACCGCAGTCGAAAGCAGCAGGGGCGGTGTTAATATCCACCTGCGACACCCAGGGGACTTCGAGAATAGTTGCGTTCTTATTTTTCTCCTCGCGAATCAGCTCCATCAAAACCTGATTGCCGTCCACCGACTGCGAGGCTGACCAGCCCTGATCGTGCTTCCACCAGATGTAATCGTTGGCTTCGGTGCGCGAAGTCGGGTCAACCGTGACAGTATCGCCCGTCGCGAATTTTTTATCGGTGAGTGTGTCGCTGCCCGTGCGCGGTGCGGTGCGGATTTTCGTGCCGTTGATGACGACGCGAAATTTGATCGGCTCTGATTTCGGCGGCGGAGGGGGCGGTGTTTCAGGTTTCGGCGGTTCGAGCGGCTTGGTGTGATCTTCCTGAATCACATTGCCCTCGGCGTCTACCGGGAGCATCAAAAATTCCGTGCCATCAAAACGCTGCGAGGCCGACCAGCCCAGTTCATGTTTCCACCAGATGTAATCATCAGCGACGGCGCGCGTGGTCGGATCGACGTAGACGATTTCGCCGAAAACGTAGAAATTATCCGGGTCGATGGTGCTAGGCAGGACGCGCGGCTCTTTGCGAACGCGCACGTTGTTGCGAAAGACCACTTTGAACGGCTTCGAAAATTTTGGATCGCGCTGGACGGCTTCGGCATCGTTGGCGGCCTTGACGACGGCGAAAAATTTGTCGTAAATCTGCGGCTTGGGCTGGTTGTTCTGAAAAATGATGCCCGCGTGACGCATAATGTCTGACCAGGCGAACCAGATAACCACCGGAACGGTGCGCTTAAAACGCCCGGACGTGAGCGCCTGAATGCCTTCGAGGTATTTCATGACCATTGGGTACTGATCGGGCGGGTAGTCCACCGTTTCGGAGATGCCAATTTCGGTAATCCAGACGGGAATGCCGCCCGCCGCGCTGACCACCGTATTTAATTTATCGACGAGCCTGCCGTTTTGCACCCAAAAACCCCAGGTCGGCGCAGAAGCGAAATTTGGCGGGTAATGGGCGTAGGGGTGGAGGCCGATGGCGTCAACGGGCAGCGTCCCGCCCAGTGCGCGGCGCGTGGCGTTGATGTATCCAGCTTCATTGCCGCCCGCCAGCCCACCCAGCACGACCACCGCTTTCGGGTCAGCGGCTTTAATCGCGTCGCTGGCGGCCTTCAGAATCGGCGCATAGATGACCGCTTCCAGAAAAACCGAGGCTTCCCCGCGCAGGTCGCCCTCGTTCCAGATTTCCCAGGCGAGGTTGGCATTGCCTTTGTAATGCGCGGCGATTTTGCCACACTCGGCGGCGAAGTCGCGGGTATAGCGCTCCCAGTCGCCGTTTGCCCAGGGGCCGTTGCCCCAAAACGTCTCTTGATTGAGGATGAATAAAATTTTGACGCCCGCCGCATTGTACTTGGCGACGATTTTATCGTAATAGGTGAGGGCGGTATCGAGTTTGGTGTAAGCGGCGTTGACCTGAAAGACGATCCGCACCCATTTGACGCCTTTGAGCGCAGCGACATCGGCTGGCTCGCCGGACGGCGCACGTGGATTAATGTTGATTCCCCAGGCAACCATAAAAAATCCTTTTCAGATGAAACGCAATTTTTAACAACCGCTATTTTAGCATGAAATAATCATGAACAGGCTCAAAGCTTGCATTTATGAAATCCCCGTGAAGATCATAACCCTTAATTTTCACAATCAATAATTGGGAATAAATTAAATTTTAGGTGTTTGCAAGGTTCGTCTAAACTAACTAACAAAGGAAAAAATTCGTGCGTAAGTTTCTACAGTTATTCTCCGTTTTGAGTGTGTTGATCGTTTTAAGCCTGGGTGTTCAGTTGACATTCGCAGGTGGCGGTGGGGATTTGACGTTTTCAAGCTCAGGCAGCATTACAATTCCCGCAAGCGGTACTGGCCCTGGCCCGTCATCGATCTATCCCTGGAACATCCCAGTTTCCGGCGTTGTCGGGAATATCACCAAAGTGACGGTTACACTCAACGGACTGACGCACGGCTACCCCGGTGATGTGGAAGTGTTACTGGCTGCGCCCAACGGCACCAACACGGTGCTGATGGGCAACAACGGCGGCGGCACTGACGCTGTTGGTGTGGTGCTGACATTTGATGATG
>Ga0268299_1004531_pt1 | contig 10668 bp, 10 predicted proteins | sample NOBtaG_FD_193484 | JGI IMG/M metagenome (GOLD analysis project Ga0268299, IMG submission 193484) | Activated sludge microbial communities from bioreactor in Nijmegen, Gelderland, Netherland - NOB reactor | ecosystem: Engineered > Bioreactor > Aerobic > Activated sludge | place: Netherlands... | reverse complement strand
AAGCAGACGGTGCAGGCGGCCTACGACATCGCGCGCTTCACGGCCGAGGACCCCGCCGCGGGCCTGCCCGAGGCCGACGACCTCGCCAGCGCCGACGAGGCCGGGCGTGACCTCGATCTCTACCACCCTTGGGACATCGATGCCGCGGCGGCGGCGGCCATCGCGCACCGCTGCGAGGACGCCGCACTCGGCGTGAGCCGCCACATCACCAACAGCGAAGGCGCCGGCGTCTCGGCGCAGCAGGCGCACTTCTGGGCCGGCAACACGCGCGGCTTCCGCGGCGGTTATGCGAGCTCGCGCCACTACGTGTCGGTGTCGCCGATTGCCTCGCGCCCCACACGCCCGGGCAGCCGCGCGCTCGACATGCAGCGCGACGCGTGGTACACGAGCATGCGCGACGCTGGCGAACTGGCCAGCCCCGAGGCCGTGGGCCGCTACGCCGCCGAACGCACGCTGGCGCGACTGGGCGCGCGGCGCGTGCCCACGGGTGAAGTGCCGGTGCTCTTCGAGGCACCGGTGGCCGCGGGGCTGGTGGGCAGCTTCGTGGGCGCCGTCTCTGGCGGCTCGCTGTACCGCAAGGCGAGCTTCCTCGTCGGCTCGCTCGACACGCAGGCGCTGGCCAGCCACCTCGACCTCGACGAGGACCCGCACGAGCCCAAGGGCAAGGGCAGCGCCCCGTTCGACGACGAGGGCGTGCGCACGCGTGCACGCCGTGTCGTCGAGGCCGGCGTCGTGCGTGGCTACTTCCTCAGCAGCTACTCGGCGCGCAAGCTGGCCATGCGCACCACCGGGCATGCGGGCGGCTCGCAGAATTTGGTGCTCACGAGCCGCCTCACGCAGCCGGGCGACGACCTGCCGGCCATGCTGCGCAAGCTGCATAGAGGCCTCTTCGTCACCGAGCTGATGGGGCAGGGCGTGAACATGGTCACCGGCGACTACTCGCGCGGCGCCGCCGGCTACTGGGTGGAGGGTGGGCGCATCGCGCACCCGGTGCACGAAGTCACGATCGCCGGCAACCTGAAGGACATGCTGCGCGACATCGCCGCCGTCGGCGCCGACCGCTACACGCAGGGCAGCAAGACCGTGGGCTCGGTGCTCGTGGCGCGCATGAAACTGGCCGGCGCCTGAGGGGTCCGCGCGCGTCTTGCGCACCTTCCTTGCGCATCTCGCGCACCTCGCGAAGGCCGCGATTCCGAGCGGGAAAACCCGCGCGGGAAGCTCCGTAGGCGACTTCTAGAATTTCCCGCGTTGTGGGTCGAGGGGTCTTCTCGCCCCCCTCACCCTTCGTCAACCCGGTTCCCCCATCAGGAGAACGTTATGGAACGTCGTTCCTTTGTCCAGGGCGCAGGCATTGCCGGCGTGCTGGCTGCCGGTGTCGCGCCGGCCGTGCATGCCCAGGCCGCCATCCGCTGGCGCCTGACCTCCAGCTTCCCGAAGTCGCTCGACACGCTGTTCGGCGTGAACGACGTCTTCGCCGCGAAGATGAAGGAGATGAGCGGCGGCAAGTTCACCATCACCACGCACCCGCCGGGTGAACTGGTGCCGGCGCTGGGCACGATCGACGCCGTCAAGGACGGCACGGTGGAGATGGCCAACACCGCGCCGTACTACTACTTCGGCAAGGACCCGACCTTCGCGCTCTCGTGCGCCATTCCGTTCGGCCTCAACGCGCGCCAGATGGCCGCGTGGTACTACGAGGGCAACGGCCTGAAGCTGATGCGCGACTTCTACAAGGGCTACAACATCGTCAACTTCCCGATGGGCAACACCGGTGCCCAGATGGGCGGCTGGTTCCGCAAGGAGATCAAGAGCCTCGCGGAGTTCAAGGGCATCAAGTTCCGCGTCGGCGGTTTCGGCGGCCAGGTGGTCAACCGCATCGGCGGCGTCGCGCAGAACATCCCCGGCGGCGAGATCTACCAGGCGCTCGAGAAGGGCACCGTGGACGCCGCCGAATGGGTGGGGCCGTACGACGACCAGAAGCTCGGCTTCTACAAGGTGGCCCCCTTCTATGCCTACCCCGGCTGGTGGGAAGGCGGCCCGGGGCTGGAGCTGCACGTCAACGCCAAGGCGTACGAAGGCCTGTCGGCCGAGTACAAGGCGATGATCGAGACGGCCTGCGGCTACTGCCACATGGACATGCTCGGCAAGTACGACGCCAAGAACGCGGCGGCGCTGAAGCAGCTCGTGGGCTCGGGGGCCAAGCTCTTCCCGTTCCCGAAGGACCTGATGGACGCCGCCTTCAAGGAGGCGATGGCGCTGTACAGCGAGATCAGCGCCACCAACCCGGCGTGGAAGAAGGTGTACGAGGACTACGCCGCCTTCCGCCGCGATTCGAACCTGTGGTTCCGCTACACCGAGGCCACCTTCGACGACTTCATGCAGCGCCAGCGGCTGTAGTTGTCATTGCGGCGTGCTGCGTGGGCCCCCAGCGGCCTGCGCGGCGCCCACCCGCATGCCCTCGGGGCCGTTGCGCAGGCATCGGCCCCGATGTCTTTGGGGCGGCTCAGTTTGGGCGAGCCAGCCGGACGTCGGTCGTTCGGCCGCGCCCCGGCGTCGGGCGGCGGTGCCCCCGCCAGCCCAGCGCCGCCAGCCCGAGGCCAGCCACCACGAAGGGCAGCACGAGCAGGAAGGCGAAGTCGGGCGGCACCGTTGCCCACCATGCCAGGGTGTCGGACCAGAGGGTTTCGAACATGTGCTCCTCCATCAGAGCAGCCGGAAGGCGAGGATGGCGGTGAACGTGGGCAGCGCCGCTGCGGCGAGCAGGCCCAGCGGGTGGATGGCCTCGTCCTCGAAGTGCCCGCGCAGGATGGCGAAGCCGGCCGGGTTGGGCGCGTTGGCGATCACGGTCAGCCCGCCGCCGGTGACGGCACCGGCCACCAGCGCGTACTTGAACTCGTCGCTGAGCCCGTCGACGAGCGAGCCGAGATAGGTCAGCGCGGCGTTGTCGGTGACGGCCGTGAGTGCCGTGGCGCCGAAGTAGACGGTGTTGGCATCCATGCCGCGCAGCAGCGGCTCGAGCCACCACTGCTGCTGCCCGCCCAGCACCACGAGACCGGCCAGGAAGAAGGCGACGAGCAGGCCCTCGCGCAGGATCAGGCGGTCCTGGAACTGCGGGTAGGCGGTGGCGAAGCCGAGGAACGACAGCAGCAGGCCCATGAACACCGGCGGGTGGTGCGCGAAAGCCACCACGCCGGCCAGGAAGAGCAGGTGCAGCAGCCACACCCAGGTCGGCACGGGGGCCTCGGTGGCCTCGCGTGCCGGCGGCAGCGCCGTGAGTTCCTTGCGGAAGATCCAGGCCGTGACGAAGGCGTTGACGAGCACCGCGATGGCCGCCTTCCAGCCGAAGTGCGTGAACATGTGCCACGCATCCCAGTTCCACTTCGCCGCCACCATGAGCACCGGCGGCGCTGCGAAGTGCGTGAGCGTGCCGCCGATGGAGACGTTGACGAAGAGCACGCCGAGCGTGGCGTACTTGAGGCGCTGCGAGACGCCGGCGACGCTGAAGATGCGGTCGCGCAGCATCATCGCCGCCAGCGTCATGGCGGCCGGCTCGGTGATGAGCGAGCCGAGCAGCGGCACGAAGGCCAGTGCGGCGAAGTGGAAGGTGGCGCCGCCGTTCAAGGGGATGAAGCGCGCGATGGCATGCACGCCGCCACGCGCCACCTGCAGCACGGCGCGGCTGCCGGCGATGACCATGATCGCGAACACGAACATGGGCTCGGTGAAGTTGCGCGAGTCGAGGTAGGCGGTGGCCGACTCGCGGCCCTGCGAGGCCATCATCGCGATGATGAGCACCATGGCCCAGAAGCCGAACACGACCTCCACCTCGCCCAGCAGGTGCCAGATGCCGGCGTGGTTGGGCCGCCGATGCGCCATGCGCTCGAAGAACTTGGTCGAGAACGTGTGCACCAGGGCCACCGCGAAGAGGCTGGCGCCCACCCACTGGATGTGCGTCATGCATGCCCCCGCAGGCCGCGGCGCAGGCGGCGCAGATGCAGCGGGCCGAGCACGGCCACCAGCAGCGGCAGGGCGACCGCGAAGTTGAGCAGCGCCGCGCCGAAGCGCGTGGCCAGGCCCGCATCAGCCACCGTGTAGCGCGTGAGCGCCGTGACGAGCACCAGGCCGGCGGCCATGCCGACCAGCTCGATCAGGTCGAGCGCCGTGTCGCGCGCGCCGCGCAGCGCCGCAGCGCGCTCGCCGGGAGGGAAGCGACGCAGCTCAGGCAGGAGAAGGAGCCACAGCCGGCTCATCGCGGCGCCGCCTCGGCCGGCGGCGTCGATCTCGGGGCCAATGCAGGCTCAGGGGCAGGGAAAGCGACACGCACACCGGGACTCCTTGACTCGGGAGCCTAGGCGTTCGGGCGCCAACGCGAAATTCGCGCGCCGTCGTACGCGCAAGCCCTTACGGGCCCGGAGTGCCGCCGGCGCGGGCGCTCAGCCCCGGGGGCCGTCAGCGCCGTCGAGGGTCGACCAGGCGAACGAGCTCGACCACGTTGCGCACGCCGAGCTTCTCGAGCACCCGTGCCTTGTGCACCTCGACCGTGCGCGGGCTGATGCCCAGTTCCTCGGCGATGCGGCGGTTGTGCAGCCCCTGCACGAGCAAGGCCATCACCTCGCTTTCGCGGGCCGAGAGCGCCTGCGCCGGCGTCGGCGCCTCGGGGGCCGCAGCGCCGGGCGCGGGCGACAGCCGCGTCAGCGCCGAGGCGATGGCGGCGAGCAGTTGCTCGCCGTCGAAGGGCTTCTCGATGAAGTCGACCGCATCGGCCAGGAAGGCCTGGCGCGCCGCGGCGACGTCGCCGTGCGCGGTGATGACGACGATGGGCAGGCGCGGCCCGCCTTGCGCGAGTTGGCGCTGCAGCTCGAGCCCCGACATGCCGGGCATGCGGATGTCGAGCACGACGCAGCCGCGCCACGCTGGCTGCACCGCGGCGAGGAAGTCCTCGGCACTGGCGAACGTGGCGGTGGGATGGCCGCGCAGGCTGAGCAGCAGCGACAGCGCGTCTCGCACCGAGGGATCGTCGTCGACGATGAAGATGGTGTCACGGTGCATCGGGCGGTTCCCGCGTGTCGCCCAGCGGCAGGCTGAAGCAGAAGTGGCCGTGCGTGCCGGCCTCGGCCCACAACGTGCCGCCGTGCGCCTCGACGATGGCGCGGCAGATGCTCAGGCCCACGCCCATGCCGCCGGGCTTCTCGGAAGGGCCGGGCTCGAACAGTGAGGGCAGCCGCGCTGCGGCCACGCCGGGGCCGCTGTCACGCACCTCCACGCACAGCAAGCCCTTGATCGCGCGGGCGCGCAGGTGCACTTCTCGACGCGGCGGTGTGGACGGCGATGGACGCGCTGGGACGAGGCCGGGCGACGGAGCCGGTGGCGCGGCCGCCGCGTCGAGGGCGTTAGCCATCAGGTTGCGCAGCACGACGGCGATCTGCACCTCGTCCATCAGCACCTCGGGCAGGCCGGCGTCGGCCTCGCAGTCGATGTGCACGCCCATCGCTTCGGCGCGCCGGGCACTGGCTTGCACCACTTCGTCCAGCAGCGCGGCCACGGCCACCGGCTTGAGCTGCGTGCTGCCCGAGCGGAAGAAGTCGCGCAGGCGCTTCACCACCTCGCTGGCGCGCAGCGCGTCTTCGGCCATGCGGCGCGAGACGTCCGCCAGCCGCGCCAAGCGCTGCTCGTCGGGAATGTCCGGCGACGCGACGAGCAGGCGCGAGGCCTGGGCGTAGCTGTTCAGCGCCGTCAGCGGCTGGCTCAACTCGTGCGCCAGTGCCGCCGCCATCTGGCCGGCGGCGGCCAGGCGCAGGCTGCCCTTCAGCTCCGCCGCGGCGCGCTCGCGCTCGTCGACGACCACGCCGAGCATCAGGCCGGTCATCGTCACAGCCGCCATCAGCACCTGCAGTTCGAAGACGGTGAGGTCGGCGTTCGGCCCCGACTCGACGGCGGCGATGAGGCCGACCTGCGTGAGCCCGGCGGCGAGCACGGCGCCTGCCAGGCCCAGCTTGGCCGCGGCCCAGACGACGGGCACGAAGAGGACGTAGAAGAACTTGAAGTGGTCGCGGTCGTCGCGCCCGAAGACGAGGGCCACGAGCAGTGCGATGAGCGCGGCGATCAGCCACGCGTCGCGGCTGCGGACCGCCGCGGCCAGGGCGGCGCGGCGCTGGGGATCCATCAGCGCCAGCAGCATCGGCAGCAGCACCACCATGCCGACGGCGTCGCCGACCCAGTAGCGCGCCACGGCCTCGACGAAGTCGCCGCTCGGGCCGACGCCGGCCGCGGCGAGCGTCGAGATGTAGACGGCGCCGCTCAGCAGCGCGCCGCCGGCGACGATGGCCGAGAACCACAGCAGGTCGTGCCGGCCGGCCAGCCGCACGGGCCACCCCAGCCGCACCTGCACGGCGCGCGCGATGGCGGCGTAGGACAGCGCGAGCGCGAGCGTGGCGGCCAGCGTGGCGAACCAGTCTTCGGGCAGGCCGCGCACCGCGAGCTCGGCGGTGACGAGGCTCAGCCAGACGAGCCACAGCCAGCGCGGGCGCGGGTTGCTGAGCAGCAGCGCGATGGCCAGCGCCGGCTGCGGGTTCCACGGCGTGATGTTGAAGCCCTGGAAGGGCCGGATGTAGCTCACCCAGTCGAGCAGCAGGAAGGCGGCGACGTACGCGGCGCCGATGGCCCAGGCCGGGCGGGCGGGCGGCCCGGCCGCCTGCGGGGTGCCGAGCGTCGCCATGGGCGGATTGTGGCGGGCGGCCTGGCGCGGGCCGGCGCCGGCCGCCGGCATGGCCGGGCTACTTCTTCGCCGCCGACGCCGCAGCGGCCGCCTCGCGTTCGCGCTTCAGCGCGTCGAGGACGGCCTGGTTCGGGTCTTCGGCCGGTGCCCGCGTGGGCGGCGTGAGGTCGCCGCCACCGGAACCCGCGGGGGCTCCCGGCGCGCCGGGCAGGGCGGACGGCGGCTCGGCCGGCGCGCGCTCGGGCATGCGCATCTCCTGCAATGCGCGGTCGGCGTCGATCTTCGGGCCGTCGTCGAGGCCGCTCACCACCAGCGCGGGCCAGGCGATGACGGCAGCCACCATGATGATCTGCAGCACGATGAAGGCGATGGATCCCTTGTAGATCTGCGCCGTGCTCACGGCGGGGATGTGCGCGCCCGTGATGCGGTCCTTGTAGTCGTTCTTGGCCGCCACGCTGCGCAGGTAGAAGAGCGCGAAGCCGAAGGGCGGCGTCAGGAACGAGGTCTGCAGGTTCATCGCCACGATGACGCCGAACCAGATCATCACCGCGTCCACCGGCACGCCGGGCAGCAGCGTCGGCAGCAGCTTCTCGGCCACCGGCAGCAGCATCGGGATGACGATGAAGGCGATCTCGAAGAAGTCGATGAAGCAGCCGAGGATGAACACGAGGATGTTCACCACGATCAGGAAGCCGAGCGCGCCGCCCGGCAGCGCCGCGAAGAGGTGCTCGACCCAGATGTGGCCGTCGGCGGCGTTGAACGTGAAGCTGAACACCGTGCTGCCGATGAGGATGAAGAGCACGAAGGTGGCGAGCTTGGCGGTGCTGTCCAGCGCCTGCTTCATCAGGTCGAAGTTGAGCCGCCGGCGCGCCGTGGCCATCACCAGCGCACCGACCGCGCCCATCGCGCCGCCTTCGGTGGGCGTGGCCACGCCGAGGAAGATGGTGCCGAGCACGAGGAAGATCAGCACCAGCGGCGGAATGAGCACGAAGGTGACCTGCTCGGCCAGGCGCGAAAGCAAGCCGAGCCGCGCGATGCGGTTCACGAGCGCCAAGGCCAGGGCCAGCAGCGAGGCGACGGTCATGGCCATGATGAAGACCTCGTCGCCGGGCGAGGGCAGCGCGCGCCCCGTGGCCCAGACCATGAAGGCGTGGTGCACCTTGGTCCAGGCCCAGCCGGAGGCGGCACAGATGGCCAGGAGCGCGATGAGCGAGCGGTGGCCGGAGGCGCCGCCGGGCTCGCGGTAGATGCGCGCTTCCTGCGGCAGCGCCGGCACCCAGGCCGGGCGCACGATGGCGACGACGGCGACGAACAGCAGGTACAGGCCCACCAGCAGCAGGCCGGGGACGAGCGCGCCGGCGTACATGTCGCCCACCGAGCGGCCCATCTGGTCGGCCAGGACGATGAGCACGAGCGAAGGCGGAATGGCCTGCGCCAGCGTGCCGCTGGCGGTGATGGTGCCTGTGGCGATGGTGCGGTTGTAGCCGTAGCGCAGCATGATGGGCAGCGAGATGAGGCCCATGCTGATGACCGCCGCGGCCACGACGCCGGTGGTGGCGGCGAGCAGCGCACCCACCAGGATGACGGCCACGGCGAGGCCGCCGCGCACCGGGCCGAAGACCTGGCCCACGGTCTCGAGCAGGTCCTCGGCCATGCCGCTGCGCTCGAGGATGATGCCCATGAAGGTGAAGAACGGGATCGCCAGCAGCGTCTCGTTCTTCATGATGCCGAACACGCGCAGCGGCAGGGCCTGGAACAGCGTCTGCGGGAACAGCCCCACCTCCATGCCGATGAAGCCGAACAGCAGGCCGGTGGCGGCCAGGCCGAAGGCCACCGGGATGCCGGTGAGCAGGAAGAACAGCAGGCCGCAGAACAGCAGCGGCACGAAGTTCTGGGCGATGAACTGGGTCATGTCAGGGCGTCTTTCCGGCGGCCAGCGCGGCCTCGCGCTGGGCGGCCTCCTGGGCCAGCGCCTCGGCGAACTTCACCTCCTCGAGCTTGTCGTCGAAGGGCGTGAACGGGTGGGCCAGATGGCCGCCGAGGAAGGCCAGGCGCTTGATGAGTTCGGAGACGGCCTGCGCCAGCAGGACGATGAAGCCCGCCGGCAGCAACGCCAGCACCGGCCAGCGGATGAGGCCGCCGGCGTTCTCGCTCATCTCGCCGCTCGTCCAGGCGCGCTCGAAGAGCGGCCATCCGAGCCACAGCATGATGAGCGACAGCGGGATCGTGAAGATCACGATGCCGAGCGCGTCGATGATGGCGTTGGTGCGCTCCGAGAGCTTGCTCGAGACGAAGTCGATGCGCACGTGCGCGTTCTTCAGCATCACGTAGCCGACGCCCAGCATGAACACGCCGGCGAAGAGGTACCACTGGATCTCGAGCCAGGCGTTGGAGCCGATGTTGAACGCCTTGCGCACGATGGCGTTGCCGGCGCTGATGACCACGGCGGCCAGCACCAGCCACATGATGAGCTTGCCGAGCCAGAGGTTGATCTTGTCGATCAGGCCCGAGAGTTTGAGCAGGGCTTGCACGAGGGTTCGCTCCAGGAGGCGGCAGCGCGCAGGCGTGCGGCCGTCGAAAGTGGGGCGATTGTGAGGGCCGCCCCGTAGCGCCCAGCGGCCGGCGTGATCAGGGAATGCACCGATCGCGCCGCGCGGAGCCGGCGCCGCCGCGCCGCGCTTCAGTCGCCAGTGGCGCGGCGCCGGACAGCCTCGATGTAGGCGGCACCATCCGGGGGCAGGCCGCTGCGCTGGGAGGTCCAGATCATCTCGCCCAGGCACTCCATCACCTCGTGGTGGGCCTCGTGCAGCGAGCCGCGCCGCGCCGCGAGCAGCTGCACGGCCTGGCGGATGCCCGTGGGCTGGTCGATGCTGCATTGCTCCTCGATCGTGAGGTGCATCGACAGGTGCAGGAAGGGGTTGGCGCGGCCCTGCTCGACGGTGAAGACGGCGGCCAGCGCCGCGGCCTCGTCGGCGAGGTCGGCGTGGTACTCCGGGTGCTCGCCGATCCAGCGCCCGGCGATGAGCTCCATGCGCTCCAGCGGCAGGCCTTCCCGCTGCCTGGCATGGGTGCGGCAGAAGAAGCGACGGACGTCGTCCTGGGAGGGCTGGAACACGCGCAGAATTGTCGCGCCTTGCTGATCACCGACCCCACCTTCTATGCCGTGGCCGTGCCGGCGGCGCTGCTGCTGGGGTTGAGCAAGAGCGGCTTCGCGGCCGGCATCGGGGCGCTCGCCGTGCCGTTGATGGCGCTGGCCGTGCCGGTGCCGCAGGCCGCGGCCATCATGCTGCCGCTGCTGCTGGCGGCCGACGTCGTGGGGCTGTCGCAGCTCCTCCGGCACTGCGACTGGCGCCTCGTGCGCCTGCTGCTGCCGGCCGGCCTGGGCGGCATCGCGGCCGGCTGGCTGCTCTTCGGCTGGCTCTCGCCGCCGGCGGTGGCTGGCATCGTGGGCCTGCTCACGCTCGTCTTCGTGGCGCTGCGCGTGTTCTGGCCTCCCCGGTCCGATGCGGCGCCGCCATCGGACGCCATGGGGCGCTGGATGGCCGGCCTGTCGGGCTTCACGAGCTTCGTGGCCCACGCCGGCAGCCCGCCGATCGGCTTCTACGTGCTGCCGCTGAAGCTGCCGCCGCTCGTCTTCAGCGCCACGATGGCGGTGTTCTTCGCGGCCATCAACCTCAGCAAGTGGCTGCCCTACGCGCTGCTGGGCCTGGTGGACGCCACGAACATGACCACTTCCCTGGTGCTGCTGCCGCTGCCCATGCTGGGCGTGTGGGTCGGCGTGCGGGCCGTCCGGCGCGTCTCGGCGAAGGTGTTCAACCGGCTGTTCCTGGCCGGCATGCTGCTCACGGGGCTGAAGCTGCTGTGGGACGGCGTGCGCGGGGGTCTCGGCGCACCCTGAGCAGATGCTCGTCGCCGGGTGCCGAACCCGTCTTTCACCGAGGGCGGGCGCCCGC
>Ga0268299_1004530_pt1 | contig 10668 bp, 16 predicted proteins | sample NOBtaG_FD_193484 | JGI IMG/M metagenome (GOLD analysis project Ga0268299, IMG submission 193484) | Activated sludge microbial communities from bioreactor in Nijmegen, Gelderland, Netherland - NOB reactor | ecosystem: Engineered > Bioreactor > Aerobic > Activated sludge | place: Netherlands... | reverse complement strand
GCTTCGGGTTCGGAATCTCGCCCACTTTATAGTCCGCGAGTCGCTTCTGTTCCATACGAACGCTTGAACCGGTCTGAAGACTGGTCGCGTAGAACAGAAAGCGAGGATTCTTGCCCGCCTCGAACGCCGGGAGATCTTGCAGAGTGGCACCGTCGAAGAGATACTCATCGTAGGCCTCGACGATCTTGTCGGAGATCGTGCTGAAGAGCGACAGGAGGCCTTCGAGACCGGCGGCGACGTCAAGCGTCCGGCTCGCCAGGTCTTGGATCGGCGCCGCCACCTCGCTCGCGAAGTTCGTCGCGACACGCCCGACGGGTCGATTCTCCCACTGCAACTGCTTCCAGCGCGTCGCGAGGACGCCGTTCAAGAGCGAGCCTCCGGACACGCTCGTGATCATGTCGAGCTTCGAGAGCCACCCCATCTCGTTGAGCCGCCAGAGGCTGCCGAGACTGAACAGCATGGCACGGTAGCCGCCACCCGAGAGCGCCAATCCCGTTCCGATGTCGTCCGCCATTTCTCTACCCCATTGCGTAATTTTGATCCGTCGTCTCCTGCAGGCGGGCTCGGCGAATCACGCACAGGACCCACGCGCGACCGGCTTCACTTCGGATGTTGTCATCCCGGGTGCCAAATGCCACAGGCACATGAGCAGCCTCCTTGAGGTCCGGAGAGCCGGCGTGGCTGGGCGGAATGCTACGGCGGCACACCACCGATGTCAACCGATGCCAATACACCCTGACACACCATGATCCAGGATGAGATGTCTCATCACAGATCCTCCCCGATGTCTGCTGATTCGTGCTCTTGAGTGGTCTCAGGCAGGGTTTCGTCGGGACTCTAAATCAGCGGGCCGTAGGTTCGACCCCTACACGGCTCACCAAACCGCACTTCGTGAGAGCCGCTGCCTCATCGGCGCTAGCCCTCCCCTATTGATGGCAGCGGATAAACCCCTCCAGTGATTCTTTCCGAGATTCCTTCGCTTGCGCGTGCCGGCGGCTCATTTTCACTTCACCGCCGTGTGAGGAGCCTTCTCTAGCCTTTGCTGGACATCCATGTCCCCTCACATTCAAGACGCGGCATCCCTTAATCTGTTTGCCTATAACGCTCTCCATGTTACTGTGACAGTGCAGACTGTGCTCCCCGTATTTTTTCGGTTTTCGCCTGAATAATATTCGGCATTAACTTGATCATCATCACGAGGTCACCGTGAAAGTCATATGTGCATGGTGCGAACAAGAAGGGAAAGAGACTCTTGTTGGTGAAGTTGGACTTTATGACCAGTCTATGACATCCCATGGCATTTGTGATGACCATGAACAAGTGATCCAGACACAGATTCGCAACCTACGGATGAGGCGGAATCCAAGACTCCGTAGGCGAAGCCTTTCTTCCGCTAAAGCGAGAAGTTCGAGCCTGGTATCGGCTTCTCACATCTGCACGTCGATTCGGCGCCGTCTGCTGAAAGATCGTCTATCCACCGCTCAACTGAGCCTTCCATTCACTAACTTCTAACCTTTTCTGCACTCTTCGATGACCAACCGCCTCCCAAAGCCTTGTAGAGTCTGACGACCGACACCAGTTGGTTGCGGCGGGTACTGGCGAGAGCTAGTTCAGCATCAAAAAGAGAGCGCTGAGCCGTCAGAAGATCAAGATAGCTTGCGTTTCCTCCCTGGTAGCGCAATCCGGCTAAACGCAGCGATGATTGCAATGCCTCGACCTGTTCCTCCTGAGCTTGACGCTTTTGACGGGTTTTTTGCACGGAAATCAGCGCGTCTTCGACTTCTTGGAAGGCCTGGAGAATAGCTTTCTGATACTGCGCAATCGCCTGATTTCCCTGTGCCTCCGAGACCTTTACTTGATAGCCAAGCGCGCTGGCATTGTAGAGCGGGCCTGTTAACGCTGCTCATCCGGCAAAAGTCGCGAAGGGCGTAGCAGAAACGCCCGACAGGCTCAGCTGGGCCTCTCCTGCCTGGCCGGTCAGCGCCAGTTGCGGAAACCGCTGCGCCTGCGCGACACCGATCGCAGCGGTTGCGGCGACCAAATCTTGTTCGGCCTTCATGATGTCAGTCGCCGCTGAAGGAGCTCGGAAGGCAGGCCGGGAGGGACATCCGGCGGGATGGGTTGCTCAGTCAGGTTCCTGCCTCGGGGGATGGCCGTAGGCTTATAATCGGGAAAGAGCTTGGGATGAACCTCTTAGCCTAGAGTCACTTGACGCAGATGGTTCCAGGATCCTTATATTCTACCTACGCGACTCCCTTCTAAAAACTGGCAGAATTGACAGGGAACCAGTCTCCAATTGTGCTCATCGTTCTCCTTCTACACTCCCGTTATCACTGACGGTAGCGTACGTTTCTGATGTCAACGTCGAACCGATTGAGAGAGAAAGACCAGACCGGGCATGGCTATGCCTTCTCTCGAGCCATTTGTTCAAAGAATGCCTGACCTCGCTTTTTCATCTCCTCGGGAGGCACGTCCTCTTTGTGTGTGGCGATTGTCCACTGGTGCCCGAAGGGGTCCGTCACAGTGCCGGCGCGGTCGCCCCAGAACATGTCCGCCACCGGCATGACCGATCTCGCGCCCGCTGCTATGGCTTGACTACAAACTCGGTCGGCGTCTTGCACGTAGAGATACAAGCTGACTGTGGTACCGCCCACGCTCTGCGGGCCTGGGCAGCCTCGTTGGGGATTCTCCTCGCCGAGCATGACCATTGAATCTCCAATCTTGATCTCGCCATGCATCAACTGTTTGCCGTCTGGCGTCATGAAGCGGCCACGTTCCTCGGCGTCAAACGCCTTCTTGTAGAACTCCATTGCCGCCAGACCACCACGCACCGCCAGATGCGGACTGACTGTGTGATAGCCCCGTGGAATCGGTTGTACTCGTGGTGCCATACTCTCCTCCTTACCGTTTCAGAATGGGCGTCGCGCTGCTCGAATCGCAATTTTGGATCAGAATAACTCAGAGGGGGCAAGCTCCCGAACCAGAACTCTCAGAATAATTGGTCGAATGCTCCAAGCTGTCTTCGGGGCAGACGGATGCTCCTGAATATTCAGGCCTTTGCTCCCCATAATATGTGCGATCACGCAGACCGGACAGGCCACAGGGTCACGCCGAAGAAGACAGCTCACCGTGCTGCCACACGTTACCGACCGTGGCCATGGACATCGCGACGGCACGATCGAGCGTGTCGGCGGAGGTCTGCTGTTTCTGAAGACAGGCTTGCGCTCCGCAGAGAACCGCGGCCGAAAGGAGGGATTCGCTGACGAGGCGCGTGAGGACAATGACGGGAATTTCGGGGCCTCGCCCTGGGGCAACTAATTCGCGCAACACTTCCAATCCAGACATGTCCGGCAAGTCGAGTTCGAGTACGACACAGTCGAATACCCGTGCCTGACAGCGTTCGAGCCCGGATTTTCCGTCTCCAGCCTGGAAGATCTCGTAATCAGGCGAGCTGTTCCTGAGAAGAGTCGCAGAGTGCTCTCGATCCTGCCGATTGCCGTCAATGATCAGAATCGCAGCCGACCCGTCGCTGGTCATTGAGAAAAAAGAGGATAGGTGAAGAGCTGGAGGGAACTATGCCGAAAATGCCGGATGACGAGAACTGGGAGAGCCCCTAGGAGGTCGGCCCTCCCTTCCCATCACTCTGACGCGTTGCCGTAGTATGTAATCGCCCGTCTCGTCACATCGGCGGCCGCATCCTGCATTTTGCCTCCGTCATCGGGCGACCCGCCATGCCGCCGGACCGTTCTCGTGATCCAATTTCCCCGCGCATCGAACTCGTACGTTGAGGCCGCCGCCCCGTTTAAGGAGGAATCCGCCGGATTGGTCACCTCTTCGAGCGTTTGGTTGCCTTTCTGGTCATACTGATACGTCGCTGCGCGTTCCTGCTCCCCATCCGGTCTGTGCTCCGATTGCCCGATGAGACGTCCTTGCTCATCATAGCGATATCCAGTGAAAGAAAGCAGCTTGCCGTTCTTGTAGTTCTTCCTGGCAGCAGTCCTTCCGTGTGAATCCAACTCATAGGTGCGCTTGTATAAGGAACGGAGTCGATAGGAGAGGTCTTCCCGCAACCGTCCTGCGCCGTCATAGGAATACAGGGTCAGCGACGAAAACGTCCCGCACATGTTGTACAGAGCTTCCGCAACCATTTTCCCCCCGTCGTCATAGGCGTACGCCCGAGACAGATACGGCTGACCGTCTCCTTCATCGATCATTTCCCGGATGCGGCGGCCATGGATATCATGCGCATAGACCACCCTCTGCGTCCGTTCGCCCAGATCAGGTTGGTCCCGAGGCGGGGCATCACGTGTCACAGCTTCGAGGAGGACTCCGTCACGACTATAGGTTCTGGTCGCGGTTGTGGCTTCCGTCGTGCTGACGACCTGATGAACCGGGCCGACAAGACCGTCGCGCTCTCGCTCAGTGTTCCCTGCAGTCGTCGCTGCACCCAGCGCGAGGCCCACTACCGCAAGGACTCCAACCACATAGAACGGCCAGACATCCGAGATGCGCACGTTCAGGAGCACCTCCTCCATTTTGCCGCGAGATACGTCGTCGATGGATGGGGATAGCAGGTTCTGTACATTCGGACGGCGGAGCGTGACCCGCGCCGGAGCACAGGCACTCGACGGCGATCTGTTTCCAGACGGTAACCGGACGATCAGACAGGGTCAGGCGTGACGGTGATCGTGGGCGCCATGATCGCCCTGATGGTCATGATCATGTTCCTGCTCACCCTGTTCGCCATGGCTGTGCTCATGCGCATGTTGGTGTTGATGCTTGTGGGTATGGCTCCCCGATGCTCCATGCGTATGCGGGTGAGTATGCTCGTGCGTATGTTCGTGAGCGCCTTTCATTAGGACCCCTCCCGGAATGGCCATTGTACGCATGAGGGGGATTGTACCATAGCCGGCTCAGTTGCCTACAAAGAGACTCCGATCCGACAGCTGCACTTGGAAGGCAGGGGGCCAGTGCATCCACTCAGAATCGATACTGCAGCCCCAAAAATGCGTTCGTGTTCAAACATCCGCCTCCTTACTCCAGTCGTCGGCCGAACGATCGGACGTACAGCAGCACATGCCACGCCTCTTCCTCGGTAAGCACGAGGGGAACGAAGGAGGCCATGTCGGTGCCCGGACTGCCGTGTTTGAGAATCCACAAGAGTTCGCCGTCGGTTCTCGCTGCCTGCCAGAGCTTGTCCGTGAAATTTCGGGGAAGCTTTCCCACGAGCCCTGGAATATCGCCTAATCCCCTTCCGTCGCGACCATGGCAGGTGACGCAGAAAGCCTTTCCGTGAAACAGGGCTTTGCCCTTCTCGACATTTTCATCCGTAACCGGAAACGGATTCTTCCAGCTTCGTGCCTCCTCCATTTGATCGGGAGGTACGCGGGGTTTCAGAACCGCCTCATCCGAGCCGAATGCGGGCGTCGGCCAGCCCGGTCCCACGAAACACAACAGCATGACAGCCCCTAGCACGACCCCGAAGACAGGACCGGCCATCGGACCTCCTCGTTTCTAGCCTCGGCCGATCTGGAGCCGGCAGCTCGACGACCAGGTCTGCCGGCTCCGATCGCCGCCTACTTGTCCGAATGTCCGGGAAACTTATGGCCAACCGACTGCGGGAACGACACAGTCCCGTCAGGAAAATCCAAGCCAGGCTGCCACAGATGATAGATGACGCCGTCCGTTTCCATCGCCGCCTCCGCCACCTTGGCGGCCTGGTCGTCCGGCATGTCCAGCACTTTGACCCGTCCGGTCGCGATTTCGACTCGGTGGTCGTGGAAATACCGATGCCACTGAATGGCGGGAAGCTTTCGTGTCAGGTCCTTCGCAATGAAATACTCAATGCCGACCAGCTTGGCCTTGGGATCCGTTGATTCAAAGAGCAGGCATTGGAAGACCTTATCGGAAATCGGCTTACAGTAATGATGATACGGCCCCCCGGGCTCCCCATTGGCCATCACGTGGGGGGCTACGACGTGAATGTCATAGCCATCGCCCGGCGATTTCGGCTCGCCGCCGGCAGCTTCATTGAGAGCCGGGCCAGCCAGTCCAATCGCCGCCATTGCGAGAATGCTGAGCAGTCGTTGTCTCATGACCATGCACCTCCGTTATGAGTGATTGTAGCGCCCCGCCGCACGCCGAGCGGTCTTCCCAATAGGGGTGGCAACATACCCTGAGAGTCATAGGTGTGAGAAAGGATTCGGTTAGTTCTAATCTTGGCCCCCTGCTGCCTTGGCCACCGTGGATTAGAAATTAGACGGGAATACCCGTCCCGGATGAGAGGAAAAATATTTGTCTATGAGCCTCGTAAAGGCGTCTAGGGGGCTTCCCAGTGGCTCAATTTTATCTTAAGATTTACCCTAGGTCCGTTTGCAGGGTGTGTTGTAGGCCCATTTGTCCATAAGGAATTATTATGCCCAAGCGTCATAAGTCTATGTCGGAATTCGCGCATAGCACCTTGTCCCTCACCGAATTCCTTGAGGAGGATCCGGAGCTGGACATCGTTGAACAGATTTTCATTGAGAATCATATATATGTAGTCCGCTCCGCCTATGGAGCTTGGAAGCGACGCCATCCGAGCGAACGCAGTCACGCCGGTGAATCCTCCAAGAAGAGAAGTTCCTGAATTGCGCGTCTGCTGGAGTTGAGCATCCGTGTGACTTCTAGAAGGCCGCGTGGGTGGGCCGCCGCACATGTTTGTATGCACCCCGAAGCGGCAGGAAATACGCGGCGTAGTCGTTAGTGCGCTTCGCTGATGAGCCGAACCTCCTGCGCGACGTGAACATCCCAACCGACTGATATCAAACAACAAGGCGGCATGAACAGCGTAATACCGTTTGTGGTAGGCTGTTTGAGTTTAGAGGAGCCGCCCATGCGCATCCCTTCACGAGTGATCCTTCCATTTGGCTATCGAATCTCGGTGCGTCAACTGTCCGACTCGGAAATGGACCGGCGCGATCCCAATGCCGACGGCATTTGGGATGACGAGCTCAAGGTCATCTATCTACGCAAGCGCCTGCCGGTCACGAGACGGCGTTATATCCTCGCACACGAGCTTGGCCATGCCTGGCTGGATTGGCAACATCGTCACCTTGATAATGGAAAGGCCAAGAGCTAGACGCGACCACTCTATTTTTCATCCTTGATGCCCGCCAGCTTCAGAATGCAATTCCATTCCGATGGCGTCACCGGCTGAACGGACAACCGCGACCCCTTCCTCAACAATTCCATCCGCTCGAGGCCCGTCACTCCTCTCAATCGATCCAGCGGGAGCACTGCGGGAAACTCCCGCCGATAGCGAATGTCGACCATGTCCCATCTGGGGTTGGATTTCGAGCTCGCCGGATCGTAATGATGGCTGGATTTATCGAACTGCGTGTCGTCAGGGTACGCGGTGCGCACAACCTCTGCAATGCCCGCCACACAGGGAGGATCGGCATTGCTGTGATAAAACAGTACCAGATCACCGAGCGCCATCTGGCGCATGTAGTTTCGAGCCTGATAGTTGCGTACCCCATCCCAAGCGGTGCGCTGTTGGGGAGAGCGGGCCAAATCCCGAATGGAAAACACGCTCGGTTCCGACTTGACCAGCCAGTATCGCTGTGACGTCTTCATTCGACACCCCTCACGGGCCATGAAGCTCCGTGTGTTCTACACCCATTGAGGTCGCCCATGGATCTGACACCGTTCGCATTCGGGCTGTATAAAGTGGTCAAATACTTTCCTTATCCTCTGAGCTGGGTCGTTATCCTGCTGACGATGACGACCTGCCTGTTGCTACTCCCCTCCACCCTGTCTCGATTGCGATGGGCCCGCGCTGGCGCCTGTGCCTCGCTCTTTGTCCTGCTCCTCATCTCAAGTCCTCTCCTTTCCTCACAATTTATCGGCGTGCTTGAAGCCGTCTATCCGACGGCGCATGCTCCGGCGGACCGTGCCTATGATGCGATCGTCGTGCTGGGCGGAGGCGTCCTCGATCGGGGCACGCTGCCCCCAACGTCGAACTCTCCTCTTTGTCCCTCGAGCGGACCACCTGCGGCGTCGACCTGTTTCTTCGAGGCTATGCGCCCAAATTGGCCGTCACCGGAGGAGATGCCAGCATCTTCGGATCCGGCCCTATCGAAGCGGTCGAAATGAAGCGGTGGGCGCATCGTTTGGGTGTGCCTGAGGACGCCATTGTGATCGACGGCACGGCCAGAAATACCTATGAGAATGCAACCGCGACCAGGCGACTTCTTCAAGACAGCTCGATCCTTCTTGTGAGTTCCGCGAGCCACCTTCCGCGCGCCGTAGCGCTGTTCAGAAAACAGGGCTTTCAGGTCATGCCGGCGCCATGCGGCTATTTCGCCAGGAACCGACCAGGAGACATCACGAGAGATTTGACCGTACTCCAATTCCTGCCGGCCGACTCGGCCATCCTCCATACGAGGGAAGCGGTCGTGGAAACTGCGGGGGCGTTCTTGCATCGTCTGATGGGACAGCTTTGAGTTGCAATTCGCAGGCGGAACCGCTTGCCTCTCCTCATGCCCGCTTTACGTTCTGCCTTCTAGAAAGTCAACCAGCGCCCGATAGGTGAGCTCACGAATCCGTGCCTTGGTTGGGGGCGATTCGCTGCTGTTGAGTTCCAACCATACCCGCTGAGTCACCCAGCTGCGGCCGTCATTGCACTGCGTCCACATCTCATGAAGAAAATCAGCCGGCAGTCCCACCTGAAGGCCCTCGGATTCGATCCGATCATCGAGGATCGCCAAAAGATCCGAGAGCGCCTGATCGGACCGGTACGGGGCAGGCGCAAACCCGAATGACGCCTCGGCGATCGACTCCTGCCTCGCCTGCTCGACAAGGTCATGCATATATTCTTTCAAAAGGCCGATCACGTGGCCCGACCATGCCATACCCGCTCCTCGCCCGGCATTATGAGGATTGCCGGAGGATGGAGCAAGCCTCCGTCGGTTGACCCTATCGCTGACGGTTACTTATGATGCCCGTGGATAGGAGATACGAACGAACGGCCTTGCTCTCATCGAACGCGGGCGTGGCACAGGGGCTTCGATCTACGGCGGATCGGAGAAGCGGCGCATGACGGAACGATTTGAGGTCACGTTGAACACCCCCGCCGGTCGTTTGACGACCGCACTCGACGTGCCGACGGCATTCATTCCGATCACGGCCGTCGTGCCGATCGCCCGTCGATTGGGCGAAGAGGCCGCGCATCTTGAGGAACATCGCGTTCGAGAAAACGGGCGGACGATCTCCTGTCGAATGGGTTGTGCAGCCTGTTGCCGCATGCTCGTGCCGGTCTCCCCTCCGGAGGCATTTGCCCTCAGACGCTATGTTGAACAGCTGCCCGCCGATCGGCGGGCCATCGTATCCAAGCGGCTCGCTGACAGTCAGATGCTGTTGCAAGCTCACGGACTATGGGATCGTTTGTGGTCAGTCGCCGATGCCCGTCAAGCCGTTTCCGATGAAGAATTGGACCCGCTGAACCGGACGTACTATGCCCTGCGTCATCCCTGCCCCTTCCTCGAAAATGAAATGTGCAGTATTTACGAGGCCCGTCCTGCGGCCTGCCGGGAGCTCCAAGTCACTTCCCCGGCGGAATACTGCGAGGACCTCGTGAGCAACCCGGTGGTTGCGTTACCTGTCTCGATGAGGATCGGAACCATACTGGGTCTGTTGTGGGGAAGCTTGACCAAGACATGTCCCCGCCTCATTCCTCTGCCCATCGCCCTCGGATGGGCGGAGAAGCATCAAGAAGCTGAAGAGCGCACGTGGCCAGGGTCGCAGGTGATCGATGAATTGCTGGATAAAATGTGGCAGTTTCTCAGTCAGGAATTTGAAACCAGAAAGGCCAAGCCGTGAAGCCCGCCGCGTGACGAGGCAGCACCTCACCGAGCGATGGAGCGGTTCGCGTTCATCCGAACAGAGAAAGGAGCAGCATGCAGAAACCCGTCATCGCCTGTCTCGACCTGGAAGGCGTTCTGGTGCCGGAAATTTGGATCAACGTGGCGCTGACCACCGGCATCGAGGAATTAAAGATCACCACCCGCGAGATGCCCGATTACGACAAATTAATGAAACGCCGGCTGGCGATTCTGGAACAACACGGCATCACCATCGCTGAGATTCAGTCGGTGATTGCCAAGATGGGTCCGCTCGAAGGGGCGGCCGCCTTTGTCGCGTGGCTCCGAGAGCGCTGCCAGGTCATTATCCTCTCGGACACGTTCTATCAGTTTGCCCTGCCGCTCATGCGGCAGTTGGACTTTCCAACCCTCTTCTGCAATCAGCTCGAAGTTGATCACCAGGGAAAGATCGTCGCGCACCACATGCGGATGCAGAATCAGAAGAAGCATTCGGTTACGGCGTTTAAATCATTGAATTTCTTCACTATGGCGGCGGGAGACGCCTACAATGACACCGCTATGCTCGGTGAAGCCGACGCGGGCTTCTTCTTCCGGCCGCCCGACCATCTTCCAAAGGAGTTTCCCCAATTTCCAGTGACCCAAACATACAAGGAGCTGCAGATGCAGTTCAGCAAGGCAGGGGATCTGCGTCCCTAGTGTTGCGTCCCGGAAATACGTTCGCAAAGTCGGCGCACCTTGGCGAGGATCGAATCGGCCGTCGCCGTCCACGCAAAGGGCCGGGCTTTGGTGTTGTACGTGTGCACGA
>Ga0268299_1004529_pt1 | contig 10669 bp, 13 predicted proteins | sample NOBtaG_FD_193484 | JGI IMG/M metagenome (GOLD analysis project Ga0268299, IMG submission 193484) | Activated sludge microbial communities from bioreactor in Nijmegen, Gelderland, Netherland - NOB reactor | ecosystem: Engineered > Bioreactor > Aerobic > Activated sludge | place: Netherlands... | reverse complement strand
TAAATTTTGCGCATTGTGAACATAATCGCCAAATTTTTCGCATGGAGCATAGCCGCTGCGTTCGTAGAGTTTGAGTGCTTCCGGCTGGCTGTCGCCCGTTTCCAGGCGCATCGTCGTGATTCCGGCTTCCCAGGCCAGCGCTTCGATTTTGTTGAGCAGTTTGATGCCGATGCCCATCCCCCGGCAAGTCGGCTTGACGTACATGCGCTTGACCTCGGCGTAATCGTCCTTCAGCCAGACCGCGCCGCAGCCGACCGCCTCGCCATCGACAAATGCCAGCACAAATTGGATCGACGGCTGCATCAGTGTTTCCACGTCGAGCAAATAATTGCTTTCTGGCGGATACAGGCTGTTGAGGTAAGTGTCGAGTTCGGTAATCAACTGCACGGCGTCGGGGCGATTCGGCTTGTGGATTTCGAGCGTGATTGTGGGCAAGTTTTTCCTCTATTTGCGAACTGCTATCGGTTCGGGAGGAGTAGGCTCAGGTATCGGATCACCATGCTCAAGCGAAACTTCAATCCAGGCATGTTTTGCTTCTTGAATAGCAGGCAAAATCTCGTCCCACTCGTCAACTTCAGTCATGCAGCCGGGTAGCTCTTTAATTTGAGCGAACCACGCACCGTCGTCGGGAATAATTTCAATGGTATAAGGGAGTGAGAGATAATATTCAAGTGTCTTATTCGTCATCATCTTCATCTTCCTGACCTAATTCTTCAGGGAATATCTCGTCAAGTAGCTCAACTGCGCGCTTTACATAAATGAATTTCACTTTGCGACCATGAAGTGGTACGACAATTTTACGCACTTGTTGACCATCACTAAATCGGTAGGTGTGATGGCTACCCCTTACACTTTCAAGGCTAAATCCAAAACGCAGGAGCAGTGTTTCAACTTCCTGCATGGTCGCATCGCGAGGATTATTTCGCAGTTTGCGGCGCAATTTTTCGCGTTTAGACATTATAAGCCTATCTTCGCTGACTTAGAAGCGAACCTTTGCCGCCAACGCGCTTCTCCTTCAAGGTTTCCGCTCGGCGAATCAGTTCATGAATCTGCTCGTCCATCTCTGATTTATGATCGTAATAATAAGCCAACGCCGCGTAAACTTGTGCCAACGATATGCCATACCAATCTGCGATTCCGTCTGCATCCTGCGAGTGATAAATTTTCGCAATTGCGACATCCGCGACAGTGACAGTTGTCCCAATAATATATGGACGACCCTTTCGTACTTTTGGGTTAATCGCTATAAGATTGATACTCTGTATTGTTTGCATCGCTGTTATCCAATTAGTTCACGCTTCAGCAAATTTCAGTTCCACAGGCAACATCTCGTGTGTATCGCGAGTCGAGAGATTCAGAACAGTGAGTCCCACAACCTCACCTGTATTCGGATCAACCCGAAGCAAAACATCATCGCCAATCTCGCGCGAAATCGCCGGACGAGGTTCACCAATAGAGAGGTATAGTACATCTGCTTCGCGATCATACGCGAGTTGCATCATTCGTTCTTTTTCCATAGTATCTCACCCGATTTGATCTGGTCAGTAGCATAAATGGTCGATACAAAGTTTCGATCAATGCGTTTGACCACAACGACTACCCACTTGCCATTTAATACAGTATCCTCAAAACGATAGTATAAAACAGAACGCTCATGACGAACACTGTGACGTATTTCATCGGGTTCAGATAGGACTTTAGAAACTCTATCTAGAAAGTTGGCTGCCTCTGGATGTTTGAGCAAAATATTGTCTCGGACAGAGTCAGTTAGCACGATTTCATCGCTGAGAACATCTTTGTAGATTGTTTCAGCCATGATTTTGCCTTACTCCTTCAGCCCCGTCAGTGCGATGCCGCGAATAAACGTTTTCTGCGTCAGGAAGAACAAAATCAGCGTCGGCAGCATCGCCAGCGTCGAGGCCGCCATCATCAACTGCCACTGCGCACCATACATATTCTGGAACATTTTGAGGCCGAGCGAGATCGTCCACTGATCCTGATTTTGCAGATAGATCAGCGGCCCCAGGTAATCGCGATAAACATTGACGAAGGTGAACAGCGCCACCGTCGCCAGCGCCGGACGGATGAGCGGCAAAATCACGTAGCGCAAAATACCGACTTCGCTTGCGCCGTCAATGCGCGCCGCGTCAGTCAGTTCGTGGGGGATGGTCATCAAAAATTGGCGTAATAAGAACACAAAAAATGGATTTCCGAAAAATGATGGCACGACCAGCGGCAAAATCGTCCCCACCCACCCCAGCGAACGGTAAGTGATGTAGAGTGGGATGAGCGTTACCTGCGCGGGCAGCATAATCGTGCTGAGATAGATCAAAAAAATGATGTTACGCCCCGGCCAGCGCACCCGCGCGAAGCCATAGGCGATGATGGTGCAGGACATGACCGTGCCGATGATCGACAGCGCGGCGATGGCGAAGGTGTTGAACATATAGCGCCAGAAATCGATGTAAATCGTCGCCTGATAAAAATTTTGCCACTGGGGATTCATCGGCAAAATGCTCGGCGGGACGAGAAAAATTTCGACATCGGTTTTCAGCGCCGTGACGACCAGCCAGTAAAGCGGAAAAACGAAGCCCAGCGCCATCACCGTGCAGATGATATAAGCGACAGTCGTTTTAATACGCTCGATGACGACGCGGTTCTGCCGCCAATCGATAGTCGCAGGAGCGGGTACTGCTGTTCGGATCGTTTGTGGAGTCGCCATCTGTTATTCCTCCGCGTGATAATAAACCCAGCCGGACGTGCGAAAGACGATCACGGTTGCGATCAACACAATCACAAACAAAATCCACGCCTGTGCGCTGGCGTAGCCCATCTTGAACTGCTGGAAAGCGTTCTGGTAGAGATACATCGAATAAAACAGCGCGGAGTTGGCTGGCCCACCGGCTGCGCCTTCACGGGTGGCGGTCAGCACCCAGCCTTCGGTGAAATATTGAAAATAGCCGATGATGTTGATGATGATGGTGTAAAAAATGATCGGGCTAATCATGGGCAGCGTGACGTTGCGCGTTTTTTGCCAAGCGTTCGCGCCGTCCAGTTCCGCCGCTTCAATCAGATGAGTCGGCACTTCCTGCAAGCCCGCCAGATAGACCAGAATCGTATTGCCGCCGAACCACAAGCCCATAAAAATCAGCGCAGACTTGATCCAGTTCGGGTCGGTCAGCCAGCCGATGGGCTGAACCCCAAACCATCCCAAAATGACGTTGAGGATGCCGTACTGCCCGTTGAACAGCCACATCCAGACAATCGCCGAGGCGACGACAGGTGTGATTGAGGGGATATAAAAAATCGTGCGATAAATCGCCAGCCCGCGAATTTTCGAATTGAGCAAAAAGGCCATGCCCAGATCAAACAGCAGGTGAACGGGCAAGCCGACGATGACCATAATCAGCGTATTGCCCAGCGCCAGCTTGAATACCCGATCATCCAGCAGGCGCTCGTAATTTTGCAGGCCGATCCAGCGCGGCGGGCGCAAAATGTCGTAATTGGTGAAGCTGTAGTACAGCGATTGGATAATCGGCCAGATGGTAAAAAATGCGAGGCCGACCAACGCCGGGGAGATGAAAATCAAGCCCGTGACGAGCGCGCGGCGCTGCGTCCGGGTGAGTTGAAATCGACGTTTGGGGATGGAGATCGTAGCCATGATTTAAACACGTCTCCTTATGGAGGGTAGCCAACACATAGAGCGATCATTTCTGCGATTTGCTCAATTTCGTCGGCATTGAGGATGCCAATTTTGTTTCGAAATCGATTTGTAGAAACTGATTTGATCTGAAATGTATCTGCAACGGATTCTTTAGATAATCCATTCATGGTTGAAGGGGAAAGCCGTACCATCCAGAAGTATTTGGTAAAATGCGCTTGCCAACCAGTGATCGGAACGACAATGCGCAAAGGCATTCGTCCTGCTTCTGGTACGCTCATAACGACTGCGGGGCGTGTTTTTTTGATCTCCTCACCTTCGCTAGGATCAAATCTCACTTCCCAAACCTCACCCCTGGCAATCACCAGTCTAGGGGGATTCATCAAAATCTTCCTCGCTGTAGGCTTCGAAAATCTCGAAATCTTCCTCTGCTGCCTGATTGAAAGCCTCTGTCATGATCCGGCTGCGTTCTTCTGGCGGCATATTCATCAGGTCACGGGCAGTATATGTTCTGGCAAAAGTATCTGGCGGTATTTCCAATTCTTCAATAAAGGCCAACACACGCTTCTGAGTTTCCTCATCTAGCCTGCGCACCTTCTCGATGATTTCCTGTTCGACGGCGGACATTTTGATCTCCTAACCCTTATAAGGGCGCACGGCTGTGCGCCCCTACGGTTTATTCGCTGATAAGCTGAAACGCTGACCAGCTTCTCCCCTACATGCTCGCCAGGGCTGCGTCGAGTTCGGCCTGCACTTCTTCGGTGACGCGATCCAGGGCTTCCTGCGCGCTCATCTGTCCGGCTTTGACGGCAGTTTCCGCTTCGCCGATGCGCGTGTTGTAGAAATCCATAACCGGAATCTTGTCCGGGCCAAAGGCGTTCTCACCGTTCAGCAGATCGAGCGCCAGTTGGAAGCGCGGGTCGCTGACGAAGCGTTCAGCGCTGGCAGGGGCAATTTTCGGCGGGATATTCTGAATGCCGAAGCAGAAATCGCCCATATTTTCGTCCTGGCTCAGCCATTCGATGAACGACCAGGCCGCATCCGGGTTGCGGACGCCTGCCGGAATCGTGAACACGCTGCCGCCGAACGTGGTGCAGTTGGGGCGACCACCCTCTGGCGGAGGCGCGGAGAAAAAGTCCATATCCAGATCGGGCGCGAACTGCTTCTGGAACTGGATGAACCATTCGCCGACCTGTGTGATGCTCTCTTTGCCGACGAAGAATGAATTTTGTGTGCTGATGTAATCGCCAAAACCGCTCTGGAAAGCCGCGACTTTTTCCGGCCCCAGGCGCGACCAGTAACCTGCCATCCAATCGAGCGCCGCGACGATCTTGGGGTCGTTAGCGGTAATTTTCTGGGTCGCTTCGTCGTAGAATGTGCCGCCAAAGACGAAACCCCACCAGCGCAGGCCTGCCGGGAGAATGCCGACGCGCTCGATATTGCCGTCACCGTCGAGTTTTTCCAGCGCCAGTGAAGCGGCATCAAGCTCAGCAATGGTGGTTGGCGGGGCAGTGATGCCAACTTCAGCAAACAGGCTTGGCGAATAGGCCAGCACGTTGGCGTTGGAGGTACACATCAGTCCCCACAGTTCGCCATTCCACTGCCAGTTTTCCCACAACTGCGGGAAGTAGGCGCTGCCGTCGATTCCTGCCGATTCGGCATACGAGGTGAGCGGGGTCAATGCGCCGCGCGCCGCCATCGACACCAATTGATGCAGCCAGACCGCCGAAACGACATCCGGTGGGTTGCCGCCTGCAATCGCTGTCAGCACTTTGTCGTACTGACCGAAAACGGTGGTCATATTGATAAAGGTATCGGGATGATCGGCGTTAAATTTATCGACCAGACCTTGCAGCACGTCAAATTCAAAGCCGCTCCAGCCTGTCCAGTAATTCAGGAAGGCTTGTTCAGCATTGGGTTTTGCAAAGGCCGGGAGTGCGCCGCTCATCATCGCGGCAGCAGTGCCGCTGGCGATGGCTGCCCGTAGAAAATCTCGACGGGAAAGCGTTCTTTTTTCCATGACAGATTCTCCTCAAATAACATAAACCACAGGATAAGTATCGCGTGTGACCGTTATGTCGGTGAATTTTCAGCAATGGAAGGCCTGCGTTTACAAACATATCGACCAACGCGATTTGAGCATACATCACCCGCTATCAAATGACAAATTATGTCGTCATGTGAAACCGATGATTTTCAGCTTTGGCGAGATTGTATCGGCCTCCTTCCCTTGTGGTCAGGCAATCCATCACAAAATCAAGCGCGATTTTTTGGCGGATATGAAGTGTGCTATGCTTTTATGGCATTTATAAAAGATTTTATGTGGTTTGCTGGCGATCTTTTCTACGGAGTTCGATTTTTACACATGACAGAAACGACCTTTATCGCACAACCCTCCCGGCTGAAGAACTGGACATCCAACCTGACCGCCGGGGTGGTCATCGGCCTTACCGAAGTCATTTTTTCAATCTCGCTCGCCAGCCTCATTTTTTCCGGCCCGTTAGAAGCCTATCTGCCGCGCGGCATCGCGATGGTGCTGGTGACTTCTGCCATCAGCATCATTTTTATTGCCGTCGTTTCGTCGATTGAAGGCTGCATTTCCGGCATTCAGGACAACCCCTCTGCCCTATTTGCAGTTGCCATCGCCTCGATGATCGGCGCGATGGGTACAGGGCCGCAGATGTTCCCGACGGCGATTGCGCTCATCACGGTCACAACGCTGCTGCTCGGCCTATTTTTGCTGCTGCTCGGCACATTCCGGCTGGGCGGGCTGATGCGCTATATTCCTTTTCCCGTCATTGGCGGCTTTCTGGCAGGTACGGGGTGGCTGCTCATTCACGGCTCGATTGGCTCGATGGTCAATTATCCCGTCACGCTGGAAACACTGCCGACCCTGTTTCAGGCGGATCAGATTGTTCTCTGGCTGCCCGGTCTGGCCTTTGGCCTGATCCTCTTTTTTTGTATTCGACAATTTGACCACTTTCTGGTCATGCCCGCCCTGCTCATCGGCGCGCAGTTATTGTTTATTCTCTATCTTGTCGTCTCCGGCACATCGTTTGAGCAGGCCGCTGAGCGTGGATTGATCATCGGACAGCTTGGCAGCGGTGCGGTATGGCAGCCGCTGTCGCTGGCAGATGTGGGACAGGTCGATTGGCGCGCCATCGTCGGTCAGGCCGGGAATATCGGCGGCATTTTGCTGGTGAGTTCAATCACACTGCTGCTGGACATCTCCGGCCTGGAACTGTCCTTTCGCAAGGATATTGATCTGAATCATGAACTGCGGACGGCGGGCGTGACCAATCTATTGACGGGCTTTGCAGGCGGCTTGATCGGTTTTCAAGACCTCAGCTACACCGTGCTGAATCACCGTGTCGGCGCACAAAATCGCATCGCGGGGCTGATCTCCGGCGCGATTTGTCTGGTGGCCCTGCTGGTCGGCCTTACGCTGATCGCCTTTATCCCCAAAGCGATGCTCGGCGGTATTCTACTGTTTATGGGGCTGGAATTCTGGGACGAGTGGTTGGTCGCAGCCCGCAAAAAACTTGAACCGCTGGATTACGGTCTGGTTTTGTTGATGGTCGTGGTGATCGCGCTGTCCGATTTTTTGGTCGGCGTTGGCCTGGGTCTGGTTTTGACCGTCATCAAATTTCTGGTCAATTACAGCCGCACGAATATTTTTCAGCATATTTTGTCGGGTTCTGAGGTCGCCAGTAAGGTGATCCGCACGGCACATCATCAGCGCGAACTGACGCGAATGGGCAAGCGCATTCTCATTCTGGAGCTGCGCGGATTCATCTTTTTCGGCACCGCCAACAAAGTTATGGAGCAGGTTCATAATCAGGAACAGTCAGCCGGTGAACCAGGATTACGCTATCTGATTCTGGACTTTCGACGTGTCACGGGGTTGGATTCGTCAGCCGTTTTTGGCTTTACGAAACTGAAATATCTGGCTGACAGCCGTGAAATGACGCTGATTTTTACCAACATTGCCGAGAAAATCCGGCAGCAGATGTCCCGCAACGGATTGGTCATCGGGGATGATATACAGGTGTTTGAAGATTTGGATCATGGTCTGGAATGGTGCGAGGATCAACTGCTCGAAACGCATCAAATCACCACACGCCTCGCCCTTGCCAATATCCGCAGCCAGCTTGCCCAGCTTGGCTTTGCCAAAGAAAATACCGATAAACTGCGACCTTACCTGGAGGCTGTGACGCGGACGAAAGGCGAATATCTGCTGCGTCAGGATGAGCCGTCGCCCGATCTCTACTTTATTGAAGTGGGCAACGTCACCGTTTACCTGGAACTGCCGGGTGATAAACAGGTGCGCGTACAGGCACACAATATGGGGACTTTTGTGGGCGAACTGGGATTTTATATGGGTGCGCCGCGCACTGCTTCGGTGGTGGCGGATACCAACGTCATCGCCTATCGCCTCACCCAGAAGGCCATTGAGGAAATGAAGGTGAAAGACCCCGAACTGGCGATAGCGTTTCATGAATTGATGCTGCATGTGATCGCAGAACGGCTGGCAGATGCCAATCGCGAACTGATGGCTCTAAATCGGTAAAAGGTAAGATATGACTGGATCTATCGAAGAAATCCTGGCAAATCATCCACGCGCAAGAAAAGTATTTCGAAATGTTCTTGTGCGGGCCGTCGCCTACCCGGTGCTGCTCATGCTGCTTGTGATCGCCCTGTTTCTGTTTCAATTGAGCAGCGTGATTACGACGACCCAACGCGTTGAACACAGCAATATCGCCATTACGCAGGCATCCATCGTTCTCAAGCTGCTGGTCGATATGGAAACCGGGCTGCGCGGCTACCTGTTAACCGACAATGCGCTTTTCCTTGAGCCTTACCAGCAGGCGCAGGCTGCATTTGATACCGAGTTTCAGATTTTGCAGACTCTCGCTTCCGATAATCCTTCGCAGGGCGAGAAGTTGGATGCGCTGTATGCCAATGTTGTAGAGTGGGAGCAGTTTGCGACGAGCGCGTTAGAAGCAGGCGTGAATAGTGACCGCACCGATGGCACAGCGGCTCAGCTTGTCGGCAAGGAACGCATGGACACGATTCGAAACCTGCTGACAGCCTTTACCGATACGGAAGAAACGCTGCGCAATGAACGCATCCATACCACCCAGGAAACTTCTCAATTTGTGATCGCCAGCGTCATCGTGGGCGGCCTGATCGTGGGCGGCGCATTAGCGATCATCACCCGCCAGCAAATGATTCGCCTGTCCCAGAGCTACACCCAAACGCTGCTTTTCGCCCATCATCAGACGGAAGAAGTGTTGATTCAGCAGGAATGGCTGCGCGGTGTGCTGTCCAGTATTGGCGATGCGGTCATCGCAGCGGATATATCCGGCAATGTGGCGTTTGTGAATACGGTCACGGAGAGGCTGACAGGCTGGCCTGTGAAAGAAGCCGTTGGTAAGCCTCTGGGCGCTGTTTATAAGATAATCGAGGAGGACGCAACACTCCCATCAGGGCCGGAAAAAGCACTTCTGGCAACCTCATCAAAACGCCTGGTCGCGCGCGATGGGAAAGACATGGCTATCGACGATAATATCGCTTCAATCAAAAATCCCCAGGGCAAACCGCTTGGCACAGTGGTTGTATTCCGTGATGCGACCCGCCGCAACCTGATCGAGCGGGAGCGCATCGCCCTGATTGAATCGCAGGCGCATTATGCCAGAATGCTGCGCCGTTCCAACGAGCAGCTTCAGCAGTTCGCCTACGCCGCCTCGCATGATCTGCAAGAGCCGCTGAGGATGATTGTCAGCTATTTGCAGCTTTTGGAACAGCGCTACGCCGATTCTGTTACCCCTGAGACGCGGGAATTTATCGCCTACGCGGTAGATGGCGCGACCCGCATGAAGGAGTTGATTACCGGACTGCTGACCTTCGCGCGATTGGATACCCCTGAAGAAGAGATGAATATGGTCACAGCACTCGGAGAGGTATTCGAAAAAGTTTCGAGCAATTTATCGTTAGCCATCGCTGATAGCAGTGCTGCCATTACGCATGATCCGCTGCCCGAAATTCACGCCGACCCTCTGCAAATGACGCAGCTTTTCCAGAATTTACTGGGCAACGCGATCAAATTTCGCAGCGAAAGGCCGCTGAAAATTCACATCGGCGCAGTCAAAAAAGAAGGTGAATGGGTGTTCAGTGTGCAGGATAACGGGATCGGCATCGCGCCGGAGTATCGAGAGCGGATTTTTTTGCTGTTCCAACGGCTGCATCACCGTGACGATTACACCGGGACAGGGATCGGCCTGACCATCGTGAAAAAAATTGTTGAGCGTCATCGGGGGCGCATCTGGGTCGGCGATACCCCTGGCGGCGGCGCAATCTTTTATTTTACGCTGCCGATTCAGCGCCCAGCCGATCCGTTATTTCCAATTGAGAGTTGAGGTTGTTGAACCAAAGAATCAGCCGTTCTATAATATGGGGACATTTACGGAAACTGATTTTATGGAAACTACACTTGCGATCAACCTTATTAGCTCTAATCCCAAGGTGCGCGGCGGACGCCCCTGCATCGCTGGAACAGGGCTGCGCGTGAGTGACGTGGTGATGTCACCTCTCTATCATAACCAGACCCCGGATGAAATTGACGGTGATATTCGCGAACAAATCGAAAAAGCGCGCAGCTTGAAAGCTGAGCGGATCGCTCATGGCGGCAATCTGATTTTACCTGGATGAAAACGTGCAAGTCACGGCGTTTATACTGCTGAGGAAATGCAGAATCGTCTGGAATATTTATGATCGACAGCGTCCAAATCTATCTTTACTCAACAGGTGAAACTTATGCGCTTTGAATTTGCGACGGCGACCCGGATTATCGTCGGCCCAGGCATGTTAAAAGAAATCGGCGCGCTGGCAGCAGGCTTAGGCAAACGCGCGCTCGTCGTCACAGGTGGCAACCCGGAGCGCGTCGGACGCATTTTTGATCTGCTCGATGAAAAGCAAATCGCGCACGAAAGCTTTCCGGTTAGCGGT
>Ga0268299_1004528_pt1 | contig 10671 bp, 9 predicted proteins | sample NOBtaG_FD_193484 | JGI IMG/M metagenome (GOLD analysis project Ga0268299, IMG submission 193484) | Activated sludge microbial communities from bioreactor in Nijmegen, Gelderland, Netherland - NOB reactor | ecosystem: Engineered > Bioreactor > Aerobic > Activated sludge | place: Netherlands... | reverse complement strand
TTTTTTAATAATTTTACCTCCGTAAAAAAATAAAATATGATTACTGCAGAAACACCTATTCGTTACGATAGAAAAAAATACAAAGACGAAACATTAATTGCATTGTATAAAGGCGTGTTAAAGCCTCGTATGATAGAAGAAAAAATGTTGGTTTTACTTCGTCAAGGTAAAATAGCAAAATGGTTTAGTGGAATAGGACAGGAGGCTGGTTCTGTGGGTATTGCAATGGCATTGGATAAAGAAGAATACATCTTGCCCATGCATCGTAATTTAGGCGTATTCACTTCACGTGAAATTCCTCTAAATAGATTGTTTTGTCAGTTTCAAGGAAAACCAAGTGGATTCACCAAAGGACGCGATCGTTCATTTCATTTTGGAACACAAGAATATAAAATCATTGGAATGATATCTCATCTTGGTCCACAGTTAGGGTTGGCAGATGGTATTGCATTGGGAAATTTATTAAAAGAAAACAATAAAGTTACTGCTGTATTTTCTGGCGATGGTGGAGCAAGTGAAGGTGATTTTCATGAAGCATTAAATGTTGCAGCTGTTTGGGATTTGCCCGTTATTTTTGCGATAGAAAATAATGGTTATGGTTTATCTACTCCTAGTAATGAGCAGTTTCGTTGCAAACAATTTATTGATAAAGGAATTGGTTATGGAATGGAAGCAGTACAAGTGGATGGAAACAATGTGTTGGAAGTGTACGATACCGTAAAAAAATTAGCAGAGTCGATACGTAAAAATCCTCGTCCTGTACTTTTAGAGTTAATTACTTTCCGTATGCGTGGACATGAAGAAGCATCCGGAACCAAATACGTGCCTAAAGAGTTGTTTGATATTTGGGGTAAAAAAGATCCATTGAATAACTTCGAAAAATATTTATTGCAAGAAGGAGTTTTGGATGAAACAATGATTGAAAATTTTAGAGCCGAAATAAAAGAAGAAATTGAAAAAGGTTTGGAATTAGCTTATGCAGAAACACTACCTCCTCCTAATACCGAATTAGAATTACGTGATATGTATGCTCCTTTTGATTATGTAGAAACAAAAGCAAATGGAAGCAAATCCAATAAACGTATGATTGATGCTATATCGGATGGTTTGCGCTTAGCTATGCGTAAACATCAAAATTTAGTATTAATGGGACAAGACATTGCAGAGTATGGAGGTGTATTTAAAATCACTGAAGGCTTTGTGGAGGAGTTTGGTAAAAATCGTGTTCGCAATACACCTTTGTGTGAATCAGCAATTGTAGGAACCGGATTTGGTTTATCAATAAACGGAATGAAAGCAATGGTAGAGATGCAGTTTGCTGATTTTGTTACCGAAGGGTTCAATCAAATTGTAAATAATTTAGCAAAATCACATTACCGTTGGGGGCAAAATGCGGATGTAGTAGTTCGTATGCCAACAGGTGCTGCGGTAGCTGCAGGTCCATTCCATTCACAAAGTAATGAAGCATGGTTTACACATACACCTGGATTAAAAGTGGTATATCCTGCATTTCCGAGTGATGCAAAAGGTTTATTATTGACTTCATTTGAAGACCCTAATCCTGTTATGTTTTTTGAGCAAAAAGCATTGTACCGTAGCGTTACCGAAGATGTTGCAGATGATTATTTTACTGTACCAATTGGTAAAGCAAATTTAGTTCGTGAAGGAAATGATGTAAGTATCATTACTTACGGTATTGGTGTTCACTGGGCTTTAGAAGTGTTGGATAAATATCCAGCTATTTCTGCTGATTTGGTAGATTTAAGAACCTTATTGCCTTTTGATAAAGAAGCGATTATTAATTCGGTAAATAAAACAGGAAAAGCGATTATTTTGCATGAAGATACTTTAGTAGGAGGATTGGGTGGAGAGTTAGCTGCTGTGATTTCTGAAAATTGTTTCGAGAATTTAGATGCACCCGTAGTTCGCTCAGCAAGCTTAGATACACCTGTTCCTATGAATGCCGATTTAGAATGGAACTTCCTTCCTAAAGCTCGATTCGAAGAGCAATTAAAAACGCTTTGGGAATATTAATCATTTTTATTTTTTTATAACAGCCTCATAATCGAGGCTGTTTTTGTTATATTTGGTCAATCTACTATTGACTAAATGAAGTTTATACATTTATTAGCCTTGCTTCCATTTTTAGTGCAGCTTTCTGTACATGAATGCTATGCGCAAAAAGAAGTAGATTCATTGATTGCTCTTTCTAAAAAAATGCCAGATGATACAGCAAAACTTCATGTTTTAAATTCAATTGCTGAATTGAGTGCTGATGATGATGTATGGCCTATTTACAATCAGCAAATGGCAAAACTTTCACTTGTATTAATGAAAAGCAGTGTGCCTCAAATAAAAAAAAGAGCCATGTATCATTTTGCAAACTCTCAAATAAACACGGGGTATTTGCATAACTCAAATGGTGATTTAGATAGTTCTATCTTTTATTATCAGCAAGCATTAACTACAATGCAAGAATTAGGTGATAAGTCGGGAATGGCCGCTGCGCTTAATAACATTGGTTATGCATTTAAATCACAAGGGGATATTTTAAGTGCCTTGGATTGTTATCACAGGAGTTTAAAGTTATACGAAAGTATTAAATACGATAAAGGCATTGCTAATACATTAAATAATCTGGCTATAATTTATGGAAAACAAGGTGATGTGAAAACATCAATTGAATACAATAAAAAAAGTTTGGCAATTAGTGAACGAATGGGAGATAAACGAAGTGTGGCTATTTCGTTAAATAACATAGCCTTACTATACCATAAGCGAAACAAACCAGAACAAGCAATTGCAGATTTAAATAAAGCATTAAAAATTCAAAATGAAATTGGTGATATAGATGGAATAGCTAATTCATACAATAACATAGGATATGTGTATGAAGAAAATGGGAAGTTACAGCCTGCTTTAGATAATTACTTATTTGCATATAACATGGCTTTAAAAGGAAGTGATAAGCCTGTATTTGTTAGTACTGCTATAAATGTGGCAACTATTTATTTAAAATTAAATAAAACAAAAGAAGCATTTTTATATGCAAATGAAGCATATAAGTTGGCTAAAGAAATAGCTTTTGTAAATGAATTAGCAGATGCTTCCGATTTAATGAGCCAAATTTTTAAGAAAAAAGGAGATTATAAAAATGCACTTGAGATGCATGAAGTTTATGTAAAGCTAAAAGACAGTGCACTTAATGAATCTACTCGAAAAGCATCCTTGCAAATGAAATATCAATATGCATATGAGAAAAAAGCAATTGCTGATAGTATAAAAAATCAAGAATTTCAAAAAGTAAAGGATGCTCAAATTGCCGCTCAAAATAGTGCACTGAAACAAGAAAAAACAATGAAGTATGTTTCATTCTTTGGTTTGGCTTTGTTTATCATTATTTCAATTTATGCTTATTACCGTTATCGAGATACAAAAAAGAAAAACGCGATTATTGCATTTCAAAAAGAGATTGTAGACCAAAAGCAAAAAGAAATGATAGACAGTATTGTTTATGCCAAAAGGATTCAGCAATCATTATTGCCTACCGAAAAATACATTGAAAAAGTGCTTGAAGAACACAAGAAAAAAGCAAAAAAATAATTTTCAGAAAATTAATTCCACTGATTTAATTATGTTATAATGTAGCTTCTTAATTTCTTTATATTTGTCAAATGTCTTCTAAGTTTTTACTTTTTTTTACTTTTTGTCAGCTTGCTTTGTTTTCAAATGAGAGCAAGTTAGATAGTTTAAAATCATTTTTAAATTCTAATTCCAAAGAAGATACAACAACCGTACTTACCTTAAATAAAATTGCATTAGCGTATATGCAGAAAGCAAACGATAGTTGTTTGTTATATGCAGATAAAGCGATTTCCATTGCACAAAAAATTAATTTTATTGCAGGAATTGCAGATGCTTACGATAGAAAAGGTGGTTTTTACAATGGAAAAGGAGAATATAAAAAAGCACTTTATTTTTCCATTGAAGGATATAAACTTTTTGAAAAGCTAAATAACAAAGGAGCGATGAGTAATTTAATGAACTCAATCGGAAATACTTATTTAGGGATTAAAAACCAAGCCAAAGCACTCGAATCATATACTAAAAGCTATGCCATTGCAGAGCAAGACTCCAATAAGTACATGATGGCTATTTCTTCAATTGGTATAGGAAACATTTATCTTGAGAAAAAGGAGGCTACTCAAGCTATTGAATATTTTAAACGTTCAAAAAATATTTTTGAAAAACAAAATGCACTATACCCTTTGTCTATCTGCTATACTTTAATTGGTAATTGTTTAGTGGAACTAGAGAGGTATGATGAAGCATTTGAAAATTTTGATAAAGCAGTTATTCAACTTAAGAAGTTGGATAACTCATACGGTATGGCAGCAACATATGAAATTATAGCTGCTGCCTATGAAAAGCAGGGTAGTAAAACAATTGCGCTTGATTTTTATTTAAAAGCCTATTCTATTTTTGTTGAACGACAAGCGTATGATAATATTAAAACAGTATCACTTAGCATATCACAGTTGTATCAAAAAACAAATAATTTCGAAAAAGCATTAGAATATTATACCAAGTATTCAAACTATAAAGATTCGGTATTTAATATTGAAAATAACAAGCAATTATTGGAGATAGAAGGGAAGTATGAAAGTGAGAAAAAACAACAACAAATTGAATTGCAAGAAGCAAAATTAAGTCAGCAACAAACTAGGCAAAATGCACTAATAGTAGGAATGGTTGTAGTTGCATTTGTATTGTTATTACTATACATTCGTTATTCGGAGAAACAAAAGTCGAACAAGGTATTGTCGGTAGCGAATGAACGCCTCGAAATAAAAAATGGAATCATTGAGCAAAAGAATAAAGAAATTACAGATAGTATTGAGTACGCAAAGCGTATTCAAACTACTATTTTACCTTCCGAAAAGTATATTTTACAAGAATTAAAAAGATTGAATAAAAAGTAATTTTAAAAATTAAGGATTACTTTTTTGATAATAGAAACACATTCCATTAATTGTTCCTCTGTAATTACTAAAGGAGGCGCAAATCGAATGGTATCACCATGAGTAGGTTTGGCTAACAAACCATTATTCATAAGCTCAATACAAACATCCCAAGCTGTTTTTCCGTTACGTTCATTAATCACCATAGCTGCCCAAAGTCCTTTTCCTCTAACTGCTTTAACGGTTTCTGGTTGTGAAGCTTGAATTGATTGTAGTTCTTTTAAAAGTATTTTTCCTAAGCGTTCAGAGTTTTCTGAAAGTTGTTCTTCTTTTAATACAGTAAGTGCAGTTATGCCTACTTTACAAGCGATAGGGTTACCTCCGTATGTAGAACCATGTTGACCAGGTTTTATACATAACATAATTTCATCATTTGCTAATACAGCAGAAACAGGGTAGGTTCCACCCGAAAGCGCTTTACCAAGGATTAAAATATCTGGTTTTACATTCTCATGATCGCAAGCCAATATTTTCCCTGTTCTACCTAATCCTGATTGAATTTCATCAGCAATAAAAAGTACATTGTGAGCTTTGCATAACTCGTAACAAGCTTTTAAATAGCCACTGTCAGGAACAATTACGCCTGCTTCTCCTTGAATAGGTTCAATTAAAAAAGCAGCAATAGTAGAAGAGTGTTGTTTTAAAAGCGCTTCCAATGCACTTACATTATTGTATTCTACGGCTAATATGCCGGGAGTAAAAGGACCAAAATTTTCACGAGCATCTGGATCATTACTTGCAGAAACGATAGAAATGGTTCTACCATGGAAATTATTCTTACAAACGATGATTTTTGCCTCGTTTTCAGCAATCCCTTTTTTTTCATATGACCACTTTCTGGCTAGTTTAAGGGCTGTTTCTACACCTTCAGCGCCAGTATTCATAGGCAATACTTTATCAAAACCAAAGTAAGAAGTAATGAATTGCTCATATTCACCAAGACAATCGTTATAAAAGGCACGAGAGGTAAGTGTTAGTTTTTGAGCTTGTTCAGTAAGTGATTGGATGATTTTTGGGTGGCAATGTCCTTGATTTACGGCACTGTAGGCTGCTAAAAAGTCGAAATATTGCTTTCCATCTACATCCCACAAAAAAACACCTTCGCCACGCTCTAATACAACAGGAAGCGGGTGATAGTTGTGAGCACCGTATTTATCTTCTAATTCAATCGCTTTTTTAGCACCATTTTTTACACTAGCCATAGTTTCCATAATCACATTGTTTAAGAGTACAAAAGTACGAATATAATTTTTAGTGAAGAAACCCACTTAAGGAATTTAGCAAAAAATCGGTCTACAAAAAGTCTTATTTAATAGGCCTTTTGTTAATATTGAACAAGAAAATCGTTTAAAATGTAGAAAAAACAATATTTTTTTTCAACGAACTGTTTTTTGTATGAAAAAATTTTTACCTTTGCCCTCCCCAAAAAAGCGGGGGTGTATTTTATTTATAACAAAAATTGATAAAAAAATAATACTAAAAAATGCCTACAATACAGCAATTAGTGCGTAAAGGAAGAACAAGAGCGACTAACAAAAGTAAGTCAGCAGCTCTTGAATCAAGTCCACAAAAACGTGGAGTTTGTACTCGTGTTTACACAACAACTCCAAAAAAACCAAATTCGGCAATGCGTAAAGTTGCCCGTGTACGTTTAACAAACAAACAAGAGGTAACAGCTTATATTCCCGGAGAAGGTCACAACTTGCAAGAACACTCAATCGTTTTGATTCGTGGTGGAAGGGTAAAAGATTTACCAGGTGTACGTTACCATATTGTTCGTGGAGCATTAGATACTTCAGGAGTTGAAGGTCGTAATCAAAGACGTTCTAAATACGGAACTAAAAAACCTAAAAAAGGAGCTGCAGCAGCACCTGCTAAGAAAAAATAATAAGAAACTAGTAATACCAATAGACTAAAATGAGAAAGTCAAGAGCTAAAAAAAGAATTTTGTTACCAGATCCAAAATTTAATGATGTGTTGGTAACACGTTTTGTAAACAACTTAATGTATGATGGTAAAAAAAATACTTCTTACGAAGTGTTTTATGATGCTATCGAAACAGTTCAACAACGTACTGAACAAGACGGATTAGAAGTGTTTAAAAAAGCATTAAGCAATGTTACTCCTTCTGTTGAGGTTCGTAGCCGCAGAGTAGGTGGTGCTACTTTTCAAATTCCTTCAGAGATTCGTCCTGAAAGAAAAGTATCAATGGGTATTAAATGGATGATTCTTTACGCTCGTAAACGTAATGAAAAATCAATGGCTCAAAAATTAGCTGGTGAAATCATTGCTGCTTCTAAAGAAGAAGGTGCTGCTTTCAAAAAGAAAGAAGATGTTCACAAAATGGCTGATGCAAATAAAGCATTCTCTCATTTCCGCTTCTAATTAGATTCAATTACAAATAAGAATATACAATATATAAAATGTCAGATTTAAAATATACAAGAAATATTGGGATTGCTGCTCATATTGATGCTGGTAAAACAACAACAACTGAGCGTATTCTTTATTATACAGGTGTTAACCACAAAATAGGTGAGGTGCATGATGGAGCTGCTACTATGGACTGGATGGTTCAAGAGCAAGAGCGTGGTATCACAATCACATCTGCTGCAACTACTTGTTTTTGGAATTACAGAAATAATAAATACAAAGTAAATATCATCGATACTCCTGGTCACGTTGATTTTACCGTAGAGGTAAATCGTTCATTACGTGTTTTGGATGGATTGGTGTTTTTGTTTTCTGCTGTTGACGGTGTTGAGCCTCAATCTGAAACAAACTGGAGATTAGCAAATAACTATAACGTAACTCGTTTAGGGTTCGTAAATAAAATGGACCGCCAAGGGGCTGACTTTTTATCTGTTGTAAAACAAGTAAAAGAAGTTTTAGGAGGTAATCCATTACCATTGCAATTACCAATTGGTGCTGAAGAAACATTTAAAGGTGTAGTTGATTTAATTAACAACCGTGGTATTGTTTGGAATGAAGAAGATAAAGGAATGACTTTCACTGAAGTTCCTATTCCTGATGATATGAAGGATGATGTTACTGAATGGAGAGGTAAATTATTAGAAGCAATCGCTGAATTTGATGAGTCTTTAATGGAAAAATTCTTTGAAGATCCAAACTCAATCACTGAAGCTGAAGTATTAGCAGCTTTACGTCAAGCTTGTTTAGCAAATAAAGTAGTACCAATGGTTTGTGGTTCATCTTTCAAAAATAAAGGTGTTCAAACAATGTTGGATTTGGTGATGGAATTAATGCCATCTCCATTAGATAAAGAAAATATTAAAGGTACAAATCCTGATACAGGAGCAGAAATCGTTCGTAAACCAGATGCTGCTGAACCTTTTACAGCATTAGCATTTAAAATTGCAACCGATCCTTTTGTTGGTCGTTTGTGTTTCTTCCGTGCTTATTCAGGACGTTTAGATGCAGGTTCATACGTATTAAACACTCGTAGTGGAAACAAAGAGCGTATTTCTCGTATCTTCCAAATGCATGCAAATAAACAAAATGCAATTGAATTTATTGAAGCAGGTGATATTGGGGCAGCAGTAGGATTTAAAGATATCCGTACAGGTGATACTTTATGTGATGAAAAAAATCCAATCGTATTAGAAGCAATGCAATTTCCTGAGCCAGTAATTGGTGTGGCTATTGAGCCAAAAACTCAAGCTGACTTAGATAAATTAGGTGTAGCATTAAATAAATTAGCTGAAGAAGATCCTACATTCCGTGTAAGAACTGATGAAGATAGCGGACAAACAATCATAAGCGGTATGGGTGAGCTTCACTTAGAAATCATCGTTGACCGTTTAAAAAGAGAGTTTAAAGTAGAGGTTAACCAAGGTGCGCCTCAAGTATCTTACAAAGAAACTATCAATGGTTCTGTTGAACACCGTGAAGTTTACAAAAAACAATCTGGTGGTCGTGGTAAATTTGCCGATATTAAATTTGTTGCATCACCAGTGGATGCAGATTGGGATATATCAAAAGATGGCTTACAGTTTATCAACGAAATTTCAGGTGGTAATATTCCTCGTGAGTTTATCCCTGCAGTTGAAAAAGGATTCCGTCAAGCAATGGTTAATGGTGTATTAGCTGGCTACCCAATGGATTCATTAAAAATTCGATTAATTGATGGTTCTTACCACAATGTCGATTCAGATGCATTATCTTTCGAGATTGCAGCTCGTACAGCATTCCGTGAAGCATTACCAAAATGTAAACCGGTATTATTAGAGCCAATCATGAAAATAGAAGTTTTAACTCCTGAGCAAAATATGGGTGATGTTGTAGGTGACTTGAACAAACGTAGAGGTCAAATCGAAGGTATGGACTCTAAAGGTGTTACTCAAGTTATCAAAGCAAAAGTTCCATTGTCTGAAATGTTTGGTTATGTAACTCAATTACGTACCATCACATCTGGACGTGCTACAAGTACAATGGAATTTGATCACTATGCAGAAACTCCTCGCAACATTGCTGATGATGTAATTGCTAAGTCAAAAGGTAAAGCAGCAGAAAAAGTATAATATCTAACGTTCTTTATATAAAACTATGAGCCAAAAAATCAGAATCAAATTAAAATCTTACGACTTCAACTTAGTTGATAAGTCTGCAGAGAAAATCGTTAAAACTGTGAAAATGACAGGAGCTGTTGTAAGTGGTCCAATTCCATTGCCAACGCAAAAGAAAATCTACACTGTTTTACGTTCACCACACGTTAACAAAAAAGCACGTGAGCAATTTCAACTTTGTTCATACAAAAGATTGTTAGATATCTATAACTCAACTTCAAAAACAGTTGACGCTTTAATGAAATTAGAGTTGCCAAGTGGAGTAGAAGTAGAAATTAAAGCATCGTAATTAATTAAATAAGTAATAATAATAATCAAATAAAATGTCTGGAATAATAGGTAAAAAAATTGGAATGACCAGTATTTTCGGTGCCAATGGTAAATACATACCATGCACAGTTATCGAAGCTGGTCCTTGCGTTGTTACGCAAGTAAAAACCTTGGAGAAAGACGGTTATGCTTCTGTTCAGTTAGCTTTTGATGAGAAGAAAGAAAAACACACTTCTTCTGCAATGAAAGGTCACTTTGAGAAAGCCTCTACCACTCCTAAACGTAGATTAGTAGAATTTAAACATTTCGAAGAACAAAAAAATCTTGGAGATACTGTAACAGTTGAAGCTTTCGCAGAAGGCGATTTCGTAGATGTTGCAGGAACTTCAAAAGGTAAAGGTTTTCAAGGTGTTGTAAAACGTCACAACTTTAGCGGAGTTGGTCATGCTAATAAATCTCACGGTCAGCACGATAGAGAGAGAGCTCCAGGATCATTGGGAGCATCTTCATGGCCTTCTCGCGTATTCAAAGGAATGCGTATGGCAGGTCGTATGGGTGGAAACCGTGTTAAAATTCAAAACTTAGAAGTAGTTAAAGTTATTGCTGATAAAAATCTTTTAATTGTAAAAGGTTCTATCGCAGGAGCAAAAGGTTCATACGTTACAATTGAAAAATAAAATGGAAGTATCAGTAGTAAATATTAGCGGTAAAGCTACTTCAAAGAAGGTAAGCTTAAACGATGCAATCTTTGGCATTGAGCCGAATGACCACGCCATTTATTTGGATGTTAAACA
>Ga0268299_1004527_pt1 | contig 10672 bp, 9 predicted proteins | sample NOBtaG_FD_193484 | JGI IMG/M metagenome (GOLD analysis project Ga0268299, IMG submission 193484) | Activated sludge microbial communities from bioreactor in Nijmegen, Gelderland, Netherland - NOB reactor | ecosystem: Engineered > Bioreactor > Aerobic > Activated sludge | place: Netherlands... | reverse complement strand
GGCGAGGTCGAGCGCGACCGCCGCGGCCAGCGCGCCGCAGGCGAAGCTGGTGTACTCGCGCCCGGTCGCGAGGGCCGCGGCGCCGACGATCGCCAACAGCCCCGCCGCGCCCCAGGCGCTCGCCGCCGGGCGCGCCGGAGACGGGTCGCGGCCGCCGCTCAGCATCTCCCAGGTGTACGAGCAGGCGAGCGGCACGGTCAGGAAGAAGCACCACTCCCCAAGCGGCAGGTTCAGCAGCCACAGCGACAGGAAGGCCTCGTTGAACCACCAGTGGCGTCCCGTGACCAGCGCGTCCCAGAGCAGGAACGGCGCCGCGACGATCAGCGCCGCCAACAGCGCCGGTCGCCAGCGACCACGGAACGAGGTTGGCGGATAGAGGGACGACAGCAGCGGGCCGACGATCACGACCGCGTTGAAGAGCAGGTACTCGTCCGCCATCGCCCCGCTGACCCAGCCGCGACCCGTTCAGCCCTGCGCCAGCTCGTGCGTGATCCGCTCGAGCGCCGCGCGGGCCTCGCCCGCCGGCAGGAAGCGGAGCGCCTCGAGAGCGCGCCCCATGGCGCAGTGCGCCGCGGCGCCGGCGACCTCGGCGGTGCGCTCGCGCGCGAACAGCTGGCGCAGCGCGGCAGTGTCGCGCGTCGAGGTCAGCGGACGGCCGAGATGCGACCGCAGCGTGCGCGCCGCCGCTCCGCCCTGCTGGAGCAGCAACAGCAGTGGGTACGTCGGCCGGGCCGCGGCGACGTCCTCCAGGCCGGCGTTCAGGTTCTCCACGTCGTTGCGGATCTGGTAGGCGACGCCCAACTCGCTGGCCCATTCGCCGAGCGCCGATTCCTGCGCCGCTCCGGCGGCGGCGGCGATCGCTCCCAGCCGCGCTGCGATGCGAACCAGCGCGCCGGTCTTGGCACGGGCGAGCACGAAGTAGGAGGTGACTTCGAGCCCGCCCTCGCGGAGCCGCGCGCCCAGCGTCAGGTCGAGCGCCTGACCGAGATGGGCGGCGAAGAGCTCCTCCGCCAGCATGTCGAGCGCTCGCAGGCGGAGCTCGTCCGGCAAGTTGCAGCGCAGGGCCTCGAGGGCGCGGAAGTACGCGGTGTTGGCGGCGTTCAGCGCCGTCGGGATGCCGTAGAGCCGGTGCACCGCGGCGCCGCCGCGCCGCTCGGCGGCGCCGTCCTGGATGTCGTCGACGATCAGGCTGCCCGTGTGCAGCAGCTCCGGCACCTGGCAGATCGGCGCGGGCGCGGGGGGAACGCCGCCGCTCGCCAGGAACGCGAGCCGGCAGATGGTGGGTCGCCAGCGCCCGCCGCCGCGGTCGACCAGACTCCAGATCGGGCCGTTCACACAGGCCGCCAACACGTCGCAGAGGATCTGGTCCGCGTCGTTCCCCAGCGCTGCCTTGACGCTGCACAGATCGAAATGCCGCGGCCAGACGGTGGCGAACTCCGCGTTCGCGTCGGCGCTGGGCAGGTGGTTCTCGGTCGAGCCCGACGTCGCCGGCGCGTCGGCGAAGGGCTGGGGCTGCCCTTCGGGGGCGAAGCGATCGCCGGCCTTCATGGGTCCCTCATGAGCTGTGAGCCGCCACGGACATTAGGAAGTGCTGACCCTCCTGTCTAGAAGAGAAGAGCGATTTGGCAAGGAGCATGGCTGTACCTCGTCTGTCCGGTGAGGCATTACGGAATGCATTCCGATGGCCGAACGGCTCCATTCCGGCGCCCGCACTCGGCGCGCTGTCCGCCGCGATCTCCGCTACACGACGACGACGGTCGCGTTGGGCACTCTGGTCGGCTTCGGCACGACGCGGCTCGTTCTCGACGGCGTCATTCCGCTGGCGACCGAGTGGCCGAGCGCGTTCCAACTGGTGCGCGAGGTGGTCGTCTACGTGTTGCTCTTCGACGCCTACTTCTACGTCCTGCACCGCCTGCTGCACACGCGCCCGCTCTTCCGTTCCATCCACGTGGTGCACCACCGCTCCCGCGCTCCCGGCGTGCTGACCGCGCTCGCCTTCCACCCGCTCGAGGGGCTGGCGATCATCGCCTTCATCCCGGCGGCGATGTACCTGCTCCCGACCCATCTCGCCTCGCTCGCCGTCACCGCCGCCTTCCTCTCGGGAAGCATCCTGCTGGCGCACTGCGGCTGGGAGGTGTTCCCCGCCTGGTGGGACCGGGTCCCGCTGTTGAACTGGTACGTGACGCCGTCTCTCCACGACCTCCACCACCGGCGACGGAACTGCAACTACAGCGCCACGCTGACGATCTTCGACCGCCTCTTCGGCACCCTCGGCGAGGCGCGGCGCCGGACGGCGTCCCCCACCTCCCTCACCGCCAGTTGACGTTCTCGATCGCGATGCGAAGGCGCTCCAGGGCCTCGTCCGTCGGCGCGCCGCGCTCGCGCTGGACGGGTTGATGGTCCGCCGAGAGCACGACCACCAGCGCCTCGCCGCGCCCGCTCGAGAGCGATTCGCCGAGCCGGCCCTGCCAATCGAGCAGGGTCGGCGAACACTGGCTCCGCTCCGTGTCGCCGCGGCCTGCCTGCCCCTCGCGCACGCGGCCGCGTGCGTCGTCGCGCGCATACTCCGGCACGCCGCGCAGGTCGGCGATCGAGAGCCACACGACTCGCCCCGGAGCGGACCAGGGGGCCAGCGGGAGCCCCTGCGACGCCAGGCGCGCGCCCCAGTCGTTCGCCTGCTGCGCGGCTCGCCGATCGGCGATGACCAGCAGGACCGGCTGGCCGCGCAGCTCCTCGAGGGCTCGCGGCCGTCCGCCGGTGTCTTCGAGAACGAGGCCCGCCAGCGGATCGTCGACCGCCGTGGCAACGGAGGCCAGCGCCAGGGCGAGGGCGATCGCCCACGGGTAGACGTTCCTCACGGCCCGATCCCCGCGCGCCGCAGCGGTCCGTGCAGCGCCGTGGTGTCGGGGCGCCGCGCGCGCTCGCCCAGGCGCGGATCGGCGGCGCAGCGCAGGAGCGCCAGCCCGATCAGTGCCAGCCGCCGGGGTGTGCTGACGCGCGCGCGACCGGTGATGCCGTCGCCGCCGTTGGCCGCCACCCGGCGGCCGATCTCCCGGTAGAGCAGCGCCGCCGACAGAATCGCCGGGCGGCAGGACGGCGGCAGCAGCGCGATGCCCGCGATGCCGCTGCGGTAGTAGGCCTCGGCCAGGTCCAGGGTTCTGAGCGTGACGCTCCGGACCGGCGGCGTCGGCCGCAGCGCCAGCACGTCCTCGGCCGAGCCCCCCGCCTCGGCCAGCCAGGCCGCCGGCAGGTAGACGCGGTCGCGTCGCGCGTCCTCGCCCACGTCGCGAGCGATGTTGGTCAGCTGCATCGCGATCCCCAGATGGATGGCGCGCTGCAGCGCCTCCTCGTCGCCGCGCCCCATGATCCGGCTCATCATGCAGCCGACGACCCCGGCAGCGCGATAACAGTAGAGCAGCAGCGCGTCCTCGTCGGCGATGCGGACGGTCTCGAGATCCTGCGCCATCCCCTCGAGCAGCGCCTCCGGCTCGGCCCGGGGAATACGCGCCTCCGCGACCACGCGCGCGAAGGCGCGCGCCGAGGCGGTGTCCACGCTCTCGCCGGCGTAGATGCGGTCCAGTCGGCGGCGGATCTCGGCGTGCCGCGAACGCGCCGCGGCTACCGTGGCGGCGTCGTCCACGGCGTCGTCGGCGGCGCGGCAGAAGGCGTAGGTGGCGACGGCGGCGTCGCGGACGCGCCGGGGCAGCAGCCGCGAGGCGGCGTAGAAACTCCGCGAGTGGGTGCGGATCGCCGCCTGGCAGGCGACGAGATCGGCGGCGAGCGCGTCAGCCGGCGAAGGCACGAGGCACGACCTGCGGCACGGCGGAGTCCGGCGCCGGCGGGATGAGGGAGTCCGTCACCCGCGCGCTCGACAGAACCCCCGGCACGCCGGCGCCCGGGTGGGTGCCGGCGCCGACGAAGTAGAGGTTGGCGATGTCGGGGCAGAGGTTGTGGCCGCGGAAGTAGGCGCTCTGCGTCAGCGTCGGCTCGAAGCTGAAAGCCGCGCCCAGATAGCTCGACAGGTCGCTCTCGAAGTCGTTCGGCGTGAACAGCTTCTCGGTGACCAGATGGCGGCGCAGATCCGGCACGCAGGTCTGCTCGAGCCGCTCGTAGACCGCGTCCCGGTAGCGCTCCCGGATCGCCGGCCAGTCGAGATCCGCCTTCAGGTTGGGCACGGGCGACAGGACGTAGAACGTCTCACACCCCGGCGGTGCCAGCGAAGGGTCGGAGCGCGTCGGGGCGTGCAGGTACAGGCTCATGTCCGGCGCCAGGCGCCGCTTGCGGAAGATGTCGTCGAGCAAACCCTCGTAGCGCGGGCCGAGCACGATGCTGTGGTGCGTCAGCTCGGGGTAGGTCCGGTCCGTACCGAAGTAGACGAGGAAGAGACTCATGCTGTAGTGCCGGCGTCGCAGGCGCCGGTCGCTGTTGCTCGGGCGATGGCGCGGGTCGATGAGGTGCTGGTAGGTCCAGCTCACGTCGCCGTTGCAGACCACCAGGTCCGCGGCGATCGACTCGCCGTTCACGCGCACGCCGCGCGCCCGTCCCGCGTCGACGGTGATCTCCGCGACCGGCGCGTTCAGGCGGGTCTCGACACCGAGCTCCTCGAGCAGGCGCGCCAGGCCGCGCACGACGGCGCCCATCCCGCCCCTGGCGAAGTGTACGCCCCAGGTTCGCTCCAGGTGGCAGATGAGCGCGTAGATCGCCGGCGCGTGCTGCGGGTCGCCGCCGATGAGCAGGGGGTGGAACGAGAACACCTGTTGCAGCCTGTGGCTGCGGATGTGCCGGCGCACCAGGCCGAGCACGCTGCGGTAGCATTCCAGTCGGATGAGGCTGGGCACCGCCCGCGCCATCGACCACGGTGTGAGGAACGGCACGTGCCCCAGTTCGAGATAGCCTTTCTCGAAGATCCGCCGGCTCTTCTCCATGAACGCCTCGTAGCCGGCGACGTCGTCGGGGCTGAGGCGCCGCACCTCGGCGCGCATGCGTTCGGGGTCGCCCGAGTACTCGAAGGCGGAGCCGTCGTCGAAGAGGATGCGGTAGAACGGGTCGACCGGGAACAGCTCGACGTAGTCGGCCATGCGGCGTCCGGCCAGCGTGAACAGCTCCTCGATCAGGTAGGGCGCGGTGATGATCGTCGGGCCGGCGTCGAAGGTGAAACCGTCCTGCTGGAAGACCCGCGCGCGGCCGCCGAGGCGATCGTGCTGCTCGAGGAGGGTGACCTCGTAGCCCTTGACTGCGAGCCGCACCGCCGCGGCCAGACCGCCGAATCCACTGCCGATGACGAGGGCTCGCATTCGTCCGGAAGCTAGCGAGTCGCAGAGGGTGTGGGAAGCAGGGACTAGGCCGACTCCCAGCGGCGGCCCAGCCGGGTTGCGATCGCCAGGCCGATGATCGTCATGCCACCCAGCATCGCCGCCTGCGGCCACAGCGCCGCCAGCGGCGCGTCGTGCCAGAGAACCTTCTGGTAGCCGATCACGGCCCATGCGTTGAACGTCAACAGGCCGAGCTGCTGCATGGCTTCGGACATGAGGAAGCGCGGCACCATGCTGCCGCCCAGGGCGGACATCAGCAGGATGAGCACCATCCCCATGCCCTGGAGCTGCGCTGACGTGCGACAGGCGGTGCCGAGCACCAGACCGAAGGTCGCCGCTGCCGCCGCGGAGACGAGCGTCATCGCCAGCACGCCCGGCAGATGGCCCTGGCCGAAGAGATCCACGCCGAAGAACGCCCAGCCCCAGAGGAACATCACCGCGAGCTGCACGCAGCCCAGCGTCGTCGCGAACAGCCAGCGGGCCAGGAGCAGCCGCCGCATGGTCAGGCCGGTGCTCAACAGCCGCTCCAGGGTACCGATCTCCTGTTCGCTGCTGAGGCCGCGCATTGCGGTCGTCATGGTGAAGAGCAGGAACATCACGCCGATACCCGCCGCATAGTAGGAGACGGCATTCCGCCCCTCGCGCCCGCCCTCGGACTGGACGTCGGTGACCACGACCTGGAAGGGCGAGGCGCCGGTTCGCTTCGAGTCGTCGACCGAGTCGGCGATCTCGTCGAGCAGGTCGCGCTGTGCCTCGGTCAGGTCCCCCGCCTGCTCCTCCAGCCAGCGCGTCACCCCGCGTAGCAACGCGTCGGGCGCGGCGAGGACGACGGCGCGCTGCAGCAGCCCTCCCACCAGACGGTGGGCGACGGGGTCGGCCGTGCCATCGCTGAACAGCTCCACGGTGACGGTGTCGGCGGGAAAGCGCGCGAAGCGGCCGCCGAAGCCCGCCGGAACGACGATGACGGCAGGGGCCTCGCCGCGACGCACGAGGAGGTGGGCGGTCTCGCGCGCATCCACCCCGGACTCCACGCCGGGCCGTTCCACCACCAGCGCCGCCTCGCGCTCGAGTGCGGTCAGCAGGAGCGCGCTCATCGCGGAGCGGTCCTCGTCGAGTACGACGACGCGCACCGGTGCCAGCGACTTGCCACCGACGCCGCCGAAGATCAGGGCGAGGATCGAGAAGAAGACGATCGGCACGAGGAAACTCAACACCAGCGCGTAGCGATCGCGCGCCAGGGCGAGCCAGGAGATGCGCAGCAGCGGTCCGATCATTCGCGCAGTTCGCGGCCGGTGAGGTGGAGGAAGACGGCCTGCAGATCCGGGCGGGCGATGCGGACGTCGTCGGCCCTGTAGCCGGCGTCCTGGAGTCGACCGAGCAGTCGCGGCAGGTCGGCGACGAGATCGTCGACGGTGGCGCGGATCGTCCGACCGTGGGCGCGCACGCCGTCGGGCAGTGCTTCGGGGGACGGTGGGCGATCGAGCGTGACGATCACCTCCGGCAGGCGGCCGAGGGTCCGCTCCACCAGTTCGTCCGGTGCGCCCTCGGCGACGATCCGCCCGCGATCGATGATGACGACGCGGGTGCAGACGCCCTCCGCCTCGCTCAGTTGATGGGTCGTGTGGAGCAGCGCGGTCCCGGCGCGCCGCAGCTCGTCCAGCATCGCGAAGATGCGCTCCCGGCTCTGCGGATCGACGCCGGTGGTGGGCTCGTCGAGCAGCACCAAGCCGGGCCGGTGCAGGACGCCGCACGCCAGGTTGAGGCGCCGCTTCATGCCGCCCGAGTACCCCGCCGTCAGGTCGTCGGCACGCTCGACCAGACCGGCCCAGTCGAGCGCCCACTCGGTGCGCTCGCGCAGCGTCGCACCGCGGAGCCCGTGCAGGGCGCCGAACACCTCCAGGTTCTCGCGCGCGGTCATGAACGGGTAGAGGGCGTTGTCCTGCGGCACCAGTCCGAACCAGCCGCCGGCGCGCGTCTGCTCCGCAGGATCGGCGCCGAACTTCACCTGACCGCGGTCGAGGCGTACCCGACCGGCGATCGCCCGCACCAGGGTCGTCTTGCCCGCCCCGTTCGGCCCGAGCAGGCCGACCCACTCGTCGGCGCGGAGGCGCAGGCTGATCCCGTCGAGCGCCACCGTCTCACCGAAGCGCTTGTATGCCCCGCTGACCTCGAGGACGAACGGCGTCGGCATGCAGGCGGTAGTAGCATCCGGCGCCCTTCGGGTCGAAGCCGGGCCGGATCCGCGGGTCTTCAGGCGAGTGCCAGCATCTCGTGGAAGCGCGGCATCTTCTCGCCGATGATCTCAGGTGCGCCGCGGCGCGCGTCCGCTCACGGTCGTCGCAGTCGTCGTACGCCGAACCAGCCGGTGAGAACGAGCAGAGCGACGCTGAGAAGCACGGCGGACGCGGACGAGGTCGGTGCCGGCTTGCAGACCGGCCCGGTGCAGCCGCCGGATGGATCGCAGGTCTGACACGGTTCGCAGGACAGCGGATCGCTGCCGACGCAAGCGCCCGACTGGCAGGCGTCGGTCGTCGTGCAGACGCTGCCATCGTCGCAGGCCTGGCCGTCGGCGACGAAGGCGTCCGCGGGGCAGGTGTTGTTCACGCCGTCGCAGAACTCGGCGAGGTCGCAGTCGCCCGTCGCAGCCCGGCACTCGGCGACGCTCTTCGTGTCCGCCGGGCAGGCGGCCGACGCGCCCGTGCAGGACTCGGCGATGTCGCAGGGCCCGGCGGCAGCGCGACAGATGGTGATGGAGGACGCGAAGGAGTCGCCCGGGCAGGCGGCCGAGCTCCCGGTGCAGGCCTCGGCAACATCGCATGGGCCCGCCGACGAGCGGCAGACCACCGCGGAGGAGCTGAACTGGCATGCCGCCGTGCAGCACGCACCAGGAGCACCGTTGAACCCGCCGAGATCGCACTGCTCACCGAGGCCGACGACGCCGTCGCCGCAACTCTGCGCCGCCGCGGTGCTCGCCGCCAGGCAGATTGCGACGCAGAAGACCAAGCTCAGGCGATCCACGCGCCTCTCCTCCCCATGTTTCCGAATGCTCCGACGATGTCCGCGCCTGCGAGACCCGCAGAGTTGCGCGACGAGCTCTCTGGCATCTGCTCCACGCTGCGTCAAGCAGCGAGCAGCTTCCGCACCCAGGCGTGACGGGCGCGGGTCGTCAGGCGAGAGCGAGCATCTCGTGGAAGCGCGGCATCTTCTCGCCGATGCGGAGCTCGAACGGGCAGGCGGCTTCGCAGGGGGCGGCGCAGTCGACGCAGCGCGCGGCGTTGCGCTCGGCCGACAGGCGGGCGTAGTGCTCCATCGCGGTGCGCTGCTGGCCGTAGTTCTCGTAGTACATCGCCCAGCGGAAGACGTCGTCGACCGGCACGCCGTAGGGGCAGCGGTCGAGGCACTCGCCGCAGCCGGGACGGCAGTAGTCGCGCGTGATGGCGGCGTCGTAGCGCTGCAGCAGCGCCAGGTCGGTCTTCTCCAGCGGCGCGCCCGAGGCGTACAGGTACTCGTCGACCTGGTCGAAGTCCGTGATCGACACCACCAGGCCGCTGACGTCGGGGTTGCTCAGCACCCACTTGAACGCCGCCTGGCTGAAGGCCTGCGACTGGTCGGCGAAGTCCTTCAACACCGTCGCCTTGGCGCCCTTGAGCGTCTTCATCGCCACCACGCCCATGCCGCGCGCGTGCGCGTCGCGGAAGATCTCCGTCAGGTCGGGCCAGTTGTTGAAGTTGTAGGCCACCAGCAGCATCTGGAAGCGGCCCGAGTCGACCGCGTGGCGCATCACCTCCTCGAGGTTGGGGGTGTGGCTGCTGACGCCGAGGAAGCGCACCTTGCCCTGCTCGCGCAGGCGGTCGAAGGCTTCGTGGAAGTTGGGCGCCATCAGGCGCTCGAGCGAGTTGACCTCGTGGATGATGCAGACGTCGAGGTAGTCGGTCTGCAGGCGCGTCAGGCTGGCCTCGACCGCCGCCATGATCTCGGCGACGCTCGACTCGACCGGCAGGTGGCCGTCGGCGGTGCAGAACTTGGACGCGATGTGGACCTTGTCGCGGTGCGGCTTGAGCGCCTTGCCGATCACCTGCTCGCTGCCGGTGCGGCTGTAGTCGGGCGAGGTGTCGAAGTAGTTGACGCCGCGCTCGACCGCGCGCGCGACCACGTCGGGGTTGCCGATGCCGCTGCCGCCGAACGAGATGTCGGACATGCGGATGCCGGTGTTGCCGAGCGGGCGGTAGCTGCGCACCACCGAGCCCTGCCACTCGGGCTTGCGCTCGGGTGCGTGCGTCTCGGCCTCGCCGAGCAGGAACAGGTAGCTCGAGTTCTTCCAGGCGGCGTACCAGGCGGCGCCGGCGGCGCCGGCGACACCGGCGGTCGCCGCGCCCTTGAGCAGCCGGCGGCGGTTCACGCGAGTGGGATCGTCTGCCATGGCGCGCAGCCTACCAGCGCCGGCGGGCGCCCGCCATCGCGGCTTGCACGGCCGTGGCGCTCTGGCACAAACGACCACGGGAGAGCGACATGCGAGTGGAACACCGTGACGTCATCATCGTCGGCGCCGGCCTCTCGGGAGTCGGCGCGGCCGTGCACCTGAGCGAGAAGTGCCCCGGCAAGAGCTATGTCATCCTCGAAGGGCGCGCCGCCAAGGGCGGCACCTGGGATCTCTTTCGCTACCCGGGCATCCGCTCCGACAGCGACATGCACACGCTCGGTTACAGCTTCAAACCCTGGCGCGAAGCCAAGGCGATCGCCGACGGCCCGTCGATCCTACGCTACATCGACGAGGCGGCGGCCGAGCACGACGTCGAGCGGCACATCCGCTACCGGCACCTGGCGACGCGCGCGAGCTGGTCGAGCGCCGACGCGACCTGGACGGTCGAGGCGCGCCGCCAGGACACCGGCGAGTCCGTCCGCTTCACCTGCAACCTCCTCTTCATGTGCGCCGGCTACTACAGCTACCGGAAGGGCCACACGCCCGCGTTCGAGGGCATCGACGACTTCCGCGGCACGGTCGTCCATCCGCAGCAGTGGCCCGAGGATCTCGACTACCGCGGCAAGCGCGTGGTCGTGATCGGCTCGGGCGCGACCGCGATGACGCTGGTGCCGGCGATGGCCCGGGACGTCGAGCACATCGTCATGCTGCAACGCTCGCCGACCTACGTCGTCTCGCGCCCCGACCAGGACGTCATCGCCAACACCCTGCGCCGCTTCCTGCCGGAGACCTGGGCGTACGCACTGACGCGCTGGAAGAACGTCGCCCTGCAGCAGCTCATCTATCGCCGCACTCGCACCCAGCCGGAGAAGGTGAAGCAGAAGCTGCTCGACAGGGTGCGCAAGGAGCTCGGGGCCGACTACGACGTCGAGACCCACTT
>Ga0268299_1004526_pt1 | contig 10674 bp, 7 predicted proteins | sample NOBtaG_FD_193484 | JGI IMG/M metagenome (GOLD analysis project Ga0268299, IMG submission 193484) | Activated sludge microbial communities from bioreactor in Nijmegen, Gelderland, Netherland - NOB reactor | ecosystem: Engineered > Bioreactor > Aerobic > Activated sludge | place: Netherlands... | reverse complement strand
AACGTTGAAGTGCGGGCAAACACGATAATGGGGTGCCTTTAAACACGATAATGCCCGGAATTTCGGTTTGATACAGTCAAACGGAATTGGCCGGTAAAGATCGTCATTCTGGTCATCGATGGGTGAGGCCGGACCGCAGAGGGGTCAATAGGGCCGCCCCGACCACAGCCGTCACACCTCGAGAAACTGAAGGGCGTAGTTGATCTGGTTATAGCCGGCCTGCTGCTGCGGGAAGGGCGAGGTGAAGAGCACCTCGGTGTCGCGAGCGGGTGAAAATGCATCATCTCTATATATAAAGGAAGTGCCGGGGTATTTCTGGTCCCAAAACGCATAGGCCGCATCATACTCCTCCGCCAGACGATCTTCAAAGCTGGCCTCAAAACTCTTCTTTGCCGCCGATTTGGATCTCGCCTTGGTCGCTCCGCTGACCGACCGCGAAGCGAGCACGACCTTATCGGCTGTCAGGCTGCGAGCCCAGTTGGGTTGAAATGGGAACACGTCCAGGTCAGATTTATCACGCTTCCAAAGGCGATACTTCATCGCCAGATACTCATAGACCTGGTGCCGCTCAAAATCTGCGAGCACGCGATCGTAAAGCATTTGTTCGACGAAGAACCCCTTCCATCTGCGGGTAGAGCCTGCATTTCGGTGCATGCCGACCTGAATATCATCAAACGTGACCCCGCTCGAGATCGAGACCTCAAAGACGCTGATGGAATCGTTAAACGACGCCTGCATGTTGTTCTCATTAAATGCCATGTCACGCCGGCGATAAGAGTAGGTCCCGAAGGTCTCGAGGTTGAGGTCAAAGAATTTGGTAGAGCTGGGGTTCCCGACCAGCAGGTCGCCGGTCGTTATCCCGCTCAACAGGCCGGCATAGCCCGGCTCGCCCGACGGAAAGGCTGCATCCTCATACGCCGCGACGACGAAAGCATGCCGTAATGTCACATTCCCCTGGTTGCTGCGAAGAGGCGGAGGCACGTCGACGCCGCTGAAATACAGCCCGGGCAGGCCGTTGATCACGTCGGCCGTCAGAACGGTCGCATTGCCCGGGCCGATCCCGCTGTCGAGATGAAAGCTATTGCCGCTCGCGTCGTCTACGCCTGCACCAGTGTCGGTCGTGTCGGCCGCGTGCCACGCCTTCAGGCCCCTTCGCGGTATCCAGTCGCCGGTCGTCCATTTTGTTGGTATGAAAGTCATGATGTTGCGTCAGAACGTTAGACCATACGCGGCCTCGATGTCGTTAAATATCGCAGTGCGGTCGGTCGAGCCGAGCTTTTGGTGAAAGAGCAGGTGTTCACCTGCGAGCTTACAGCCCGATTCTATAAGGATGTAAGCAGCCGCGTTGAACCCGACCGTATTCGTCGCCGTGCTATAGATCTGTGTTCCGTCGACGTAGTTCGCCCAATCGCCCGATGTCGAATACGCCGAATATAGCCTCCACGATGCAAATGAGGGTGTCGGGTCGACCGTCGTTTTGCGGGCGTTCGAACCAAATCCGTCATAAACGGTACCGTCCGTGTACGGAATGTGATTTGTATTTACAGCTGTGCCAAACGTGTGCAAAGCTCCAATATCGCCGCCGCTTGGCGGATCGTTCGCGAGCTTCATCAGAATAAAGTGCTCGCCCTCCGTGAATGCCGAAAGATCGCCGTACTCGATGTAGGCCACGCCGCCGATTCCCGGGCGGCCATTGATCTGATTCGAGTAAACTTGCGGAATCCCGTTTGATGAAAGCTGCGTCTGATGATTCCCGTTGCCGGTTTGATCGTAAAACAAGACGTAAACAGGCGAACCGACCGCAGCCATCGCCGATTCATCGACCCAGCCGTCGACGTCAAAATCAATGTCGGTGTACGCCCCGGATGTGGCTGACGTGCGGACCTTGCAGCACGGCCCGCTGTACGCCGCCCACAGTTTTCGGAACGAAAACGCCCGCTCCGGCTGTACCGAGAGTTGATCGAGCAGCGGTGCTGTGATCGTTTGGCCTGTCCATTCCTCGAGCGTGAACTGTCGTTCGTCGGGCGTCCCTTCGCTGCTGTCGTCATTGGCCTCGATGACCAGCATCTGCTTCTCCGTGACGTTGAGAAATTCGACGTCGACGGCTACGGCATCGCCTGGCAGCACCTTATAGCTGTCGGCCGTGCCCGTCAGCTGATAGTCGAATCGCCCGTCGCATCGGCGTTTGACCAGAGCTTCCATCGTCCGGTAAGCCTGATGGACGGTAGTGTTATAGAGGTTTATCGATTGTCCGTCGATCCTGCGGCCGGCCGCCGCGATCAGGGCGTCACGCTCAATGACGATCGGGTCGATGGGTTCGTCGACGAACTGCGAATCGACATCGCGAAAGGCCGCCTGCCAGCTATTGCGGAGCTGCAGGATGTCACGCGGGACAACGCGAAGACTGCCGTCGACGATGTTTGCGTTCGTAAAGCTGAAGGACGTCGACGAGAGCTGCTCGAGGCAAAAGAACCTGAGCTTGCCGTTGACCTCCTGATAGGTCGAATTGCAGAGGTTGAGGATCTCGCGGACCGCATCATCAAGCCGGGTCGGGGATGCAAAGAATGGGTGCGTCTCGTACCGCGGGCGGCTGACGGTCTTCGGAAACAGGGCCCGGTGCGTTACCACCTCGCGGTCCTGTGATGTCGATTGCCATTCCAGCTTGAGATCTGCCGTACCGGTCGTGTGCTTCCATTCGACCTTGATGTCGTAATATTGTCCGGCGGTCAGGGCGATCGTCGCCGAATGGGTGCCGGTCGTCGTCCATTGATCGATCAGAGCGGTCGACAGATTATTGACCCAGACCCTCGCTCCGTGCGTGTGCGTTATATAAAAGGTATAGGTCTCGGTATATTTCGGCTTTATGAGGCCTTCGAAGCGTGCCGAAAAGTTGTCGGTATTGACGCCAATGCCCGGACTGCCGCTCCCCGAGACGAATTCGACGTAAGGGTCCACGCGGTCGATCACCTGCGTGTCAAAATCGACGCCGTTGAAGTATTTGGCCGAGAGGCCAAACCCCTCGATCGGCAGCAGCGAATAGTCGAACGAAATGGTTGCCGCCAGAAAATCACGCCATGCGGTCCACGCTCCCCAGTCGATGCGTGTGGTCGGACGCCTTCCCAGCCTTATTATAAGGTCCGCGACCTGCAGGGCCGGGTTGGTCGAATAGGCTGGCGAGCCGACCGTTGCACCGCTCGAATCATAGTCCTGGACCTTCATCGTCCGGAACCGTCCGGCAAGGCCGACCGGCGGGTTGGTCTTTGTGTCAAAATCGCCAACGCCCGTCGGGAGCTCGGCCCGGAGCCATGCAAAACCCGAGTGGGGCGTGTCGGTGTCAAAGACCGTGTCCTGGCCTTGCGTTGCATCGCCCATGCCCGGCGACTGGATCCCCGGATAGAACTTGTATTTCGCCGGAACGATCTCGAGGCCGTTCCACCAGAGGCCTTCGCAGCCATCCCACGGGCCGCGGCCGAGCATCTGCTGCAGCTTTATGACGTGGGTCGGGTCGGTGCCGGTGACGATAGATTTGGTCAGCACGCCCGATACCATGTGCAGCCCGTAGGCCACCGCCATGAACAGGCTTTGTCCGTCTACGCCTTTTAAATGGTTGATGACTGCCATCTAATTTTCGGGACCTCCGACCGGTTTTACGTTGTTGTGGCCGGCGATCATCGTCTCGGGCCGCTCACCGCTGCAGAATATGTGGTTTCCGGTCGTCTCGATCATCACGACCTCGGCCCGCTGCTGGGTTCGCCTGATCGTTTTGGCGACCGACTGCACCGGCCGACCGTTTGACCAGGTCAGAACGCCTACGCCCGGCTTCAGCCATTTGACGCCGCAGCCGTCGGCATCAGCGATATCGCGGATCACCGGGTGTGTTCCGGTGACGTACGTCCTAGCACCATTCGCTGCCGTCACTTCCCAGATCTGCTGCCCGGCGACGAGCTGGGCACGGACGACCGTGTTCCAGCCCTGACCGATCGGATCCCAGATGTGGTCTCCGGCCTTTACGTGCCGTGCCCGACGGGCGACACGGTTAAATTCGCTGTCGCCGCGAACCAAAATATACTGATCGGCCCGCGGGCAGGTCGGAAATCCGGGTATGTCGCCGCCGCCGCCGGCCGGCGTATCGACCGGGCCGCTCGGAGGTTCGGGCGTTTGCGGATCGGGGAACTCCATTCCGCCGAAGCGGTGCTCGTTCGCCCTTCCCTGGCAGCCCAGCAGCGACCGTCGCATGTGGTTGCATACAGTCTCGCCGCCCGAATAGCCGCAGGTGTCCGACTGCTTGAAGACCCATTGACAGTTTTCGGCGAGCGTCGAATTGGCGATGACATAGCCGGCCGCCGTCAGATCATGCACGATCTCGATCACGGCCTCGTTTTCGGTGATCTCTATCGGGATCACCTGCCCGCGAAAGAGCTCGGCCCATTCATCTACCGTAAAGTCCTGCTCGTCGCGAAAGAGGCGGCCTACGATCGCCTCGGCCTTGGTCCATTCCTCGTCAAAGATCGATCCGCCAAAGACCTTGTCGACGTTCTGGATCCGGGCGACGACGCGGTTGGTCGAGACGGCTATCGATTGCTGGATCTGGTCGCACTGTCGCAGCTCGGGGATGTAGTCGTGCGAATTCGCGGTGAAGGCGTCGGTCGCCAGGTAGACCGGCGATCCCGAGGTCGGAATGATGTCGAGCGTCGTCTGGGTATTGATCGACCGAAGGGCCAATAGATCCGACAATCCCGATGATACGTCTCTCGCCATCTACGCCCCTCTCCGCTTTTGCCTGAGCCTGTCATTGGCCGTCATGTCCTCGATCTTGAGTTTTATTTCGCGTTCCACGTCGGTCGAGCTTTTGATCGCCGTCCGGACCATGCCCGCCGAATCGATCGAATGCTCAAAGACGAACGTCAGTTCGAGCGGTTCGCTCTGAGCCGGCTGGGCTGCGGGCTGCACCACCATGCCGCCGCCTGCATACCCCGGAATGCCGGCGTTCCGGAACGGATCGAACCCGGCGTTTGCCCTCACCTGGTATTGCTGCATCGGGTTGAGCACCATCTCGCCTGGCGAAAGACGTGCATTTATCGTGTCATGGCCGCGATATTGGCCGGGCAGCATGCCGTTGACGCGTCGATAGTTTTCGACCATCGCCCGGAAATCCTTCGAGATATATCCGCCGCGGGCAAATTCGGGAATGATGCGCCGCTGTCGTTCGCCGGCCGCACGTGCGACCTCGGCCGCGGCACGCAGCTCCTCGAGCAGCGTGTCGGCCTCGCGGGTACGCTGTGCGATCAGGGTTTGTGCCTGTTTGCGGTATTTTTTCGATTCGAACTGCAGGCCGAAGCCGGACGCGATCTGGTTCCTCAGCTCCTGTGCCCGCGAGATGGCAGCGTCGGGCGAGACGCGCAATGTCCGGACGTCGACGAGCAGCTGACGCAGCTCTTTCAGGGCGTCGGTGAAGCCCTGATTCAATGCCGGCATCTTCTCTTTCTTGTCGCGTTTCCGCTTCGGGTCGCTGAACAGACCGCTTAAGGCACTGATTGCAAATCCGGCCGCCGCCCCGATGGCGGCTCCCCACGGTCCGCCGATCGCTCCGATCTTAGCTCCCAGTGTCAGTCCTGCGAGGGCTCCGCCAGCGACGGACGAAACCAGATTTCCAATCCGTCCGCCGATCGCTCCGCCTGCGATGACGCCCAGAGTTCCGATCGTCCCGATGCCAGTAGAAAGGCCGCCCTGAAAAAGCTGACGTCCCTGCCCGCCAAATCCTGAAGCATTGCTATAGGTGCCGGTTCGCGGATTGAATCCGCCCGTGCCGATATTGATGCCGTCAAGCGGATTTCCGCCGCCAGAACCGCCTGCTCCGGGGTTGAATACGGGCGTGCCGCCCGGGCCGGTACCGCTGATGCCGCCGCCGAATATCGCGTTCTGGATCGCACCAAAGATGCCGCCGTTGCCTGAACCCGACTGCTGTGCCTGGGCCTGGTTGCCGCCCTTGAAAAAGAGCTTGAAGAATTGCGACGTCAGCCATTCGGCCGCCATGTCGAGCAAAAAGCTTTTGAACTGCCGGTAGATATTCTTGAAGAACGCCCCAAAGCCCTCGTTCGCCAGCACGTCGAGGTGGCCGCGGATCGTGTTGTACATGTCGTCATACGCCCGTCTCGCCTCTTGCTGGGCCTTCATCGATTCACGCAGAGCGTCGGCCTCGGCGGCCCGTTGGCGTGCGGCCGCCTGCTGTTCGGGCGTCAGCCGTTTATAGGCTTCGCTCAGCTCGAGTATCGCGACGCGGGTCATCTGGATCCCGGTCGTATACTCCTGCATTTGTATCGTCAGATCGAGGATCTCGCTGTCGAGGCCCGAGATCAGCGACTGGTAAGCCTGCTCGGCCGCGATCAGATCACGCTTTGCCTGGATCTGCTTTTGGATCTCCAGCGTCAGCCCTTGCTGTTTCGCAGCTTCCTCGATGATGCCCTGAATGACGAGCTTTTTTACCTCGGGGTCGCTGTACTCGAGTTCGTCCAGGGCTTTCTCCAGCAGCAGCAGCTCCTGCCGGTTAGCGATCGTGATACGCTCGACGTCGGTCAGCTCACGCCCGAGGGCGATCTGCTGATCAAGCTCCTGCAATGTGCCCTGCAAGCCGATCCGCGTGGCTGGGCCGCCGCGTTCCTGTGCAAGAAGTGCGTCCTGTGCTGACTTTATGAAGGCGTCGTCGATACGTTTCTGCTCTTCCTTGGCCTTCGCCACGGCCTTTAGCTTGTCGAGCGTCGCCCCGAGTGCGATCGCCTGATCGGCCAGCTCTTTGTTGACCAGCAGAACTCCCTGCTGCATCAGCCGCTGCTTGACGCCTGCCTCTTCCGAAGTCTGTCCGAAATAGTCGATCTGGAGGCTGAGGTCTTTGATGATCTGCTTGATACGCTTGGCATCCTCCGCGTTCAGGTCTTTCTCTGTCTTGGCTGCCGCCCTCCGTCCACCGGAACGCGGGCCTGCCGGATCTCCTGAAAAATACGGGATATCGTAATTCACGCCCGGTATACGTGTCGGCGGCTCGTTCTGCACCCTTGGGTCGACGGTCAGGGCACGGCCCTTGTCGGTGATGTCGCCCAAAAAGCCCCGCTGCTGATTTATGGCCGCCCTTGCGACCTCAGATTGTCCCGAGGTCACGATCGCAGCTACCACCCTTATTGCGGTCGCGTTGTTGTTGACGAAGTCGACCAGGTCTTTGAGGTCCTGAACCAAACCGCGGATGAACTGCCCGCTGGAAACGGCCCAGTCGTTTATCGCGGCCTTGTTGTCCTGGATGAATCTGCCGAGATCGCGGAATACGTCACGGACGACCGGCATCAGCTCGCGTCCGAACGTCAGCCCGATGCCGCGAAGCATCGCCTGGACCTCAGCGAAAGCACGGTTGAATTCGGCGGCCGCCCTCACGTCCTCTTCGCTCAGCATAATGCCGAGCTCGCGGGCCTTTGCCTTCAGAGCATCGAGGTCTCCGCCAAACTCTTTCAGGAACGGCAGCAGCTTTACGCCTTCTTCCCCAAATGCGTCGATCGCGGCCGTCGCCTGCTTCACGCCCGGCGGCAGTGCCAGAACGATCTTTATTGCCTGAGCAAATGCACCCTCGAGATCTCCGGCCGCTTTCTTCGCGTCGATACCGAGCCGCCCCATTCGCTCGATCGCTTCTTTCTTGCCGTTGTTCGCGTCGCCGATCAGCTTTGTAAAGTTCTTGATCCCGGTGCCGATCTCGTCGAACGAGCGGCCCGTCAGGTCTGATTGTGCTTTGAGTGCCGAGAGCAGGCTGATGCTCAGGCCGGTCATTTGATTCGCCCGGCGGATCTCGGTCGCATAGTCGGCGAATCCCTTGGCGAGCCGAAATGTCACGTCGGCCAGCTTTATCGCAGCGGCCGTTATCGTCCCGATGACCGCTGCCGCCGCCGCCAGTGCGGCCGTCGCGATCCCCGCGATCTTGCCGACCGACATCAGCTGCTTATTCAGCCCGCCGATGTCGCGGTCAGCCGCATTCTTAGCTTTCTGCCCGGTCTTTTCGGCCTCGTCGCCGACACCCTTGATGGCAGACTTCGCCTCGTCAGCCCCTTGTTTGGTGCCTTTGGCGTTGATCCCTACGCTAATTTGAAGATCGGCCATTTCTCTGCTTACGCGTCTTCTGGTCCTTGCGGTCGCGTTCCTGCCGCATCGTCTCTGCCCGCTCCCGTCCGCGTGTCAGGCCACTCAATGAAGCCCATTCCGCCGCCTGCAATGCGTGTGGGTATGAGAACGAGGCACCTGATCTCTGGAGCTCTGCCAGGGTAGTCGCCGTCTCGGCGTGCCGGGCCAGATGTTCCGGCATCCGCTCCGGTTTCGTCCTGTAAAGCTTGCAGCCTTTGCATATCTCGTCTTCGGGCGTTTCCGGATACTTCCACAGGTTTCCCGGACCTTTCTTTTCCCGGCAGGTGTCTGCCCCGGGGCAGCTCTCGCCGTCGTTGAGGTTGATCGCATCGAGCACCTCGCTGTAATGGCGGGCGAGAGCTTCGGTCAGTCCAGCAGTGCGTCGAGCAGGAAGCCGGCAAACGTCTGAACGACCGTCCGCTTGATCAGCGGATCGACCGAGCCAATGCCGCCGGCATCGATGATCGGCGAACCGTCGACCGTCGCACCATCGATGTTCACGACCCACTTATCGTAAAACTCGATCGCCGTTTTCAGCGTCGACCGCGTGACGAATACCTGCCGGCCGCGTTTCCCTGGCTTTATCTCGCCCGTCTGCATCTTTCGGCGGTACGACCGCAGCTCGTCCTCGGTCGGCTGCCGGAATACGTGTTTGACCGTGAACTTCGGCGGGTCGCCGCCGATCTCTTCGATGACCGCTATTTGATCGTCGAATGCGGTCGCATCCTCGTCGACGTAGATCTCGCGTTTATAGATGCCGGCAAATGCCGCCGCCTTGTGCATCGTCGGCACGTCGACCGGGTATCCGCTGGTTGACTCTATCAATCGGTCGTAATAACGGGCGTTCAGGTCGTCGTCGCCGGTCGGGTCGGGCAGCTTATATCCGCCGTCCTTCGCTATCTCGATCGTGGACTGCATCTCGGCGTCACGCTCGAGCAGAAGATCGACGCCCGGCCGCCGCAGGTTGTGCTCAAATTTGCCGTCGCCGAGCTTTACGGCGATCGTCTTCCAGTCGAGCGGATACATTCCCGGCAGCGTCTTTACCTCATCGGCCTGCTTTGCAGCGGCCGTCCCCATTTCCAGAACATTGTCGTTCACTCAATTCCTTCTCCTTCCGGCTCGGGCGTTGCTTCCGCGTCGGCGGTGCCTGCCGGTTCATCTGCGGCCTCGGTCAGGGCCGCGACCGGCGTCCGCGTCAGCGGCACCGGCGGAACAAAGAGCACGGTCTCGCCCGTTCGCTCTTCGTACGCGGCCTTTTCCCGTTCAAAATGGTCGAGAGCCAACCCCTCGACCGTTCCCGTAAGGTCGTCCGTGACGGCCTCGCTGTCGTGTTTCCTTCGTGCCATTGACTCCTCCTAGACCAGCGTCGCCGTTGCGTTCTGGATGCGGCCGGTGATCGTTCCCTTCGAAACGCTGTCCTCGAACGGGATCACGTTGACCGAGATCGCCGCGTCGCCTTCGTCCTCGTCCGGCGTTACGACCTCGAATGCGAATGACGGAACGATGATCTGGAATTCGTGCCGGTTCGTGCTCTCGATCACCGGGCCTTTGACCGTTATGGTCAGGTCCTGATAGGTCGTGTTCGCCGTCATCGCCGTCCATTCGGTCAGGTCGACGAAGTCGAGCTTCATCCCGATCTGCGTGGTCCTCTCCTGCCCGAGCGGCAGATTGCGGACGTGTGCCGCCGAGCCGCTGCCGACCGTCTGGACCGGATCGCCGACGCGTCGGCGGTTGCGTCGCAGGTTGTTGTTCAGCTCTACAAACCATTCGATCAGCGTTCCGGCAGTGCCGAGATTGATGGTCGTCGGCCCGGCCGGGTCAACGTATGTCACCTCGGTCCGGAAGCCGTCCATGCAGGGGACCGTCGCGAGTGCGGGCAGCGATGTCAGCCCGTGTGGCGTCGTGAACTTGCCGGAACCTACGATGTCTGCCTGGTACCGAACGCGTTCGTTGTTCTGCTGCGAAACGCGGAATCGGTCGACGCGGCAGCCCGCGAACAGGAACGATGCCGCACCGAGCAGTACCGGCACCGAGAACGACGGCAGATTGACGCCGACCTGCGGGTTGAGCATCGCAAATTCGTGCTCCCAGGTCTGGCCCGCGGTGACCACCGTGTCGGTCACCGCTCCGCCGAGTGCCCGGCGAAAGAGCCTTGCAGGTACGTCGGTCTCGACGTCGTCCTCGATCGACATTTCAAAATGCGACCAGTAGGTGTTGCACAGGTGCGATGCCGCGTTGCGGCCGATCCGCTGTGCGTCGTTGACCTTCTCGACCACCGGAAGTGCAAAGAAAGGGTTGAGCGTCGGGATGAACGAATAGTTCGAACCCGTCGCTTCAGGCGTGTTGTAGGCGGACTCGAGCGTTTTCGAGATCCACGATTGACTGTCTCTTAGTCTCATAGTTTTCTTGCGTTAGCAGCAGTGCATTATCTCGATGCGACCCGCCGCCAAATGCAGCACTTCCTCGCCGCAGTTGATCGTTGTTATCTGCCGCCACTGCAGCAGGCCATGCTCCTCGATA